>Ga0209541_10000982_pt1 | contig 56790 bp, 87 predicted proteins | sample RifCSPlowO2_01_FD_184027 | JGI IMG/M metagenome (GOLD analysis project Ga0209541, IMG submission 184027) | Groundwater microbial communities from Rifle, Colorado - Rifle CSP2_plank lowO2_0.1 (SPAdes) (version 2) | ecosystem: Environmental > Aquatic > Deep subsurface > Groundwater | place... | reverse complement strand
ACAAAGACAGAGTTTATTCAATGAAGGAGATGTTAATAAGTTAAAGGCACTGGTTGCTAAAGAAAAGTTAGAGAAGATTAATTCTAAAGTCAAGATAGATGCACATGCTGTTGATCTTGATTATAAGAACATTGATATGATAAAATCCAATTTGGTTATTGACTGTACTGATAATTTTGAAACTAGATTCTTAATTAATGATTTTTGCCTGAAAGAAAAAATACCATGGATTTATGGGGCTGTAATTGGAAGTTATGGAATAACCTTGAATATTGTCCCTAAAAAAACCCCTTGTTTTAGATGCGTGTTTAAAGAGCCAACTAAACTATTAGGCACATGCGATACAGAAGGGATAGTAAATACGATACCTCATGCAATTGCCGGAATGCAGGTTACTGAAGCAATAAAGATATTGACTAAAAGTGTTTATAATCGGGAGATGATTTATTATGATATATGGAAGAATAAGATTACTAAAACAAAGGTTAATAGATTAAGTAATTGTCCTTCTTGCAATGGAAAATATGAGTATTTAGATGGCAAGTCACAGGATGTTGTGAAGATGTGCGGGACAAAGAGATACCAGATTAAAGGGATGGTGTTTGATTTTAGGGAATTGGTTGACAGGTTTGAGAAAATTGATAAAGTCAGGTTAACTGATCATTGTTTGTTCTTTAAGGATATTATTGTTTTTAGAGATGGAAGAGTATTGGTAAATGCAGGTTCTAAGGAGCATGCCAAATCATTGTATGATAAATATCTAGGGTAATATATTGAACAGAAAGGCTTAAATATACTTACTGTTCAATATGTTTATGGAAGAAGATATACATCTTATAACTGCAAAGTTACATTTTGAAATTGCAGAAGATTTAGATAAGGAATATAATGATGAGAAAGACCCAAATAAAAAAGTTGCATGTAGGATTGTTGCTGCACAAAATTATTTCTATTCGTTAATTAATATGGTTGAAACAATTTTAGCAAAGAATCTAGAAAAACATTCTTTCAATCATGAAAATAGAATGAGAAATATGATAGAGCATAGAAATCTATTCACTGATGAGATTATAGAACTCTATGAACAAGTTGATAGAAATTTTAGAAATAGAGTTGCTTATAGAGGGGAGAATGGCAAAAAATATGAATCTATCAAAAGGCTTGCAAAGTTATTAATTGAATATGAAAAATAAATATGATTTGGTTATAGGGGAGCTTATTACAAGATTTAGTGATATTAAAAAAATATTGGCTGTTTATATATATGGTTCTGTTGCACGTGGAGATTTTAGTTTAAGGCATTCTGATTTAGACCTTTTTATTATTATAAATGAAAAATACCCTTCTAAAATATTAATAGAAAAGATAAACAATAAAGTTATCGCTTTCGGGCTTAAATTCGGGGTAAAAATTCATCCAGAATACCAGGGATTGATTATATCAAAAGAAGATAACACCTTGGTAAGAAAGATAATTGAAGAAGGAAAGATTATTTATTCTGCCGGTGTTTTTAATTTTATGAATAAACAAATAGGGTTAAAGCAATATATAATTTATGAATTTTTTTCTGATAAATCTAAAAGAAAAAGCTATTTTTCAAAAATTCTACATGGAAAAAAATCATGGTATTACAAAGGAAATGAAAAGATAGTTAAAGAATATCCTGGAATAGTTGATAATAAAGACATAATAAATGTTGGAAGGGGAGCATTATTAGTTATAAAAGAAAAACAGAAAATAATAGAGAACCTATTTAAAGAATTCAAAATTGATTATAAAATAAAGAGGATAGTATATACATAAAATGTTTGTTATAAAAAGATGCAGCAGCAAGGGGGCTTTTGAGGTTATTTCTGATAAAAAGATTGCTTTTAACAAGATAAAGGAGAAGTTCAAGCTTATAGCTGAAACCCCTGTTTTGATATTAGTTAAATTTAAGGGTTGTGATATTAGCTGCTTTAAAACTGGAAAATTATTGATTAAAGGCTGTGGAGACAAAGATAAAGCTGAGAAGATTGTTAAAGAATTTTATTCTATATTAAAATAATTAATTAGAATTCAGAAGATCCTCTATATTAAAATATTTCTCAAATTTTTTTCGATTATTACTTGAAAGATCTGCATATAAGATTAATGATTTGCTTCCCAATTTACATTCAGAACTCCATTCATATACATTTAGTTCTTGAGTTAATTTGACAACCAAGCCAAATGATTTATCACCCTCTTTAATTACAGTTAAATTATATTTCATAGATTTTATGTTAAATTTAAAACTTTAAAAGACTTTCGTTATTATTGTTAATCAAATTAACTAATTCTACTAGCATTAAATACGCCATCTACTGTAATAGTTACGCCAGGTATTGCATCTTTAACATTTAATCTTATATCTCCCTGATTGCTTCCTTCTATGTAATTATTATTAAGTACAATTCCTGTTAAAGTGATATCTGCCTTAACATCCTGGTTTATGCCCGAGATTGAGCCTGAAGGGATTATAATCTCTTTTGCATTTAAAGTTAATTTGTCTTCAATTAATTCTCCTTCTAATGTAAATGGATCTCCGTAATCTCCTGTTTCTTTTAGAACTCTAGCTGATGCTGTTATCTTTTCCTGGTTTTGAGTGAATGTTGCTGCTGCATTTAATGATTTTTCCTGGTCTGATGCTTTTATTGTAGCTGAGACATTAAAAGTTCCTTCGATATTAAAGTATTTTTTAACTTCTGAGATTATTTCTTTGTTACATGAGGAAATATTACCTTCGACTGAAACCTTTGGTATCATAGCTATTTTTGTTACATTTAATAGATTAAAATTATAATCTTTTGTCTTGTATGATTCCAGGAATTCATTGGATTCTATTTTGCTTATATTATTATTTATTAAATTGAATGTTAAACCTGCTATATCTTGATTATTCTCATTGTTTACCCTTACAACTAATAAACTTTCATCGTAATATGCTTTTTCTATATTTAGGTTTCTTAATCTTTCACATAATTTATCTGATTCTGTCAGATTTCCTGCAAGAAGCTTTTCTAAAGTCTTTGAGTTTAAAGAACTTATTTCTTCTATGGATGCTATTTTTTCAGTTAGTTCATTTAATTTTATATCTTGCTGGGATAATTTTTCTGAGATTGAACTTGTTTGCGCCTTAATATTTGAATTTATTTTAGCTAAGAAGATTAACAGCAGAATTAAGAGAACTATATTAATTATAATTAGGGTATTTGTTATATTTACTGTTTTGCCTCTTTTCATAATAGAATAAGAATAAAAGCACTTTTAAACCTTTCGCAATTTAGGTATTTATGAAAGGAATCTTATTAATATCTGGGGGATTTGACTCTGCAGTAGCTGGTTATCTATTGAAAAATAAGCTTGATTTAATTGGTTTACATTTTTCATACGAGCCATTCACAGATAAAAATCCAGAGATAAAGTCAAAGGATGTATGTGATATATTAAAAATCAGGAAGTTTATGTCTATAAATATTGGAAAAGATATTGAAAATATATCTAATAGATGCGGGCAAAGGTATTACTTCATTTTGTCTAAGAGATTAATGTTTAAAAAAGCTGAAGAGATTGCCAGACAAGAAGGCGCTGAATTCATAATTACTGGAGAGAGTTTAGCTCAGGTCTCATCTCAAACTTTGGAAAATCTCTATTGCATTGATCAATCTGTCAAGATTCCTGTCTTAAGACCTTTGATTGGATTTAACAAGGATGAGATTATAAATATTGCCAAGAAAATAGGCACTTATGAGGTTTGCATTGGTCCCGAAGTTTGCGATGTTTTGGGCCCTAAGCATCCTTTAACAAAAGCAAATATTATAAGAGTTGAGGAAGAGGAAAAATTATATGGAAATCTATCTTGAAAAGAATGATAAGAAGATAAAAACAGAAGCTAAGACTGTAAAAGAATTGTTAAATAAGCTGAAGATAAATTCAACTACTGTAATTGTTTCTGTAAATGATGAATTAGTTACTGAGGATTATAGATTAAATAAGAAAGATAAGGTAAAGATAATTCCAGTGGTATCTGGGGGATAGAAAAGTATATAAGTAAGTTAATCTTACTAGTAAGATTATAGTTGGAGGTTAAAAATGGAAAATTTAGAAGTTACGACCCTTAGCTCAAGAGGTCAAATAGTAATACCCAATGGAATAAGAGAACATCTTCATCTTAAAAGTGGAGAAAAATTTATTGTGCTCGGGAAAGAAGGAACAATCATATTAAAAAAAATAGAAACGCCATCTTTTAAAGATTTTGAAAAGATGTTAAAGAAAACTAAAGAATTTGTAAAGAAAAGCAACATTAAACCTAAAGATGTTGAAGAAGCAATACAGAGAGTAAGAAAGTATGAAAGTAGTATTAGATACTAATATATTTATTTCCGGAATATTTTGGGAGGGGGACTCTAATAAGGTTATTTTAGCATGGAAAGACAAAAAATTTACACTTGTTAATTCTCAAGAGATTATTTTTGAATTAATTAAAGTTTTAAAGGATTTTAAAATTAGATTACCAGAAGAAATTATAAATGAATGGATTAAATTAATTAGTAATAATTCAGAAATAGTTATGATCGAAAATGATTTAAATATTATTGTTGAAGATTTAAGTGATAATAAATTTATTGAAACTGCTTTAGTTGGAAAAGCAGATTATATTATAACCCAAGATAATCATTTACTAAAATTAAAAGAATTTGAAGGGATAAGAATATTAACCCCTAAAGAATTTCTAAATATAATTAAAAATGGCATGCAAAAACTGTAAAACAAAACCTGTAATCAAATTGCCTAACAGCAATGTTCAGTTATGCAAGAACGATTTCATTAAATATTTTGAGAGAAAAGTAGCTAAGACAATTGGAAAATACAAATTAATTGAAAAAGGAGATTATGTAGGAGTTGCTGCTTCTGGTGGAAAAGATTCTACCTCTTTGTTATACATATTAAATATATTAGCTAAGAAAAATAATTTTAAAATTATTGGGATTGCTATTGATGAAGGCATTAAGGGGTATAGGGATTTTACTTTGAAAGATTTGAAAGAATTTTGTAAAAAGAACAAGATTAATCTAAAGATTTATTCATTCAAGGATGAATTTAAGAGTACTTTAGATAAGCTAGTTAAAAAGGAAAGACCCTGTACCATATGCGGTGTTTTGAGAAGAGCTTTATTGAATAAAAAAAGTAAAGAATTAAAAATCAATAAATTAGCTACTGGACATAACTTAGATGATGAATCGCAATCTGTCTTAATGAACTATTTCAGAAGGAATATAAAATTAAGTGCTAGACTTGGTCCTATAACTGGTGTTGTAAAAGATGAAAGATTTATAAAAAGAATAAAGCCATTGTATTTCTTAACTGAGAAAGAGACTAGCACTTATGCTTTTATTAAAGGCTTTATTGGCGAATATATAACTTGCCCTTATGAGGTTGATTCTTACAGGGCCTCTGTAAGGGATATGCTGAATGATTTTGAAGAAAAATATCCAGGAACTAAATATAATGTTATAAGCTCATTTTTAGAGATCTTGCCTTTGTTGAAGAATAAGAAGATTGCTGCAATAAAATCTTGCAAAGAATGCGGTGAACCTAGTTCTCAAGATATTTGCCAAGCTTGTAAGCTGGTTAAGAAAATATAAAGCGCCGAGAGCAGGATTTGAACCTGCATATCCTTTCGGAAACCAGCTTTCTGTTGATAATAACTCAAGGCTAGCGCACTACCAGGTTATGCGATCTCGGCATCTTAAATGTTTTAGAATCAATGTTTATAAAGATTATTATGGCAATAAAATAGGAATTCCGTCTTTTATTTCATAGACTTTTTTGCATTTGACACATTTTAATGAATTGTTCAATAATTTTAAATCAGCCTTGCATTTAGGGCATGCCAGTATTTTTAATAATTCTTTATTTATCATAATAAGGCAAAGTTGGCATTATTTTTAAAGGTTTCTAAAAATTTTCCCTGTTCTTTTTTATGTCTTCCCATTTAAAAGGTCTTTTTACATAAAGATGCTTACATTTTACTGTATTATCCAAGTAAACTTCAAAGCCATTTTTATATGCATCAAATCCAAACCAACGGTCATCCCATGCATCGATTTCATCATTATATCTAAATTTTATCTTTTCTAATACGGATCTGTGAATAAACATACAACCAGCACCTGTATATGCAATCTTTATCAACCCTGGTTTAAACACCTCATCAGGATTTAGATAACGAACATCTCCCCAATGACCTTTTCTTTTTGTAAAAATCCATGCAAAAGGCATAATCCTCTGTTCATTTAATTGTTCAACAAAATGATGCCCGAAATAAAGACCCATGACAATTGGCTTATTCCATCTTAACAGGTTTTCAATTGCATCTGGAGGCGGAATAACATCTTGATCAAGATTTAAAAGATAATCATATTTTTCTTCCAAGACAACTTTTCTTAATATATTGTGAGCTTGAGTTACCCTTTCACGAGTTTTTTGATGATATGGAATTCTTATTACTTTAAAACCCTCTTTTTCAAACTTTTTAAAATAATTTTCATCCTTGGAATTATCAATTAATAGGATATTTTTATTCTTATATGTTAATGCTCTTAATCCTTCTGTAAATTCTCTAAAACAATAATCATACATGTCACTAACAGGAACTCCAACTAAAACCTTTATTTCTTTATTTGACTCCATTTCCACGGCCTATTTTCAATTAGATGCTTGCATTTAATTGTGTTGTCACAATATAAATCTATATCTTTTTCATGCAAATCAATGCAAAACCACCTGTCATCATGTGTATCTATATCTTTTTCATACCTAAATTTAATCTTTTCTAAAACAGATTTATGAATTAATATACATCCTAGACCACATGAGAAGATTTTTAATAATTGAGGTTCCCATAGTTCATTATGATTTAAGGTTCTCATTGTTTTCTTATTTTCTTCTAAGATATTAATTAATGGAATTAAATGAGATTTTCCATCAGGCATTATGTTATGAATAAAATAAACACCAGTTATTACTTTTTTATTCCATTTTAACATTCTTTCAATTATATTTTTTGGTGGGATAACATCCTGTTCTAGACTTAAGAAATAATCATAATTATTCTTTAAGGCATACTCCCTTAATTTATTTCTTGAATTAACAATCCTTTCCCTTGCTGATTCCTCGTATTTACATTTGATATAATGCAATTTATATTTGTCTAATTCTTTGCAATATTTATTATCCTTAGAATTATCAGCTAGTAAGATATCATAATTCTTATATGTTAGAGATTTTACAGATTCTGCATATTCCTTTAAACAATATGATTTGTAATCTGATGTAGGGCAGCCAACTAATATTTTCATTTTTCCTTAAATATAAATTTATCAACCTGGCTTTTTGCTTTTTCCCTCTTTTTCTGATGTTCTTTCAAGAATCTATTTAATTTATCTATTAGTATTTGTTTTAATTCACCTGTTAATAGTTTTCCTGACTTGTAATCATCATATATCTTTTTTAGTTTTTTATCATCCTCTTCAAGGAATGTTAGCCATTGATAGCTAACATCTATATCTGGATTGCCTCCTTTTTTCCTATGTTCTTCTATTGTTGCTTGTCCGCCTGAGAAGGCATATTTTTTTATTTTTTTTTCTACTATTTCTGGTGAGTCTGTTGTGTAAACTGCAGTTGTCTCATCTGAAGCTGACATTTTTTCAGTGCCTGTTAAAGCTGGCAAGAACATACAATGGATTATAGCTGGCTTGTAATATCCTAATTTTGTAATTACATCCCTAGTTAAGCGAAAATGATTGTCTTGATCCAAGCCTAATGGAATTAAACATGGAATATTTTTCTTAGCTAAGACAGAGGGCAGGAATGCTGGAACTGCCTGCATTGATGTGTAGAATATTGAACCTATATTGGTTTCTCCTGTAAATCCGAAAGCAGCTTTCGCAGTTGAGAATGTTATTTTCTTAGATACTCTTATTGCCTGCTTATACATTGATTTAGCATGCAGTGTGTCAATCAAGAAATGTGTTTTTTTAGGATTAAAACCCAATGCAATTACATCCAGCATATTTTCATTCAGGTATTTATTTGTATCTTCTAAGGTGAGATTTTCTTTAAAAAGAAATTTCTCTTCATCTGGAAATTGGAACCATAATTCTACATCAAACTTATCTTGAAGCCATTTTGTAAACATCCAAGGTATTAAGTGACCTATATGAACTAGTCCTGATGGAGCTCTTCCAGTATATAAGAAGAACTTATCTTTTTTTTCATATTGATCTAATAACCAATTTAAATCCCTATGAGCAAAGAATATCTTTCTCCTTAATAAATAATGCAAATCTTTGGTATGTTTCTTTATACGTTCCAGTAATTTATCATCTAACTTTTGAATTCCAAACTGAGTTATTAGTTTATCATAATCAACTTTTCCAGTTACTTCCCATGGTGTGACTGTAAATTCTTTTTCCATAGATTAAATGAGAATATTTAGTTTAAATATGTTTTTATTGCTTTATAGAATCTCTGATAGCCAAATAAGAATAGCATTAAGGTGACCACAAAAGAGAATATATGTAGTCACCTTAAATAGAAAGATTTAAATATGTAGTCACCTATATATCATTATGCATATAGAAAAAAGAAAACTGAATGGAAATATTAAATATTATTTGGCTCATTCTTATAGGGAAGGCCCAAAAGTCCATAAATTTAGAAAATATTTAGGGAAGAACTTAAACCAAGAAAAACTTAAAGAAAGGAAGCATATTGCAGAAAAACTGATTCTTGAGGAGATACATAAATATAATATCATAAAAGATCCACTTCAATTTGAGCTTTCGAATGATGAAATAGAATCAATAAAAAAGATAGAGTCTGAAATCCCATTAAAAGTAGCACACTTATCAAAACGTGACTGGGAAGTTTTTTCTGAAATATTCACTTATAATACGAATGCTATTGAAGGAAGTAAGTTAAACCAGAAAGAAGTTAAAGATTTACTAGAAAAAGACAGATGGCCTAATAAATCTAAAGAAGATATAGCTGAAGCATATGGCGTTGATGAAGCAATACTTTTCATAAGATGGACAAAAGAACACATTTCAATAGAGCTTATAAAAAAAGTTCATAAAATTATTTTTAAGAACTCAAAATCATTTGCAGGAAAGTTTAGAAAGAAAAGCGAAGAAGTAGTAGTTATGGATAACAAAGGCAATGTTATTCATGAAGGTGCTTTCCAAGCCAGAATCAACCATTTATTAAAAGAATTAATAGAATGGTATGAAAAGAACAAGTCAAAATATCCTGCATTAATTCTTGCAGCTGTTGTCCACAATCAATTTGAAAATATACATCCTTTTAGAGATGGTAATGGGAGAGTTGGGAGAATTCTTCTTAATAATATTTTATTAAAGCATGGCTTGCCTCCAATGAATATTGATTTTAAGAATAGAGTTGAATATTATAATTCTCTCCAGGCATATGAAAAAAACCATGATTTAAAACCTACAATAGAATTATTTATTAAAGAATATAAATCATTAAAGGAAATACTTAGTAAGAAAAAAGTAAAAATTTAATAATTATTACAACAACCTTTATTTTTTCATCTTTTTTGATTCGTAATCTTTTATTGCTGCTTGTAGGGCTTCTGCTGCCAGATTGCTGCAATGCATTTTTATGCTAGGCAATTCCAAGTCTTTTGCGACATCTACACTTGTTATCTTTTTAGCTTCTTCTATTGTCTTTCCCTTTGCCAACTCTGTTACTTCTGAAGATGTTGCTAGAGCAGCTACGCAGCCTGTTGTTTCCCATTTAATATCTTTTATTATTTCTTTTCTTTGCTTGTCTTTTTCAACTTTTATGTATAAATGGATTACGTCGCCACATTTTAAATTTCCAATTTTACCTAATCCTGAATAATTTTTTAATTTCCCATAGTTCTTAGGATGTCTAAAACATCTCATTACTTTTTTGTTATACATTATTTTTTCCTCCTTTAAATGGACTCATTTCCCTTAATTGCTTTATTATTGGCGGTAATTGTTTTAATACATAGTTAATTTCTTTTTCTGTTGTATATTTACTTAAACTAAATCTTATTGAACCATGAGCATCTTCTGCTTTTAATCCTATGGCCAATAGAACGTGACTTGGTTTTAATTCTTTTGAGGCACAGGCGCTTCCTGTTGAAACTGCAATTCCTTTTTCATTTAATTTCATTAATATTGATTCACCTTCTATATATTTAAAGCTTATATTTGCATTATTGCATAATCTTTTTTCTTTTGAACCATTTAACCACGTATCTTTTATTTTTAATATTTCCTTAATTAAATTGTCTCTTAATTTAATCATCCTTTCTATATCTTTTTTTGTTATTAATGTTGTAGCTTTTGCAAATCCCATTATTGCTGGAACATTCTCTGTTCCCGGTCTTATATTAAACTCATGTTTTCCTCCGTGAAATAGTTTCTTAACATGAATTCCTTTCTTAATGTATAATGCACCTATTCCCTTAGGACCGTGAATCTTGTGTGCACTTATTGAGATTAAATCTGCCATTCCTGAATTTATATCTGTTTTTGAAAAACTCTGAACAGCATCTGTATGGAAGATTACATCTTTTTCTTTGCATATTTTATAAATTTCTTTTAGATCTTGTATAGTGCCTATTTCATTGTTTGTATGTATAATGGTTACTAGAATTGTCTTAATTGTTATGGCTTTTTTTAATTCTTCTAAACTAATTAATCCTTCCTTGTTTAAGTTCAAATAAGTTAAATTAAATCCTTCTTTCTCCAATGATTTGCATGTTTCTAAGACTGAAGGATGTTCAAACTTTGTTGTTATTATATGATTTCCCTTGTTTTTATAACTATGAGCTATGCCTTGAATTGCGAGGTTATTAGATTCTGTTCCGCCTGATGTAAATATTATTTCTTTTGCATCTGCATTTAGTTTTTCTGCAATTATCTTTCTTGCATTTTCTACAGCTGTATTTGCTTCTTGTCCGAAGTCATGTAATGATGAAGCATTGCCATATTTATTCTTAAAAAACAGAGTCATTTCTTTAAAGACTTCATCAGATATCCTCGTTGTTGCTGCATTATCTAGATATATTCGCATAGTTAACCCCCGTGATGTATCCGCAATTTGGACAATTTAACATCTTTAATTTATAATGAATACCGCAGATAGGACAATTATGATATGATTTTATTCTTTTAATTGGTTTTAAGATTTCTGTTGAATTCCTAAAACAAATATCACATTTTTCAGGAATCTTATCGTATTTCTTGTGTATTTCACAAAGAAAATTATCTTTTTTTATTAATGCGCATAATTCCTGTATTTCTTTAACAAACAAATCCTTATTATGAGATATATTTCTTGCTGCTAGTTTTATTCTTTCTTTTATTTTTTTATTAAAGATTATATCTTTTGCTCTTTTTGACTTAAAATATTGCGAAATAGCTGCTTCGGTTATTCCTAAAATATAAGCCACTTCTTTCTGCTTCATTCCTAGATTTACAAGCTCCTTTGCTAATTCTTTTCTTAAACCCGGAAGGATATACCAGACTTCTATTTCCTGTGGCTGTTTCATTTAAATTAACTATAGTTAAGTTATATATAAATGTTTCTATGATATCAAGAAAAAGAATTATATACTAAATAAAGTTTTAAAGAAGTCAAAAATTCGTTGTAATATATTACTAGGTTGGCTTTTTGATAATGGTTTAGTTATATTTACTTCTTGTGTTATATTAACCACTTCTGTTTTTATTGAGGGTTTAGTGATGTTAGATACAGTCTTATTTTGCAATGTTATATTTGTTGTATCTAATTGTTGAGTTAAATTTGTTATATTTTGAATAGATGACAAGTTAATTGGTATATTTGTACTGGTATTTGGTGTTATATTTGATGATGTTATCTGACTTACATTAGTTATATTACTTGGAATTTTTGTGGATTTTATTGTTGTAATATTAGATGATGTTAAATTTGATGGTGTTAATTGACTTATATTACTTGAAATTGTTGTATTTCCTATAATTAAAGAGGTTGCATTTTGTGTTATATTTGTTACCGAAATTGGCGGACTAAAAGATGTTATGGGTATAGTTAGATTTGAAGATTCCTGTGTTATATTAGAAAAGTTCGTACTATAATTAGTTATTTTTCCTGTTAGTTCTTTAAATTCTAATCTTCCTATAAAACTTACCGCCAGTACAGTTGTTACTATGATTAGTGTAAAAATTAATGCATTTAAAACTGTAAGGCCTCTTTTCATACGGTATATGTAACAAAAAGTAATATATAAACCTTACGGTATACATAATGTATGATGAAGAATTATGTTAATGTTAGTATTCCTTCTGAATTAATAGATTTAATAGATAAAACATGGAAGAAGGGTAAAAAAGGATTCAGAAGCAGGGCTGAATTTGTTCTAGAATCTATTCGTGAAAAGATCGATAGAGAGAATAGACTATAATAATTTAAAATATAGAAATCTTTAAGAGCAGTTTACAATCCCTATTTTTATGGATTATAAATATATTGCTAGATCTTACGATGAATTATATAAAGAAGAACAGTTAGAAAAATTAAGAATTATTAAAGAAAATATCAAGGTTGATAAAAAAGATAGCTTATTAGATATCGGATGTGGAACTGGGATTTCAACAGAATTTTTTGATTGTAAATCTCTAGGAATAGATCCTTGTTTTGAGATGTTAAAGAAGGATTCTATATGCGGAAAAGCTGAGAATCTGCCTTTTAAGGATAAAACATTTGATATTGTATTAGCTGTAACTTCAATACATCATTTTGATGCAGAAAAAGCTATAAAAGAGATAAAGAGAGTTTCTAAAAATAAGGTTATAATAAGTCTGCTTAAAAAAGCAAAGAGATTTAAGTATGTGAAGAACTTATTAAATAAAAGTTTTAAATTCAAAGAGGTAGATGGCAAAAAAGATTTAATTTTTATACAACATGGAAATTGAAAGCTCAATTGGTGATGCAGCTGTAAAGCTTGCTAATGATGTCAAGGCAAATTGTATCGTCTCTTTAGAGAGGGTTTTTGAGGATGAGATTAATGAAGAGGACTCTCTTTATTTTAATATAAAGGTTACAATCTTTAAAAAATCAAGACCGGATGCATATAATAAATGGGAGTATAATACCAGGATTAAGAGACCTGAGCCTGGATCTATTGCTCCAATAAAGAATCTTTTGATGGGTGCAATAAATAAGAAATATATTAACAAGGGTGAAAGAGTAATATGTACGCAGGGAGAGTCTTTAGGAACTGGTTTTAAAGGTATGATATTTATGTTTGATGTTGACAGCATATTCTTCAATATTAGTACTCATAAACTTGCTGATAATATAAGCTCTGAGATTATTGAAACAGTTATAGATCTTGCTCTTGAGATAAGCAGAGAAGGAAGAGAAGGCAAGAAGGTGGGGACTGCTTTTATTATCGGCAATAAGGATATATTACAATATACAAAGCAATTAATAATGAATCCTTTTTTGGGTTATCCTGAAGAAAATAGAAAAATAACAGATCCAAGAATGAAAGAAACCTTGAAGGAATTTGCCCAGCTAGATGGTGTTTTTATTATCGAAGATAATGGAACAATATTATCTGCTGGAACTTATCTTGATATAGATACAACAAGATTAGAGATACCTGAAGGATTGGGAACCAGACATAGATGCTGTGCTGCAATTACTCATAATACAGATGCCATTGCTGTATTAGTTTCTGAAACTGGTGGAAGAGTCAAAGTATTTAAGAAAGGCAAGATGGTTATGATCCTATAGAAAGGTTTAAATAACTTTCCTGATTAAACATATTAGAGGTGATAATACCTCTAGATTAATTCTAGGGTTTTTAAAATATGTCGCTTGAATTAGGATTATTATATGGTGAAAAATCATTTTATGAAGAATTATATTTTGAGAGAGACTTAAATCATGCTTTTAATGAAAAGATAATTTTAGAAGGATTTAGATTTGGCAATCCATTTGTAAATAAAGGTATAGAAATTATTAGAGAGACAGAACCTGGAAATGAAAGTGGAATAATAGTTAAGTATGTTAGAAGATTGAAAAAAGATTGGAAGAATTTTAATGATTGGGGGGATGTTGAAGAGAAGGTAGAATTTTTAAAGAGTTCTAATTATTCTGTGTTTGTAAAAGGAAAATATGGTTTAAAGATTAAATTTGAAGGAGAAGAGACTAATAATATTAGAAATATAATAAAGACGGTGTGTGGAGAATTTAAGAGTGGTTCTAAGAAAAGATTGCATTTAGAATCAGGCATACTAGGTGATGAAGCAATTATATCTTTTAGAAGTCATATGGAGATAACTGATAATATTTTTATTACTTATAAGGTTCTTTACAATTATTTGATTTCTAAAGATTTATAAATAATGTAAATTCTATAAGTTTAAGGGCCTGTAACGCAGCCTGGTAATCTTTTTAACAGAAGAACTGATGAAAAGGTTGGGTAAATAGCGTGCCACACTCCTAATGTGGAAGTCGCAGGTTCAAATCCTGCCAGGCCCGTTTTAAAAAAGTATATAAATCAATTTTGATAGAATTAATGAAACTGGGTTCGTAGCCAAACGGCAAGGCACTCGCCTGCAGTTTTGAGAAGAAAGCGATCAATGAGGGTTCAAATCCCTCCGGACCCTTTTAAAATTTATACAAGAACTCTTTAAGGCTTATTTTGTTGTTTTTAATTATTATGCCTTCTTTTTTTAATAATTTAATTTTATTTTTTGTACCTCTTGCAAACCCACCTATTTCCCCATTAGATTTTATAACCCTATGGCACGGAACTTGTTTAGATTTATTTTTGTTTAATACATTTCCAACAGCGCGATAGGCTTTTGAATTTAATTGCAGTGAAATATCTTTATAAGTAGAAACTTTTCCTTTAGGAATCTTCTTGCATAATTCATAAACTTTTTCTGTGAAATTCATTTTAAACTGTTCAAATAATCTTTCTTGAATTTAAAACCATTCTTTCTTGCTAGCTTGTCTATTGCTTTGTGAAATCCAGAGCCGTATTGAGCTGCTAGTTTTTTCCTGAATGCAAATTCATTTTTTAATCCTAGATAAACAGCTGCTTCCCTTAAAATAATCTTTTTTTCTTGCTCTGATATTTTTAAAGAAGAATCTATCTGCATTGCATATTTTACTAAATCTTTATCTAAATAAGGGCATAAAATATTAACTTTTAAAGAATTTGAGACTGCGAAATCCCTTGATAAATCCTTTTCATACAATGTTTTCAAGCCAATCCAGCATTCTTTGTGCTTGTCTTTTGCCAATAAATGCCTTTCATAACCTGCGAATATCTCTTCTGAACCTAGACCGCCTAAAACATTTCTTATTTTGTCTTTTCTTGCTTCCTTTAGAACAATATATTCAGGGCATGCCACGCCTACTTTAACTACGGAAGGATCTGGTAGTATCTTAACTACCTTTTTTATTGTTTCTTCAGCTTGTTTTTCATCTAGAATTATTTGTCTTAATTTCCATTTATAGTATTTTGAAATTCTTTTTGCCCATTTGGTGTCTTTTGAACCTTTTAAACCAACATTATATAGAATAAATTTTCTCTTTAATTTTTTGCATATAAAAGCCATTAAGGTTGAGTCTACCCCGCCTGAGAATGCTATTCCTATTCTTCCTTTTGTTCTTTTATCTATTGCTTTTATTAGCAAAGAAGACATTTCTTTTATTATTTCTTTTTTATTTTTTATTAAGGGCTTGTTTTTCAGCTCTTTTTCTAACTGCAATATCTCTTTTTTGTAATTAGTTAAATCCATAGAAAGAAACAATTATTATGTTTTTATATTCTTTTTGTTATACTTTATTCTCTAAATATCTATATAAGACCGAGAATTTTATCAATTGACCAACTGCATAACCAAATTCATCATAATTTTCTATTGGATGACCATAATAGCTTAATATATGATGTATATCTGATTGTCCACTCATGATTCCATTCTCAGCTTCTTCGATAGAGTATATTGCTTCTTTTATAGAATTATATCCTTTAATCATATTATATAAAAATTCTTTAAATTTTTTATCTTTGACTGGCAATTCTGAGTTTATATCTTTTTTTAATCTTTCTTCTAGATTTTTTAGTTCTAATTGTTTGGTATTTAATTTTTTAGCCATTATTTTCTAAGTTCATAACCACATATTGTTTTAAGTTTAAACCTGACATCTTGAACATTCATTCCTTATGGAAAATTTTTGCGACACGAACCCCGAGCGAAGAATACGAGTCAGACGGATTCCTATCGCAATACAGGTAAGCCCAATCGGAATACGCATTGAACCTCGCGACAGCATCTAATATTGGATATCCATAAAATAAATCTCCTTTTTTTATATTTTTATTTGGGAAACCTTGCTCATTTGCATTTTTTATGTAATCTTGCAAATTAATGCATTTATCTTTCATCAAACAATCCTGCAATGGCTCTCTAACTTTTTCAAACTTACCATCAGCATTCAGTTTATAATACATAATATTCATAGCACGATTTTTAACGTCAAAATAAGCATCTAAATTTTCAGCTCTCAATGGATCCCTTATATTTATGATTTCACCTAGAATAGAATCTAATCTTTCTGTTGATATTCTTTTCCCATTGCCATCATAAGCTTTTCCTGTTCTTATTAAATTTAAAAAATCAACAAATTGCCTTGGGTGCAGCATAAATGAATTAATTTCATGCAATGCTTCATGCTGTTCGTATGAATTTTTATTAAAAAGATATTTATCCATAGAAACAAGCAAATCCGAGTAAGAATACGAGCCGTGAGCTCTTCCTTCCAAAATTATAAATTGTTCTTTTCTCATTTTCTAAGCAATAAGTATGCCAATCCTAAGATTACTAATGCAAGGATTATATTTGCAATTATCCAGAATGAAGCTGAAAGATTATCTATCCTTAGATCATCAAAGAAAGATTTCCTGTAGATTGCTCTTCCAGTTATAGAATTTGAATTTAACAATTCCAATGATATTGTCTTTTGATCCAGTACATTATTACCCGACAATAATCTTAATGTTGCTGTATATGATCCTTCTGAGATTCCTGAATTTATTATAGGAGATATTGTGAATTGAGAAGATTGACCTGAGCCAACTGTGACTGTTTGTGTTTGCTTTGTTGACCAGGTTCCTGAAGGTACAAATTCAACTGTAAATGATGCTGATTGCCCTGAATTTGTTATTACATAAGGCAAAGATAATACTGAACCTATAGCTGCACTTTTTAAGGATGAAACCGTCAACATTGCCTGGCTTGATGTTGAGGTAGTAGTTCCAGTAAGTCCGCAGTTTGAAACTGTCAAGCTTGCTGAAGGATTTAATAAAACATCTAATGATTGACTTACGTCACTAAAATAAACCTTTGCATTGAATACATAATCCTTTTCTTCTGCATTGTCCGGAATATTAAACGTAAATGTTTCTGTCCTGTAATTACCATCCTTATCATCAAACTCCTCTAAATCAAACATATCTGATATCTTATTAACATTTAAATCATCCTGTTTTAGTTCAAGCTTTACATTGTTTTGGTCACCTGAACCTATGTTTCTTGCTTTTAAAGAAGCTGTTACAGTATCTCCGCAAGAAGCAATTTGAGGTGTTAATAATAATGATTCAATTATAACGTCATCCTCTTCCAATTCTAAACTAAGGTCAATAAATTCTTCAGCACAATTATCTTCCTCATTTCCATCTTCATATGCCTTAACAAACAACATGTAATCCTCTCCTTCTTTAAGATATTTTGAATCTGTAGGTATTCTAATATCCATATCAAAGGTTTCGCTATCATCTGAATCTATATTTTTTTCACTTGAAAACATAGATAATATCTTTTTACCCTTATCCATATTATATAATGAAGCTTCAACCTTCACGTCTATGTCATCATTATCATTATTATCAACCTCAGTTCCAACATTTAGCTCTTGATTTGGCTTAAAATCATCTCCATTATCAGGCTCGTTAATATCAAGATTTAGATTTCCGATTACACCATCTTCGCAGATTTCTGGTTTAACAAGAATTTGCAGATCTAGATTGGTTGATAAAGGTTCTCCAGTAGTATTTATACCTGATATGTTAATTAAACCGCCATACTTTCCTATATCCATATTTGTTGGTGTAGTTACTGTTAATTGTATGTTTGATGTTTGGTTTGTCAATGAGGATATAGGAAATGAAGGTGAGAATGATAGTGTTATATTATTATCACCATCTGAAAGAGCCAATGAAGAGGTATCGACATTAATATTATTTACAGTATCTGTTACTGTTATACTGAATGTTTGTACAGAAGAGCTTGCTTCTTCCTCTACTACTAATAATGTACTTGTTGCTGACAATGATGCAGCAGCTACACTAAAACCAAATAGTAGTATTGATATTATTAATAAACCTATTAATCTCATATTAAACCCCACTTTGTTGTTATTCTAAAGTTATGACTACTCATATATAAACATTATGGTTTTTCAGAGTATATTTAAATATATCGTTTATCTGAGAATCCTATGGAATTTCCTTTAATAAGTAAGAAATGGAAGAAGTCTATGAAGAGAGCATGCATAGTTTATCCTAATGAATATTATGGCGGTGTATATTCTTTAGGTTGTTTGATAATATATAATTTAATTAATTCTAGAGAGGGCTGGATTTGTGAAAGAAGGTTTTTGAATGACGCAACTGATCTTGATAAGTTTGACTTGATTGGATTTAGCTTGCAATATGAATTAGATTATTATAATATATTGAAGATATTAAATAAAAATAAAATCAAAGGATATACATTTGCTGGGGGTCCTTGCGTGAATATCAACCAGAATATTTTAGATGGAGTTGTTGATTTTACTGTTGCGGGAGATGTGGAAGAAGTTTTATTTAAAATATTGGATGCATATGGCGATAATTTCTTAGAAAAGATTTCTAAACTGGATGGTGTCAGGAAAGGAAGCTTTGCGATAGTATCTGATTTAGATAAATCTTATCCAATATATCAACCCATTGAAGAGAAGATAAATAAAAATTTTGTTTTTGGAAAATGTTTTATCCTGGAGATTGAAAGAGGATGTCCATTTAAGTGTCATTTTTGCCCAATGTCCAAAATGCATGGCTTAAGATACAGGGATTTTGAAAATATCAAAAATATCATTGATGACGGCGTTAAATTGAACAAGAGAGACAGGGTTGTGATATACTCTGCTTCATTTACACACCCAAAGAGAAAAGAAATTTTGAGATATCTGATTGAAAAGGGTTTAAGTTTTTCTGTTCCTTCTTTAAAAGTTGAGTATGTAGACGAAGAATTATTAGATTTGATTTACAAAGGAGGACAAAAAAGTTTGACAGTTGCTCCCGAGTGCGGCGAAAAATTAAGAAAGAATATAGGCAAATATGTTAGTGATGAAGTCTTTTTTAATTTTGCCAGGATGACAAAGAAGTTTAAATCCATAAAGTTATATTTTATGGTTGGTATCCCTAGACAAGACAAGACTGATTTAGATGAAATGATTGATTTTATTGGTAAGTTCAGGAATATCTTTAGTAATATTTATGTATCTTTTAACCCATTTGTTCCGAAACCCAAAACTATCTTTGAGAATCATATATTTGATAAGAAAATAATAAAAGAACAGATTAATTATTTAAGAAAAAATTTAAAGCTAAGGGCTAAATATAGCAATGCTGATAACTCGTTTAGAGAATGGAAGACTATACGAAAGAATTTACAAATGAGCATCTAATCCTTCACTTCGTTTAGATTCTTCATATTTATTTCTTCCTTTGCATTCTTCAATAACCTTATTTATTAAACCTCTAGTAAATTTCGCTTGTTCTTCTCTCCTCTTTGTAATCTTTCTTAGTTTACCCTTACAATAATAATCAAGAGTACGGTGTTCTGATTGCTGTGAATTACCTAAATCTATTGTCTTCTGATATCCAGTAAATGCATATTGCTCGATTAATGTCTTTATGATATATTTACCCTGACCTGTATCGTGATCATCTTCAATTATAAGATTCAATTTACGATCTCTAAACACCCTATTAGCAAAAACACCATGACCGATACAAAACACATTTATTCTATTATCTTCATACTCTATTTTAAGTTTAAATGGATCTGCATTACGACTCGTATGGTCTACATATAATGCATTTATTTCATTTTTCATATGTACTGATATTTTCCCCTTATATATAAAGTATTATGGTTCCAATTAAATATCCAACCATAGCTCCTGCAATAACGTCTGAAGGATAATGCACCCCAAGATAAATCCTACTAAACAAAAGGATTATAGCTAATGCAAACCAGATATATCTTAATCTTGGAAATTCCTTGTCTAATAAAGGAAGAACTGAAAATACTGCTGTGGCATGCCCGCTTGGAAATGAATATCCTGATTTTTGTATTAGAACTTCTACCAAAGGTCTTGCTCTATGTATAATAAATTTAAGAACATAAGTTATAATTACTGTTGACAATAATGTTATCCATAATCTTTTTAGCTTGTTGTATTTACCATATGAGATAAATAAAATAGTTGTTATAACAAATACTGCAACTTGTGAACCAATATAAGAAAGCGAAATCATAAATATGTTTAATGTTGAAATCCGATTCTTAATTACAAAGTTTAATATCTGATTATCAAACATTAAAGTTATTAATAGCATAAATCCAGCTATGACAAGGAAAGACCATTCTTTTTTGCTAAAATGCAATGATTTCATACCTCTTTAACCAAATAGAAGTTTATATAAATTTCTAATTATTGACATATTCATGAAATATGAGCATGGATTGATAATAAGAGCGTTGTTATGTTTTACGCCTATTAGCCTGTTTTATCTAATCTTGACTCCATTGACGTTATATGGGGGTTATTTTTTGCTTTGGTTTTATAATCCTTCTATATATGAAACAAATATTATTATTGGAGATCAGTTGTTTGAGTTTGTTAAGGCCTGTGTAGCTGCTGCTGCATATTTATTGTTATTGATTTTAATTTTGTTAACTAAGGATATTGGATTTTATGATAGAATTAAGATGTTCTTATTTGGAAGTCTATTAATATATATTTTGAATATTGTAAGAATTGCTGTTCTTGTTATGTTATCTGTAAGCTTTAATACTGAATTATTTGAGATCATACACACAATATTTTGGAAATTTTTAAGTGGAGTTTATGTCGCTGGAGTGTGGATATTACTGGTTTATTTATTCAAGATTAAATCAATACCAGTTTATAGTGATTTAAGATACCTGTACAAAAATAGCTTGTTTAAAAAGTAGACTCTTTTTTAGCCCTTTTCAAATGCTGGTGTATAAACCAGATTGTAAAAGCGATAATTAATCCAATGGCTAAATAGTCTAAAGGCCTGAAATAAACATGTAATCTTTCCCAATTCTTCTGCAATATGATTCCAGTATATAATAAAAAGGTGTTCCATATTGCAGCACCAATTGCTGTATAAAACACAAATTTAAACAAATTCATCTTTCCAACACCAGCAGGGATAGAAATAAGATGCCTAACAACCGGGATTAACCTGCTTACAAAAATTGTTTTCTCCCCATATTTCTTAAACCAATACTCTGTCCAATTCAGATGCTCCTCATTTAATAATAAATATCTGCCGAAATGCAAAACAAATTTGTTTCCAAGATACTTTCCAGCATAATAAGACAATAGAGATCCAATTAAACTCCCTAATGTGCTAAATATGATGACTAAATATAAATTAAGTTTTCCTGTGGCAACTAAATAGCCTGCAAAAGGCATTACTAATTCACTAGGCAGGGGAAATATCATACTCTCTAAAGCCATCAAGAATAACAATCCAGGATAACCTAAAAAAGAAATAATCCCAATAACAAAATTCACCAAATATTCAGTTATCATTAAGATTTGGGTTAATTCTTATTTAAAAGGGTTATTATTTTGATAATACACTTATTTCCCCTGATAAGCTATAATATCCTCGGTTGTAAGCTTCTTTTTCTGCTTTAATTTCTGTTCTACAAATTCTACTTTTTTCTTTATGATGTCTAATATTCTCGCTTCTTTTTCTTGTTTTTTTACTGTATTTTTTTCTTTATTATTTTTTATATGCTCAAGAATTTTTCTTGATTCATTATTTGCATTTATATATTCATTTTTGAAGTTTATAAATTTCTGGAAAGCATCTTCCTGCATTTTTCTTATTTCATTTATCTTTTTTGACAGTTCTATGAATGCGTTATAACCTTTGTCTTTTGTATATTCGATTATTTTTTGATGAATTTCATCTGCTTTCTTCTTTGTCTCAGTTATCTCCTTTGATATTTTCTTTGATTTTTCCAGAATTTCATTCAATTCCGGAGCTTCCCCATAGGATCTTTTTAAATCATTTATTTGCTTCATTAATTTTTGTTCCTTCTTAAAGTCAACCTCTATTTCGACCCTTCTTTCAAGCTCATTTATCTTTTCTTGTATCCTTGCCGGATCTATCTTTATATCATACCTTTTTAGAAATTTATTTTTTTTCTTATTTAATTTTTTAATTTGCTTAATTAATTCTTTTATCTTGGAAGAATATGCATTTCTTTGGGATCTTAAAGATTCTATTGAGACATTTGCTTTATCACGCTCTAATTTGAAGTTCTTAATCTTTTTTACCAATTCATTTAGTTCTTTCTTCAAATCTTCTTTTCTGTTGAACCAGAATTCCTTCTGCTTACTTAGCTCAGATACTTTTTTTTGCGAGCTTACAATATTATCTTTAGGTACTCTTTGATCAGTCATCAGGATTAATTATCCGAATAACGCACTTAAACCTGCTGCAGCTTCTTCTTCAGATGCTTTCTTTTCTTCTTTTACTTCTTTCTTTTCTGATTTAACTTCTGTTTTTGCTGATTCTACTGCTACTGGAACTAATACTGCTTCTTTTATTGCCTTGTCTATATCAACATCTGACAATGCGGCAATTAAAGCTTTTATCTTAGTTTCATCCGGCTTAACACCTACTGCTTCTAAAACTTTTCTTAATGAAGGTTCATCTATCTTTTTTCCAGTCTTGTGTATCAGCATAGCTGCATATATGTATTCCATGATAAAATTCTCCTAAGTGTAATCTTTAGGAACTAAATCCTCAATTTTAGGTCCTTTATTAATCTTTGGTTCTTCTACATGAACCGTCACAGGATGCTTTATTCTTTCTTCCTGTAATTTATTTAAGATTTCCTTTGCTTTTGCTTCATCTGATTTGAATGCCTCTTCCTTTGTTTGCGGTTTAGTTTGCACTGTTTCCGTATTCAGCTCAATATTTCTAGAATCTGCCAAGGATTTAGCATCTATGTATGCTTTTCTTATCAATAAATTTATATTATCCTTTGTTGGATAAGATATAAACATTGAAAGATTTAAAGATTCAATATATGCCATCTTTAAATTATTTAAATAAGCTTTTTCATCTATTGATAAAACATCCCTTCCATATATTAATCCAGAGTCGTAAACTGCTAATAAATTTATGCCTATTTCCATAGGTTCTATCTTCAATTTGGACAATAAAGAAGCAACTTTATCAGATATTACTTCATCTGTTTTAACCAATAGTTTATCCTCTTTAACTGTTATTTTTCCATCTACAACGCTTGTTTTTATGCCCAATTGACCTAGTTCACCCATAACCGGACCTGGCGCGAATGGTGTAGGACCTGCTGGAATAATGATGTTATTTGGAGCTTTTTGACCTGGTTTTGCAGGTGCTTTTGATTTTGATTTTGACAATGATTTTGAAAGCTTGAATGCATCTGTTTTTGTCAATAATAATGCAGACATTCCAGTCATTACTTTGTTTAATTCCTCTATATTCTTCTTTTTATCCTTTAATTGTTCTATTGCTATCTTCATTAGCCTAGCTCTTGTCATTTTTATCAATACTGAATCCCTCAAAGAATACCTTATTTTTTGGAATTGAGCAGAGGGCAGATTAGTCAGATCTACTATTCCTATTACGGGATATTCTGTTAATAGTTTTTTTATTTCTTCAACTTTATTTTTTTTCCAGTTTGCTATCTTTGTCATTTTTGAAACCTCTTCCTATCTTGTAAATTGGACCCATTGATAATTTTATATATACTGATTTTATATTGTTTGCTTTTTCAGGCAGTTGATTTAACAGTTGATTGTATATTGTGAAGAAATTATCCAATATATCTTCATCCTTCATGTCTTCATTTCCTATGATTGTTTTTATTATCGGCTCGTTCTTTGTTATTATTCTTACTAATTTTTTTAGCTTCTCTGACAATGGAGGTAAACTTGCTTCTGTTGAGATTATACATCCTGCTTTTGGATTTGGCATTTTTCCTTTTGGACCTAGATATTTACCGAATGTTGCTGCCACCTGAGTCATTAAGTTTGCCTGTGATACAAAATAATCATATTCGTTTATCATCTCTTTTATCTGTTTCTTTGTGTATTTTTGAAAATCTTCTTTTAAAATTACATTGTCAAATAAAGTCTTAGCTTTTGGCTCTAGAGTTTTATCTATGAAGATTGTTGTTTTAATCTTCTTTGGCGCGTGATTTAATGAGATATAAGAATCAATGTTATTTTTTTTAATGTCTAAATGGTGCAAGTTTATGATTAAATCGAAAGTTTGCTTGAATTTTCTTTTTGGCTTTTCCCTGATTTCCTTTATTGCTTTTAAAACTTCTTGCTTTTCCATTTAATCCTCCTACAATATGATTATCGTAGTGATGCGGATTAAAATTTAGTTTTTAACGGGTATATAAATATTTCCATATTCGATCTTATTTATAAAATATAAAAAAACGAAAGATTTATATATAAACAGTGATTACAATTAATACTTATAATACATGCATAACTCTTAAATATGGCAGTTAAAATTAAAATTCCAGTAAAGACTCTAGAAAAAGAAGATATTTGTGCCAAAATAGAGAATGTATTACAAAAAGATAAAGATAATGCATATACTATTTCTGGTTTGATGATAGAGGTTTTTAAAATTAGGAAAGAGGATATAGAAAATAAACCATTTTCTGCATGGAGAAATGGATTACCAACCCTTTATAGCAGAATAAGCAGGTCTTTAAGAAGATTAGAAAAATTAGGAAAAATAAAGTCCACCAAACATGAAAAAGCTTTTGTTTATTGGTATATAAAATGATAACATATAAACTCTCACCATCAAGTCTAAATCTAATGGTAGATTGTCCTAGGTGTTTTTGGCTTGATAAACATAAAGTATGGAAAAGACCTGAAACAATATTTCCAAGCTTACCTTCTGGGATGGACAGAGTACTAAAAGGGCATTTTGATAAATTTATGGAGAAAGGAGAGTTACCACCCGAACTATACCATAATAACCATTGTAGTGGTCTTAAACTGTTTAATGATAAAGAATTATTGAACGTATGGAGAAATAACTTTAAAGGGATTTCATGGACTGATAAAGAAGGCAATATCTTGCATGGGGCTGTTGACAATCTTTTGATTAATGGAAAGAAGATAATAGTTTTGGATTACAAGACAAGAGGATATCCATGCAAGGATGATACCCATGAGCATTATCACTTACAACTGGATATTTACAATTTCTTATTAAGAAATAATGGCTATGAAACAGAGGGTTATGCTTTCTTGCTGTTCTATCATCCAAAAGAAGTGTTAGAAAATGGAAATATTGTTTTTAACACTGATTTAAAGAAAATGAAGGTTGATATCAAGAAAGCAGAGGAAATGTTTAAAAAGGCTGTTGACTTATTAAGTAAGGATTGTCCTAAAAAAGGATGTGAATGGTGTAAACTAATTAAAAATGGGTAGCGGTAAAAGAAATTATAAGGCTTTAAGATACAATTCAAGAAAATGGAGAAAAGAAGATACTTTCTCTGAAATAAAAGAAAAAAAAGAATTAACTGAGGAGCAGATTGAAGCTAAAAAGAAAGCTATTGAAGAGCTTACGGCTTTATATGAGAAAGGTAAAAAAGGAAGATGAAAACAACCCATAAAATAATTTTAGGAGATGCTTTAAAAGTATTAAAAACTATTCCAGATAATTCTGTAGACTTGATATTTGCAGATCCACCTTACAATATGTCTAAAAAGAATGGTTTAGCTTGGAAGTATAGTAAACATGTAACTATGCAACAAGAATGGGATATGTTTTCTAAAGATGATTATTTTAAATTTAATAGAGAATGGTTAGGAGAATGTTTTAGAGTTTTAAAACATGGTGGTAGCTTATGGGTTTCTGGTAGTTTTCATAATATCTATCAAACAGGATTTATTATTCAGGATTTATTTCCAGATATAAAAATAAATAATAGTATAGTTTGGTTTAAGCCAAATGCACAACCAAACATAACTTGCAGATTATTTACTGAAAGTACGGAGCATCTAATTTGGGCTACTAAAAATGGTGATGGCAAAAAATGGAAATTTAACTATAAATGGACTAAAGATCATATTGAAGATCCTTTAAATCCAATAAATAAACAAACAAGGAATGTGTGGAGTATTCCTTTAACACCTAAAAAAGAAAAGTGGGCTGGAGAACATCCAACTCAAAAACCAGAAGAATTATTAAGAAGAATTATTTTAGCTTGTACAAATGAAGGAGATACTGTCTTAGATCCATTTATTGGTTCTGGAACTACTTCTGCAGTTGCTAAAATTTATGGAAGAAATTCAATAGGAATAGAATTAAATAAGAAATACCTATCAATAATTAAGAAGAGATTAAATCCTCAACAAAAAACTTTAAATGATAGAGAAACTAAGGTTATTTTTGAAGAATTTAAATAATAATTATCCAATCTGCGTTGCCTTGCTTACAATAACAAATATCTCTTTTTCTTGAATCATCGTATCCATTAACTCTCTAAATACTCTTGCAGGTTTTTCAGGCGGAGTATTCTTTTCCATTTTGATCATTAATTCTATAAGATGTCCTATAAAATCGACTTTATATTCTCCGTAATTATTTAATTCCTCAAATGGTTTTAGCTTCTCCTTTGTTGTTTCTTTTAATATACAAATTTTCCTATCTTCTTTACTTTTAAATGATTCTACTTTATCATACAGATCTCTCAAATATCTCATAAACTTTAGGGTAAGTTCTTTATTGTGTTCTTTTTTAATGAGTAAATCAATAACCCAATGAATATGTTTAGGTGTTCTTAATCGCTTTCCTAGTTCTTGATATTTAATAAGAATATCATGATCTGGATTAGCTCCCCTATTACCCTCAAATACTCCAATAATTGTACCATCAGATAGTTTAATCTCTTTGATAGAGATATGTTCCTTTCCATCTCTTTTAAACTTCATTAATAAAGAAATAAGCAAAATCATATATAAATCTGTCGTTCAGGTTATATCATTAAGTTAGAGGGTGCTAAGTATGATTAAAAATTTAACTTAAGATTTTGAAGTCAAATTTTATTTATGTGAAGAATTTAGTTTATTATCTAAGAAAAATAAAAAAGCATGGCTTCTTTGTCACGCTTATTTAAGTAAAGTCAGGGCAAGAGAAGGGATGTGAATAACATCCTTCTTTCAAATAAACTAACGAGGAGAAATAAAAATGGAAGTCAATGCAAAGAAAGGAAAGGAAATAATAATGGTTCTAACCATAGAATTAACATTAAAATTATTTAGGGTGGGGTGTGATGAAAAAAATTATAATTTATTAAATAAACTCCCCTTAACAGCAAAAGAAGTAGAAAAGTTACTTCAATTAAGTCCTATGCCAACAGATAGAAGATTAAAAGAATTAATGGAAGTTGGTCTTATTAATAGAGAGAAGATAGGAGAAAAAATAAAACTAACTCCTCTAGGAAATGACTTCAAACAACATATAGAAAATTTAAGGGAAGAAGTTGTTCAAAATATGGCTAAATTAATTTAATTAATTTTTTAATTTTATTTAATATTTTAGAAGTTCGTTATGTAATATAGTGTATTCAGACTTAAAAGTCAAACAGCAACTAAAAAGTCAAAGTCTAACACCGCAAAGTTTATATAGTATAGGGTATAGGGTATAGTATGAAAGAAGAAATAATAGATTTGGGAATTGCAAGGATTAAGATTAAACCCCAAGAAGAACGCAAGATAGTCTTAATTGGGAAATGTCCTTTTTGCGATAAAAAAGTTAGAGGAACAACCCACAGCCAAATAGAATGGAATTTAGCTTTACATATAAAACAGAAACATAAAGACAACGAAGAAGCTGAGATATTATTAAAACAACTTGAGGAGCAAAATAAGAAATCATAATAATAAAGTGAGGGCGAACTACTATAAGGGTTTATCTTATAGGGATTTTCAGACCAATTCCAACAATTCTATGGCTTAAAGATTTCCCACGTTTCAATTAGAAGCTGGATTTTTAGATTCAAAGGGGGAATGGAAAAATATTAATTCATCAACTTAATTATATTTATATATAAAACCAATTAACTTTATTCTGCAATTTCGAGGTTATTCTGCATTTTCAACTTTTGAGTGGGTTATTCTGCAAAGCCTATTAGTGGTTTTAGTTGTCTGGTAGAAAGCCATAAGATTGATAGAGTTTAGTTATTTTTCTTACCTTTAAATTTTATTCTTTTTTCTCTTTCAGGCATATCTAAATAATTTTCAGAAGTAATTACTGGCTGACCGCTTCTCTTTTCTAGTTCTTTTCTTGCAACTCCTGAAACTTCTCACCCTTCTACTGCAGCTTCTTTGTGCTCTATGAAATTTTTTGTATCCTTATTTCTTGTAATTCTCGTTGTAGATGCTTCTCCCAGCATTGTAAAAATAAGCTCTAAATCATCCATATGATCCCTGAGATTTTCTTTTTTTAATCCTTTTAATTTACTATATTCATTAGGTGTTATTCCAAACGTAGCTTTTGAGATTTCTGCTGTTAATATAGAATATTCTCGATCTGATTCTACTCCCCGTTTTTTCCATTCGTCTGTTAGTTCATCTCTTACTGCAATACCTCTTACCCTTTTTTCAATCCATTCATCAGAATATCCTTTTTCTTTGTATAGTTCTTTCATTCTGGCTTGAGCAAGCTCGGGATTTTGTATTTCTTCCACACGTTCATAGCCTACTTGGGCTAACCATAACTTAAATGGTTCAGCCTTTTTTGAAGGAATAGATTGAATTATTCTAAATGCATTCTTTGTATTAACACAATCTGTTAAATATGATTTACCATCAATAGATTGCAGTTTCAGTTGTCCGATTTTTGCGGACAACTGAAATCCCTCTTCATTTAACCTAACTTTGAGATCCGCCCAGTATTTTCTTGCTCTCCCACTTTCTGTCAATACTTCGATTATATCCACTACTGAAAACCACCACTCATCATTAAACCAAATTCTTCTAATTCCCTTTCCTTGAAATACAACCAGTAATTTATCTTTATCCATTTCTATCAGTATATTTTAATTATATATAAAGATTGTGCGTGGTTGTACTCGGCTATATGCTGTAATATATATGCTGTAATATATATGCTGTAATATATATGCTGTAATATATATGCTGTAATATATATTACTAGAAAAGTTATATAAATTGTCAATAACATCAAATTTTTATGAAAATTAATGATACGCCATTTTTTTCACCTGTTTTATTTATAAATACAAAGTGTATATAAAGCTTAGGTATTATAAACTTTAGTTTTACAATTCGATCAAATAAGCATACAAACTTTCAAAGAATATTTTCTTTTCTTCCAGTAATTTAAATTTAAATCCATATTTTTTAATCAAAGAATCAACTTTTTTCTTGTTTGTCAAAGAACTAAAAACAATAAGTATTTTTCCATTTTTATTCAGGAATTTTTTAGCATCTTTAAAGAATCTTTCTAAGATTTCATAACCATATTTTCCCCCTGTTGTAACTAATTTTGTATCTAAATCTTCTAATTTTTCTTCAGGAAGATAAGGCGGATTAAATATTATCAAATCAAATCTTCCCTTAATATTTGAAAACAAATCAGAATATTTAGCATTAATATTTCTTTTCTTTAGTAATTTAACAGTTTCTTTATTAATATCAACAGCCAAGACATCTTTTGTTTTCATTAATGCAGCTTCAGCTAGAATTCCAGAACCAGAACCTAGATCCAATACTCTACCAGAAGCATATTTCTCTACATATTTGGATAATAAGAAAGAATCTTCTTGTGGCTCGTAAATCATTTTATAGCCTTAAAATATTCTTTTACTCTTTCGTTTATAGAATTTAGATAATATTTTTCTATCTTGTTCTCATATATACTTAATAAAGAATCATTTTCTGTTATTCTGTATTCATTTCTTATCTTTTCAACCAAGAATAAGTCTCTTAATCTTTTAATCTGCCTTCTTACATTTGAATGGGCAATGCCTATTAAGGGTGATTTATACTTTTTCCTCAGAGCTACGACCTTCTCCTGTATTTCTTCTGACTGCAAAGGCTTTTTTGAATCTATTAAAACATTAAATATATCTACAATAACGTCACGAGAATCACCTGGCTGCAATAAACCTATAGATAAGCATAATTTTCTTATTAATTCTCTTTTTGACAGATTTGAAGGTCTCTCATACCTTCTTAGAGTTAGCTCCGCTAACGGCATGTCTTTTGATATTTTTGGCATTAAGAATAATACAAAAAAGAAGTTTATATATTTTTGGTTTACTCTACGATTATCTTTCCCTGCATAGATGGATGTAAACCACAGATATAATTATAAGTTCCAGGTGTTGTAAATGAATATGACCATGACTGGCCTTTTGCCAAGCTTGGCGATTCGATTTCATCCAATTTAACAGTATGCTTTGCAGCATCTTTGTTTGTCCATGTAACAACTGTTCCTGCTTTAATATTTATTGTTGCTGGATTAAATGCAAAGTCTTTTATTTCGACAGAATTTGTTTCTGTAGCTGTTGTATCTTTTTTATCTGTATTATAACATCCTGCAACCAATGACAAAGCCATAACCAAAGCTACAAAGATTAATATCTTTTTCATTATGATTGTTTAATTAATGAATTTGTTTTTAAATCTTTTGATATGCCCATTAGCTCTGTTTTTCTAAAAACATAGGTTCCGTCTTCTTCCACAGTCCCTATATCCTTCCAAACTGCTGTTAACCTTGGATATGCTGAAGCCTCTTTTGATAAGATAATTGTTGGCACCTTATCAATATCATACTTTGAGATTAAAGATGTTGAATCGGCAATATCTTTTGTTTCTTCTTTATCAATATATACCCCAAAGTTATCCAAGATTTGCTTATGCACAGTTGCATTGTAACATTCGCTGCAGCTTTTATCTGTTATATAGATCACATCTACAATCCCTTTTATTTCATTTGTTGTTAAGTCCAAATAAGGGGGATTTATGTCTCTTGCAATGAACATTCCATCTGATTCGACTGTTCCTATTTGAATCCAGTCTTTTGCCATGCTCGGATAGACAGAAGCATCTTTTGATAATATTATTGTTGGTATCCTTGTTAGACTATATTTCTGAATAAGATCTGAAGCTTGGTTTGTTGTTAAAGTATTTTCAGATGATATTGTCATTAATTGTTTTAATTGATCAACTATAACACCCAAATCAATGCATTCAGCACATGTTGGTTCTGTTATTAAGGTTAAACTAACTCTTCCCTCAACTTTATTTGAATTTAAATCTAAATAAGGAGGTTCTGGTTCATTAAATATTAACACATCATCTTTTTTTGTTAAACCTAAATCAAATTTATCTATCTCGCCTTTTACAATTAAAGAAGGTAATTTTGTTATACTATATTTCTGAATAAGATCTGAAGCTTGGTCTTTTGTTAATGCTGTTTCTTTTGTTATCTTGACATTCTTTGATTTTAAAGTGTCTATAACATTATTTATATCAAAACAATCAGTACATACAGGATTTATAGCTATTAACTCTATTTCAGCAGGTCTGGCTGCTTCTTTTGCTTCTGAGAGCTTGTTTGAGTATTCTATATTTATAAAAGAAACAAGAATTAGGTTAATTAGGATAATTGCCCCTAATATAATTACTAAAGGAAATTCTAATTTTTTTATCTTATCCTTCATTAACAACCACCAACCATTGTTGGAGTATTCTGTATTGGAGCTTGCTGTTGAGTTTGCTGCGTTGAAGTTGGTTGTGAAACACTAACACCACCAGCAGTTATCTTTGATTTTATTGTATTAAGCTGCACTGCCTGAACCACTGAGATTAACACTAATACAACAAGCACTACTGTTATTATCATATCTTTATTCATTTTTTCCTCCCTAGTTTATTTTCTATATAATTTAACTTATATATAACATAACCTAATCCGATTACAAAGTATAAAAAGATTATTAATCCAAGATAATTAGCTCCCATCATCCCAAAGCCCCACATTCCTGAACCCCATATTCCTGAAGTTGCCATTCCGCATTCACCCCCTTCAGCAATAGCTGCACCTGTTACACTTCCATGATCATCAATACCACATGCAGTTACCAACGGTAATATCAATATGATTGATATTAAAAATAATATCTTTTTCATTTTAATATTCTAACAGCCTCCAATTGTTTTTGTATTTCAGCATTATTTTCATTGCCATATGTGATTAAATACTTTTCTCCATCTCTAATTTCATGATTGCCATATTCTTGATTTTCAACTCCATTTACATAAAACTTTAATTTCTTTTCGTTATTGCTGCAAAAACCCCCTGAATCTGTTTTGAAGCATTGTTCATCAAATTTGAATCCCAATGTATTAAAGAAAAAACCTAAATTGACGCCTGTTGCATGTTTATGAATTGTTTCTCCATCACTGCCTTCAACATGAACATATTCACTCCTTACCATATATTTCCTTTCACTAAAATTAAATTCTTTTCCATCTAAAAAAACCTTAAATGTTGAATGCTCATGCGTACTTCCTACAGAACCCATGGGTGATGTGCAAGCTGCTATAATAAACAATGATGAAAACATTGTGAATAATATCTTTTCCATTTTAATCCTCGTTATTTAATCCACCTTTTATTTTTGCAGTGTTTTAAGCATATATTATATAACAATGCAAATAAAGCGCTTGCTAAAGCTGAAAATATAATAATGCTTAATAATCCTACTAAAAATGTGCCGAAATTAATTGGTGCAGTATTAATTATCTTTGAGAGGTCTATTCCGTGAAACCAATAGCTGAAGAATTTAACAGTTCCTGCTGGAAATATCCAAACAAGCAAAGCGCAAACTAAATAGATAATACCTGTTAAAAAGCTAAACGCCAATGTTATAGGCCATACATGTAGTTTGTCTTCATTCATTTTAACAGCCTCCTACCATACCTGTTGAAGGAACATTATTCCCGCTTTGTAATCTTGCTGGTAATATACCATGATGTTCATACTCCATTTTTTCAGTTTCAGTCCAACCATTCATATTAATGGCTCTGTCTGTTACAGCATTGCCTGTTATTGCATTATTACTAAAGCTTTTCTTTAATGAGCTTATTTGATAAAATTGAAATGCTGCAAATACAATAAGAACAGCCAATATTGCGTATAATATTTTATTAGTTTCCATTTTAGCAACCACCAACCATTGATCCTGAACTTCCAACTTCAACCCCTTTTTCAATTCCCCTGTATTTATTTGAAGCTAGATTTATATAATTTAATTCTATTCCTTTTTCTTTTAATACTGCTGCTTTTTGAGCCATTATTCCTGGGAAGTACAAGGTTTTCCATTTTCCTAATTCTTCTAATATCTGATCATCTGTAAATTCAGTTGGATGATATTTTATAAGATATTTTGCCAAACCCCTCATAGAATATGAATGGGCACATCCACATGCTGCTTGTCCATTAGCAGTAATTATTGATTTTGCTCCACAACAGTATTCACATGATATTTCTGATACTATTTTTATGTATCTTTGCAAATCACTTCCTGTCAATTCTATTGATTTATCATAAGTTGATAATTTTGCTATTGCATTATTTGCTCTATTTTGATCTGTTGGGCTAATATCATCATAACTAACTCCAAGTTCTGCACCATATACTAATGGGATTCCTGTTGGTATAACATCTGAGATTGCTGTTAATTGAGTTCCTCCTGCTTGAGATAAATTATTTAAAGAAGATATTTGCCATTGATTAAATAAGACTAATAATACTAAAGCTGCAATCAAGTATATTCTATAGTTTGATTTTAGCCCTGCAGGCTTATGTTCTACATGATGTTCTGCATGTTTATGCTCTTCGTGCTTGTGCGATTCCATAATCATTTTGAGGGGGTGATGCTTTTATATATACCTTTCGTTGAAAACTTTGTTTTATTCTCCCTTGTTGTTTCAAAACAAGGCTAATCTATGTTTAGTTTTGTTCATATAGGCTGAATTTACTAGATTTTTACCAGATTTACAGCCACTCTTTTGAGGTTTGCTTCCTCAACTATTGGACCGAATTCCAAAGGAATTACTTTGTTTACCAATACTTCGTCAAAGTGGAAAGGAACCACCAAGAGATTCTTTGGCACGTTTTTTGTTATCTTTACTTTTATCCTTATACTTCCTGATTTTGAATAGATCTTTACCAGATTGTTATCTTTTAGATTTAATTTCTTTGCATCAGATCTACTAATTAGACACCTTGCTTCTGGTTCTAATTTCTTAAGAGTTGCAGATCTTCTTGACATGTCACCTGTACAGAAATTATACATTGTTCTTTCTGTTGTCAATATAAACGGATATTTCCCGGATGTTGGCTCTTCTAATTTTTCAAACTCCACTGGATGGAATTTCTTATATTTTGCAGGTCTATTTGGGAATTGAGATATATGTTTTTTTAGTTTGACAATATCAATATTGGAATATTCCGGAATTTCTTTCTTTATTGAATTCCATATATCAAATATATTATCATACTTGTAATTCTTATTGAAGTACTTGGCAAGCTCTGTAATTATCTTCCAGTTTGGTTTTGATTCGTACAATGGATCAATGGCTTTTTCAAAATATCTTACTCTTGACTCTGCATTTGTAAATGATCCATCATGCTCTGCCCATGTGCAACAAGGCAAGACAACGTCTGCAAACTTTGTTGTTTCATTTGGAAATGATGTATGCTGGATTATAAATATTTCTCTTAATTTTTCATGCACTTTGTTTAGATAAGGCAGGGATTGTGCAGGATTCATTTCCATTACATATAATGCTTTAACAGGAACTAAAAACATTGAAGATATTATTGTTTCTCCGCCTTCTCTAGGAAGACAGCCCATATCTCCAACACCTTGTATGTTTGCTTTTCCACGCATTGAGATTATTTTTCCATTCTTTGCTAATACAAGATTTATTGCTGCAAATACATTATTAACCCCATAAATATGCTGCGTTAAACCCATGCCATAACCTAGGACAAACTTTTTTGATTTTGCGATTAGATCAGCTACTTTTTGTATATTTTCTTTTTTTGTCTTGCAGATTTCTGATACTTTCTCTTTTGTATACTTATTAATTACATTGTTTAGTTCTCTTGTTATCTTTAAATTGTAATCTTTTACCAGAATATGCAATATCCCATTCAAGAAAGCAAGCTCTGTTCCATCTAAGATTTGAATATATAAATCAGAGAATTGCGATGTTTCATTCTTCCAATCATGAACACAGATTAATTTTGCACCTTTTGTTTTTGCTTTTAATATTTTATTAAATGCAATAGGATAGGTTATCCTTGGATCAGAACCTATAATTAAAATACAATCTGCATCTTCATAATCCGTTATCTTTGAAGGCATTGCTGAGATTCCAAATGCGTGCATGAATGCATAGCATGTTGCCGCATGACAAATTCTGGCGCAACTATCAATATTATTTGTTTTGAAAACATCCCTTGCAAATTTCTGCAATAAGAAATTATCTTCATTTGTTGAAGGTGATGAACCTAAGAAAGCAATGTCTGCTGGTCCTAGACTTTTTAGATTCTTATAAATAACTTTGTAAGCTTCTTCCCATGTTGCTGGCTTTAGCTTGTTATTCCTTCTTATTAATGGCGTTTTGATTCGATCTTTTGAATAGATGAACTGATGAGAATTTAATCCTTTTATACAGGGTTTTCCTTCACTTAAAGGATCTTGTTTATCTGCTGTCACACCAACCACATTATTATTCTCTACATTTAAGTATAGGGAACATCCGCAACCACAATAAGGACAGAGAGAATGTATTTTTTGCATAATCGCCTCTTTATTCTGCATATACTGAAGTTTTTAAAATTTTGGTTTATATGTTTTCATCAATAAAGAATTTGAGACCACTGAAACTGAACTTAAAGCCATTGCTGCTCCTGCTATAATAGGATTAAGCAAGAATCCTGTTAAGGGGTATAATATTCCTGCTGCAATTGGGATTCCAGCTGTATTGTAAAAGAATGCCCAAAATAGATTTTGTTTTATTTTCTTTACTGTATATTTGCTTAGATCAATTGAAGTAATTATATCCCTCAAATCATTTTTTATCAATACAATATTCCCTGTTTCTAGAGCAATGTCTGTTCCAGAACCGATTGCAATGCCTATATCTGCTTGTGCCAGTGCTGGAGCATCATTAATCCCGTCACCAACCATTGCAACAACTTTTCCCTGCTTTTTTAATTTCTTAATTTCATTCTCCTTATGTTCTGGAAGAACCTCTGCCAAGACTTTTTTTATTCCTAATTGAGAGGCTATTGCTTTTGCAACCCTTTCATTATCTCCTGTTAACATTATTGTCTCTAATTTCATCTTGTTTAATCTTTCTATGGCCTCTTTTGAATTTTCTTTTAATGTATCTGCCACTGCAATTAATCCGATAATCTCTTTATCTAAAGAAACAATCACAACTGTTTTTCCCTGATTTTCTAATTTTTGAATTTCTTTTTCTATATTTGTTGTATTTAATTTATTATCTCGCATTAATTTTCTTGTTCCGACAAAGATTATTTTTTTATTATAACTAACTTTTACACCGTGTCCAGGTATTGCTTTAAATGATGATGGATTTGGAATCTTTATGGATTTAGATTTGTTTATTATTGCTTCTGCTAAAGGATGTTCTGAATGCTTTTCAGCTATTGCTGCTATTTTTAGAACTTCTTTGTTATTAAAAGAGATTATATCTGTGACTTCTGGTTTTCCTTTTGTTAATGTACCTGTTTTATCTAAAACTATTGTTGTTAGTTTATGTGCTGTTTCTAATGTTTCTCCACCTTTTATTAATATGCCGTACTCTGCTCCCTTTCCAGTTCCAACAATTATTGCTGTTGGCGTTGCCAACCCCAAAGCACATGGACATGCTATTATTAAGACAGCTATAAATATGCTTAAAGAAAAGATAAAGGTTTGGTTTAAAACAAGGTACCATAATAAGAAAGATAGTACTGCAATAATGATTACTACCGGAACAAAATATGATGATACTGTATCTGCTAATCTCTCTATCGGCGCTTTTGAACCCTGAGCTTCTTCTACTAATTTAATAATTTGTGATAGTGTTGTATCTTTTCCTACTTTTGTTGCTTTGAATTTAAATGAACCATATTTGTTTATTGTTGCGCCAATTACAACATCTCCTTTTATCTTTTCCACTGGAATGCTTTCACCAGTAATCATAGATTCATCAATTGAGGAGCTTCCATCTATAATTATACCATCAACAGGAATCTTTTCTCCGGGTTTTATTAATATAATATCATTAACCAGAACTGATTCTATTGGAATTTGAATCTGTTTTCCATTTCTTATTACTCTTGCTGTCTTTGGCTGCAATCCAATTAATTTCTTAATTGCTTCTGAAGCTTTTCCTTTTGCTTTTGCCTCTAACCATTTTCCTAAAATAATAAAAGTAATGATAATTGCTGCTGTATCAAAATAAACTTCGTTAGATTGAAAGAATGAAGGAGAGAATGTTACTAATGAACTATATATGAATGCTGCTGATGTTCCTATTGCAATAAGAGAATCCATGTTTGCTGATTTATTTTTTAATGCAATCCATGTTCCAATGTAAAACCTATAACCTACATAAAACTGAACTGGTGTTGCAAGTATTAATAAAATCCAATTTACTGGAAGATTTCCTAAATTTAATTTAAATAAATCCGGGAATGACAGTATGAATGTTGGTATTGATAGTATTAAACCTGTTAAGAATAAATTCTTTAAGTGCTTTATTTCCTTTTCACGAGTTTCCTTTTCTCTGTCTATGCCTGATTCTTCTATAGACTCATAGCCTGCTTTTTTTATTGCTTTCTTGATTTCTTCTGGGTTTATTAAACTTGGATCATACCCTATTGCTGCTTTTTCATTTGTTGATAAATTTTTATATGTTATTCCTTTAAGAAGATTTAGAGCATTTCCGACTGTATTGATGCAGTGAGGATTGTCCATTCCTATGACTTTAAGATTAAGTTCATTGCCAGCTGCTTTTATCACCTTATAGCCTGTTTTTTCAACTGTCTTTTCTATATCAATATCGTGAATTATTTTTGAATCATATTCAATATTGGCTGTTTCTGTTGCAAAGTTAACATTGACATTTTTTACACCCTTTAATTTCTTTAAATTTTTTTCTATAGTTTGTGCACATGAAGCGCAGTGCATTCCGCCGATTTTTATAGAATGTTTATTGTTAACCATTGCTTACCTTTAATACAATCTTCTTCCCTATTGGTGTTTTTAAGCTTAATACCCCGATTTCTGAAAGTATCCTTGTTAAGAAAGGGTTGAAGGTGGCTATCTTAAATAGTTTTCTTTCTTGTGACTTTCTTTTGATTAATTTATTAAGATATCTGTATTTATAGGAAGGGTCTATTATCTTATTTGCAACATCATAACCGGATACAATAGCCTGGTAAATTCCCTCCCCTGTAACAGATGATGTAAATCCTGCTGCATCACCAATTAGAAATTTATTATTGAATTCATGCCCTTGATAGTCGTGGTTTATCGGATGAGCCTGAAACTCTGAATTTTTAATCTCGAATTTATCCTTGCAGAAATTATCAAAGTTTTTTCTTAATTCATTCATTTTCATGAATTTGTTAATTGTCCCTGTGCCTATAGATGTTGAATTTTTATATGGAAACATCCATGCATATGATGGACCAAATTTATTGATATCTATAAATAATTCCATATCTTTAAACTTCTTTTTTATGATATATTGAACGGCCATCATTAGATTGTTTGTTGGTATATTTAGATATTTTCTTAATATAGAAGTTGAGCCATCTGCTCCAATTAGATAATCAAATTTTATCTCTTTATTATTTGCAATCACCGAACTCTCTTTTATTTTAGTTACTAGTGTATTTATTTTTATATCTGCTCCTGCATCAAGGACTTTTTTAGCCATGTATTTGCCTAGTTTTATTCTGTTTGTTGTGAATACAAAAGGTTTATCTGATTTTATTATTGTTTTTTGTAGTGGCGTATGAATAATGATTCTATTAAATTCCCTTTCCACCAATTTTCTCGGGATAAATTCAAAATCTTTTATAGTTAGACCTGCTGCACAGACCTTTTTTCCTATGTACTCATTCTTTTCCAAGACTAAAACTTTCTTATTATTTTGCGCAAGAATTTCTGCAGCTTTTAGACCTCCAGGACCAGCCCCTATTATAACAACATCGCATTTCATCTTAGTAATAAAACAATTATTGCAACATGAACCCAGGCCAATGGAAGCCAAATCGGAATATTAAATATGGTGGGATTTGTGTAATTCCAGACATTTAAATAAATCAGTATTGCCTCTCCAACCGCACCACCTATCCCAGAGACAAATATAACAATAAGGTCTTTTTTATTATGAAAAAATATAAGTATTGAAATTAGACTTATAGATAGTAAAACTGTTAACAATATATTATTCTTCCAGAATAGACTTATTAGAATTATACAGAATATAAATAACAAAAATGCTTTTAGTTTATTTTTCATTTTTTTATTGAATGTCTTGTAATTTCGAGATTGCAACTTTTATGTTTTTTGCACCATTTATAGCATCTCTTAGCCCATTTCTCCTCTTTATATTCAAAACCGCATTCATTACATTTGAATGTTGATTTTTTACTTAACATATTTACTTGCTATGTGCTGAGTATATCAAAAAGAACACTCCAAACATTGCTGCTGCTATTGCATCATAAAACCAAAATTCTGTTGGAATTAAGATTGATGTATTTTTAAGTAGAGCAATCCACCCTATAATATATGCTACTAAACCGCATAGTATTGAAATCCATGCAATGATCTTCCATATCTTTCTCATTTTTTATCTCCTTTTAACAGCACCCTTTCTTTTTCTTCTTTTTTGCCATTTTTTCCCCCTATTGATTTTTGTTATTTATATTTAAAAGATTGTGTATCCAGCACCAACCATAGAAGCTTTCTAGCAATGCTATCAATCCGATTATTACTATAATCCAATTTATCCAGTTTAGGGAAAAATTTGGAGCAAATGGACCAAGCCACCAAAATGCTAGTGCAAATCTGAAAATCCTATCCAGCATGCCTAAGTTTTGTTTTACCATCTTCACCTCCTTAACTCTTCATTTATTATCTCTTTAAAAGCTTTTATAGGTTTTGGTCCTATAATTGTCCTATTATTAATAAAGAATGTCGGTGTTCCCTGTATCTTTGCCAGCTTACCTGCTTCAATATCATTTTCAACTTCTGACAGATATTTATTTGAATTTAAACATAATTCAAATTTATTAACATCTAAATTTAGATCCTTTGCAAAACCAATAACCATTGCTTTATGGTCTGTTGCATTCTTGCATTCTAATTGATCTTCAAATAATTTATCATGATATTCCCAGAATTTTCCTTGTTCATTTGCACAGTTTGCTGCTAATGAATGCAATTTTGTTTCTGAATGCTGCGGCAGAGGTAAATCCCTAAATACAAATTTAATTTTTCCGTCATATGTAGTTAAAAGTTCTTTTACTATTGATTGTGCTTTTTTTGTATATGGACACATATAACATCCAAATTCTATAACTGTTACTTTTGCATTCTCTGGACCTATAAACGGATCATCATCAACATCAGGTATTATAACTGGACCTGTATAAGTTGATTCATAATTTGAATTTGTTTCTCCTGATAATGCTGTTAATGGGCAGAATAAACCAGTATCTTCTGGACCATAACAATTACCATATTGTACATAATTATATACTGAATAAGAAGAGTATGCTAAGCTTGAGATAAATATTATTACAAATATCCATGAGATTAATTCAAAATGTTTGTATGTGATTGAAGCTAGTTTTGGAGAAGTTCTCATTATCTTTCCTGTAAACTCTGATTTTAGTCTTTTATCTAAATCAGTCTTACAAGGTCTAAAAGTCATTTTTCTAAGAACGCAGTCTAGAGCTTCCTTAGCTAATGGACGATGTGTTGCTGAAAAGATTGATAAAAAACCGAAAATTACTAATGCAATAATACAAATCATAAGTTCCTCTCTATTAATGGTTTAAACTTTTCAAATGGCTGTGCTCCTGACAACATTTGACCATCTACAAAGAATGTTGGTGTTCCTGTAACTTTTTTCTTTTGCCCTTCCAAAATATCCTTTTCTATTATTGATTTCTTTGATCCTGAATCAAGGCATTCATTAAATTGCTGTGTATTTAGATTTAGTTCTGAAGCATGTTTCTTTAATCTATCTATACTAAGATCATCCTGATTCTCAAATAGTTTGTAATGATATTCCCAGAACTTTCCCTGATCACGCGCACATTCTGAAGCTTCTGCTGATTTGAATGCATATTTATGAGAAGGTAATGGGAAATGTTTGTATAATATTGCAACTTTATCACCATATGTTTCCTCTATTTGTTTTACAGTTAATGATGCAACCTTACAATAAGGACACTGAAAATCCGAGAATTCTTCTATTACAACCTGGCCCTCTAAAATATTATATCTATCATCTATAACTATTGGTTTAGTTGCTGACCTATAGATTACAGCGATTATGATAACCAGAACAATTATGCCAATTATTGAAAATGCAATATTCTTTGTTCTTTTTTCACTCTTTATTTTCTTTTGATCTAGTAGATCTTGTTCTTCCTTTAATTTTCTTTTTAACTCTTTCTCTTCGTGTGTTGTCATTGTAAATCGTATAATCTTATTATTTTTAAGCCTTTCTGATAGCTCTTATTTCTCTAAATACATCATATATCCAGAGATCTTTCTCATATGATAATTTAAGGTCTGATTTTTTTAAAGATTTCATTGTCTCGCTTGTGAGTTTACAATCAAATATTAATTTATTTATAGGATTTAAGATTGTTTGAAATACTGATATTAGATAAGAATCACTTTTCATATGCTCTATCATTCTCAATTCTCCATTTGGCTTAAGAACCCTATAAACTTCAGAAAATGCTTTTTCTTGATCAGGTATTGTACAAAAACATAATGGTGCAATGACATAGTCAAAGCTTTTATCTTTAAATGCTAAATTCTCTGCATTCATTTGCAGTAATGGAAATCCATATTTCTTTGCTTCTGCAAGATATCTAAAATTTAAATCTAGACCTACAACATTACAGTTCCTTGGATAGTATTTTAGATTTGCACCTGTTCCGGTTCCTATTTCCAATACACGACCTTCTAAACCTTCTGTTAATCTAGGTCTCCAAAAAGAAGATCTCTTTTCAAATGGTTTAAATAATAGATTATATATTTTAGCGCTTCTTTCTCTTGTCATTTTTATCTTCATCACAGCATTCACTTTCTAAAAATCTCTTTGAAAGCTTGTATGCCTCCGGATACTTTTTCTTTAGGTCTTTTATATTCATTTTATGTTTTGTATAAACCAGAACAACTGATAAGTTTCTATTGCGTCATTTAATAATTCCATTGCTTCTTTCTTCTTGCCTTCTTTATTATATTTTACTGCTGTCTCCATTAAACGCATTGTTGTCGCTAATAGATGCTTTGATACACACCAGATTTCACCTGTCTTATTTTTAACAAGTCTCTTCATATATTTGCTTCTTAAGTCTCTTACTACATTATAAACATCCAGGTATTCCTGTTTCTTTGTCTTTGCTATTGTGAATGCTAGGTGTTCCTCTATTGAAATCAAATTCATCACTGCAATACTTAATTCCTGTTCCTTAGCTATATCCAATTTATTTTCCACCGCAACATCCTGGATTTTTATCTTTAAAACCCTTTAATTGTTTCTCATATTTTGTTAAACAGGCATTTGAGCAAAACCAGTTTCCGAGTTTTTCAATGCCTTTTACTTTTTCTTGCTTCATTCCACATATTGGATCTTTTTTCTTGAACCACAACATTTTAGTTACCTCCTAAACATTTAGCATACCTATCTGGATGATGGGACATGTGTTCCTTCCATTCTTGATCAGTATATCCTGCAGGCGTGGCACAGATATCTTGTGCATTTTCTGAATTCAAGGCCTCTTGGTACTGAGTGTTTGTATAAGGTTGCTTAAAAAAGCCATATACTGTCCAAATTAATCCCGCGATTACTACAGCCAACAGAATATATAAAAAGAGATTTTCTTTTGTCAGTCCTTTATCTGCATTCATTTTTTAACCTTCCTAATTTCTTTTATCATGATAAAAATACCGATAAGATTTGAAATTACACCAAATAACAAGATTTGAAATGTATACCTTGTTAAATAAGACGCTGTTGAGATACTTATGAAAGGCAAGAAATTTACAAGATAATGACTACAACATAAAATCATACTAAATGAAGATATTCCGCCACTAGCGGTAGCTGTCATGGAGCAGACAATCCTATTATGCTTTAGATAAGTAAATAATCCAATTTGTGTTCCGAAACCTAAAATAAGCAAGACTAATAGAATAATATATTTTTTAATCTGGGAGATTGCCATTAGTGGAAAATTTAAATAGTAAAGCACTAGAAAGTTTAGAATAAGAACAGCTAGTACTGCAATTATGATATTTCTTATAATCCTAAACTTCAAATTTTTAATTTTATTGTCCATTTTAGTGTCCTGATGTAATATAAAGTATTAATAATGCCAATAATATCATTATGATTCCTGCTATTAATTTCAGATAGTGCTTTTCTTTTGATTCTATATTTTCCAATTTTTGTATTATTTTTTTATTTGATGCAATAAATAATATTATGATTAGGGGCAAAATAAACATTAGATTGTATAATATTAAGTAAACAAAACCAAGAACATATGTTGCCTTTAGCAATAGAAGGCTTATGATTGAAATATAGATACCTGCTGTACATCCAAATGAACAAATTCCTACAATTATCCCAACTATAAATGCTGCTGGCAAGGTAGATTTATGTATTAATTCCATGATCTTTGGTTTTAGTGAAGATGGGATACCTAAAGAGAATTTTATTCTGCCTTCTGTGAAATAACTTATTATATTTACTAAACCAAGTATTGATACTAAAATAGCTCCAACTATTGCTGAGAAATGCGGTGTTGAAAATGTAAATACCCTGAATACCCCTAAACCGACTAATAGATAAGCTAAGAAGATTCCAATTATATAAGAAGCACCAACCTTGAATATTTCTTGTCTTGTTCTTCTTATTGTGAATAGGAATGCTATGAAGAATAATAAAACAGAGATTGTACAAGGGTGAATTCCTGCTAATAATCCGCTAAATATTGTTAGCAATAAGACTGATTTTCTCCAAAAGCTATCTTTTAATTCTGTGCATTCTGTTATCGGTTTATCAATAGAACATTCTTTTATCTTGTTATCATTCATTATCTTGTATGAAGAAACCCCCTCATCCATGGAATCTTGATATAAGATTATTTCTGGAAAGTTTCCGTTGTAAGTCTTAAATAACTCTTCTAGAACTTTTATTGGAACATGACCTTCAAGGATTAAATTTTTATTTAGAACAACAACCATGTGCCCTTGGAGTTCTGGGGGAATATTTCTTTCTTTATTTAAATTTGAAAGCTCTATTCTTGTAGATTCATCATTTATTAAATTCTTTTCTTGTATATCTGTTATACCATTCTTTTGCAGGAATTGATTAAGATTAAACAAATACATGCTGCAATGACCGCATGCTTCATTCTTGTAGATAACTGCATCTGATGCATATACTGCAGGCAGGATCAATAATAATATTAACAATATCTTTAATATTTTCATGGAAAAATGAAGTTGATGTTGTACTTATAAATAACTTCTGAAATCATGAATTATTATTCCTCATTATGGTTCAATAAGTTCATTTATTGTTCAGAATTGTTTTAATCTAATTAAAAATCTCTTTTTAAGAAAATCTGGTTGGTTTTACCCTTTATTACCTTTTTAATAAGATTCTTGCTCTCTAAATCCTTTAAAACTAGGCTTAATTTTGTCTTTGACATATCTGTTCTTATCCTCAGTGTTGATTGTGTTATTCCATCCTGTTCTCTTACTGCCTTCATTATCTTTTGTTCATATTCGTTCAGTGCACTCAGGATTATATTAAATTTCTCATCCTTTTTTTCTTCTTTTATTTGCTCTTTAGGTTTTTCTGGTATCTTTATTTGTGGTTTTTTTGTAAATAAATAGATTCCGAAAAACAAAAGCGCTGCAATCAAGATTCCTGTAAGATAAACTGGAATTGATAACTTCGCTTTTGATTCATAAGGGCATATCCCTTTTTCAGGATCATGCACGCATTTTCCCTCGTTGTCTACTGCCAAATCTATATTTTGCTGTATTATTTTGTTTAATTGTATGACTATATAAGAAAACCCAATTAATGCAACTATTGAGATTATTACAATTATTATTCCTATGTTCTTGTTATTCATTTTTTGATGCAAATATAATTAAACCTGTGATCAATATAATCATTATCATTATAGATGAAACATATAATGTTGGTGATAGTTCGTTTGATATTGGACAGTTTGTTACGCATGATGTTAACCTTAATTGTATATCTTTATAAGGTATGTATGCAACAATATATACCCCTATTGAAAGCAAGAATGAACTTATTATTAAAGTTAATCCTACCTGCTGAGTTTTCATGTATAAAAAAGAGAGAAGAAGTATATAAAATTATTCATATCTTAAAATTAGTCCCAATCATCATCTACAGGTTCATCGTCTCTTTCTGGATCTTCGCTCCAGTCACTATCATCTTCATCTATACGAAAGGTGTCTATTTTTAATATTTTCATCTTTACCTCCATGTATTTATATAACATGTATAGAAAATAGTAGTTTTATTCATTAGGGTCTAAAAGTTTAACTTATTTATATAATTTTTGGTATTCCATCATATAGATTGTATCAATCTCAATTTATTCTTTTGCCAATCAAAGATTATCATTTTTGAGGTTAATTCTATATCAGGTATACCGCCTTTCTTGAGCTTTTTTCTTTTTAGTGCGATATCGATTAATATTAAAGAGGGTTTATCTTTTAGTTCTATGTTATATGCTTCTTTCAAAGATCCTGGATTTTCCTTTAATAATAAATTAATAATATGTATTGCTACAGATTCCGGGTCTTTTAAACGGTCTGGATGCTTTGAATTTGATAAAGCTAATTTTAATTCATCGTTTTGATCCATTGGTATAACACCTGGCGTGTCTATTAATAATATTCCTTGTTTTAATTTTATCCACTGCTGTGACCTTGTAAGTCCGGGGATAGAGCTTGTTTTTGCTGAGTGTTTTCCCCTTAATGCATTAATCAATGAGGATTTTCCTGTATTTGGATAACCAATTACGCAAACCTTTGCTTTTTTGTATCTCAACAACTTCTTTTTTAACAAAGTAATCCCATATCTATATCTCGTTGACGTAAATATGCATGGCGCTATCTTATTTAATTCATGTTTTGTCTTTTCAAGAAATTCCTTATTTGTAAGATCACATTTATTAAGCACGAATATCAGTGTTTTTCTTTTGATAGCTATTCTTTTTTCGATGTTTAGATTCCTTGTTTCATTCGGCATCCTTGCATCTAAAATCTCTATAACCACATCTGATTCATTTATTACTTCATTTACAATGCTCTTTAATGCCCTTCCCATGATTGGTTTGATTTAATAATCTTTAAATATATATTGATTATCTTGAATCTATGGATTTGATTGTTTGCTTGAGCACTGGAAAGGGAACTTGGGGTCACGTAAACAGATTAATCTCTGACGGCAAATGGGGCAAGGTTTTTATTATAACCAATGAATTTGGAAAAGAAAATTTTTCTGTAAAAAACGGAGAACTTATTGTTATTGATTCCAGACAAGGGTTGGAAGAATTAAGAGAAGATATTTATAATACATTAAAAGATAAGGTGAAAGAAGATGTGGGCTTAAATTTTATCTCCGGGACTGGAAAAGAACATATGGCTATATTGTCTGCTGTTTTAAAATTGGGCGTTGGTCTTAGATTTTTTGCTTTAACCAAAGATGGAGTGAAAGAGATTTAAAAATTATTTGTTTAATTCTTTATCTATGTTTTCTTTTATTCTTCTCAATTTAGAGAAATAATCTTCTCTTGCTATTTTGTATTCATTGGAAAAATTTTTGGTGGCTTCGCCACTTACGACGACTACCCTGCCAAGACCATAGGAATAAGCCAAGCCAACATCCCTAGAGTACAAACCTAAGTCCCTGTCGAGGCAAAGCCTAGCCAAGCCATTTTTCATTGTATAAAGAGTTCTGTTTCCCCCTCCTAATTTCTTAGGCAATCCTGTCTTTTCATCTATGTCTTCAGATGAGAAATTTCCTGTTTCTTTGTTTAATATTGGAGCATAAATAATTTCCGTATCCTCCCTTAACTTAAATGCTAATCCATGTTGAGAATCTTGATCTTTAACTAAATCTAATTGATTTAAATGTATCATCACTGGAAGTTTTGCTTTGGGATTTATTGATTTTAATTCTTTAATTAGTTTTCTTGCTAAATATTGATTGGGTTCGTTGTCGCTTCTTAAAACCAAAGCAGAATCCTCGTAAAATCTTTTTAGGTCTAATGCTTTTGTTTTTAGTATTCTTTCTAAGTCAGCTGGTGTTGCTGTACTTAATCCTTCGGGTCTTATAACCTCATTTACAGCTACAACATAGAAAGGATTTGATCCTTTTACAAAATTACCAGAATATCCTATTTTGTTTATTGCGGAAAAGTCTTTGTATTTCGATTGAACTTCTTGATTAACTTCTTTTCCGAAATCTTCAGCTAAGTAATTAGCAGTTGGTATACTCTTTGGTACTTCAAATACCTGCTTACCTTCAAATTTTGTTTTTATCATTTTCTTACAAATAAAGAAATATAATTCATATATAAACCTTTCTATTTGTTACTATTATAAAGAAACAACATTAATCAAACTCAGTTATGATATATTTAAACTTACTTATTTTTATTAAAAATGGAAGTTTATTATCTATACTATATAATATAAATAAAAAGCACAAACTTTATAACTTATTTTAGCATTTTTATATTATGGGTTTATTTGATAATACACTAAAAGATAATGAATCTTTGTTTATTGATGAAAATGTCCTTGATTTTAGTTATCTCCCGAAGATTATGAAGTATAGGGAAGACCAGCAAAAATATGTCGCTGAGTGCATTAAACCCTTACTTAATGATCGGTCTGGAAGAAACTTATTAATAACTGGAAAACCAGGGATTGGAAAGACCTCTGCTGTTAGATTTGTTTTGAGAGAATTAGAGGAAAGAGATGATAATATCTCGTGCATTTATGTTAATTGTTGGAAAAAAAACACCTCATTTAAAGTCGTCACCAATATCTGTGAACAGATTAATTACAAATGGACGCAGATTCGAAATATAAATGAATTATTAAAAGAATGTTCAAAGAAGATAGAAAAAGCTGTTATAGTTCTTGATGAGATTGACAAGCTAAATGAAAAGGATATATTATATTCATTATTAGAATCAATAAAGAACAAATGCATTTTTTTAATCACGAATGATGTAAATTTCCTGGCTCTTTTAGATAACAGGATAAGATCAAGGTTATTGGCTGAAACAATTAATTTTAAAGAGTATAACCTTAATGAAACTGAAGGAATATTAAAACAAAGGATTGAGCTTGCTTTTGTGAATAATGTTTGGGATAAAAATGCCTTTAATGAGGTTGTTAAGAAATGCCATGCTTTAAAAGATATAAGAAGCGGATTGTTTTTAATAAAGGAAGCAGGCAATATTGCTGAATTTTCTGGTTCAAAAAAGATTTTAATTGAGCATTGTAAAAAGAGCATAGAAAAACTTTCAACATTTAAATTAAGAAATTCCCTTGATTTTAGCGATGACAGGCTGATTATTTTAAATTTAATAAAGGAAAACTCTGGAAAGAAATGCACGGAATTATTTAGATTATATCAATCTAATGGCGGAGATAAGAGTTATCAAACCTTTAAGAGAAATGTTTTTGATTTAGAGAAATCAAAAATGATTAGCATTAAAAATAATATAGAAGGGATTGTTGTAAATTATGGACAGATATTATAAAAATTTATTATTTAGATTTAGAATAGTAATTAACTATGCTTTCGAATATCTTGCCAATTTGTCCACCTTTATATTTATTTAGATCCTGTTTGCAACCAGCGCTAAATCTCCTTGGAAAATATTTAACTAGTAATTTTTTCTTACCTGAGACATCAAAGAAATAATCTCTGATATTTATACATTTTGATTCATTTAAGAAACCTTTGATATTAAATTTTGCTGGTTCTGGTTTTATTGGTTCTGGTCTCTTCCTGTTTGATTCCAAATAACCTTGTTCATATAAAAGTTGATCTTCAGGCTGTATACCTAGTTTTTCACATAGACTATAATATGCAAAAGCAGCCCTTGTTTCTAAAGCTCCTCTTCTTTGTTCATCTAATCTTTCAAGACTGTATTCTAGATTTACCATAATATTATTACTAAATAGTAGTATTTAAATCTTTTGTTTTTGCTCTATTGTATACTAAAACATCTATATTACAGCATATAGCCGAGTACAACCACGCGTGAGATTTATATATTCTGATGAATTTTAGGCTTTAGGAGGTGGTCAAGATGAGATATACAACATTCATCATAAGAAAAGAACTTGCATTGATAGCTAAACTGTTCAGCCAGCAGATAAGCAACTTACCTCTTGAAAGGAAGGGAGGTGAAAAAAGATGGATTTCTACAAGATAGAAGAGATTGAGAATGAGCTTGAATTTGACGGGATTGGGTGGGAAGAGGCTGGTTTTATGGTTGGTTATCTAGAGATCAGCGAGTAATCTTACAATGGTTTCAGAAGCATTTGATTTACTTATCCTTCTTAAATTATTTTTATTTCATTTATAGATTTTCTTTCTTCCAGCTTTTTTATTATTCAATAGATTTTTAAATATTAAATTTTTAAGGAATGTATGATATCTATAGTTATACCTGCCTGTAATGAAGAGAATTACATTAAAGATACCTTGGATTCTATTAGTATGCAGGATTATAAGGCTTACGAGGTTATAGTTGTTTGCAACGGTTGTACAGACAAAACAGAAGCTATAGCAAAGAAATATACAAAAAAGGTGTTTAATTTAAAAGAAGGGAATGTTCTTAAGGCTAAAAATTTTGGGGCTGAAAAATCTAAAGGCGATATAATAATTTTTTTAGATGCCGATACTAAATTTGATAAAGAAAATGCTTTGAATAATATAATTAAAAGCAATATAAGATTAGGAAGCTGCAAATTTATTCCTGATAAAAAAGAATTAAGATTTAAAGTGTTTGCTGTTTTAAAGAATTTATTTACTTATGTTATGGGAGGCGCCAATGGTATCTTAATATGCACCAAAGAAATTTTTAATATGGCTAAAGGCTTTGATCTTAATATTTTTCCAAGAGAGAATTATTTTTTTGTTAAAAAAGCCAAGAAATACTCCAAATTTATTTTATTAAAAGATTATGTAGTAACCTCAATGAGAAGGCATGAAGAAATCGGCTATTTAAGCTTAACAAAATATTGGCTAGGCGTTACATTTTCCAAAAAGAGAAAAGAATATGAGGTTATAAGGTGAAAATTTTAGCATTTACAGATCTGCATGGAAAAAGGGAGATTGTTAATGGAATCATAAGGAAAACTATAAATGAGAAACCAGATCTTTTGATTTGCGCTGGTGATTTATCTGAGTTTGGCAGGCAGATTGAGAGGATAGCTACAAATCTAAATAAGCTGAATAAAATAATCTTGATTATACCTGGAAATCATGAAACTGACGAAGACATTTCAAAGATATGCAAAGACAACAAAAATATAATAAACATTCATAAAGGAGTTTATGAAAAAGATAATTATTTGTTTTTTGGATATGGTGGTGGTGGATTTAATAAAGAGGATCCAAAATTTGAAAATATTTCTATGAAATTTAAGAAAATGATCAATAAAGGGAAGAAAATCATATTTGTAACGCATGCCCCAATATACAATACTAAATTGGATTTATTAAATGGCGAACATCTAGGAAATAAAAATATTAGAAGATTTATTGATGATATAGAACCAAAATTGGTTATTTGCGGACATTTTCATGAGAATGAACTGCTTACAGATTATGTTAAGAAAACAAAAATCATTAATCCAGGGTATGAAGGTATGATCATTAAAATATAAATATTTATCGATTAAAATAAAATCTAGATTTAATATAAAAATAAAATTAGAAATTTTATAGGTGGATAAAAAAATAAAAAAAGGAGATAAATTTATCTCCTTTTTTTAGCTTTTCTCTTTTTTGCCATAATATATCACCTCGTTTCTCCCGTATAGTATAATAATATTGTTGTGATTTGGTTATTTAAATAGTTTGTGATTTTAAAATTTTTTGAAGAAATTTTGATAATTCATGTAAATTATGTTTTCTATTTCAGTTCTATCTAATTTTTTTATTTGTGAAATTACTTTTATTGTTTCTCCGACGTAAAATGGTTCATTTCTTTTGTTTTTGAATGGAGAAAGAAATGGTGCATCTGATTCTGTAAGAATTTGTTTTAATGAAATCTTTTCAACCAAGGTTTGAAAATGTTTTAATCTTGTAATTATCGGAGGTATTGAAAAATAAAATCCTAGATCTGAAGCTTTTTTTATTAAGTTCATATTTGCTGTGAAGCAATGCATGATTGCATTTTTTATCTTTGTTGTTTCTAAAATTTCTAAAACATCCTTTTCAGCTTTCCTTGAATGGACTATAATTGGTTTTTTTAATTTTTCTGATAATTCCAGGATCTTATGAAATATTTCTTTTTGTTTGTTTATTGATTCATTCGTTGAATAATCCAATCCAATTTCACCTATTGCAATAATATTTTCTTTATTTTCAGAAATGTAATCAAATTCTTTCTGTAAATCATTCTCATTTAGCTTAATTGCGTCTAGGGGATACATTCCAAAACTAGATTTAACAATATTATATCTTTTAGATAACTGCAAACAAAGCTTATTTTCTTCCAGAGATGTGCCACTATTTATTATAGAAACTACATTAGCATCTCTTGCTCTCTTTATAACTTCGTCTACATCATTCTTAAACAAACTATGTTGCAAATGCGAATGTACATCAACTAACATGGTGATATATTTGTAAGAGATTATTTAAATCTATTTATTTAGAATAAGAGAATTAGAGGAATTAATATAAAAGAAATTAATTTTATTATATAAGGCAAGAGGTTAATGAAAATTAAAGTAAGACAAAGCAAGGTTATATAAGTATATATTTTCTTTGCTTTTAATTTATCTTTTGTTATATACAAAGCAGCAACATAGAACATTCTTCCTCCATCTACAGGTCCGAGGGGTAATAAATTAAATAATCCAACACCAACACTTATTAAGTAGACCCAGAATAGCAATTTAAATAACCAGAAAAATATAGCTGGTAAAAATAAATATTTATCTTTTATCTCATTTTTTATTCCGATGTCATGTTCGGATAAAGAAACCCCTAGAATTGGCTTTGAATTGTTTTTAGGATTCTTTGCGAGTTTTACAGAAACAGTTGAGTTATTTGTTGTTATATTGATTATATCATTGGGTGAAAACTTTTCTAGGATCTTTGTAAAATCAGTCCTGTTCTTAACTTCAAGATTATTAATTTTAAGGATTACATCACCTTCTTTTATTGTTGTGTTTGATATAGGCAATGATTTATTTATATCAACAATCTCCATTCCATTATATTCAGTCATAGAAGAAGCAACAGGAGAAAGTATGAATATAACTAAAAGAAGTATTAAGATGCCAAGAACAATATTAGAGAATGGACCTGCTGAAAGAACAGATAGCTGTGCATATTTTGATTTCTTTTCCATTTGTTTTTCATCTGGTTCTACAAATGCTGCCAATATTGGACCCAGAAATGCAAATCCTGAAGATTTGATTTTAATCCGATTCAAACGTGCATACACACCATGACAAAATTCATGAACTGCAGCTATAATAAGTATAGAAATAATCCAATGCCAAAATGAAAGTGATGGAAGACCTGGGATTGTAACTCCTGGCAAAACAGGTGCTAACATTGGTTGGGATTCGGGGATTGCAATTAAATTATAGGTTCCCTTAAGAAGTATGTAAAAAATAAAGATCATTCCTGTGAAAGATATAATTATGCTAATAAAACCAAGAATTTTTAAAGTTCTAGAATGTTTTGAAAGCCTGTCCATTAATTTCAAACCAATCTTTGTTTTATACAATACGAAAAATTTGTTCTGAATTTCAAACTTAGAACGATACTTCAAGAATATTAAATAAAGAACAAGATAAAATAATATCACGAATATAAGGTCTATGCTCATTTTTTAGATGCGGTCTTCTTTATTGCCCTGAATGATTTTCCACCGCATCCTCTGCAGGATATGATCTTTTGTAGCACCTTTTGCGGATCTGCTCTAATCTTTCTTTTGCATTTTCTACAAACAAATACTCTTCCAAAGAGACGCTGTGTTGCTTCCGGAAATCTTACCATTTTATTTTACTTGTTTTAGGACCTTTTCATCTAATATAATCCAATAGATAACTTGGTCGCCTTCCTTTACTTTTCCTTTGAATTCTTCATCTAATTTCAAATCAAATGTTTCGTAAGTTTCTGTGTCCATTACATTTACTGTATCTTGTTGAACTGATAAAACCTGTGCTAATCTCTTATCTATTATTGGAACTTGTATGTTATCATGTGTTGGATGAACCTCTATAAACTTTTGCCCATCTGTCATGCTAACTGCTTCAACTCTGCATTTCGCATGACCGTGTTTTCCTGTTTTTGATATCTGTACGCTTTTAACAACACATGCCTTACCACCCATGAGAACATAATTACCTACTTTTATGCCTCCAATTGAAGCTAGTTTTATTTCGGCCATTATAATTTTGTAAAAGATTGTATTTATAAGGTTTTTTGTTTTTAAATTATTATATGGGCTTAATAATTAGTAAATTTAAGGCTGAAACTGTTGATTTTAAAAGAAATATTGAGTTTAATGAGGCTTATTTTAAAGAAAATTTTAAATTTAAGGATATTGATTTTATGAAAGAACATGATGTAGTCATAAGTTCTGATCATACTAACAGTTATTTATTATTAAAGAAATTTAAGATTGAGGGACTGATTGTTGTTGATCAGCATATTGATTTGTATGATTTTAAGGGATTAAATAAAGCGAGTGTCTTTAGAAGATGTTTTGAAGAAGGTTTGATTAAATTTATTATATTTGTTGGCGTAAGAGAAAGTGAGATAGATGAAACTGAATTTGAAAGAGAGTTGTATTATATAGATATCATTAAAACGAATGATTTTAATGAAGGTGTTTTAAGGGCTTTGAAAATATTAAAGAAAAAAGGATTTAAAAATATAGCTGTTGATATTGACTTGGATGCTTTTGATTCTGATGTCATAAAAGGCGTTGAGTACTGCAAATATAATTTGAAGAATGTTTTGGATGACAGAAAAGAATTTATTGAGAAGGAATTAAATGAAAATGGGTTAAGTGTGAATGTTGATATTAAAAAATTAAAGAAATTCGCTATAGAAAATGATTTAAATATTGTTTACTGGCATATTACTGAATTCGAGCCTGAGTTTGATGATGGAAGAACTCTAGAACTGGTGAAGAGATTAATATGAAGGAAATAAAACATATGGAAATTAGGAAAGGAATGAATGTTAATGAATTAGTTAATGAGTTTAATAAATCAGGGGTTTTTGTGGCTGGAAATCTAGGAAAGTCTGTTGATATTATAGAAGAGATGATTAATAATAAAGAATGCAAGGTATTTTTTGGCTTGGCTGGTGCTGCTGTTCCTGGTGGTATGAAAAATGTTGTTGTTGATTTATTAAAGAAAAAATGGGTTGATGTTTTTGTTGTGACTGGAGCTAATTTAACACATGATTTGATTGAATCTCTTGGATATCATCACTTTAAAATTTCTGAAGTTATGGATGATGAAGAATTAAATAAAAATGGATATGACAGAATATACAATGCTGCAATGCCAAACAAGGCTTATGAAGATTTAGAGGATTTTTTTAAGAAGAGAATATTTCCTGAAATTAAAAAAGAAATAACAATAAAAGAATTTTTGTGGCTGATTGGAAAGCATATTAAAAAAGAAGATTCTATTTTAAGAGTGTGCTATGAAAATAAGATTCCGATATTTTGTCCTGCATTGGCTGATTCCGGGATTGGTTTGATGATATGGGGTAAGTTAGCTAAGGGTGAAAAGATAAACATAGATGGATTTTCAGATATGAAAGAGATAATTGACATTTCTTGGGGTGCTAAAAAGACAGGTGTGATTTATTTAGGCGGAGGAGTTCCCAAGAATTTCATACAACAATCTTTGCAATTTAGCAAAGGCGCTGATTATGGCGTGCAGATAACAATGGACAGGCCTGAACATGGCGGAAGCTCTGGCGCTGAATTGAAAGAAGGTAAGAGCTGGGGTAAATTAAAATTTAAAGCTAAGTATGTTGATGTGATATGTGACTTTACAATTGCTTTGCCAATTATTGTCGCTAGTTTGAAAGATAGAATTAAGTAAATTAATTGTTGATTACATCTAATAATTTAAGAATAAATTTTTATTTCTTTTCTTTCATCTGTTTCCAGGCTAAAGCGACTGCTTCAGTATGCTTTAGGTTTGGATTTTTAGCCTTTAATTCCTTTGCAATTCTTTGCGCTTCCTTAAATTTTTCTTCATTTGCCATTTTTTTATCAACTCCTTATTTTTTAATAATTTTTTGGTTTAAAAAGGTTTAGATTTTTACTTTTGAGGGTTAGATGGGTAAATTTGAATCTTTTAGAACTTCTTCAATGATTTCTCTAATCTAGAACTTTTCTTTTTGACTGGCTCTTCTTCTCTTTTTTGGGATAATTCTCTCAAGGCATTTTCAAGAAACTTAATTTTCAGATTTAAATCAAAATTTTGTTTTGACAGATTTGCTACAGCACACCATAACTGGGAAACTGCTTTGTCTTTTGCCAGAGAATAAGCTGGTTTGTGTCTTGTTGTTTCTCTTATTTGAAGTTCAAGGTGACTTCTTATTGATGGATCA
>Ga0209541_10000980_pt1 | contig 56852 bp, 50 predicted proteins | sample RifCSPlowO2_01_FD_184027 | JGI IMG/M metagenome (GOLD analysis project Ga0209541, IMG submission 184027) | Groundwater microbial communities from Rifle, Colorado - Rifle CSP2_plank lowO2_0.1 (SPAdes) (version 2) | ecosystem: Environmental > Aquatic > Deep subsurface > Groundwater | place... | reverse complement strand
ACGGTTACTTCGTTTCCTAAACTTACCAGTCTATTGGCAAGTTCGTGTACAAATGTTTCCACTCCCCTGTAAACATGGCCGCTGTAAAAGCTGAAAAACGCAATTCTCATATCTTTATCTTTCTCCAAACCCATATTTCGGGTTGTAATTCTTTTTCCTTCATATAGTTTTCACTAATCCAGTTTACTATTTTCGCTGGTTGATATGTGCCCAGATCGTGCCAATTACCCTTCGACGGTGTACGCCATATAACTGTGTCGGGGGGGTTTCCTTCCCACCGAGTAATAATTTCTTCCTGCACTCCTGGTATTTCCAGATACCAGCCAAAGTTGTCACTCCAGGGTTTTGGCGGAGTAGTGTCAGATAAGACATATAGGCCTGAGTGGAGACCTTGTAGAAATACTTTTTTATCATTTGCTAAGGCTTTAATTTCGGATGCTAAGAGTAGATCACTTTTACTGTAAAATCTTGGTTCTTTGTTCCATTCAAGACGTACCCACGGCCAGATCGTCCAATATATAAGTCCCAAAAAGGCTACACCAACCACAAGTTGAATTCTTTTACTAAGGCTCACCAGGAAGCAGGCAGAAGTTATACTGAGAAAGGCTAGTGTTGTTTGGAAGTGAAAGAATGAAAATCGTGGGTAAACAGAGAGAACACTAAGAGACAAGAAGACAAGCATTATTTGCCAGTTCCGTTCTCTAAGAAGTGGCCGGTTTTTAGTAAAAAACAGAAAGGTAGGTATAAAAAGAAGCAGTATCAGGAACCACTCCCTGCTTTCAGGATTGATCAATACGTAGTTGGGGAATTTGCTCCAGTAAAAGGATGGGTAGAAAATTACCCATTTCCAAAAACCCTCCAGGGCTCCTTCTTGAATTAGCCGAACCAAAAGTGCGCCACCAAAAATCAATGGGCCAAAAAGGAACGAAATAACGCTCTTTTTAAGGCCTGGCCTTAAAAAGGCTGATCTGTCGTGCCATATCACATAGACGAGCATGGCAAGATAGAATAGGCCGCCTGTTTGTTTGGTAAAGCCGGCTAGGGCTAAGAAGATACCGCTCAGTAGGAGATTCTTTCGAAGAAGAAAAAGGGCACCCAAAAGAAGTAGTGGGACAAGTGCAACGTCAAACCACATCATGTTGCCTTCCAAAAAAGGCTGAGTTAGGACGTATAGGGCTACTGCGATAAGCGCTGTTGCGTTTTTCTTTGAGATCTCTTTTGTTACCAGCCACACGAGAAGGTCAGAAGACAGGATAATACACCAGGAGAAAAAACGAAGAGTGTTCAGGTTTGCCCCAAAAAACTTATATAGGTAGGAGAGGGTTAGCGTGAGGACAGGGGGATACGGGTGAATCATGTCTTTATATAGAAGGAAACCGCTGTTCTTAAGATAAGGGTAAGACAACATTTCAGGCCAAGCTGTAAATTGCAGATTTGCAAGAAGAAATAAATGGAAGGTTATAAGTAGCAGTAGGATCAGAAAGGTTAGTTTCATTTTTTGATTGCTATTACCGAAAGACCCGTTCCTAATTTCAATTTGGTCACAATAAGGGTGGGTAGGGCTGTTATGATGTTTGTAAGAAATCGTTTTTTTATACCAAAAAAACTTTGCCAAAGTTCTAGGATTGGGTTGTCAAATTCCCAAATTCCAGATTTTGCCTCCCAAGAAAGCACAGAGAACCCGTTTTTCTCCAATAAAGACTTTAGGGCTTTTTCAGTAAATTGCCAAAGATGTTCATCTGGTAAGACATATTTCCAAGAAGCTCCGTAAATTTTGGCAGAAAGGCTACCTGCGTTGGGAACATTAATTGCAATAATTCCCCTCTTATTAAGCAGGCTATGTATTTTCTGTAAAACTTTTTCTGGCTGCTCGAGGTGTTCAAGTACGTGGTTCAGAATTACAACATCAAATTTTTCTTTAATTTTGGCATTTTCAAATTTTTCTTTGATGGTTGGAATGCCAATCTTTATCGCGTAAGCGGCAGACTTGTCCGATGGCTCGACACCTTGAGCAATCCAGCCATCCCTACGGAATAAATTTAGCAAGACCCCTGTTGATGATCCAATCTCTAGTACTTTCCCTTTTTTCTTGTATTTTAAAACTCTTTTAAAAGTAACCTTAAAAATATTTTCGAATAATTCTTGATTCCTAAGGTAAACCTCGTCCCTGTGGTAGCTTTTTGCTTGTGTCATCAATATCCCACCTTTTTGACAAACTTTCTTTTAATCCTCCTTAGGGGGGTTTGGATGGTGGCCATAAACTTGAATTTAGAACCAACTGTTACCCAAGGCGTGGGGACTATTTCTGGTTTTGGTCTAAAAAAAACTTCGGGGTAGTAATAATCTAATGGAAATTCGTTTCCCAGTTCATACTTTTTCTTCAGGGAACGCTTGGGGACATCGGCTTCCTTTTCGAAACTGCCGGCTCGCGGTACATTTGTGGCATGTAAATATGGTGCCTCTGTGTAGACTATCCTTTGGGGGTTTCTATTTTGAATCATCTTGTTATCCCCATCTGCCCATCCCCATTGACCGTGCACGCCAGAGGAATGAAGGCCGGGTATTTTCCTGTTTACTCCACGTAAGTTGAGGTGTCCTTTTCTTCCAGCCAACTCATACATCCCAGAGGTGTTGTCTTGATAGTGGTAGATGTCTCCCACTAAATTAACAGTTGGGACTACGATTGATTCAATCGAGCTACCTTTGCTGTTTATGAGATCGACAACCTTTAAAACTGAGTCCTCCCACCAGACCTCGTCTCCATCTACCATTAATATCCAGTCTGTTTTTGTTTCATCGAGCATACATTGCCGAACTTGGGGAAATGTTTCGGCTGTAACCTCCTTAACCTTTTTAATGCATACTTTCTTCCCTTCGGGGGATTTACGAATCTCATTTATAATCTCAAGAGTTTCATCAGTACTGCCCGTGTCCCACAGCAAAACCTGATCAACGTGCTGGATTACCGACATAACAGCAAACCAAACGTATCTGGCCTCATTTTTGACTAATGTGTGGGCTGTGATGGTTTTTTTTGTTAATGTTTTTTCCATTTGCTAAGATAATAGCCGACAAAAAGATAGGCGACAATAAGTGTGGAGAGGTTCCAGATTATGTGCACCACTACCGCGCCCCATGCACCGATCTGGGGAATTAAGAACACGTTAAGTGCCCATACTATCGGGATTTGGAAGAGGGAGAGAAGACCAATAATTTTGGGTTTGTGGAATGCATAGATTAAGAGATTAACTGCTGGGGTTGCGATAGCAAATGGAATAAACCCTACTAGTAGCCATTGTAGAATTAAGGTCGATTCCTGGTATTTTGGTCCGAACAAAGAAATTACAAAGGGAGAAATGAAGATTCCCAGTAAGATGCCAAAACTTAAGCCGAGACTAAGAAAAATGGTTTTTTTGAAATAATCGAGTAAACTCTTCTCAGTTAGCGTGGAGAATCGGGGCGCCAATACTGCTGCAATACTTCCAATTATCATCGGTACTCCCACTGCAAGTTGTTTGGCCGCACTAAAAAGACCTGCTTCATAGGCTCCCACTAAGGAGAGGATTATGAGAATATCAAGTCGAGCTGCCGTTGCCCCCGCTGCGCGGTTTAAGCCAAGCCAGCCTGAGAACCGAAATACACTTTTAACCACTTTTTGCCAATTTTTTACGGAAGTGAATCGAATTGGTTCCCAGTAAAGCGTGAGACCGAGTGTTATTAAGGGAGCTAGAGAACACATCCAAAGGGAGGTGCCTATTGTCAACTTTGAGGAGAAATAGAGGGCAAGTACTCCAATTAACCGTATAAGGTTAACAAATGCAATAAAAGATGCTGCTAGTTTCCATTTATGTTCAGCCTGGAAAATTGTTGTTTGGAACTCAAGTAGTAGATAGGCCGCGATTCCTAAACCACTACTGAAGCTTAAAAACCAATCACTTTCCTTAAAGAGGAGTGGAGAAATAAGCGGAGCGAATAATGTAAATATGAGTAGGATCAGGCTTACTGACGCTAGTCTGATCCAAAATAGAGCTTGTTTGAAATTCTGCGCAGTTCTTTTTTTTCCTTTGGCTATGTTCCGAGTGACAAAATGGTAAAGACTTGAGGTCAGACCCAAATCTCCAATTGCCTCTCCGATTGTTATTACGCTAATGGCCGCGGCGACTATCCCCCATCCTGCCGGTTCTAGGCCACGTGCCGTAAACAAGGTAAAAATAATGGCCAAGACCGACGTTACAACATTACCTAGCAGTAAGACTGAGGTATTTTTTAGAGTGCTTGAGAAAATTATTTTCTTAATCTTTTCCATGTGTATAGACCTGCCAATAAGAGCATGGTTCCTGCGGAGAAGTACAGCCCTCGCTGAACAAATTTTTGTCCTTCAAATTTAAGTGTCACAAATCCTTCCTTCGGAACATAAAAACCGTTAAAGGTTGAGTAGAATGGGTATGCTGCTGTTTTAGTGTCTTCGTTTATACTCCATCCCGCATTGAAGCTGTCGGTAAAAGTGATCCAGTTGACATCCGTTGGGATTCCCACAGTATATTCTGTGGGATTTTTAAAGTTGAGGTTCACCGGTACCCACGGAGAATCGGCTATATCCTCTTGGTTATCCCACGTGCCTCCTTCTACTGAAACAGTTGAAATTTTATCCGTCATACTTTTTTCTAAATTCCAGGCATTATTCCATTCGGCTTTGGGTATTAAGGCTACCGCATTGACAACATGGGTTCCGCCGGTGTTTTCTAGGGTCAACGTGTGTTTGCCTTTCAAAAGGTTCATGTTTTCTTTTATGGTCCAGTTGAATTTTCCTGGAGACGCGTGTTTTATTTCGACTGTAATGTCACCGAGTGTGCCATTCAGGGAATCGTCCGTGGATTTTACCAAACTTCTTACTGCCAGAACATATTCCCCGGATGGTAGGTCCATACTAAATATAAGTTTCTCTCCTTTGTTGGTTGAAAAAGCGACCCCCAGATTGTAATCAAATTCTTTTGTTTCGATACCGTTTTTTAACAATTCATATTTCCATTCCAGATATTCGCTTGAGGATCGTAGGGCCCACTGGTTATTTTCTTGCTCAGGCGAAATGAAATATCGTTGTAGAAGAGACAAGACAAAGTCCTGTTCTTTTTTGTTGTTTAAAATCAAAACAACCGACTCCGGTTTTACTTCAGTTAATCTTTCCGGGTCCCATTTGCCGTCTTCTGTAAAAATAAACGGTTGATTTTTGGGTGAGAACCTTTCCTCCTTTTTCTTAAGAGAAGTGTATATGTCGTCTCCTCCCACAACGACAAACAACTTCTTGGCTCCAAAAATGCGTGGCATATTATTCGGGGACTGGTATATGTTAATGTTTGTGCCTATATCGACCTTCTGGAGTTCTTTGGTCGAATCTAAAAGATTTTTGAGACTATCCCAATCATATTGTTCTTCTTGGGTCAGAAAAGGCTTTCTGGGATCTCCAGATAGAACGAGGTATCGTATACCAAAAACATCAAGCCAGTCTAGATATTCTGTGTCATGGAGAAAATTAAATCGGTCAAATGTTCCAGCGTTTAAACTCGCAAATGGTCTTTTGTTTGCTAGTATTTTAGCATCTACTATTTGCTTCTCTGTCGTGTGAATAGAGTATGGATCATGCTCGGGGAAGTAGGCAGTTCTGAAAAAGCCCGGCTGGTTTCTTATAAGGTTGTTAATTTTTTGAAAACTTGGGTCTATTCTGTGGCCGGCTAAGACTCCGTTTAGCTTTCCGAAAATGGGAGGCCAAATAAGCGCGATCACATAGAGATATACTAGTCCCACAGCTATTTTCTTGAGCCTCAGCCTTTCAACGTTTAGCCCCAGAAGAATTCCCCCAAAAAGAATAAGTGGGATGAAAAATTTCGTTGAGTCTCGGAAGGCCACTCCAAGCGGAAGGTGACTGGTGGCCCATTCGTAAAAGAAACCCAAAGGGGGTGCTTCGCCTTTTGCCAGAAAGGCAACAACTAAAAAACAGAAAGTGTATATGTATGGTCTTTTGTCTTTTTGCGTGCGCCAGAGGCCTCCGAAAATTAGCAATGGAAGGCCTATGAAATAGAAATATGGCGGTGAAACTTTCCCAAATTGATTAAGATACCAGTGCGGTTGAAACAAGAAAAGGCTGTTTAGAAGAGAATTCAGTTGAAGAGCACCGCCTCCACTGGGGCCGTCTTGTGATAGAAGGGTAAAGGTCGGTAAAAGCCAGTACATATTGATCCCCAAAACTGCTAAGCCAAATAAGAGCGCGGTAATATAACCTTTCTTTTCTAATGTTCTTTGGCCTGTTAGATACTCTGCGCTGATCCACAGGAGAGCTACAAACAAGGAGATTATGGCAATACGCATATCTGCGGCACCGATAACGGTAAAGGTTACCAGTGCTTGGTAAAAAGAAGAGGTTTGGGGTTTGGCGAATAGGTTGTACAAAGTAAGAAGCGATAAGGGAAACAGCCCGTAAGCAAGAAGTACACCCACCTGTCCACCGTCCACCAGTAGAACAAAGTAGGTGTTTATCACATAAAGAAGACTTGTAAAGAACTGCACGATCTTTCCGTAGCCCAAGTATCTAGTAAATATGAGGGGGGAAATTAAAGAAAGAATGACCCCTGGGAAGTAAAAAAGGATACGTACGATAGCGTCGCTTTCTAAACCCAGGTTTGACAACACGCCCATTAAAAACATTAGAGGGTGTATCCATAGGACGTTTGATACCCGTCCGAGTTCCTCCCCCCATGAAGTCCAAATATAAGGAATATCTACAAAAGTCCTTAGATACTCAGGGAAAAAGTATGGTGCATCGTTCCGAGCCAAGGGGCCGGGTAAGAAAAACGCTTTGAACACTATCGCCGTAGGAACCAGAAGTCCCAGCCAGAACACTAGATCTGCGTTTGAGGGGAATTTTTTAAATATCTTTTTCATGCGTTAGAAGTTTTAGGGTAACAGCTAGAGTGATAACCCAGAACAAGTAGTTGCTGATTTTTATTGTAAAACCGTAATGGTCTGTTAGGAGCAGGGTGGAAACAACAATGAGACCAGAAAAGAAGGTGGTAAGCAATACTCTTGTAATCACTGTTTCTCCCAGTGTATAGCTTCACAAATCGTGGCACAAGCTATTGGGCGAGTTTGGAGATATAGATATTGAGAAAGTCGAAATCGTGCTTGACAAATCTCCACTCTGCTGTTGTTGGGTCATATTTAGTCATCAGTTTTTCAACAACCCCGAGGTGGCTTGATAGAGTTTCTACTGCGGATTGTTTTTGGTCGTTAAGTTTCTTTTTTTGGATGTATTCAGCCCATGTTCCGACTGTTGTTGAATATCTAATCGTAGCCTTTTCAAAATTCGCCATATCGGGCTTTTCGATGACATATTTTAATTCAGCCAGGCGTCTTTTCACTAAATCCTCATAAAGGTTTTCTTTGGCTTTCGGGAATGGAGAATAGATGAAAAGTTTAAACTTTTCTCCGATCCTTTTTCCGATGAAACCAAACCCATCACCTGGGTTGGTGTTTTCCTTTTGAACATCGGTTGCTTGGGCTTTTGCAAAAGTTGTTCCAATTAGGACCAGACAAATAGCTAGTGCTGTGGAAAGCTTTCTGGGCATTGGTTATGATTAGGCTAACATGCTTAAGCTTTTGCGTCAAGGCAACTTTAGGATCGCTATTTTTATTTTTCTGGCAACTCTGCTCTTATATCTTCCGGTTATCAAAAACCCTTCGGTGTTACTTAGTCGCGGAAACGATCTTGAGGAGTATTATTGGCCGATTGCCTTTTTTGAGAGCGAGCATTTGATTAGCGACCGTACCTTACCTTTTTGGAATAGTATGTTTTTTTCCGGGACACCCCTTTTGCCCGATCCCCAATCTCTTCTTTTTTATCCAATAAATGCTATTTTTCTTGTCTTACCCACCGATCCAGCGTTTATTGTATGGTTTATGGTTCACACTTTCCTAGCCGGTGTTGGTGCTTACTTGGCGGCTAGAAAGGGTTTCGGTTTCTCAAGGGTTTCTAGTATTTTCACAGCACTCTTTTATATTACTTTTCCAAGAGCAGCAGGATTTGCTGAAGCTGGACATATCACCCTTGCTGCATCTATAGCTTGGCTTCCATTCGTTTTACTTGCTAGTGCAAAGCTGGCTAAGTCCCCCAACTTCTACTGGATGCTGGTCTGGTCTTTTAGTCTATCCATGCTTTTCTTTTTGTTCCCAACTATATTTGCACCCTCCCTTGCCACATCGCTTTTGTTTGTTGTTGTGTGTTGGTTTTATTCTCGAGCTCGGAGCTTGAGAACCTTCAAGTTCGTATTCTTTGGTCTCTTTGCAACTATTGGACTTATTGCTATAACACTTTTTCCGCAACTTGAATGGCTTCCCCAAACCACCCGATTTATTCTTCTGAAAGACAGGGATGTCTATCCAATATGGCGGGGGATTACCGAATTTGTGAGGGCTGTTTACCCGCATGTGTTTGGGGGAAGAGATTTCATCTTCTCACTTGATTCTGAGAAGTGGATTGCGTGTGGAATTTTCATAACAGTCCTTGCTTTTGTTGGATTTTTAAAACTTGAGAAAAAGCTAAAAGCACTTGTGGCTTTGCTTGTGGTGATTATCGTTTTTGTAAGTCTTAACAATATTTCTCCGTTTCATTCTTTACTTTTGGCCTCCGATTGGTATGTCCTAAGCCGTGTAACCACACGGAACTGGTTTGTTATTGCTTTAGTTGTGGTATTCCTAGCGGGTTTTGGGCTTGAAAAAATTGGCAAAACAAAACGAAAGAATCTTGTGTTAACTCTAGGAAGTCTCTCTTTAATAGAGCTCTTTATTCTCTCCTGGTTACGCCTTGAACGACCGATCATAAAGAACGAAGAAGTTCCGCAAAAAGTTTACGAGTTTTTAAAAAGCGACACAGAGCTTTTTCGTGTCTTTTGCACAACGAGGTGTCTCTCTCAAAAGAATGTTGCACTCTACAACCTTCAAACCATTGAGGGATATGCAACTGTTTATCAGAAAAATTACTATGATAATTTCATCTCCCTTTCACAGGTTTTCTGGGATAAATATTCTTCGACACTTCCTCCTTCTTCAGTCTATAAATTTCAAGAGATTCAACCTATCGCCACAATACTTGGAGAGGCCAACGTCAAATATGTTATTTCTCCATATACGCTCAATGATCCGCAGTTTACCAAGGTCGCTCAATTTGAAAAATATTTGATTTTTGAGAATACAAAGTTCAGAACTAGGGCCTACTTTTATGTTGCCGGGGCTACGAAGGAGATTGAAGCTCCAATTCTTAAATACAGGCCAGGCAATGTTGTTATCGACGCTTCAAAACACAAGGCGGGAGAAATTGTTTTTGCTGAAACACGGAGCTCTGGTTGGAAAGCAAGGGCTGATGGGAAAAGACTTGAGATTGAGGAAGCTGGAAATAAGTTGATGAAGGTTAAGGTTGAGCCAAATACTCAATTTGTGGAGTTGTACTATTACCCCGAAAGCTACAGATTGGGCAAAGCTGTTGGCATACTCGCCTTGGCAGTGTTGTCATACTTTGCGCTTGATTGTCTTACCCCGAGGCGACAAAGGATCTAATTGTGCCTGCAAGAAGAAGAATAAAAATATATTCTATTAAAACTTCAGCTTCTTCCGTTTGACCCAAAAACCAAAAAAGAAACACAAGTAAGAAACCGCCTATCGCCAGAGTGAATAAAATTTTCGCTTCTACTTTAAGAATAAAAGGAGCAAGACATACAAGAATTAAGATAGAGAGATATGGCTTTGACAATAACAGGCTTATATATGGAATATAATTTGCTGCGAAGCCGAAAAGGATGACACAAACAAAAATCAAAAGCCTATACCTTCTTTGGAAAATCCAATCATCGATGGATTTTTGCATTTGTTTTGTACTTGGTATTTTATGCGATTTGAATTTCATTTTTTATCTAACTAGATGTTTTCTTTCTGGTCCTAGAACCAACAAGCCAAACCAATGCAGTTAAAATTGTTGTTATAGAAAAAATGCTAGCCTTGTAAAAAACGCTTTGTGGTGCATACTCTAGCTTAAATTTTGTTCCGTCATTTTTTGTAACCAGCCAGCCGTTACTATAACCGTCCACTGAAAAGTGTTTACTAACCAACTGGTTTGTCCCATCAGATTTTACTGCAAATAACTTCCAGGAAGGATTAAATCTCTCATTAAAAACCAAAATCTCGCTACTTGACAGTTCCTGAATGTTTATATCATATCTGGTTGGGTTGAGGCGTGTGAAGTTTTGTAATTTTTCCTCTTCGTCTTTTTTATTGCCGCCACCCACTCCAATAACGGGTGGGGCGAAATACTCTCGTACTTCAATTTTGTCTATTTTGGGGAGCTCCCTGCTATTGCTACAAACATATAGAGAAATAATATTGGCAGATGCGGATGGAAAAAACACATACCTCGAAAAGTCCCCCTCAGAGCTTGCTGGTATTTCAAAATTGTCCTCTCCTGATAAAAATCCGTGCTTTTCTGAGTACTGAAAGCTTCTATCACTAAAAATGACATTCGCGATACTGGACTTGTCTGATTTCCAAACCCTAACCTCGTATGCTCGTGCTCTGTCAAAATTGCTTATTTCACCTCTGTGACAAGCGGATTTTCCGTGTGAGAACTGTTCCAGACCAGAACCCTCGATTGTAAGAATGTTTGGTAGTTCTTCAAAGTTGATAACAAGTTCTCCTGGTCCATCAAAGTCGTTCGGTATATGTGCTTTAAGCCAGCCATTTTTGTGTTTTTCCACTTCCAAAACACGTGTCTCGTTGTTTCTTTTAATCTCAATCGATTTGGGCATAAGGAGACTTCCGTCTTTCTTGAGTGGAAACGAGGCCGTAGGAAAATATAGGTTGTACTCCGTCCTCTGAGGTATATTGACGCGGTAAACTTTACGGTTAGACCATACTTCTGGGTGTTCCAACAGTGGAGCAAAGAAATTCATGATCTTGTTAAAACCCCAGATGACGCCCAGGTTTTCGTCTATATTCTCTCGACCACTCCTTTTAAATTCATTCGTAGCGGCATATCTCGCAAACACCCGCTGTGACGTTCCCAAGTAATCTGAAACCTGACTTGTCATCTCAAAGTCCTGAGAACTTGATGGTATAGCTTCGAATTCAGAATACAATCTATCCAAGTATGACCTGATAACGGCAGCATTTTTTATCAAGAACCTTTCATCTACCAATAAGTCGATCATCTTTTGTTGCTCTGAGGACCTTCTTAAGATTAATCCTAGATAGTCGCCGATTCTGCTTGTACTATTCTTGGGACTTAAAAGCAGGGCTGTTTCTTGCCTCTCTTTTAGCTTGTAAAAGATTGAGCTTGGTAGTACGTTTACATCTGGAAAGTCCTGGATATTAGCTTTCTTTTCAAGTGGGCAGGATATGCAATCAAAAACCTCCATTTCCCCAATGCTTAAGTCTTCTAATTCTTTATAAAGCTTTGAGACTGACGTTCCCACAATATTTCCTTCGGGAAAGAATTCGTTTGCTAAGGAGACATACTTATCTGGTGCGTTGTTTATTGTGGAGATGGTAAAAACTTTTGAGCTTTTACTTTTTGATATTTCATAAAGATCCCACTCACCAAACTGTTTGACCATTTGTATTCTTTTTAAAGTGCTTATTGCCTCCTGGTAGCTGTCGTTTTTGTCTGCTGCTGACCAGCTGGAATTTGTGAGGGCGTCGTGTCTTACCAAAAGATACCCGACGTTGAGTTTTTCAACCTGCTTTATAAAACTTTCTTCATCGCTTTCCCTTAACTCTTCATAAAGACGCTCAAGATGCTTTTGTTCATTTGAGTTGAGTGCGTGCCAGTTTGACAACACGTTTGCGGTGCTCAGGGCGTATTGTAGGGGTGAGAGACTCCAGTATCCCCAGTTATATGCATCATTTTGCCAGTCTTTGTTTAGCGGAGGCAGGAGAAGAATTCGCTTCCCTTGCAAATCGGTTTTTTGCGTCCAATAGGCAAAATCAAAAATATACTGCGGGGGTTTAACCTTTGTTGACTGATCTGCTTTCCAGGCAAAAATTTTTGATGGGTCAAACAATACCCAATGATAGGAAGCCCAAAGACCTATAAATACGAGTGTTGATAGAAAAATTAAAACTTTTCCAAGTTTAAAACGCAAAAAACTTGCGCTTTTTTCTATTAAGTAGCTTATCGTGAAAGCTATTAAAACCGCCATCCCAAAGATATAAAAAATATCAAACTTATAGAAACCCGAACGAAAGAGAACAAAGCCGGGGATATATCTCATGAAGAGTTCATAAACAAATCCCAGTGGTTCATGGGAACCTGCGGCAAAGACAAGTCCAAAAAGCGCAATCACTCCAAAATAAGAAATTGTTTTTTTCTGTGTTCCTTTCTTGGCAATAATGAAACTGAGAAAGGCTAATATGGGGAAAATAAAGCTTATGGCAGAAAGTAGTGGATTGTTTAAATAGAGCGGTGCATATGGATGAGTGTCATTTGCCTTATCGAAGTCAGAATATGATCCATACCATTCTGGAACGCCCAAGAGTCTGAAAAGATTCAAAAATGAGGTTGGCCTGCTTACATAGCGGAGCCATTCCAAGTTGCCCTTGTATAGGGATTCTTGGGTGAGTTCAGCCGGAGTATCTGACAGAAAATGGGTCAGGTAGGGGAGGTACGCATACGCGTTGATGAAGAAAAACAAAATAGCAGTAAGAACAATAAATCCTAGTACTTTCCTGAAATCCTTAAAGTTCAGCTCTATCAAACCCTTCAGTAATTCGAGAAAAATGAGTGCTCCAAATACTATTACAACACCCCCAAATAGCGTAATTGCAAATAGGCCACCACCATTAAATATAGAAAAAGTTATGGCAGATAAAATTGAAGCTTTGATAAGTCCAATTTTTCCTTCCTTGCTTCGAAAATATGTGCCCAATGCAATTAGCATTGCTGAAAAAACACCAAACTTTCCCCTTTCCAACATAAATACTGATTGGAAGATGTAAAAGTTAAATGTTAAAAAGACAGGAAGCAAGAAAACAAAGGGTTTACCGAAAATGTTTTTAAACTGATATGAAAAGTAAAGTGCCGATACAAAAACCACGCCTAGCCAAAAAAAGGGACTTGTGAAATTTCCTGCATATGGGACTCCTCCAATAAGCGAAGTCATCCAGTCAAAAAAGTGAATTGTTAAGCTTCCAAAATTAACCGAGTTGTCTAGTCCAAAGTCTATACGATCATCCCAAGCATAAAGTCTGGTTTGCAAAAAAGTTTTAGCATCTAGCGGCAACCCTGAGTCGTGTCCGACGATCGCAAAACCCGGGGGTAGCCAATAATACGAGAGGGCAAGTATCCCTAATAATGCAAAAAAGGCATAGACAAAAACAGCCAAGAGGAACTTGTCTTTAAAAATTATCTTTTTTATCTTGAATAGCATCAGCGCTTAGTCGTATACTCTTCTCTGTGTTTTATATACTAATTGGAGTTTAAATGACTAGGAAGTTAAATTCAATCGTATTTGCAACATTCGCGGTCAGAAGCCACGGCCAAAGGACTGCTACGAATGGAATGATAGAGCCCATGACCTATTTTTTTACCAAAAGGTCAAAAAGGTTTACCCTCATCGAACAACCCCATCCCGGAGGTGATTCTGTTATTCCATATCTTGAGGCGTACAAGGGAGCAAGACGGGTTGGGTGTTCAAGGTTCTTTTTAAGCTCGTTTCTTTTGTACCCACTTCTGAAACTTGTGCATGATCAAAGTACTTCCCCTATTTTTAAAATTCGAGATTTTTTATCCGTAGTAGAATTTGTTTTTTTTGGAAATAGAAGATACGACTTATTCATTGGACTTGAGGCAGTAAATGCCATAGCTGGTATACTTTTAAGGAAGCTGGGTCTTGTTAAAACTGTTGTTTATTATGTTTCGGATTATTCTCCAGATAGATATAAACCGAAGTGGGTTAATGATTTATATTTATTCTTAGATAGATTTGCCGCAAAACATTCCGACTTTGTTTGGGACGTATCGCTTGCCATGATGCCGGCAAGAATCAAGGTAGGGCTTGATCCCCAAAAAGCTGCGCCACTTATACATGTGCCAAACGCGTTATTTCCAAAACAGATAAGCTATTTGCCTTATTCTAGGGTGGTTCCAAATAGTTTGGTGTTTGTTGGTACTTTGGGATGGATAAACGGGCCGGACTTGGCAATAAAGGCATTAAAAATAGTTTTGAAATCTGTCCCCGGTGCGACTCTTCATGTTTATGGTAGCGGCGAACCCGACATGACGAGATTAAAGAGGTTGACCGGGAAACTTAAGCTTGGTGAGAAAGTCGTATTCCATGGTTTTGTGTCGGATCAGGTTAAGTTGTCCCAAGAAACAGCAAAATATATGCTGGGTCTTGCTCCATATCTTGCGACCCCCGGATCGCCACGATGGTGGGCAGATGCCACAAAAACCAGGCTTTATCTGGCGGCAGGATTGCCCGTTATTACTACTCAGGTCCCCCCGTTGGGAAAAGAGATTGAACGAGATGGAGCAGGAATAATAGCCGACGACACACCTACTTCACAAGCTATTGCGATCACAAAACTTTTGAAAAACAAGGTCCTTTACAAAAAAATGAGAATAAATGCCATTAAACGTGCAAGAAACAATACTTGGGAAAACACATATAAGAATGCTTTGAGAAAGATGGGGTACAAAATTTGAAAAAAATAAAAAGGGTCTTAGTTACTGGCGGTGCGGGATTCATAGGATCATTTATCGTTGACGAGCTTGTCAGAAAACGGTATCAGGTTGTGGTTCTTGATAATCTGGTTGATCAGGTTCACAAAGGCATGAAGCCCAAGTATTTAAATAAGTCTGTAAAATTCATTCTTGGAGACGTCACTAATACTGCTGATCTGAGAAAAGCAATAAAAAATGTTGACGCCATATACCATGAAGCCTCGGCTGTTGGTGTTGGACAAAGTATGTATCAGATTGATCATTATTTTAATACGAATGTTCAAGGTACTGCTAAATTACTAGATTTTTTAGCAAATAATAAGCATAACGTTAAGCATCTTATAGTTGCCTCTTCAATGAGTGCCTATGGAGAAGGTTTGTATGAGTGCCAAAAGTGCGGACTAGTTCGCCCGCCTCTTCGAGGCAGCACTCAAATGAAAAAGAAGGATTGGGAACTTCACTGCCAGTCTTGTAACAGATATCTTGCCCCTGTGCCAACTCCAGAAACAGAAAAGTTCGCAAGTAATTCGATATACGCACTGACGAAACAAACCCAGGAAGAAATGATGTTAATTTTTGGGAGAGCATACAATATTCCCGCTACTGCCTTCAGGTACTTCAACGTTTATGGTCCACGGCAATCACTTTCCAATCCTTATACTGGAGTCGCAGCTATTTTCTTAAGTCGATTGAAAAATAACCAATCCCCGGTTATTTATGAAGACGGTGAACAAACCAGAGACTTTGTTTCTGTTTATGATATCGCCAGAGCTAACGTTTTGGCTTTGGGCAATCCAAAATCTTATCACCAAGTCTTTAATTTAGGTGGAGGCAAGGGCGTTGCAATTGGTGACGTTGCTTTAATGTTGGCTGAAATATTGAAAGTTAAGATAATCCCAGATATTACTGAACAATTTAGAAGTGGAGATGTAAGACATTGTTTTGCAGATATTAAAAAAGCAAAGAAACTTTTAGGATGGAGTCCCGATATAAAGCTAAAAGAAGGCATAAAAAACCTGGTTGAATGGAGCAAGGAGGAAAACGCGGAAGACAAATTCAGTTTTGCGGTAGATGAACTAAGAAAGCGGGGTATTACAACTTAGTTCCCAAATCAGCTGCTAGTTTTTTTCTTACTTCTTCGGTCTTGTCCCATAGTCCATTATCATCGTAGTAGAATGCGAATACGCGGTCTATGCGAGTCTTGTCGCTTTTGATAAATTCCTCAACTTTTACAAGGTCAGTTGCCCAAACAAGTTCTTCTTTTTTGCGCTCCGGGTAAAAAACCGCAATCGTTGCTGGCACGCCATAGTTACTTCCCCCATAAATCCTGCTTAGTTTATATTTAACAGCAGGACTTGGCGGAGTCTGGAAATAAAGAATAGAGTCTGGGGGCAACGTGGGGTAGTATTCTTTCAATGATTTATAAAAAGCTCGAGCTGGTTTGCCATGAAAATCATTAAATTTGTCGAAATTGATTTTTACTGACAAAAAGTTAATGGCTATGATGCCCAACAATAATCCAGCGAACATCCTTTTAAGCATTGGTTTGGCTTTTTTGTTCCTCCTTACAAAAAATGTATATAAAGAGGCGATGGAAAGCGTGACAAAGAGAGCATAGCCTGGGGCCGCAAGAGACAAATACCTATGTGGAGCATCATTCACCCCGGGTGAGCTGAAGATGTAAAAACCTAAGATGTTTGCGTATATCCATCCTAAGGAGAACAATAGTAATAATCCCCACTGTTTTTTAGTTTTCAGAGCCAGAACGACTATCAAACCTGCGAGAGAAAGTGTTGCAATTACTACTTGATACACTTGTTTTATGTCGACGAGATCAACATGTCCTTTAAGGCGTTCGCTAAGCAATATCCATGGTCCTGCAAGAAGTATGTTAGTTAAGCTTATCAGGGGCTCTGCGCTTGTGAGCGCCACCTTACTGAAGTTTGCCTTAGTCTGCCAATCAAAAGTCGATGGACCAGACAAAAACACAACACCACTATGGAGAATTATATTTGATAACGTAACATTGTATCTGTAATAAGCAATAAAAATAAGAAGAAAGGTTGCTTGCCTCAAAAAGAATCCGATATTCGGAATGATGTTTTTGAAGTTGTAAAAGTAGTCAAAGAGAAATAGGAGCGGGAGAAACAGGAAAACGCGTCTTGGTTCTAGTTCCAAAAAAAGCAAAAAACATACGGCGGCTAAAATAAAATAGTAGATCTTTTTTTCCTGAAAATACCCAACAACTAAATAAAGTAGAATTAGAAGTGCGACTGTAAGGGGATAGCCACCTTCGGCTACATATGTCCACACCATTTGTACAGTATTTATCCCGATAGGACATGTTGCATAAACCAAGCCTGCAATAAGCCCAAGCAATTTACTTTTTAAAGTACGGCTGACAAGGAGATAAAAAATAACAACAGAAAGCGCATATCCTACAAGACCCGTTGCGTAATATCCTGTTGCATTAAGGCCAAAAGTTTCAAAGAGGAAATGAAAAATCTCTCCTGGAAAAACCGAATATCTATATTGATAACCATGTGTCCATTCATATAGATTCCCCCACTCGTCCATGTAAAAGTACATTTTAAGTGTTGGAAGAAAAGTAAGAATTGCTGCAGCCAAAACAATTGTGAGGTTTAATGGGGTATTGTTAAATATTCGTTTTAGCATTAGTGTTGACCTTTATTGGGTAATTATCGATCTAACTAGAATAACTGTATGTTGGTTATCTGTCAAATGAAGACTTGGGGAATTCGGCTTGCAGCCGATGTACTAAACTAATCCAGTTCATCAAGCGATAGATATTCCAGTGTGGTATTTCTAATCTCTATCTTAGTTTGAGGAGGCATTTCAAACTCTATTTTACTCAATTGAGTGCCGGCTGGTTCAATCTTAAATGAATTTATCTTACTTTCACTCATGTAAAATTTGTGGCTTTTGCAGTCTGGCTGAGTTTGTTTATTTTTGTCTGTATACACACAGATTTTCCCATCAATGCCGTTAGCTTGAAGATGATCAAGTAGAAGAAGTCTTTCTTGATGTGTTTTTGTATAGGCTCGTGGATTTTCTCTGATTCTATTCGCCAACAAGAGGTCGAGTTCTCTGAATTTGTCCTGGACAACTTCCATATCAGAAATTTGGGGGTCCCAGTTTGAATAGGTGTTCTCGATTACAAACTTTATAAATCTACAACTCGCAGGGGGAAGTTTGTCGATTACCATAAGGTAGCTTTTTGCTTCTTTTCGAGATACGTTCTGTATGGTGTCCCAATTTGAAGCGTTATTTGAGCATTCGTAATGGTATTTCGTAGGTATTCTCTCTGCTGTTGCCAACTGCATTTTAATTGCGCCAACATTGACTGGTCTCCCTAGATCAAGTATCACACTTGCGCTACCCGTGTGTTCCCAGGGGAATGATAAGCCTCTCCATGAGGTTTTTATGTTTCTGTCAATTAAATTATCTACTTCTGACAGTCTAAGTTCAGAGGAGGCTGTAGCTGAAACTTCATTGTAGTATTCATCTTGGGACCGAAGATAAGATAGATATTGAGAAAGGTTCTCGATTGATGGTTCTTCGCTTGGCTTGTCTTCTTTTTCTATTTCTATAAATCTAATTTTACTATTAAACATCAGAACGCTTGGAGAGGACGAGGGGAGCCCAATATTGGTGAGATCTTGAATTTTAACATTGCTTTTGCCTCCAGAAAGGGCTTGTTTTGTGACTTGTGTTGTGTCAACTAAACCAGTGTCTATACTGTAGAAGAACGTGTATGTGCTGTTTTTACCTACTTTATCTTCCTTAATAAGCCCTATAAGTTCATCAAAAGTTGCAGGCAAATACACTTCATCTGCCTTGAGTTTATAGCGAACTGCTAGGATTGCTGTAGCACCCATTGATGCAGTAGCTGTTGCATCATCGAAAGCTGGTTTGCTTTTGCCGTCTACCTTTACGTCAATATATACTGCTGAATTTTTGTTTAATCTTGGAAGGTCAGTTGACAAATCTGCATATAAATTTTTTGCGATACTGCTTCGATTCTTAATAAAGCGGGACTGGTCAAGGTTTAAATTGAACACTGCAAGCGCAACGATTCCAAAACAGACTACGATCTGCCTTCTATTGTCGTTAAGTATTTCTTTTAAAATAACTGCAATCAAAATAGATGCGCCAATAAAACTGTTTGTTAAATACCGATGGGTTGTAAGAATTTGCTCAGGGTTGTAGAGAAAGTAAACAAAGTAATTGAAAAATATAAACAACATTAGGTACAAAATTAGCTTTGATTTCTTCCATAGAAATAATAATGACAAACTAATGAGGAAAAGGGGGAGTGGAAAAGTAAGTTTGTTTGGAATAAACACATTTTGAAGCGTGTTCAAGAGCGACTTAAAAACAATTATATTTTCCCCGAAGCTCTTGTCATTGTTTACTAGATTGAATACTTTGTTTAAGAAATAGCCCGAGTATTCGCCCTCTACTGGATAAATGTTTAGTAAAGAAGGAGGATTTATCAAATACACCCAGCACCATATACTTATAAATGGAATCATTCTAATAAATGACTTAAGACGATTAAAATTGAATATCAATTCAAGTCCCAAAATTAAAAACAAAATTCCGTGTGATCGTATGAAGACCACTTCTATCGAGAGGAAAAAAGCGACCAGCGAAACGATATACATAACTGACTTTTTCTTTTGTATGAATTCGTTATAAAAAAACACTGAGGTGGCCAAAAAAATTACTCCTAATATACTTTGGAAACCGGTTGCGAGATGGTACATTTTGTCCGAACCAACATAGCCGGACACAAATATTAAAGTAGATATAAACGCTGTCGCCCTATTTTTTGTCAAAGATTTGGCAAGCAAATAAACTGGTATAGCCGAAACGGCATAAAGGACCAACAAAGCAACATAATAACCCGTTGACTGAATGCCTATAAAGGGGTATAAAAAAACCCAGGGGATGGCTGCATAACGATAAGGACTGTCCCGGCCCAAAATTCCGCTACCAAGAGCACCTGTAGTTTCGTCGGGATTTTGAATTTTATAAAGAATTGTATAGTCGTCATGCCTAAAATACATATTGGTTGTCTGCCAAAACCCTAGAATTACAATAAGTACAATTGTAAAAATGCCCAATGGCAACTGGAGTCTTTTTTCTTTAATTTTTTTCACAACTCGATTAAAAACTTTCATGTTCTGGGTTATAAATTCCGAGTGCTGCCTTAAGCGCTTCTAGGAAAATATCAAAGTTTTTTCTGATACCAGTTATTTTTGTTGGTACTTTCCCAGCTGGATATCGCCTCCCTACTGGCACCTCTTTTGTTGATAGCCCTATCTGATTAGCACGGACACATAAGTAAAAGTTAAGTGAGTATTTTTGAAATATCTTTCTGAATGGTCGAACTTTAGGGTGCGCGAGATAACGAGCGCTGTAGGCCCTAAAGCCGTTTGTTACATCAGTATATCTATGGCCTGCGGCAAGGCTTAATAGTGGAGACATTAACAAACGGATTCCTAATTCTCTGGAAAGGGGGGTATTTATACCCCTACCGCCGTTAATAAAGCGTGACCCTTGTACGTAGTCGAAACCTTGCTCAAGAGCTTTAATAAAAAGTGGAATACTTGAAACACTATCTTTATTGTTTCCATCTATTTGTATTATGCCGCTGTATCCTTGTTTAATTGCATACCCAAAACCCATCCTAAGCTGGGTTGCTTGCCAACCTTTACTTTTTTTAACAAGCAGTGCGCGAACTTTGTTTTTTTTGAGAAACTCTGGAGTTGTTGATCCGTCTATGCTACCTCCGTCTAATAATAAGACATCTACAACATTCGTATATTTTCGTAGCTTTTCAAGTTGGCGTTTTATTCTTTGGCCCTCGTTAATCACAGGTATACATAAGCAGTATGGTGTTTTTTTTGGCCTAAATTCTAAGACTGTATATTTGGGCATATCCCCTTGATCTTTCAGTTTGTATTTTTTATGGAGAGTTGTCTTTCTTAATTCCATAAGGTTATTGGTTTTCAACTTTTTCAAGTTGTTTATATGTCAAGTGTTCGAGAGTTAATTTCATTACATTAACTCGAATTTCAGGAGGGGTAACAAACTTGATTTTTTGTATTACTGTGCCTCCTTGTCTAACTTGTAGCGATCCGTTGAGAGTACCCAGTTGAAATTTATATTTCTGACATTGAGGCTCTGTAGGTTTGAACTTATCAGTCAGAACACATATATCCCCCTCGTATCCATTTTTGATAATATACTTTATTAACAGTTCCCGCTGATCTGGTGAGGCTGCGTATAAAAATGGGTTCTTGTTCACTTTATCAGCAAGTTCGAAGTTTAGATCCTCAAAGTTATTCTCTAATACTTCCATTTCTGATATCTGTGGCGAGTCATGTAAAACAGTATCGTAAATCCTAAGTTTGATAAATTGGCATAGAGTTTCACTGAATTTATCTACGTAAGTGGTTACTTTATCTACTTTCTTCTCAAAATTGACGGGGTTTCCCCATTTTTCTCCGTCTTGGGAGCATTCGTAGGTGTATTTGGTTGGTATCCTGCCAAATGCAGCCGGTACAATTTTCACCCCGCCTATTCTTTTAATAACGCCTAAATCAACTGTAACTTCTATTGGCTCACTATTGTGAATAAAATCATTAAAAGCTCTCCAGCTAGTACTCGGATTTTGGTCGTGTATATTGGAAATTTCGGTGTATTTTGCTTGAGAGGAAGCAGTGAAGGTGGCTGTCTTGTAAAAATTCTGTTTAGACGATAGGTAGGGAAGATATTGCATAAGGATACCCGAGCTGGCTTCGCGCAGCTCAGGCTCTTGAAAATCTAACTTTACACTCAAAGTAAAATCTAATATTGCCGGTGAGGTGTGCTTAATATTAACATTAGAAAGATCTTTGATAAGAAATTTTGATGGGTTGCTAAAGAGAGCATTTCTTGTGGTTTCTGTAGTGTTAACAATTCCAGTGTCTAGGCTATAAAAGAAGGTGTAAAAATTGTTGGTACTAACCTTGTTTTTGTGAAGTAACTCCAAAAGTTCATCAAAAGTTTCTGGCAGGAATAACTCCTTTTGGTTTAGATCGTAATGAGTAGCAAATGAAACCAGACCAGGCATGGCACCAACAGTAATCGCATTAACATATGCAGGTTTACTACTTCCTTCGTTTTTAATATCAAAGTACAGAGCTGAACCTTTTGGAAGTGAAGGTATTTGGCTTTTAAGTGATTCCCAAAATTTCCTCGATGGTTGGCTAATTCCCAGTACCAGGGACTCCTGGTATCCTCTTACCTGGGTTAAATTGAAAACAACAACAAAACCTACGAGAAGGAAGTATAAATATTTATACTTCCTTTGAAACAAAAAATACATCAGGCTGCTTAAAAAGATTGAGCTTCCTACAAACGAGGGGTTAAGGTAGCGATGTGCTGTTTGCTGTACTCCTTGTGGGTAATATAAAAAATAAACTAAAAAGTTCGAAACTGTAAATATTAAAGAGTAAAGCAGGATCTTGTTTTTTTTCCAAATTAGGACACCCGAGAGAATGACTATAAAAATCCACAATGGTAAGTTAAATTTATCTGGAATAAATATATTTTCTAGTGTTTGAAACGGAGTCAAAAGATACGTAAAGTTTCGGTCTATAAACACAACCCTTATAAAACTTTGGATTAATGAGGTATTGCCTGTATTGCCTGTTAGTGATAAATAGTTTCCCGTGGAAAATACGTAGTTAAACAGGTAACCTATTAAAAATGGTGCCATTCGAAGCGAGGACTTTGTAATATTGAGGTTAAACAGTACCTCCATGCATAATATAAACAGAAAAATGCCGTGGGCTCTGATATACGCTACCTCCATTGTAGTGAAATACAAAAGCAGGGTTATAATGTAAAAAAGCCATCGCTTCGATTTTATAAATTTATAGTAAAAAGCTGCAGTTAGAGTCAGCAGTATCGCGGAGATTAAGTTATGATAGCTGTCGTCGATTTCATAAAGCGAGCTTGATCCAACATAACCAGAAGCAAAAATTAGTGAGGCGCCTAGGGCAATTTTCTTATTCTCTGTTAAGATCTTTGCGAAAAAATAAACAGTCATTGATGCAAGGAAATAGAAAATAATCCCAACTAGGTAATATCCTTTCGGCTCTAGGCCAAAAAGAAGATAAAACGGCAAGAAAAATACAGCGGTCCATCTATACGGGCCATCGCGGCCTAAGATACCTGTTCCATAAACTCCAGCTTGCTCATGGGGATGATTTACTTTGTAAATCAATGAATAAATATCAGTCCATAAATACATTTTTAGCGTTTGTTCAAATGCTAAAAATGTTACTAAAAATATTAAAATGACGCATACGATAAACCACCGTTTTTCCAAAAGCCATAGACCGTATTTATTAATTGGTCGTAGAATTTTCACCGGGGCCATTTAAAGAATCATACTTTACTCTTGAGCTTAATGTGTTGTTATAAATTTATAAACCCGTGATTTAACAAGCATTGTAACAAAGGGGGATGTGATTTTTTTCAATAATGGCACAGAAAAGACGGCTTTGTTTATTTGGCGCAGGAGTCTTCGGACCAACATGTCTTTCGGCAAAAAACCTTCTGAGGGATAATACTTTGAGGGCAAATCTCCAAATCTCCAAGTAAGGGCCTCAACTGAAGAGTATGGATTGTACCTTGCAATGTATCCCAAATCTCTTTGTCTAAAAGTCAATTCAACATCTTCTTCCCCCCAATAACGAATTTCATTCCATGGAGCTTTAACTGCTATCTGTTTTTTAAGAGTTGTGAGCATTCCGCCAACATAAATATATTCATCCCAATCTTCGTAGTCTAACTTTGCGATCCCGTAAGGCACGTCCAGAGTCTTCCCGCCATAAGTAATCCAATCGCCTGTTCTTAGGCCGCTACCACGAAGAGTTTGTTTAACACACATAAGCTCAAAACAATTGCCATACTTTTTAACCCCTGAAAACCAATTGTTACCAAGCACTATCCTGTCGTGCATGATGCATAGGTTTTCGTATTTTGCTTTTTGGACAATTAGATTCTTTTTTTTAGTTATCCATCCCTTGTCGTCTCTTTCTTTGAATGGAATGTAGGTAAAGTTTTTTTCTTTTCGGTCAAAGTATGTTCCGCAAACGATTATTTCGTAATTGGGAATTTTCTGTTTGTGGATTGCGGCAATTATTTCCTCTATCCAATCATTTCTTTCGCCCTTTGTGATCATCCCAAATGTCCACTTGTCTATTGAGTCACCAGGGGTCTTAGTTGATTCAATCTTTTTGCAGACAAATCTAAAGATTCCCTCCTCGTCGCCTTTTGGCATTACCGGTTGGCTCGGGGCGTTTTTTACAAACCTCTCGAGTTCTTTTGTTCTTAAGTTCTTCAGTTCTTTAGTTTTTATAGGTCCATGGAAGACTATGTCGTACTTACCCATCCACAACCACCACATCTGTTCTTCTAGTTTTTTCAAGTTACACTCTTTATTTGGTTGATAATCTATTACTAAATAACCATCTTTTTTAACCAGGTAAAGCCACTCCTTAAGAAGGATCGGAACAAACTTTGTGGAGTTTAAATTTCCATAAGAATAAACTAACTCTTGAGAATCCTGTTCAAACTCTCCGGTTGGGTGATATAACTGATTGATTTCTTGATACCAATGCTTGGCACCTTTTATTTGGGGTTTTAAAGATAGGTCTAGAATTTGCATATTTTCTAACTCAATACAAAGAATAGCTATTTTTCTAAGCAAAACGCAATATGAGAAAAAGGATAGAAAAAGGGTCTTTTAACTTTTTTGGTTTTCCACCTCCTGATTGGTAACCTTTTAAATAATGTCTCCCACTGAGAAGATGTTCTGAATGTGAATGGTATCAACATATTTTTATAGTAAATTTTACCAAGAATATAATCACATAATTTACCCACAAGAGTTGGTTGCACTTCAAATAGCAGTACCTTCTTGCTTACTCTAAGCGCTTCTCTTAATAGTATTTCTTGATCATCCCAATCTGCGTGGTGCAGAACATCATTAAGCATAGCGGTATCAAAGCTGTTTTTGGGTAACGGTAGTTTATCTTTATATGCCATCTTCACAAACTTTATGTCTCTTTTCAGGTAGTTTTTTATGTCACACCCAACTATTTTTATTTTAAAGTAATCGGCCAGTTGCTTTGACACTATGCCTGTCCCGCAACCTACATCCAATACTCGGTCATTTTTTGTTAACCAGTTTTTGTAGGTTTCTACAATCAGCGAGCCTCTGAATTCTTGAGTAGTACTATAAGCGCTAAAACGAAAAATATTTTTCACCACACTAGCTAGAATTGTAACATCCTAGAGCTGCTTCTAAATAATTTAGAAGCACTAGCTCATATCAAAAGACTTTGGGGAATTAACTATTATCTTGGAAGTAATATCATTTTGCTTGCCATAAGTAAGCACAAAATTCTTTTTTGATGAACAACAATTGTCTTTCATAAAAACGGTCAATAATCTTTATATCACGTTCGGACCACTCTAGCGTATTGCACTCCCCAATACCCAGATACGGCTTAGTATGATCTTGTTCAAGAGAGGGTACCTCCGTCCATGTATGGATGTATACCTTTCTTCTGTCTCCACCTTGCTTTGCCAACTCTATCGGGTAACCTGCTTCATAATACCAATACGGCATCCATGCCCATGTATTTATACCCACTTGCCGGGGCTCAATTAGTCCACGGTTAACTTGTTGAGCTGATCTTTCCCAAGCCCAACCTATACTCTGATAGTCTTTTCTTGCCCAGTGTAGCCCGATCAAAACAAGCGTTAGCGTAATGGCCAGTGTGCGAAACGGGCTAAGTGGCGCTTCTCTAAAAACGATAGCAAAAATAAGGATTGCTAGTGGAAATAGAGCAAACATATACTCAAAATCTAACCCGGTGTCGTATATCATTAACATAAATAATTGAAAAATGAGAGATAGCCAGAAAAACAAAGAAAAATAAGCGTCAAGTGATACTAATTTTTCCCTGTGCCGAAATACAAAAGTATGTATAAAAACAGCCAGAACTATAGCCCAGAAGACCCAAAGTCCGAAGGCGTCATGTGCTGACTCGTGATAAAGAAAAAAGTATGCTGCGAGTTGTTTTTGAAATATGAAACCCGCAACTACAAGAGCGCCAATCAACAGTTTATTGTTAAAAAAATTCTTAATTTTTTTAAGCTCGAAAAACATTAAGTGTGATTTATAAATCATTACCCCTCCTGCAAAAATTGCTAATGGAATCGTCGCGTAGGATAAAAAATACAGAATCACTCTAAGAAAGTAACTATTGCCACTAACATAACGATATAGGACATGACCCCAAGAGAGTGGTCCAATTAACGGCAGATAAATCCGCCAGTATACCCCTTCAAGTCTCCATCCATGATCTTGAATTATCTTTATATAGATGAGTGCAAAAAGCACTGAGCCTATAAATAAGGTGCGCAATAGGAAGCCTTTGCTTTTTTTGATAGTTTCTAAGGATGGAACTTTAAGCATCATGACAAGTGGTAAAAGAATTGTGAAGAGTAGAAGTACAAAAAGACAAACACGGTAATAATAGCCAATATATGAATGATAATAAGTTGCCACATATTTTATGTTTGGAGGAAATAGGTGGCGCTTGGTTTCTACTAAGTGGTTATACACATAGTAATATTGTCCTGAGGTAATGTTGTCCCCAACAATCAGCCAGTAATAATAGGCAGAAAAAATAAACAGTGCTGGAATAGCAATTGCGAGCAAATGCTTAAAATAAAACTTCCTATCATAATACGATTTTATGACAAACACGATAAATAAAGAGATTGGCATGACAATACCAAAGTTTCTAATTAAAAACGCAAACATGCCGAACGCACTCGAGCAAAAGGCATCCCGCCAAGAGTTTCTTTTTATAGCCCAAATTCCAAAAAGCAAAGAAATCAATTCGAGAGAAAGATGAGGAATATTGGTCATGAAAGTGAATACAAAACGCAGAAGATGGGGAAAAACCAACAACGTGGTGGTAAAAATTACTGACTTAGTTTGACTTACGTTTAGTTCTCTTAATGTTTTGTAAAAGGCTATGATTCCGAAGAAAAATAAAACTATAACTGATATATGAAGAGTTTTGTATGAAAATCCCAACAAATAACTAAATAGGGCTCCCCACAATTCTTGTAAAATGAAGCTTGGTACGACGGCTGTGTGGTTTTTAAGAATGCCTGATTGAAGAAAATCACGAACTGCGTGATGATAGCCAAAGTCCATATGATAACCGACCTCCCTTAAGGGCAACATAAGCAGAATCACGATCGTGTATATGGTGATGATGAGCAGAAGGCCCTTTTCCATTTTCATAAGCTAAATTGGTTAAAAAATTAACCCATTTTTACTCGGGGCTTTGTAGATAGATCTAGCACAATGAAGAGTATAAAGATATTCGGATAATTATTGCAAACTTGCTTTTTTGTGTGTCTTATAGTATAATGTAGGCTGCAGAGTTGGTCTGCACATTTACACTTAGTTTAGGCACAGGAAAGGATTGGTTATGTTGACGTTGGGCCCTCTTATGGAAAACGGGTTTGAGCAAGGCACAACTTTCATAGCAGCTGAGGCTGCCTTGGAAGGAGCACGCCTCCTGCTTGGAATCCACGGCGCCTCCCCGGAACGCCTGCAAATTGAGTTCAAAGCCGAGGCAGGGATGACACCGCGCACGGTCGCAGATCTCCGGTCCGGAGAGGCTATGAAGCGGATCATCCGCATCAGCGCTCCGGAGGATGCTATCAACGAGGAGGAGAGTGGCTTCGAGGAAGGAACCGGCTGCACTTGGCATGTTGACCCCCTCGACGGGACGTCCAGCTATGCTGCTGGGCAGCGCTACTCAACCATTGGCGTGGCTGTCCACAAGGCGGATCGTGCTCAGTCGGTGGTAATCCTCCACCCCTTCGAGCTGGAGCTCTTGGTCGCCGAGGCCGGAAAGGGTGCTTTCCTGTTCCCTCTCAAGAGAGAAGACAGAGCATGGGGACAGGCAATTTTCCTGACCTTTTCTGACCCGAGTCTTCCAATGCGACTGCGTCTGCCTGCCGAGGCTAGCCTTGCCGGCGGGTGCGTCTATTTGGACGCCTTGTTCAATGGGAAGACCGCTTCCCGAAAGCTGGATCTCATGGGGAGGCTCACGGAGCTCTCAGGTGACAACCTGGGTTTCCGGATGACCGGAAGCAACATTGACCAGCAGCGGCAGGTTGCTGCGGGGCGTGGCCAGCTTACGATCACCGACGCCGTCGGGGGCTTCTACGATCTGGCCGCCGGCGCCTTGATCCTCCGGGAGGCCGGCGGAAAGATGGTTGATGGTCAAACGGGAGGACCCGTTACCGAACAGACCCAGGTCGCCATTGGTGGGCCCAGCGGGCTCGTTGACCAAGTCCTGCCGATCGTCCAGGAATGTTACCGCGGCTACGCCGGTTTCAAGTAACATTCCCTTCAGACCAACCGCAACCCGCGGAATTCGTCAATACGACGGAGACCGCGGGTTTTTCATTGCTTAAAATAATGCAATGCTGTAAAACAATTTAATGCAGGATAGCAGTATTAAGGAGCAGATTGGCAAAGGTCGAATAATTACCCACAGAGGGCTTGAGCCTGCAATGCCTAATGCCCCAAGCGAGAGCAGTTATGAAGCTTTTCGAGGCCAGTTGGCTCGTGGGTTTGGCGGCATTGAGTTTGATCCGAACCCCACAAGGGACGGCATTATTGTTATGCATGATGCCAACCTTAAGCGCCCCACAGAAGGCCGGGATGAGCGAAGTGTTGCTGATTTGATGATAGAAGAAGTACTTCGCATTCCCCTTGTAAATGGCAGAATCCCGACTTTTGATGAGGTGATGGATCTTATAAGAAATAGCGTGTCCACAGTCAGTGCTCTCCACTTGAAGGCTAGGTTTCAGACGCCAGAAACCCTAGAAAGAATCATGGCTGCGTTGCGTAAATATACGGATATGTTTGACAAATTCATTGTCTTTGATGTGAAGCCGGAGACTGTTAGAACATTAAAAGCAAGGTTCCCCGCGATTCGGCTTGCCCCTTCTGTTGCGCATCCGCATGACATTGCTCGTTATAACGAAGTTGTAGGTGGAACACTTTGGAGTGTTGAAGAAGCACTAGCATTGAGAGCCGAGGGCTTGATTGACGGCGTTTGGGGAGATGAATGGGACAAAACAGGAGAAAACGGAACTTCAAAACTTCTTTATACCCCTGACTTTTTTAAGAAAATGCACGATGCAGGACTTTTTGTAGCCTTGGTCACGCCAGAGCTCCATGGCACTTCCCCTGGCCTTTATGGAGGAGAGTCGCATCCGGATGCCAAAGATGTACCTACACTAATGGCACGTATCAGAGAAATAAAAGCCGCTGGAGCAGATTATTTCTGTACCGACTACCCCGAACAGGTTGCTTTGCTTTAAGTCTTCAGGATCGGTTGTCGCCAACACTTCAATTCTCTCGAGACTCCTCATCCACACCGCCTACATTACCACCATATTCCCGCCCGGGGTTTGCTTTATTTTACGAGGACAAACATTGCACGATCGTGCAATGTTTGTCTACCGACCAATATTATCAGTTTCCAAAATCAATACCCATTCCTCTATTCCAATACTGGAAATATATTTTCTTAGGGCTTTTGTGCAATCCTTTTTGCTAACCCAAACGCTTTTCTGCCAAGAAGTAAAACCCCAGGATTTTAGGTTATGTCTCAACAAATCTCTGGCCGCTCTTCTTTTCTCTGGTATGTCAAATATCACGACTCTCCATTTACGATCCCATTTTTCCCCCGGGCTTTGGAGCTCGGCAATTACTGCTTTCTTTCTTCCTTTATCCGTTAATCTTAAGATCAATTCTTCGTCTTCGATCAAATCCACAAATCCGCCCTCACGTAGCCTTTGCAAAGCCTTGGCCAATGATGCTTTTTTCAAAGGATAATCCCAGCCGTAGCCATACGCGTAGTGGTTTCGTTTGGACATTAAATCCTCGAGTCTTACGAGCCCGTCAATAGACTTTTCCAAGGTCAAAAGAATTAAGTTTGTGACCTTACTGCGCTTTTTCTCAGGCAAGTTAGGCATATGAAGCTAGGACATTTATATCACGATCGTTATATGTTTGTCCACATGACTGGAGACTATGTTCGAGCGGGGCGCATTTCAATGACTTGACTAAGACACAAAAAAGTCCCATAATACACACATGGCAGAATTAATTACCCCTGTTGAGAGAAAATATGCAGGCATTCAACTTAGTGGCCTTAAAGCGCTTCGAGAAGGTACTATTCCTGAATTTTCTGGTTTCCCTGATAGCTTAAACAATCGCTACAATGCTTCATTTGTATTCACCCCAAACTCAACTGCTCAATTTGAAGAAAGAGTCGCACAACCACTCGCAGCGATTGCAGATCAAGCTGGCATTGGGCTTTATCTTGCCTCAAGAGATTTTTGTGTTCACTCCACACTCCTTGAGGGCGCGTGGGAAGGGGAGGATCAGGCAGTAAAACAGGCTTTGTTCGGACAAATTCACTCTGCGGAAGCGATCGGCAAACTTGACCTCTTGGTAGGCAAAAAGATCGAATTTCAGTACCTTTTAATTGGAGGCAACACGGTACTGACAGCTGTAAATATCCCAGAATGGGTACTAGCAGCTCGAGCTCAACTTAATGATGTGTATCGAACTCATGGGTTAAAACCTTTGAGTATGGACAATATACTTCATATAACTGTTGCTCGGATGACACGTTTGCCAGAAGGAGACAAAGAAGAAAAAATCAAAGCTTTCCAGGCTTATAGGAAAATGGCTAGGGACTTAAGACACAGTATATCAGCAAGTCCACTTATACTTGAAGTTGGAGCTGTGTCTACTGTTCCTCCGTTGGAGTTACTTCGTATTGCCGCTTGATTCTTCTACGATATATTTGTCGCCTTTGACTGAGGGGATTTTTACGACTGTATGGACACAATCCTCAGTTGCTTCAAATTCTGCTACCTCTCCAGGTTTTATCCAAACAATATCCCCCGCCTTAAAGGTTTGACCATTTAGCTTGCACTCACCAGAAACAACGATTGTTAGCTCGTCGGCAATTTTATGGTAATGAGCCCCTTCATTGTCCCCTTTTTTATAAATCTTGACTGCCACTTCGCAATCTTTAGTTTTGATAATAGTTGGTTCAAAATCCCCCACAAACCAACCTTTGGTAAATGTATTTAATTTAAAAACATCCATGGCTTAAAAGTTACGCTTCAGGCTCAACAAAGTCAATATCTAAATTATATGGATCTTTTTGATATTTCAGATTTTTAATTCTTTTTTGGGTACGTTTGATCAAATGTGTATGAAGATGAGGTTGTGTTTTAATAAGCGAGTTAGTCGCGCGAGTGAAGACATCATACCCTTGTTCTGAATAGTCGGTTATTACGTTGAAATACTCCTCACGCGAATCTTTATCCATCCCTTTGAAACCGGTCATATGCGCTTTTGGAACAAGAAGCAGGTGTTCTGAAACTTCAAGATAATCCCAAATGTCATAAGGATAATTATTTTTAGCAACATAGAAGTTTTTAAATGTTTTAACAATTGATTCTGGGATAGGGTTGCAAAAATAGCACCCCTCCTCGGTTTTTCTAGAGTTTTGATAGGTTACTTCCTTTGACGTCGTGCGATACATTGTTTACTGGGTAATTAGCTGAAGTTCTTTTCAAAATACTCCAAATCTTTCGGAGTACCAAGGCCCCAGACTTGGGGAATAATTGCTACTTCGACTCTGTGGCCTTTTTTAATTAATCGATCGTAGACGGGGGCCATATAAAATTCTTTCTTCCCTTCTGCTCCGTACATTTCTCCTTTTTCAATCATCTCCTCGGCCTCTGCAACAAAAACACTTCCTTTTGAGAAATAGTATCCGCCTATGTTTGCGTACGCACCTTGAGCAGCCAGGGCTGCGTCTTTTTCACCGACTGCTGAGGCTACATTATTCTCGTCAAACAATGTGTAGCTCCATTTAGGTTCGTTGTCTGGCGGTTCAAAGACTGGGATTATACCTGCAGTCTCGGGATTTCTGTTTTTAATTGCTTCATACAGCGGAGTTCCGTCAAAGTAGTGGTCTGAGTCGGAGACTATAATGTCTTCGTCTGTGTTTATAAATTCTTTGGCAATAAGCACTGTTTCTGCGGCGCCTCGAGTTATCTGGTCAACAAATAAGACATTTATATCTTCTGCGAAGATTTTTTTAAGTTCCGTTGAGATATTAAATTCCTCTTCGTGGTCTCGTCTGCATATAAAAATAAGTTTACTTGAAGGCACTTGAAGCGAAGACAGGGAATCTAGTGCCCACTTTACCATGGGTTTCCCGAGGATGGAAATAAGAGGTTTTGGGTTCAAGTATTCTGGATTTTGATCGGCTGCTTCTAAAAATCTTGAACCTCGACCGGCCATCGGGATAACTACAATCATTTTTCTAAAAATTCGCGCAGATCTTCCGGCGTACCCAAGCTGCGCATCTTCTCCTTATCTATGGGATAGATCATAATTTTTTTGTTTGATAATATCAACTCATTATAAACGGGACTTACAAAAAATTCGTCATTCACTTTAACGTCTTTTTCTATCATACTTCCCGCAGCTTCAACAAACGACTTGCCTGTTTTAAAATAATAAAGACCAACTGTTGCGTTGTCTGAGATTACTCGTTTTTCCGCAACCTGCATTACATTTCCTTTTTTGTCTGCCAAAGCGTAGCTCCATCTTGGGTGGTTTGATTCAAAAGTCATGATAGCACCGTCGAGTTTGTTTTTCCTCGCAAATCTGATGAATGCATCTACTTTTGTATCAACTAACTGGTCTGCATTGGCAATAAGCAATTCGTTGTCGTTGTTTATAAAATCAACTGCCGTTAGTACCGTACAGGCTGCGCCTTTTGTGGGGGTGGTAAGTTGGACACATTCATAGTTATTACTGGTTGCATTAGAAAAAATTTGATAGAGACCAAATTTTTCGTAATGTTCCTGCCGGCAAATAAGAATGAATTTGTGGCCCAACTTTGGCTTTAGGTTTTCTATAACTGCCTGAATCATTGGGCTGCCGTTAATATCAATTAATGGCTTCGGGAAACTATATCCGGCCTTTATAAAACTAGTGCCTGCGCCGGCAAGAGGAACTACAATGTTTAGTGTTTTTGCCATTTAGATAATTCTTGACTTTGTAAAAAGAGACAAATCGACTTCGTGGTAGCCCTTGACTGGTATTACCTTTGCACCAGAAGACTTTGCGGCCTGAATGCCGTGCGGGGCATCCTCAACGATGATTGCTTCTTTGGGGGAAATTTCTAGCTGTTTGAATGCTGCCAGATAAATATCCGGGGCGGGCTTGGCCGCAAACCCTTCGTCATTGCCTATCACTAAGTCGAAAAAATCCATAATTCCAGCATATCTTAGCATGTTTACGACAGAGTATTTTTGTGCATTTGAGCAACAGGCTAGTTTATATCCTTTTGTTTTTAGTTGCGTAAGCATAATTTGTTTTTCGTGGCTTGGTCTGCAAAGTTGTGCGACCTTTTCGTCGGTATACTTTCTTTTCATTCTCTTGATTATTTCGTGGAGTTCTAGCGGGAGTCTTTTCTTCTCGGAAAGCACTTTTAATTTTTCGGCTGTGGGTAACCCGTTGTAAAAACCCATGTGTTCTTCCCTTGTTATCTCAAAACCAAAGAGTCCAAGTGCGTCATTCAGCGCTTCGTAATGCCAGTCGGTTGCGTCAACTAAAACTCCGTCTAAGTCAAAAATTATTGCTTTGATCATTTTTTAATTACTTTGGGAGTAAGTTGCAGGCTATTGACATATATACTCCTCACAAATATGCTACTAATATACCATTATGTTCCCGGTATTGAAATACGAAACACCCTACAATATGTTTTGGCTGGTTGCAAGCGAACTGGTATACAAACTGGCGATTACCTACAGGTGGGTCTCCGGAAAACGTTACAGAGTAACTCTGTCCGAGCTGGCAAGAATCATTTTTTTGACAAATAGATGTTCCCTGGGTTCTTCTCAAATAAGAAAAGTTCTTGAATCAGGTGATTGCCTAAAAATTTACCTGGATACTTACTCAAACCCTTTCCACTTTCGGAAGAAAAACTATTGGACAATGCTTTATATTTTGGGTGAGAATTTCTCACCCATTAGTTGGCACTACTATGAAACGCCTCAAACACCGATTTCCAAAAATGATATCGTCGCAGATTGCGGCGCGGGGATCGGAACTTTCACTCTGTCCGCTTCTAAAAAAGCAAAAAAAGTATATGCTATCGAACCTTTTGGGGAGTCCCTGCAACTTCTAAGACTTACTTTTAAGAATAATAAAAGAGTCACCATACTGCCCATCGCCGTCGGCGCCAAAACCGGGAAAGCTTATATGGGAGGAGAGGTTTTTGGAGGAGGCTTACAAAATTCTCCCGACGGAGGTTCTTGCGTCTCCGTTACAACAATCGATAAACTTTTCTACGACCAAGGCAAAAGAATAACTTATCTAAAAGCAGACTTAGAAGGCTCCGAAATAGAGATGCTGAAAGGCGCATCAAAAACGATCAGAGAATACAAACCGAAAATTGCCATTACGACATACCACAAAAAAGATGACCATATAAAAATAATGAACTCACTTAAAAAAATGAATCCCAGTTATAACTTTAGTCTTCGGGGAATTGACTGGAGACATGGCAACCCAATCATGCTTCATGCCTGGTAGAAAAGATCAATCACCCACTCTGACAAGCTTATTGTCTTGCCAGAGATATTGCAGGTGCAATATGGAACTTGGCGGCAAGTTGTAGTTTGTTACTGCTTTTTCAAGCTCCTTTTTGTCGGTAAAAAAACCAAAACCCATATTATCTGACTCTTTATAGCCTTGGCTCCCGATTTCAAATAAGAATCCATCTTTCAAAAAACTTTTAGGTATTTTTCCGGAATTGTAGTACAAAACCATTAGGGTATATCCCGAACCTTGCTGAAAAGGAAGCATGTTTGTATCTGCCCAATAGTTTTTATCACTAGTAATATAAAAAACGTTCTTTTGACTGCTCAATGTGGGGAGCTGCTCTGCCAACTGGAACATCAAGCTTTTCCTTGTGTTGCTTAGCTTGACCTGCTCTTCGATAGCCGCTTCTATTGTGTTAGTATGCCACAAGATGAAAAGCGAGGAGAGGGGCACGATAAAAACTAAAAATCCTAGCTTGCCAATAATTTGTCTAAGCCTAAGAAGAAACCATGCCAGCAAGACTGCCCCTCCCGCAACTGGAACATAGTAATATCTTGACTCCAGATACGAAAAGTCTTTGGCAAGAACAATATAGGGAACAAAACTAAAGAGGGAAAATGCCAACCAGAACAAAACAATTTTTGCTTTCTCCTTTTCCTCTTTTCTTAATAATAAAAGGGTCAGAAAAATAATAAAGATAGTTAAAACTAAGGCAAGGACATCTAGAGCTACAGATTGTGCAATCAAGAGAAAGTTTGGAGCATCGGCAAAGAAAGGGTAATTGTCATGAATTACAACTCTTGCAAATTGTATAAAGTAGTTTCCAGGTACATACATTAGGGAAAACGATGTTAAGGGATACAAAATTGCACGGATGAATAACGTCAAGAAAAAGTTTTCGTCTGCGCCGGTCAGATAGAGATTGGAAGTTGTTGTTCTAAGTCTAAGTTCCAGAATTCTATAGCCAACAATCAACAAAAAGGGTAATAAGAACATCCAGAATTGTTTGAAATATGAGAGCATCGCACTTGGGGAGAACTTATACTTCTTAAGAAATAAAGACACTAGAGGAAAGAAAAGAAACAGATATATGCCTGTTTCTTTAAACCAGAGCGAAATATAGAGCAAAAGTCCAGTTATAAGTAACCATTTCGACTTGCTAGTTTCAATGAATTTAAAGAAAGTCAAAATAGACCAAAAGATAAAAATGCTAGATCCGACCGTACTTATCGCAATAACAGACCAGGTCACAGTGCCATGGGCAACACTATTTAAAGCAAAAAGCGACGAACCCAGGATCGCGGCAGTGTAGTTATTGTTATATTTCCTAATAAGAAAAAAGACCAACATTGTCGCAATAATGTGTAAAACCAGTGCAAATATTGCTATTGGGAGGTTTTGAAGGGGATAAAATTTTGCAAATAAGTAAAAGATAAAACTTGAAACGAACCGGCCTTTAACAATAAGAATGTCAATTGGTTTGAAGGTCTCAGGAAAAACCGATTTTATACCCTCTGAGTAAACAAGTCCCATTCCGTTCCATTCATCCTGCTGGTAAAAAGTTTGGGTAAGCTTATAAAAAACGACGAGAATTACACTCGTAAGAATCAAAAAAGCCAGTATGTTTTTGTTTAGTGATATTTTTCTAACCATAATGAAAGCGAAAGCATTGAAAAAAGTTCATTGCTGTTTACTTTGTCTACTGCTTTAACATTATCAAAAATACCCAAGTCACGGAACTTTTTTGTTGATAGCTGCTCGTTTACAAAAGTTTTCATGCTGCCCTTAAGCCACTTATTGATCGGCATTATAAAGCCTCTTTTTTTGCGGTTTATTATTTCGTCTGGCAGTAGTTTTTTGTTTTTTAGGATCTGCTTGAAAATATGTTTTGTTTTAAAATTTCTTATCTTTAAAGACTGGGGCATTTGGGCAGTTAGCTCTAACAGCTCGTGGTTTAATAGCGGCGCACGAACTTCTAAAGAGGCACTCATAGATGCTATATCTACTTTGTATAAAAGATCCTCAGGCAAATATGAGTTTATATCAAAGTTTAATGCATTATCTAGATCGGAAAGTTTACTGTTGTATCCCCAGAGTGATATTTTATTTCTTCTTTCAAAGTATGGATTGTAATGACCATATTTTTCCTGAAACGGAAGATCAAATGTGTTTGCAAAGAGCCTTGATTTTTCAAAAAGCTGAGCTGGAAATTTTGCCATACCTCTTAAAATTGGGTGGATGTTTTTATAAAACTCACCGAAGTTGACCACTTTATATCGTTCGTAGCCCGCAAAGTTTTCGTCTCCCCCGTCCCCGCTTAGAGCCACCTTTACTTTTTTGCCAGTCATTTGCGCCAACAGCAGAGTTGGGATGAGTGAGTTGTCGGCAAAAGGCTCGTCGTAGTAGTCGTAGAAACTATGCAGTGTGTCTTGCATTAGATTTTGGCTGACTTTTAAGGAGGTGTGATCGGTTTTATAAATCTCGGAGACTGTTTGGGCGTACTTTGTTTCGTCGAATTCTTCTTCATCGAAGCCGATACTGAATGTTTTTATTCTATCTTTGGAAAAGTTTGCCATCAAAGCAACGATACAACTTGAATCAATGCCCCCCGATAGCAGCGCGCCGATGGGAACATCTGAGACCATTCTGCCTTTAACGGAATCTGCAATCTTTTTGAAAACTCTCTCTTCCCACTCATCTTCTGATAGATTTAATTTTTTCGAGAAATCTAGTTCCCAATACTTAGTAATTTTCAGTTCTCCTTTCTTAAAGACAAAGAAAGATCCCGGGGGAAGTTTAAAAACGTTTTTGAATCCGGTTTTTGGGGCCGGTACATATTGAAAGGTAAGAAAGGCATTGATTGCCTCCGGGTCGGGTTCGGGTTTTTCCGGGAGGATGGGGAGCAACCCTTTTATCTCAGAGGCAAAGGCAAAGTTCTTTCCGTCCCAATAATACTTTAGTGGTTTTTCACCGAGCCTGTCTCTGGCGCCAAAAAGAAGGTCTTTTCTTTTATCAAAGATAACAAACGCAAACATTCCGTTTAGTTTTTTAACACATTCGGAACCCCACTCTTCGTATGCATGGAGAATCACTTCTGTGTCTGTGTGAGAACTAAATTTATGTTTGCCTGCAAGTTTTTTGCGAATCTCCTGGAAGTTGTAAATCTCACCGTTATAAACAATACAAACAGTTTTATCTTCGTTGAACATTGGTTGATGACCTTTTGGAGAAAGATCAATTATTGCGAGTCGGTTACTTCCTAGTCCAGCATTACTGTCGACATACACTCCGTTATCGTCTGGTCCTCTGTGGTTTAAAACCTGAAGCATTTTTTGAAGGCGTGTTTTATCTCCGTTACCCCAATAGCCTGCGATGGCGCACATATTTTTAGATAATCCTCCGAAGTAAATTGAAAAGCCAAAATTTAATCTTTGGTGGAATTATGACCATACTAACCATTTGTAAAAAATTATAAAGCTTGTCTGTAGTAGTCATCTCATACCCCCCGATCTCAAGAAACGCTTTTATGCGAGTATATAGGGCAAATTGTTCCTGGTATTTTCCTTTGATAATTGAGCTTGAGTCATTGTGCGTTCTGAGCTTCAGTAAAATGGCTGACATATTTGCAAACTTACAAACATTTCCAATTCTGAAGTAAAGGTCAAGATCTTGACTTAGCGGAATTCGCTCATTGTATCCGCCAACTTTCTCAACATCACTTTTCCTCCAAATTGTGGCTGGGTGAGCAAAAGGACTATACCGAAAAATAATTTTCCTCGCTTCACTGTCTGCAAGCGGATACTTTCGCACGTTTAATACCTTCAGGTCTTTATTGCAGATTTCTATGGCTCCGCCGCTAACTCCAACTTCAGGATGTTTTTCCATAAACTCATATTGTTTTTCAAGTCGATCCGGATAACTCCAGTCGTCTGCGTCCATACGAGCAATATATTTCCCGCGAGTTATTCTCAGGCCCTCATTTAGGGTTTTAGTCGTTCTTAGGTTTTCTCCGTTCCGTTTAGAAACAATCCGTCTATCTTGTTGAGCATACTTTTGGATTATTTTCCAGCTTCCATCTGTAGAACAATCGTCTACGATAACAAACTCGAAATCTTTAAACGTTTGACTCAAAATACTAGTAATTGCTTCATCTAAGTACTTTTCTCCGTTATACACAGGCATCAAAACCGATATTTTAACTTTGCTCACATTGTGAGAATTCTAACATTTTCACCAGAATTCAGGTAATATCAACTATATTCTATGAACTTGGAAGGCAAAAAAATAGTTATCGTTACTCATAGGTCGATAATGCCTTGTATACCCGCGGGCGACTTAAAAAGATTTCTGCTTGCGCATGGGTGTAAGGACTTACTATATATTACCCATCCCCTTCTTTTACTTGAGGAGTCCTACAAACTGCAATCTGAGGCAGAAGTTTATAGCGTTGGCAGTTCTTTTAGGAATTTTAAGGCATTTCACTGGAGAGCTCCGGAGCCCATTCTTTATATAAAAGACTTTATTTATACCGTTTTTTGGACGCTTTCGACTGGACAAAAATATGGTGTGTTTTTTGGGATAAACAATTTGAATGCGTTTGCTGGTTTGGTACTTAAAAAGCTCGGAAAGGTAGAAAAAGTAGTTTATTACACGATCGACCTTTATCCGAAAAGATTTGGTAATAGGTTTATAAACTGGGTGTATCACAAACTTGATAAATTTTGTGTTAAGAACAGTGACGAAACTTGGAACGTCTCTCCTTTTCTCGTCGAATACAGAGAGAGAAAAGGCATGAGAGGGTATGACTATTCTAGGCAGTTTACTGTGCCAATTGGGATATGGTTTGACGAAATGGATAGGGTCGCGGAGGACAAAGTAAAAATGACAAAGATTGTGTATGTTGGGCACTTGAAGGCTCTTTATGGCGTTGACTTGGCCGTTCGTGCCTTACCTTTTATTAAAAAAGTGATTCCTAAAATAAAACTCGAGATCATCGGGAGTGGGGAACAACACGAGGAACTCGAGAAACTGGCAGATACTCTCAAGGTATCTGATTGTATAAAGTTTTATGGATGGAAAGAAAAAAAGGACGCAGAGAAACTACTCTCGGATGGGGCGGTTGGACTTGCGCCGTTTAATACTGATGTTGACGAGAAAATAAAGAACGCGGATCCGGCAAAAATAAAGGACTATATGGCTCTTGGTCTACCGGTTGTGATGACCAATGCTAGCTTAAATGCAAGCACAATCTCGAAGAAAAAGTGTGGAATTATTGTTGACTATGACCCAGAGTCATTGGCAAACGCAGTAGTTAGGCTTTTGTCGAGTAAAAGACTGTGGTCTCGGTACCACAAGAATGCCCTTTCCTATGTCCAGCAGTTTGATTGGAATAATCTTTTTTCAAAAAACATCTCTCGTCTTGTATAGAATTAACTTGGCGCCATAGAGTGCCTTCTGAAGATAGACTTTTGTGTGACTCGCCAGATTGTATTCTTTTTTGTATTTTTTTAAGAAAGCGAAGGTTTCTCTGGAAGTTATTTTTGGGATTTGTATCGACTGATTTCTAGACGGTCTGCACCAAAATTTTAAGAAAGTGGAATCTGAGTAGGTCATGACTTTAAATCCGGTTTTGCTCAAAAGTAAACATAGATTGTACACGGAAAAGGTTTGCAGGTGTTCTTTGTGTAGAAACATATCCAGATCAAAATTGCCGGAGGGTTTTAGGATATTTGGAACCTCTAGGTAGAGCTGTCCGCCTTTTTTAAGCACTGCTTTGACTTTTTTAAGGAAAGTCTTGGGATCGCTTGTGTGTTCCAAGACGTGGCTGCACCAAACGATGTCGAATTTTTCGCGGGTATCAAATTCTTCCAGGGTTGTTGTATGGATGGGAATATCGAAAAGTTTCTTGCCATGCTGGCTGGCTTCTCTTGACGCCTCGACGCCTTGAACTTGGCAACCGTGGTTCTTTTCAAAGCAATAAAGAATTTCTCCATAGCCACAGCCGACATCTAGAACATTTTTGTTCCCTAGGTCCGCGGACAACATACTGAGCGCGTTAGCCACCCGCTCACCGGCCTCCTTAACAAGAAGGGACTTACTTATGAGTTTTTTTCTATAGGCAAAGTTAAGAGATTTTTTGAAGTATCCATCGTTCTTGTAGTACTGTTCTGCGGCACCCTCATTTCGTGAAATAAAAACCAGACCACAGGTTGGACACAAGAAGTTGGGAGCGATACAAACCTCTGGACTGAGAGGTTTGAATCCTTGTTTATTTGAACAAACAGGACACTTCATCCCATTTTTCCTCTGTTGAATTTCTGGTAAAGGTTAACAAACTGTCTTGCCCTGTTGTGATATGTGTGTTTTGCTAAAACTTTCTTTTTTCCAGCTTTTATAATCGGCAATCTTTTTTCAGGATTTTTAATATAGTAATCAATCTTATCAAACCAGTCTTTTGTGTTTTCACCGATTACCAGTTCTTTTTCAGTAAAGTATTTACGAAGCACACCTACGTTGTCGCAAATCTCAAATCCGCCGGAGGCGATAATTTTAAAGGTTCTTTCGTTGAAATCGCATCCCAATCTCCTTTGGTGCTCTTCGTGAATGTTGAGGGAGATCGTCGAAGAAGAATAGACCTTCCGTTCATCATTTTCTCTAAGCACAGTTTTGCGAACATGTTTCAGAGGTTCGATATTAAAGTATTGACCAGCTTTTTGAACATAGCCTTTGATTTTGCTTGAAAAATTCCAATCATTTCCGTATATTCTGACATCGTATTTTTTCTTGAGAGGAAATAAGTATTGGCGAAAAATCTCTTGCTTGTCAGGAAGATTATTTCCAACAAAAGCAATATTAGCAGCAAAACTTTTATCATAATTATCGAAGTATGTTTTCTTGTTCGCAGCTAAGAGTATGGTTTGGTGTGAATATCCAGTTGTTTTTGTAAAGCCGTTTATTAAAGGGTCGCCTTGCTGTATCCAGCTAAAAAAGATGTCGCCTGCTTTTCCTTGCTTTATTAACGAAACTAATTTGTTATCTGACTCAAGATCCCCTCCTCCATACTGATTGTTAACTTTCTTCCAAGTATATATTTGGGTGAAAAAAACCAAACCTCTCTTTCTCTGCTTCCAAACAGCTTCCAGATCTAAAAACTTGTGGTTATAGTGTGTGAGAGAAGAAATAAAAATATCTGGCTTGTAGTCTTCCAATACTTTTTTTGAGTCGTCGTTTGACGTCAGTGGTCTAAATTTGTATCCCAGGTCAGTAAACGCGTCTTTGTAACCTTTATAAATAAATCTTGCCGCATAAACTGTTTCGAGACTTGGAATTTGGTAGAGAATCTTAAGAGGCTTTTTCACTTGGTTTAAATTTTCTAAATGGTATATTATTGTGGCACAAGTGAGCAATACCATATATGACGTGTTAGTTGTCGGTTCGGGACTTTCGGGGGTTCATGCTACATATCCTTTGGTCGAAGCAGGCCTCAGGGTTGCGATGATTGATGGGGGTTTGGATGCCAATAAAAGAGATGGTGTAGAGAAAGCGCCTCGCGTAATTGGTGCAAAAAGCAACGCTTTGGATATTTTAATGAAAGGAAGTTTTGCTTTTAACAAGACTTACGAGCTCTTAAGTGTAAAAAGCAATATAGAGATAATTCAGACTTTGGCAAAAGGCGGACTTTCTGAGTTTTGGCATGGACTTTCAGATTTTTTGACCGACGACGAGCTTGTCCAAGCAGGACTCTCTCCGGACCAAATAAAAGAGGAGTATAAAGTTGTTTCGAAGTTAGTAAACCTGGACACAAGTCCAGAGCTTGATGTCCACGGCAAACTGCTTTTAAAGAGATCGCCGCATGGGGTATATCGGTTGCCAGTGACCTATCCCTATAGAACTAGCGAGGTTGTTAACAAGTTAAAGCATCACAGGAACTTTACTTATCTTCCAGGCCAATTAGTATTAACCGTAAAAGAACGGAACAGGATGGTTGAAGTCGGAATCAGACCAATACAACCGGATTCCAACCCGAGACAATTATTACACGGCCGTACAAAGAGTGTCCGAGGGAAATATGTAGTCCTGGCCGCTGGGGCTATTAATACAACGCGGATTTTACTGCGAAGCAAAAATTTGTATAACCACAAAACAACGTTTTTAACCAAAAACCACTCAATGATTGTTTGTTTCCACCCGCAGGTGTTTTTTAAAAGTGGTGAGAAAGTTTTGATAAATCCTGGACAGTTGGGGATTATAAGCAACGATTTGGGGCAGAAACTGGGGGCATTTGTACAGCTCTATAGGGCAAATCCATTTATGCTTTCAAGCGCGGTTCAATACGTTCCGCTGCCAAGACCCATCGCGACAATGTTGCTTTCTCTATTTATGCCTTCCCTGGTAATTGCCGACGTTCGTTTCCCGGCTTTTGAGACTAAGAATAAGTTTTGCCAACTAAGGCGCGAGAAAAATGGTGGTGATATTTTGGAGATTGCATTTAGGTTGACTCAGAAGGAGGTAAAAACACAGCGACGAGAACTAGAGGTTGTTTCTAAAACGTTGAGGTCTATTGGTCTTTTTCCTCTTAAGGTTGTGAGTGATCCTGTTACTTCTCACTATGGGGGAGGTGTACCCATTGGAGGGCGTGGAAAATTGGCTACTGATATTAACGGTAGATTAAAAAAATCAAAGCGGATTTATGTTGCCGACTCTTCGACTTGGCGTGCGCTTCCCGGAAAACCGCTTGCACTAACAATGATGGCCAATGCTTCGCGCATTGCTAAAGAAGTTCTTAAAAAACTTAGGAAATGATTACCAAACTGTATAGCTATTGGAGGATTTATGGCCCTAAGCGTTTTTGGGAAAATGTGGTGGGTGAGCTTCGGATGCTAAAGCGAGGCCCCTTACAAAATTCATATAGCCAGAACTCGGAAGATGTTTTGATCGACCGTTTACTTGGAAATAAAAAGACTGGTTTTTATGTTGATGTAGGTGCGTATGACCCATCACGCCTTAGCAATACAAAAAGATTTTACAAAAATGGTTGGACCGGAATAAATATAGAGCCCGATCCTCGAAAAATTGAGAAATTTTATAAACTACGTGCTAGAGATTTAAACTTAAACGTTGGAGTAGCCAACAAGAACGGCAGGCTTGACTATTTTGAATTTGAACCAGATACACTTTCAACTTTTTCAAAACAGGCGGGGGAAAGTTATAAACGACAAGGTTTTAAGCTAACAGGAATCTCCAAAATACCTGTATTGAAGTTAAGTGGCATTTTTGAGAAATACAGCAAAGGTAAACACGTAGATTTTATGAGTGTTGACGTAGAAGGATATGACTTGGAAGTCTTGAAAAGTAATAATTGGAAAAAGTTTAAGCCTAAACTACTTTGCGTTGAAGCTGATGAGAAAGCTGAAAAAAATATTGACAAATTCTTAGCGAAGATCGGATATGAAAAGATCTGCAGGAATCATAACAATTTAATTTTTCTGAGAAAAAATTAGAATAATTTAATTTTTTTACTTAAAAAGTAATAACTGTCTTCTTCAAGGCTTCTGTAAAAACAGTATCCCAATCAAATTTAGCAGCAAATCTATCTGCATTCTTCTCGTAATCTTTTAGTGTTTTTTCGTTTCTTAGCAGTTTTATGGTTTTTTTTGCGAAGTCTTCTCTATCATACTTTGCGATCACAGCACACTTTTGTCTAGCAAGTTCAATGGATATTGGAGGAACATCAGTTAAAACTATTGGGAGCCTTGCAGAAAGATAGTTTTTAAGTTTCGCAGGATCTGCATGGTAAGTAAAGGAGCTGGGGTCAGGCTTGTACATTGCCACTCCTATCATGCTTTCTGCCAGAATGTTCTCTGCCAAGCGGTGATCGACTATGTACCCACGAAAATCAACATACTTCTCAATTTTAAGCTTTTTGGCTTTTTCTTTTAAAAGCTCTTCGTGTGGGCCTGTGCCAAGTATTACCAGTCTTGCTTTGGGAAACTTCTCAACCACCCGAGGAAGGCCTTCTAATACAACATCAAGCCCCTGTTTTTCTAAAATATGGCCCAAAAAGACGAGCTGGTGTCTATTTTTTTCACCGAAGGTTCGCTTTGGAATCCTTTTGTGCCACATTCCTAAGGGAACAACTATCTGCTTTGTCCAACGTTTTTGCTTGCTTGTTGTTCTTAGCCTTGCTTCTTGTATGGCAGGGGACACGTTCCAAACGATGCTACATTCTTTCAAGCAGGATTCATCAAAGTAGTGATAGAGATAGTTCATTACGTGGTTTTGGAAGCGATTTTCCATGTAGTCTATCGTATACAAAACAACCTTTTTCACCTTACCCCACTTTTTAAGCAGTAAGCCAAGGTACGCTGTAAAGTTATCGGATCCTATATACAAATCAACTTTTTCTTTTTGTGTCCCCACCCAAAGAAGTGTATAAAGAGCGTCTTTTATATAGAAAAAGACTTCAGCCAACTTCCAGTTGATCGCTTTGTGCTCTTTGACCAGGTTTCCTGTCTTGTATAAACGATAGAATGATTTCCTGTCTTCTCGATAAGGAAAAGGGTGTCCAATAAAAAGAAGTCTCTTTGTTTTCTTTTTCAGAAATTCCTCTAAGTCAAGAGCTGGGCCAGAAGCAAATATATGGGAAACGACACAAACGTTTAATTTAGAAAGTTTTTGGAGCAATTTTTCGTTCATGGTCGCAGAACGTTCCGTTCATAATATTCTATTGCTGCAGCCAGACTTTCTTCTAGCGGAATTTGAGATTCAAAACCAAATCGCTCTTTTGCTCGTGACACGTCAAGTTTCCTTCTTGGCTGGCCGTTGGGTTTTTCGGTATCCCACCTGATGGTTCCAGTATAGTGCATCATTTGCATCATTGTTTCTGCTAATTCGGCTATTGAGACTTCTCTGGATGAGCCCAAGTTAACAGGATCTTGCCCATCGTATCTTTCGGCGGCCAAAACTAAGCCGCGTGCGGCGTCCCTCACATCCAAAAATTCTCTGGTTGGTGATCCATCTCCCCATAAAACCACATTTGGCAAGTGTTTGGTCCGTGCTTCAGCAAATTTTTTGATCAAATCGGGAAGTACATGCGCACCTAGGCCAAAGTGTTCTCCTGGGCCAATAAGATTGGTGGGGAGTAAATAGATTCCGTTGAAATCATATTCATCCCTTGCAGCCCAAAGATGAACTAAAAGTGCTCTTTTGGCTTCACCATAGGGTGCATTGGTCGGCTCCGGGTATCCTTCAAACAAATCATCCTCGACAAAAGGAATTCTTGGTGGCACTCGGGGGTAGGCGCACACGGTTCCAACAGCGACGAGTTTGTTAACGCCAGCTAGGCGAGATGCCTCCACTGTATTTGTCCCAATCCGCACGTTATCGGTAAACAAGGTGCATGGGAACTCTCTGTTTTTGCCTATTCCTCCAACGTTTGCGGCCAGGTGAATCACCATCTCTGCTCCCTCGACCGCTCGCCTGGCCATCTCGGGATCTCGGAGATCAAATTCTGCACTTCTTGGAACAAATATTCTTTCGGGAGGAACCCCACATCTTTGAAGTTCGGCCACAACCTGCCGACCCAAAAACCCAGACCCACCGGTTACTACTATTCTCTCTTTCTCGGCTAGTGCTATCATTTGTTGTTTTTTTTCAAAAAAGACCCGTAAATAAACCCGGTAATGGCGCCTGTTGCTTCGAGAATTCGCACAAAAATCATTCCGATTGCAAGTATAGAACGAGAAAGTAGCTTTTGCCACTTTCTCAGGAATACTGATCTGAAAAGTAGATTACCTGAGGTAAAAAATGCGGACTCTGGAAAAATGCGATAAAATATGCAAAGCATTTTGATTGGGATATTCTGTTCCGCAAGAATTTAGGGAGGTCCTGTTAAAATAAACTCACTTAAATAAGTTAATTTACTTTAGTGAAGCTAAAGGGAACGGGCCTATTTAAGTGAAAATTACTAGTACAATGAAGAAAGTAGCTATAACCGGAGCAAGTGGATTTATAGGCAGGGAAGTTGTAAAACAACTTGAAAATACAAAGGGTGTGGTAACCAGTGTTTTAGATAGAAACACACATAGTCTTGAAGATTCTGAATCTTTAAAAAGTTTTGTTGAAGATAAAGATGTAATTATTCACCTTGCCGGAGTTAACAGGGGAACGAACTCCGAGTTACTTCAAGTTAACACTTTGGGTATGCTTTCATTGTTGGATGCAGTTTTAAAATACTCCCCTACTGCGCGGGTTGTTTTTGCGTCCACATTTCAGGTATATCTTCACCAAAGCTTGTATGGGCTATCGAAAAAGTTTGCAGAGGAGCTCATGCAGCAATATGGTTTAAATCACAGAATCTCTGGCACAGTTTTAAGGCTATCTAACGTTTATGGCCTTGGTGGAAAGCCATTTTACAACTCAGTAGTTACTACCTTTGCACATCAAATTAAACAAGGGGAAAGTTTGAATATAAAAGGTGATGGTTCGGCAGAACGTGATTATGTGTATGTCGATGATGTGGCAGATGCGTTTGTAAAAGCAGCGCTTTACGATCAAAAAAACCAAACGGAAGTTGTTGATATTTGTTCGGGAGAATCGACCTCTTTAAACCAGGTTTTAGATATAATACGAAATGTATGTGATAAAAAGTTTGAAGTGATATATAATGACGCTGTCCAGGATAAACCTTGGCCGACAAAGGATAAAAACTTTAAAAAGGCAAAAGAGCTTTTTGGGTGGGAACCCAAAACTTCTTTGAAGGATGGGCTTTTTAGAGTAGTGGCTGAGCAATAATCGGAAAATGGAAAAAAACTCTTCAACAAATCACATAAAAGGCGTAAAAGTTAAGGATTTAGATGTCAAAAGAGACGACCGCGGATGGTTTGCGGAGATACTTCGAGGCGACGAAATTGACGACCCTAAGTTTGGCCAGATGTATGTTACTACTGCTACAGTAGGACAAACAAAAGGCAAACATTATCATAACAGAAAGCTTGAGTGGTTCTGTGTTATTGCCGGAAAGGGTCTTTTGACTTTAGTTGAAAACGAGACAGGAAAACGGGAGGAGATTGAAATGGGAGAAAACAACATGGTGACTGTGGAAATTCCTCCTGGGGTTTGGCATGCGATTGCGAATACGGGAGACACTGATATGTTTTTGATCGCTCATATTAGCGAGCCGTATAATCCGGAAGATCCTGATACTATAGCCAGAGAATTATGATCGCTGATAGTTACGAACAATACAAAAACGACATAAAAGGTAAGGTTATCCTTGTTACCGGTGGAACTGGGTCTTTTGGCAATGCCGTTATTTCCGGTTTGTTAAAATTTGAACCCCAAAGAATAATAATCTTCTCCAGAGACGAAAAAAAGCAACACGACATGCGAAACGAGTACAACTCTCCCCTTTTGAAATTTATTATTGGCGATGTTCGAGAAAAAGAAAGTTTGGAGAAGATTATGGATGGGGTTGATTACGTATTTCATGCAGCCGCTTTAAAACAGGTTCCATCTTGTGAGTTTTTTCCTCTTGAGGCAATAAAAACTAATATCTTAGGCGCACATAATGTTATCTCAACGGCCATTAGATACAAGGTTGAGCGTTTGGTTATACTCTCGACAGATAAAGCTGTTTATCCAATCAACGCTATGGGGCTGACGAAGGCTTTGATGGAGAAAGTGATGATTGCCGATGCTCGCAAAGTTAGTGAAGACAACAATACCCGTACTACCCTTTGCGGAACAAGGTACGGGAACGTGCTGTATACCCGGGGATCAGTTATCCCGCTTTTTGTTGAACTTATAAAGCGCGGTGAGGTTTTAACTGTTACAAATCCAGATATGACTCGTTTTCTCCTACCGCTTTCTGAATCAGTAGATCTGGTTTTACATGCCATGACGAATGGAAAAAACGGAGATATGTATGTAAGAAAGGCGCCTGCGACAACTATTGAAACATTGGCTCAGGCTGTGTGTGAGGTATTCAAATACAAAAAGGGCTATAGGGTTGTTGGGATACGCGCCGGGGAAAAGATGCATGAGGTGTTGGTTTCTCAGGAAGAAATGATTAGGGCCCAAGACGATGGGGATTACTTCAGGATACCTCCGGAGAGCCAGGGGTTGGATTATCAAAAGTACTACGAAGTAGGTAAAAAAGGCGACGTTGAAAAAGTTGAGCCTTTTACCTCGGAGAACACAAAGAGGCTTGATTTAGGCCAAACGGTAAAACTCCTGTTATCTCTTCCGGAAATTAAGGAAGAGCTTGCTCTCTTCCGTTCTTCTTAAAAACCGCTGAGAATTACTTCCCCAGGTTTGATTTAGATTCAAAAAACTTGACTTTTTACGTAACTTATAGTATAATGCGTTGTTTGGTAATTGTGCCAAGCATCAGTTCCCTTAAAGGAGATCGGCGATGCCGACTATTATTGATCGGGAAAACGAGTGGAGCAACTCCGTAGCGGCCACAGCGTTGCTGCTTAGTGACTCCACACCCAAGGAGATGGACGCGGTCTACCTCCCCGGGCTTTCCAAAGGTATGATCGACTCCGGCAACCTGTTTAGGCAGGTCGCGGTGGTCTATCATGACCGCTTCAATACCGAGCGGTGGGTTGCGTTCAACGGCTCCAACGGCGAAGGCATGGGTGACCAGAACAAGCCTGGCGCTGCCTGGCCTGGGAAGGACTGGTACATTAGCCAGCTCCAGTTGGAGGACATCCCAGAATTCAGGCTGGTTCCAACTGGGCCTGGTCTCCACACCCGCGGGGAGATGGACGCGCTCGTTGCTCTCGCCAAGGAACGGGGGTGGAAGAAGGTCGTACTCGTCACCGTCCCCTACCATTTTGTGCAAGTCTTCAAGTGCCTTGTCCAGGCGATGAAGGCTCAGGAGTACTGGTTCGCTGTATACGCAAGCTCTACCGAGACCGATTGGGAGTGGGAAATGGTTGGTTCCCAGGGCCTTGAGGCGAACACCACCCCTTTCAGAGAGGCTGGCAAGTACGCACCTAAGGTGTGGGACTACGAGCGGAAGGGTTACTCTGCCGGTTTTCCGGAGCTCTTCGTCTACCTTGCAAACCGCGAGCGGTTCGCGCTCGGCGAGCTCACCGCCTTCCCCTCCTAAACACGGCTCTGCTTTGAGCCAGCGCCAGGGATTTTTGAAGGTCACATCGACCAACAAACTCAAAAATCCCTGGCAGCTTACAACTTCTTATCTCCCTTTATTTCCTATAATAATTGCTTCACTAAGATCTTTTTCTACACCAACCCCCACATCAGTTTGTTTACTAGTAGACAAACATATCACGATCGTACAATGTTTGTCTGAGGATTTTTAGTTCTTGAAAACTCATAACAAATTATGTATTATTCGGCTTGTGGTGGAGACCCCCAACCGACTTAACCCAGATTCGCAGTTTAACCCCTATCCCCGAGAACTATTAACTCCTGATCAAGTCGGGAAATATGAAAGCTGGCAGCGGATGTATGGCCTGTGTGATACGCCTCCTCCTGAAGGGACCGAAATTGGGGCAGTTGTAATGCCAACTGGTGACTTGGATGATCGAGTGGGCCCTTCTTTAGCTCTTTTTATACATCTTGCAAAAACCCAATCTGAAATGCCTCATCTTGTTATAACCGGAAAGTGGAGTAATGCTAATGTCGATGGTGGTGGAGTATCTGCAGAAAAAGCAGTTGAGATGATGCGCGCTAAAATTTTGGAAGATGATAGTCTCGATGAAGACTTCAAGCGTCGTTTGACAGATAGACTTATTGCCGAAAATGAGGCAGGAAATACTGCTGAGCAAGGCAGGTTTCTTCATAAATTAATGGAGGATGGGAAAATTAAAGGACCCCTGCTTGCTGATGTTTCTCCCTACCATGTGCCTCGCTTTATCGCTACAGTTGTTAAGCAGTTTGATAATATAGACCAGGACCCTACTCGTAGACCTCTTATTTATGCTGCTCCTATAGAATTCCTGTCGTGGCATGACAAACCACCTCTTGACTGGAATGGAGCTCGAGCAGATGAACCTCGATGGAAACTCGCGTTGGATGAAGCCGGGAAGATGGCTAGATATACCAAAGACGTTGCATCAGAACAGGAAATGGTAGACTATTCGTGGTGGCTAAGGGCTCAAGGCGTAGAACCACAAAAATGAAAAAGAACTTAAAAATAATGACAGTTATGGGGACAAGGCCTGAGATAATTCGCTTGGCTTGTATTCTTCCTAAGATGGATGAGTATTTTAATCATGTTGTTGTCTTTACCAGTCAGAGTTTTGACAAACAGATGAGTACTGTGTTTTTTCAGGATTTTAAACTTCGGGAGCCGGATTATGTTTTGTCGGTAAAGGCTGATACTTTGGCGGGCCAGGTTGCCAACATTCTTACCCAAACAGAAGAAGTGATGCTTAAGGAAAAACCGGATGGACTGCTTATTTTGGGAGATACGAACAGCGCACTTTGCGCAATTATTGCAAAAAGGTTAAAAATTCCGATATTCCATATGGAAGCAGGGAATAGGTCATTTGACGAGAATGTTCCTGAAGAAATCAACAGAAGAATAATTGATCATATAAGCGACTTTAATCTTCCGTATGGAGAACATAGTAGAAGATACTTAATGAGAGAGGGTGTACATCCAGGAAGTATTTACACAACAGGCTCTCCCCTTGCAGAAGTAATCAATAAATACAAAAAAGATATTGAAGGATCAAATATCCTTAAAGAATTGAAGCTTAAAGAGCGGGAGTATTTTTTAGTTAGTACACACAGAGAGGAGAATGTTGATAATCCGGATAATCTTCGTGAGTTGTTTGAGTCCATAAATGCGATAACAGAAGAATATGGGTTCCCGGCGATTATTACCTTACATCCAAGGACGCGTATAAGACTTGAGAACGCAAAGATTGAACCCGGCCCAAAAGTGGTGTTACACGAGCCGTTCGGGTTTTTAGATTACAATAAATTACAAATGAATGCTCTTTGTGTCCTGTCGGATAGTGGAACAATTCAAGAAGAGAGTACGCTGATGGGTTTTCGCGCCGTTCAGATAAGGGTAAGCAGCGAGCGACCGGAGGCGTTTGATGTTGGTGCAATAGTTCTTACCGGTTTTGATCGGGATGCGATTTCTGCTGCTGTTCACCTTACTGTTAGCGAGGCAGAAAAAGGAGAGGTGCTTCAGGTTCCGGACACATATAAAGATAAAAACGTGTCTACTCGTGTTGCAAAGTTGATAATGGGCTTGGCGAGCATTCGTAAGAATCACAACAAGCAGAGGTATAATTAGAGGTTGACACATGACGATTGAGGGACAAATAACACCCAACCACCTAAATGATAGCCCAGAGGCTTCAAAAGAGAGACCTAGAAGGAGTTTCCGTCTGGTTGTAATAGGAACTAATGATGATAGGCGCAGGGTTATGGGCGCACTTGATCGCTTGCAAGCTCATGGTTCAGTTAGGAGAAATATTGTTGTAGATATGACACCAACCGAATACGACACCCCTGCCAGGTTTTATGGCGATCACGCTTCGGGGCAGCGTTGCCTACCTGTGGCTGTCGTAGTTTTCCCTGCCATGGAGGTGCGCCAGCCCGGTATTCATGGAGGAATGGCTTCAACCTTTGATATTCCCGTTGACACCACAACCGATACCCATGGAAAAACCACTCTTGAACATATTACAGGGCTTTGTTCGGAATATAGTGTACCGTTTGCTAGATTTGAAAGAGGGGATGATACGTCGCCTCAAGCGGTAGAGTCGAAAGTCAGGAGTGTACTTATCTCTACGCCTGAGAGCTGGTCTGCTTAAACCCGAGGCCATACAGGAACCCTAGTCCGGCTCCGGACATTTCCAAAGCTCGTACGAAGAACATGCCGAGTGTCAGAAACGGATGGGTTACGAGTCTTTTCCACTTTTTGATAAACACATTTCGAAAAAGAAGGTTTCCGTGCGAGAGAACAACATCGGGATGCCTTCTAAGGTAGATGCTTGCTCCGGAAGCATAATAGAACTTCTTTTTTGCGGATTTCCAGGGGTTAAAAACTCTTTCGTTGTGGAGAATAAATGACTTTGTGCGAGCCATTTTAACCCCACTTTTTTTCATTCGAAGAGGCAGGTCCCAGTCTTCGGGTCCTGTGATTGTTAAATCATAGCCGTCGAACTTATTAAACAGGTCCTTTCTAAAAAACCTAGCTGCTTCTATTGAATCTTCGCCCACATAAAATTCCCGTTCAAAAACCTTAAACTGAGTCCAAAACCCTTTACCAAAAGATCTTTCGGGGATAATAACTCCACCTACTGTTTTATCCTTCGTCAAATTTACTGCCTCTTTGATAACTTCTGGCTCCAGCTGCATGTCGGCATCAAGAATTAAAACGTACTCCCCTTTTGATTTCTCTACCCCGTAGTTTCTTTGCGCTGACCTTTCGGGGCTTTTTGTATATACATGTTTTGTATATTTTCTTGCAATTTCACACGTTTTATCGGTTGAATAGTTGTCTACCAGTATGATTTCTAAATTTTTGTAGGTTTGACTTTTGAGGCTTTTTAGAAGGTCTTCGATAACGCCCTCTTCGTTACGGGTGGTAATAACGGCAGAAACGAGTGGGTTCTTTGTTTTTTTCACGGCTAGTATGTATCATATGGTATACAACCTGTTTTGGTACTGTCAAATTAGCTTTGCTAATTTGCAAAGTTGAGTGTTGGAGAAGTTGTTTTGAAACAACTTCATAGAGGGTTTAAGTACAACCATGGCTATACAATTATCTTTTGTAATTCCCGCTAAAAACGAGGAAGGGTCTATTGAGACTCTTTACACAGAGATTGTTGATGTTGTTCGTCGTCTAAAAAAGACTTACCAGGTAATCTTTATAGACGATGGGTCAACGGACTCTACATTCCAAGTCATGCGTAGTTTGCACAAAAAAGATCGCAATGTTCATGTTATTAAGTTTCGTGGAAATTTGGGAAAGTCTGCTGCCCTTCAGGTTGGCTTTGATCAGGCTCAAGGAGATGTTGTGTTTACAATGGACGCTGATCTTCAGGATAACCCAAAAGAGATTCCGAATTTTTTGGCAAAGCTTGACGAGGGTTATGATCTTGTTTCGGGTTGGAAAAAAAGAAGACATGATCCTTCGGTTAAGGTAATTCCGTCACGAATACTAAATAACTTTTTAACTCCAAAGTTAACTGGCGTTAGATTGCATGACATAAATTGTGGTTTTAAGGCATATAGGCGCGAAGTGGTGAAAACTTTAAATCTTTATGGCGAGCTGTATCGTTTTATACCTGTTTTCGCCCAAAAGCAGGCTTTTCGGGTAACGGAAATTCCTGTAGATCACCGCGCTCGCCAACATGGTAAGTCGAAGTTTGGATGGGAAAGAAACATAAAGGGATTTTTGGACTTGTTAACCATTGTCTTTTTGACAGGATATAACCGGAGACCTGGACATTTCTTTGGCACCTTTGGTCTTTCGTCATTTTTTGCGGGTTTTGTAATTGGGGTTTATATCACATACTTGAGGCTTACCACAGGAGGAGTGGCAGGTCGACAACCACTTCTTATTTTTGGAATACTCTTGATGATTGTTGGGATACAACTTATATCAACCGGGCTTCTTGCAGAAATGATGCTTGCCACGCGGGGAAAACCCGATTACACTTCTAGCATCGAAACTTTATTGAAGTAATATGTTTTTTCGTACCCCAAGTATTTCTGTTTTTTTCCCTTGTTATAACGATGCGAAAACAATCGGCGGATTGGTAGTTGATGCCTTTAGTACATTGCAAAAAATCACAAAAGATTACGAGGTTATTGTTGTGAATGATGCATCTCCTGACAACAGTGCGGAAGTATTAGAAGAATTAACTAAGAAATACAAAAAACTTAAGGTCGTAACACACAGGAAGAATCGTGGTTACGGGGGTGCACTGAGAAGTGGTTTTACTGCTTCCTCTAAGAGTTTGGTTTTTTATACGGATGGAGACGGTCAGTATGATGTAAAGGAATTGCCTGTACTTCTTTCGTTGATGACTCCAGATGTCAATTTTGTGAACGGCATAAAGATGCGGAGGGGAGACGCCGGGTACCGCGTTTTTTTTGGTAACTTACATAAGTTTTTGAATCGCTGGATTTTCTGGTTGCCGATATATGATGTGGACTGTGACTTTAGACTAATAAGGCGTTCGGTTCTCGGAAAGATAAAACTTGAGAGCAATAGTGGGTCGATTTGTATTGAGCTTGCCAAAAAAGTGGAGAGGGTTGGGGGGGTTTTTAGACAAGTTTCAGTTCATCATTACGATAGAAAATTTGGACAGTCACAGTTCTTTAAGCCCATGAAGATAATTGTTACTTATTGGGATATTTTTCTTTTATGGATACGTCTGATGGTCGTGGACAAATTTAAATAGCATGCAAATATCAGAGTATCAGAATATTTACGAGAACGAGGCTTCCCATTTTTTTTACGTAGGAAACCACTTTGTAATTCTTAACTTAGTAAGAAAATATGCAAACAGTGTTAATCATAATATCCTTGACGCAGGCTGTGGAACTGGGCTTCTAGCAAAGAAGCTCCAGTTGTTTGGCAGTGTTACAGGTGTAGATATTAGTCCTGAGGCCATAAAATACGCAAAGAAAAGGGGTGTCAATGCGCGACTTGCTTCAATTGCTAAACTCCCTTTCAAAAAAGCCACTTTTGATTTAGTAGTTTCTGTAGATGTTCTTTACCATCAGAAGGTAAAGAATGACAGGACAGCTCTTTTGGAGTTCAAGAGAGTGTTGAAGCCTGGTGGAGTATTAATACTAAAAGTTCCTGCTTATAACTGGCTTCGGGGGAGCCATGATATTGTGGTTCACACAAAGCATAGATACACAACTGAGGAACTTGAGCGCTTAGCGGTAATGGTTGGCCTTAAAGTAATAAAGGCAAGCTACTTTGCGAGTTTCCTACTACCATTGGCAATCTTAAAACGTTTATATGAATCAATCGCACCTATTGGAAATACTGAGTCTGATGTCCGCCCTGCTCCGCCTTTTTTAAATTCATTTATGATTACTCTTTATAAGCTCGAGTCCTTTTTGTTGGCCTTTGTAAATCTTCCGTTTGGGTTATCGACGTTTGTAGTTTTACGGAAGACAGGAAAAAGAGGAACTAACCGCGTCTAATAGATACAATATGTCCGTTGCGGAAAGCCACTGGTTTACTGACTTTGTAATCCTCAAAAAGTGCTTCAACGTCTTTTACTGTCCAATGTCGCACATAGAAGAGGTGCTTTTTGCTTCTTTGCATAACCGGAGCAAGAATAAAAACTCCTTTTGGTTTAAGTGACTTTTTTATGTTCTCCATAGCTTTTTTAAGTTTTTCTTCCTCGACTATGTGCTCGATAACATCGATCATTACGATAAGGTCATATCTTTCGGGAGGAGAGTATTTTGTTACGTCGCGTTTGATAAACTTAAAAGCAGGATGTTTTTTCCTCAGTTTGTTAAAAGCCGCGTCAGTTATATCAAGACCTGTATAATTTTTTACTCCAGAACTCTTAAGGATTTCTGTGTAGAAGCCAGTACCTGGTCCAATCTCTAAAACCTTTGACTTTGTAAATGACACTTTCTTTGCTTTGCAAAATTTTAAGAAAGTTTTTTTGGCCTGGTTGTACATTTCCAGATTTTCTTTTTCAGTTAAACCTTCGTCCCCAGGCCCCTTTATTGAGTCTCTGTATTTATTAAAACGGTCTTGCCAGTACAGCGCTGCATCATAACCTTTTCCTTTTTTATAACGTATTGTCCCGAAAATGTATTTATTGAAAGCTCTAAATACCACCTTTAAGGGGTCTTTCTTGATTCTTTTTATTGTGTCGTCGGTAAGTATCATTATTTTTGTTTAATTATTCAAAGTAATACAAGCTTGAGTCAGTGACGTTTTTAAGGCAAGAGTCTTCTGGATTAAGTCTAATTTCAATAAACTTGGCAACTTGGCCTACAAAGGGTTCAATAAATTTTCCCTCCGATGGCTGAATGCCTAAAGTTCTAATCCTGGCCTCTTCTGGTAATACTCCTGGTACCCTTTCCCAGTCTTTACCATTTTTTGAAACTACCAAATAAGCCCAAGAAAGCTGTTTGCAAGTAGAGTTTTCTAGATACTTTAATTCTAACCTTGATAGTTTTACCTCTTTGGCTAATTCAAAAAGAATAGAGGAGTCGTTTTTTGTAACTTTGATTTTATCCAAAACCTTCTCAGTTTTCCACTCCGGC
>Ga0209541_10000978_pt1 | contig 56873 bp, 54 predicted proteins | sample RifCSPlowO2_01_FD_184027 | JGI IMG/M metagenome (GOLD analysis project Ga0209541, IMG submission 184027) | Groundwater microbial communities from Rifle, Colorado - Rifle CSP2_plank lowO2_0.1 (SPAdes) (version 2) | ecosystem: Environmental > Aquatic > Deep subsurface > Groundwater | place... | reverse complement strand
GGAGTTAATTCGCTTACCTAACTCATTTACAGACCGCATAAAACTCTGCTGAGTTTTTGCTCTCTCTCAGCCCAGTCGGCTTCCGAAACGTTCTGTAAATGAATTAGGTAAGCTCATTTTGATTTAAAAAGATACCTGCATGTTTCTTCCCTAGGGTATAGCCCCTTCACTTTTACTATTACAGCGGTTTCGAAAATAACGAGGAGAAGGTTTAACTACCACCACATATATAGCGAAGCCCTAACCCAATCTGAAGCAATTGAGACTCCGAGGGAGCTGGATGATATAATATTGGACGAAGTCCATCAGCCAGCGACCAGAGGAGCGAATTTAGCTGAGGTCGGATAACTCATGGAGCAAGGCGAAGGTTTTAGAAGCGTGCTTTAGCCGCTTCTGGAATCGCCTCAGAGTTATCCGACCGGAGGCGTGCCGAAGATGGGTTAGGGCTTGGCGAAGAGGATAAAAATAATTACTCCGTAGGTTTGTTGAGAGTTAAGGTGAGTTTGTGTTCCTTGGTGTCCATGCTGACGATAGCCATGTCATATTCTTTGCCTGCCTCTAAAACTTCGGCAGGGGATTTACCGCCTAATTCAGAAGCTGGAAGAACGCCGATTAAGTCTCCCGGTAGTTCTACAAAGGCGCCGTTCTGGCGGATTTTTATAACCTTAGCTTTTATTTTCTGGCCGACCTGATATTTTTCTTCAGCTTTTAACCACGGATCATCTTTGAGTGCTTTTAGGGAGAGGAACACCCGTCCGGTTGCCGTATCAAGATTTATAATCTTAGCCTTTACTTTTTCTCCAACATGAAGAATCTCTTTTGGATTATCAACAAATTTCCAGTCTATTTCCGAAGAATGGATGAGTGCGTCTAAAGATTCGTTAAGACGAACGAAGGCGCCAAAATCAGTAACCTCAGTTATCTCGCCATCGATAGTATCACCTAGTTTAAGCTTAGTTAACTCTTCTTTAGCGGCCGATTCTCTTATCGCTCTTTCAGAGACTATTAGTTTATTTTCTGCTTCATTGAAATCAATTATTTTAACCGAAAATTGCTGGCCTTTGAATTTTTGAAGAGCTTGTACAATTTTGGTAGTATCTCCGCCCTCAACTTTGGGATAATGTTCAGATGAAAACTGAGAGAGGGGGAGAAAACCCTGAACCCCATTAACTTCTATTATCAACCCGCCCTTATTTATATTTATAATGGTGGTGAGGACGAGTTCGCCCTTTTCCATTTTTGCTTTAATATCATCCCAAGATGTAGTAAGCTGAGCGGCTTTTAAAGATAATTCTCTGTAACCCTCGTCATTCTCGAGTTCTATTAGCATGGTTGAAACCTTGTCACCCTTATGGAGGCTCTTCATCCGTTCCGGATTATCATAAAATTGTCCCGGATAAACAATTCCTATGCCTACTGGACCTAAATCTATAATAGCATTTGACTTGGATACATTTATAACTTCTCCCTGTAAGATCTGGTCAACTTTAGGTAAGTCAAAGCCCTCGCGCATAAGGAGGTCTTTCATCGATTTGATTTGATTGTTCGGGGTTGCTACTACAGACATAGTATTCGTAGAATATACAGGATAATCGGAAGAAATGCAAATTTTGGATTTAGTTACCAGAATTTCGGCTTGATAGTTGGTTATATTTTTGCTATTATAGTACATATGCCAGGTAGTAGAAGTTCCGAATGGCTTCTTGCCGATTATTACTACTATGCTGGTAAATATATAAAGTTTTTAAATGTGTTTATAAATTGAAAGTTTTCTGGAGGAGCCTATAGGCAATCGGAACTTTCACTACCTGGTATGACTATAACATGGTACGGACATTCTTGTTTTCGAGTTGAGGCCAAAGAAGGGTCAATTCTTGTAGATCCGTTTTCTAAAGATATCGGTCTTCGCCCCCCAAAGATAAAGGATGATTTAGTCCTTATTACTCATCATCACTTTGATCATGACAATGTAAGCGAAGCTAATCCGGAGGCGTTGATTATCGATGGTCCCGGAGAATATGAAAAACAAGGAATACAAGTTAGGGGAGTGACCTCGTTTCATGATAAAGCAAGCGGTAAAGAAAGAGGTTTAAATACCATGTATTTAATTAAAGCCGAAGATATGGTGTTGTGCCATCTGGGTGACCTTGGTCAGGATAAATTAGATGATAAGCAAATCGAGGAAATTGGTGATATTGATATACTGATGATTCCGGTCGGCGGTACTTATACGCTTGATGCTAAGGAAGCGGTTAGTGTAGTTGGTCAGATAGAGCCGAAAATAGTTATCCCGATGCACTATAAGATAAAAGATCTTAAGATTGAAGTAAGTGGACCCGATAAATTTTTAAAAGAAATCGGGCTTTCTCCCGAAAAGGTCGATAAACTAAAAATAAATAAAAAGAATTTACCAGTGGAAGAGATGAAACTGGTAATGTTTCAATAAATGAGTTTCCTTGATGATATAAAAAAACAGCCCCGCCATATTAGAGAGATAATGTTTGGTCTTTGTGTGATAACAACTATTTCTTTAGTCGGACTAGTTTGGTTCCGTTCTTTTGAAGAAGATATATTTGTTTTAATTAATACTGATCCAGTGAAGCAAGCCCAATTTTATGCTGAAAGGGCAGGTCGTACGCCTACCATATATGCGGCAGCGACAAAAGCGTTTGGAAATTTGCGGGCAACGATGTACAGCGCTCTAGGTTTTCTTGATGATTATAATTCAAATATAATTAAAGTCGAAGAGGAATATAAGGGCGGATCCAAGCAATTGCCGTTGTCGGGAGACAAGTAAGGTAAATCTCTAATCTCGAAACCCTAATCTCTAAACAATTTCAAAATTTAAAACTTTGAGATTTGATATTATTTAGAGATTAAAAATTAGAATTTAGAGATTGATTTTATTTTTATGGCTGAAAGTAATATACAAAAAATAGAGATAACAAAGGAGATGCAAAAGTCTTATATCGAATACGCGATGAGTGTTATTGTTGCGCGCGCGTTACCCGATGTTCGTGATGGCCTTAAGCCGGTTCATCGGCGAGTTCTTTATTCAATGCACGAGATGGGATTGAGGCCCGGAGCAAAATATCAGAAATCAGCAAAAGTAGTTGGTCAGACGATGGGTCACTATCATCCCCATGGCGATACGGCAATTTACGATTCTATGGCCAGAATGGCTCAGGATTTCTCTCTTCGCTATCCGCTCGTTGACGGACAGGGTAATTTCGGATGCTTTACTAAGGATACTAAAGTTAAATTAACAGATGGACGAGATTTGAGCTTCGAGGAACTGGTGAATGAGAATAATCAAGGCGAAAAGAATTACACCTATACAGTAAATTCTCTGGGTTTGATTAGTATTGCAGAAATAAAAAATCCTCGAATGACTAAAAAAAATGCAGAATTAATTAAAATCACCCTAGATAATGGCCGGGAGATCCGATGTACGCCGAACCATCTTTTTATGTTGAAGGACGGAACATATAAAGAAGCCCGGTGTTTAGATGGAAGCGATTCCCTGATGCCCCTCTATTCTAAAATTTCTGAAAAAGAGGACTGTCTTAAGAGGGAGGGGTATCTTCTTGTATATCAAAACAAAAAAGATGAATGGGTGCCTGCCCATCACTTAGCGGATAATTTTAATTTAACAGCTGGAGCATATCAAAGGAGTGCTGGTAGAGTCCGACACCATATAGACTTTAATAAGCTGAATAATAATCCATACAATATTGTCAGGGTAGGCTGGGGCGAGCATTGGTCGATTCACCATCAACAAGCTTCGAGTATGCACAAAAATTTGGAATATAGGCAAAAAATAGCCGAAGGCAGAATTAAATATTGGTCCAATGTAGCCAATAGAGCAAAAAAGGCGGAATTTATGTCCGAGAGAAATTTGCAAAATTGGCAGAACCAGAATTATAGACAGAAAATGATAAAGTTTTTAAGCGAAGTAAACAAAAAATTTATAGAAAATCACCCCGAAAAAAGACAAGAGTTAAGCATGCGAGCGACAAAAACGCTAAAGCGTATGTGGCAAAATCCCGAATATGCGGCTTTCATGCAAAAAAAAATAATAAAAGGCAACAAAAATCATACAACTAACAAAACTGGAAAGGTTAAATTTCTGACTATTTGTAAGGAAATTTTGAAGAATAAAATAGTTTTAGACAAAGATGTTTATGGGGAATATAAGAATAAGCTTTATTTATATGGTAGGGCTCCTTTGTGGAATGCGGGGTTGAGTAAATATTTCAATAATGATCCAAGCCTAATTTATCAAGAGATTAACAAGAATCACAAAGTATTAAAGATTGAAGAATTAATTAACCGAGAAGATGTTTATGATCTTACAATCGAAGGAACGCATAATTTTTCTTTATCGGTCGGTGTTTTTGTCCATAATTCGATTGACGGTGATTCACCGGCGGCTATGCGTTATACCGAAGCCCGTTTAGCGCCCATAGCCGAATCATTGTTAGCCGACATAGATAAGGAAACCGTAAATTTTATTCCTAACTATGATGGTTCGACTCAAGAACCTAGCGTCTTGCCGTCCAGACTTCCCAACCTTTTAATAAATGGTTCTATGGGTATTGCTGTTGGTATGGCAACTAATATTCCACCTCATAATCTTACTGAAGTACTCGATGCCTCTATGTATCTTATTGATAATAAAGATGCTGATGTTACTGAATTAACTCAATTTGTTAAGGGTCCCGATTTTCCGACAGGCGGTGTCATATATAATGAGAGGGATATAGCGAATGCTTATGCAACCGGGAGGGGACCGGTAATAATGCGCGGAGTGGCTGAGATTGTCGAAAATAAAAAAGGTTTTCAGATTATTGTTACCGAAATTCCGTATCAGGTGAATAAGGCAGAACTTATTATTAAAATAGCCGATTTAGTAAAAGAAAAAAGAATTGAGGGTATAAGAGATATTCGCGATGAATCAGATAAGGATGGATTAAGAATCGCTATTGATTTGAAGCAGGACACATTCCCAAGAAAAATTCTTAATCAACTTTTTAAATATACTGAGCTTCAAAAATCTTTCCATTTTAATATGCTTGGACTTGTTGACGGGATTCAGCCGCAGATATTGGGCCTTAAGTCTCTTTTAGAAAAATTTATAGAACACAGAAAAGAGATAGTTACCCGCAGAGCCAGATATGATCTTAAAAAAGCCAAAGATCGGGCTCATATTCTCGAAGGACTCAAAAAGGCGCTGGATCATATAGATGCAATAATAAAACTCATCAGGTCATCAGCTTCCAAAGAAGACGCTTTTAATAATTTAATTAAGAAGTTTAAATTTTCAGATAAACAGGCAACGGCGATTTTAGAGATGAAGTTACAGGCACTGGCCGGTCTTGAACGAAAAAAGATAGATGACGAGCTTAAGGAGAAGAAAGAACTTATTGCTTACTTGGAGAGTCTTTTAGCCAGTCCTAAGAAAATTTTGGCTGTCATTAAGGAAGAATTAAAGGAGGTTAAGGATAAATACGGCGATGAGCGCAGGACTAAAGTAGTCAAATCGGCCCTCAGAGAAATGGGAGAAGAAGAACTTGTACCCGAAGAAGATTCTTTATTTATGCTGACTAGGAGTGGCTATATCAAACGCATGCCACCCGATGACTTAAAGTCGCAGAGACGCGGAGGTAAGGGTCTTATCGGTATGGCGACTAAAGAAGAAGATGTTGTATCCCAATTTTTTATGGCTAACACCCATGACAGTCTTCTTTTCTTTACTAATTCGGGTAAGGTATTCCAGACTAAGGGTTATGAAGTTCCTGAAACAACTCGGCAGTCTAAAGGGAAGGCGATAGTAAATTTTCTTCAAGTTGCTCCGACAGATTTAATTACGGCTGTTGTTCCGATATCCAAAGACCAGAAAGGGAGTTATCTGTTCATGATTACTGCTAATGGCGTGGTTAAAAAAGTTGATATGGATGATTTTTCTCAAGTCAGGCGAAGCGGGATGGTGGCAATTAAGCTCAAGGGTGATGATGAATTAAAGTGGGTACTGTCGAGTTCGGGTAATGATCAGATTATGTTGGTTACTTCAGATGGGAATGCAATAAGGTTTAAAGAAAAAGATGTAAGACCGATGGGAAGAGGAGCCTCCGGGGTTATAGGAGTCAGATTAGATAAGGGTCATAAAGTCGTCGGTGCGGATATTGTGCCTTCGGGAGTAGAAAGGGGTCTTCGAATACTTGTGGTTATGGAAAATGGTTATGGCAAAAGAACCGATCTCAAATTCTATAAAATTCAAAATCGGGGAGGAAGAGGTATCATGACTGCTAAAATTACTTCTAAAACCGGTAAAGCCGTATCGGCTCATGTAACTTCGGAAGAGAATAAAGAGCTTATTGCGGTTTCACGCAAGGGTCAGGTTATACGCACTTCTATTGAGAGTATTTCAGTTCTCGGTCGAGCAACTCAAGGAGTAAGAATTATGAAATTAGAAAATGGTGACGGGCTTGCCTCAGTTGTGTTAGTCTAAGCTAAACATAAACCTTATTTCTAATTGATATGGATATTTCCGATTAGATGGGGGATAACTCTTCTTCTATTACTTTTTTTAGCATGTTAAAATAAGGGGATGAATCCCGTTAGAGATACCCTTACGGGGTTGTACGGAAAGTTATAGGTTAAGGTAATGTAGTAATTTCTATCACCGCATGGTGATAGTGAGTGCTTGCACTATCTCTAACGGGATGAACCAAGTATTGGCTGTGCCGATGTCTCCTACTAAACAACCTTTTGGAACAGGTGGTTTTTTAGACCCCGACAGGATTGTTGATGAATTTAATATTAGTGAAGGCATGCAAATTGCTGATTTCGGTTCTGGCGCGGGTTACTTCACTATCTCTATGGCTGAAAGAGTGGGCTCCAGCGGCAAAGTCTGCGCTCTCGATGTTATGGAAGATAAACTTGATGATGTTAGAGTAAAAGCAGGGGCTAGAAATCTCGAGAACATTCAGATAACCAGAGCCAACTTGGAAGTTTTAGGAAGTTCTGGTTTGCTTGATAATTCTCAAGACCTAGTTTTGCTTGCTAACATATTATTTCAATCTAATAAAAAGCATAACATACTAGAAGAAGGTACTCGTGTTCTTAAAAATGGAGGAACTATGATTATTATTGATTGGAAAAAAGGAACGGGTGGATTTGGGCCACCGGATAGTGTAAGGACAGATGATTCCGAGATGGCTCTATCGGCTCAAAAATCTAATTTAATATTGAAAAATAAACTGGATGCCGGTCAATTTCATTATGGACTGGTATTTATGAAAAAATGAATCTTAGCGGATTAATTAACACAAAGAAGCTTTTATATATTCTTGTTGGAGTAATTGCTCTGGTATTTTTGTTTACGGTTATAATTATCTTAAGAGATACGGGTGGTGGGACTGCTCAGGCGACTTTAGAATTCTGGGGTGTTTATGATACGAAACAGGATTTTGCTAAGGTCGTCACATCTTTTCAGGCGACAAATCCCGGCACTAAGGTGAATTATAAGCAATTCTCATATGAAGATTACGAAAAATCCCTTATTGATGCGTTAGCTACCGGTGCCGGTCCAGATATTGTGATGATTCATAATACGTGGCTAGCGGAGCATGGAGCCAAATTTTATCCTATGCCGGATCCGGAAGAGAATAAGAATCCTTTTATAACAGCAAAACAATTTCAAGATCAATTTGTCGATGTTGCCTATACCGACCTAGTTTATCAGGGTAAAATTTTTGCCCTCCCTCTATATATTGATACATTAGCTCTTTTTTATAATAAAGATATGTTTAATACTGCGGGCATTACGCGTCCGCCCAAAGACTGGGAGGAATTTAATAAAGACGTTGAACTTTTGACTAAATTTGATTCTGCCGGGAATATTATCCAAGCCGGCGCGGCTATGGGAACTGCCCGAAACATTAATCGCTCAACCGATATTCTGTCGGCTTTAATGATTCAAAGTGGCGTTCGAATGACGAATGCGACCAATACGGGAGTTACCTTTACTCGTCCGATTGATGGAAAGCGGGTGGGAGAAAATACTCTTCAATACTATACTGATTTCGCCAATCCTCTAAAAACTGTTTACACCTGGAATGACAGCCAGCATTATTCAATTGATTCTTTTGTGGAGGGTAAGACTGCGATGATGTTTAATTATTCTCATCAAATTAATGTTTTGAGGCAGAAATTGGCCCGTTTGAATTTCAATATTGCTTTAATGCCGCAGTTTTCTGAACTCGATTCTAAGAACTACGCTAATTATTGGGCGGTTAGCGTATCAAATGCTTCTAAAAATCAAGAAGCGGCTTGGAGATTTATTTCTTATCTGGCTTCCAAAGACGGGGCATCAATTTATCTGACTGAAACCTCTCGACCTTCAGCCAGGCGGGATATTATTGAGATTCAAAAGAACGACCCCGCTCTTGGAGCATTTGCTTTTCAGGCTCTTTCTGCCAAATCATGGTTTCAGGTAGATGATAATGCAATTGATAATATTTTTGCCGACATGATAGATGAAGTTAATTATAAGAAAGCCACTATCAGGGCGGCACTAAGGTCAGCTGAGTCAAAAATAACTATTTTGATGTCTAAACGAGCTCAATGATGGAGGTGAGTAGTACATAGTGCGTAGAATGCAGTAAGGTAAAAATAAAAAAAAATGAAAAAAGAACAGATAAAAATTAAAAGTTTAATATTATTGCTGGTCTTCTTCGTTATTCTACTTTCTACTTTCTACTTCCTGTTTTCTGTTTCGGCTTTAGCTCATGACCCCAATGACACGACATCAACCGGATTTTGGACTCCGGGAGATCCGATTGTGCCGTGTGGAAATGTTCCAGCCGGTTATTATGAGAGTACTTTTACGGGTCCGCTAACGCCGGAACAAACGCCTTGCGATCGATGTCAGTTATTCCATCTTCTTCGCCACCTAATTGATTTAGTCCTTGTGTTTATAGCTCCTGTTGTCGGTACACTCTTCTTTATCGTTGCGGGAGTGATGATAATGATGGGAGGAGATAATCCCGGTCTGCTTTCTCGCGGAAAAAGCATATTCAACAATACCCTCATAGGAATTTTTATTATTCTTATGGCTTGGCTGGTTACTAATACATTAATTCAGACTTTAGCTAAATCCGGTCTTGTAGGTGAAGGGGGTAGTTGGTGGACATTTAATTGTACGCCAACGACCGTGCCATAATTTTTTTATGATATAATTATATTATGTAGTATAAATAATTAAATTTTCGATTAGTTAGGTTTTTAAATGAAACCCTAAAGATAATCGGAAATTAATATTTTAGAAATGAAAAAAATATATATTTTAATAGTTATCTCTTTGTTCTTTAGCCTCTCTTTTGCTTCAGCTCAAACTAAGCCTGCTCCGGGTACAGATCCCGAATCATTGAGTTATGTTTTTTATCTATACTATAACAACGGTCAGATTCTGGGAGACCGTGATTATGCAGTTAAGTATGATGTCGTGAGCGAGAAATTTACCCCGGAAACTACGGGGTCCCTGGTATACAGGGGTGAAATAACTAACAGTAAATCTGAGATTATCAAAACATTCCAGTTTGACCCGCAAAAAGGAGATCTTAATTTTAAAATGGGAAAGTTCAGCGTTAAAGCCCCGTATGCTTCAAATGGATTCAGGGCTAATTTTTTTGATCCATCGGATAAGCCAGTTCTGGCTATTTTCGTAAGTAACAGTTCTATCTGCGATGGAGATGGTTTCTGTAATGCTCAGTCTGGAGAAAATGATAAAACATGTCCGGTGGATTGCCAGGCAGTTAGAACCTCTCCATCACCGAATGCTACTCAGTCGCCGGTAATAGATGAAGGTTCTGGGCCGTTTGGTATGGATCTTATCCAGATACTTATTTATGTCTTTGGCGGTCTAGGCGTTGGGGTTGTCTCTTGGCTTGGCTGGAAATGGTGGAAAAAGAAAAAGGAAGGTGATTTTCCATTACCTCCGCCTTCATCTATGACTCCATCTCGACCTATACCTCCTCCGTTGCCACCCACCAATCAATGATAAAAAGATTTTTTCAACTAAAATGCTTAGCAATATTCATATTTAGTATTTGGGCTTACCTTGCGGTCTTGAGCCCTATTAAGAGCATTCAGGCCGTTACATCTACGCCGAGCATTAGTCCTGTCTATTCAACCTCATGTTTACCGAGTGGACCCATCGCGCTTATATTTAAAAGCAACATACAAATATCTTGGACAGGGGGGACTCCTTTTAGCGGAGGTTATTATTATGCAGATATATCTGATAACCCAAACTTTCCTGATGGCGGGACTTCCAATAAGATGGTTTATGGAACAGTAACGGATTTAAATGATTTCTTTCTTTATCCGAGCACTACTCCAGGAACTCCATTTAATCCTGTTTCAGGCACAACGTATTATGTGAGAACATTTGATAGCTCACTAGTACATAGCTCTACGGCTACATTATATATTCCGGCTTGCGAACCAATAAATGCACCTGTTATTAATACGCCCAGCTGTGCCAATAGTGGCGATACTTATAATGCGGATATACAATGGAATGGTGTTCCCCATAGTTTTGACTGGAATGGAAGACCCGACTTGTATGGTCTCTTTATAGATATAGATGATACTTCAAATAGTTTTGGACATTTTTATAATAAATTCTTAGCTACCACTCAAAGTGGAATTCAGACGACCAGTACAACCGGTTTTCTGGGCATATATGGTGTGTCACCTCAAAACATACCTTTATCTCTTAGTCCCGGTACAACCTACTATGTCAGGGTGTTTAATGGTGATCATAGCGCTGTAGCTAATTTTAATGTTCCTGTATGTCCAACACCAATACCCGTAACTCCTACACCAGTTCCTGTCACACCCACTCCAATTCCTGTTACACCGACACCGGCACCCGTTGATCGAGCACCAATAGGTCAGATAGATTTAGTTGATTGTAACCATATTGAAGGTTGGACCCTTGATCAGGATACGCCAGCAACCTCAATAGTAGCCGAGGTATACAGGGATGGTACAAAAGGCGGTGGCGGGATTTTAGTTGTTTCCGGCATGACGAGTGAATTAAGGACGTCAATTAATTCTACATATAATGCTACGGGGAATCATGGCTTTTCTTTCAATCTTCCCGCAAATTTAAGGGATGGCATTAATCACTTCTTTTATACCTATGGAATTAATAGTAACTCAAGTGGTCAGGATGCATTATTAGCTAATTCTTCGGTGAGCTTAACTTGTTCAGTTCCTGCTACACCAACTCCAGTTCCTGTAACTCCAACACCAGTTCCTGTCACACCCACTCCAATTCCTGTTACACCTACCCCAGTTCCTCCAACACCTACTCCAGTTCTTGTTACGCCAACACCAACACCAACCGTGGGTCCACAAGGAACATGTAGTGTTTCAGTACTGAATTGGAATAAAACGCAGGCAAATATTGGTGATAGCGTTACCCTATTGGCTGGTGGCACTACTGATTGTATGGGACGGACGGTCTCATTAACTATCATAGAAGGTGCAAGTAATACAATTATTACTTCATTGAATGCAACTTTCAATACTCCCGGGACTTCAACTGGAGCAACCGCAGTTGTTAATTGGGTAGTGGTGAACGGTACTCGGTTTTATTTTAGAGATAATATTTCAAATCGAATAAGTACTAATTTAGTGGTGACAAGTAGTGGGGGTGTGGGAATAGATAATTTCGATCTAAATCCAAAAAGAGTTTGTGTTCCTGCTAATCCGACTACATTTGATATGACTTTAAATTTAACCATCGATCCAGTGGGATTGGCTAATACCTGTGGTAGCGGAAATGCAAGTAGTTTTGATTGGTATATACAAAAAGTAAATGATTTCATTGTACCGCTTAGAGACGGCACTGTAGCAGGACCATTTAATCAATCAGTTAATACGGGCTCAATATACCCTCTCAATCTATCAAAAAGAATAGACATAGATCCGTTTGTTGGTACGGCAACGAGCGGTGATTATTACGTTTCAATGTGGTGTAGGGGTAGTAGAATTTATAGGATTACAAACTCAGCACCGGCCATAAATATTCAGTATACATGCGGGCCAACGCCCTCTCCCGTTCCCGGAACTCCACAGAATGTTATATGGAGCCTTGTTAATCCGTTCAAGATAACTACAACTGACCCTCGACTTCTTATTTTAGAGATAGTTAATTGGATTTTAAATATTGCGGCCGCGCTGATAGTTATCTTAATAATTTATGCCGGAATAAGGTTTATGCTTGCCGCCGGAAGACCGGGTGAAATAACTAGAGCTAAGAATATACTATTCTGGGCACTTGTTGGATTTGCTCTGACCTTGATCGGTAAAGGATTTATAGCGCTTATTATAAGCGTTTTACAGGGAGATATACCCATATTTTCATAGTGGCTATGTATAGAAAGTATTATAATACACCCATGGTTAAAAGAATTCTATTAGTCGGTTTTTTTATAATTTTAGGGACGATAGTCCTGCAGGCTTCTGTAGCTAAGGCTGAGTATTGTTATAACGGACCCAATAGACCTAGAATAGGTACTGCTGATGTGTTTTGGGGCGACCCACCTTCTCCGTATTCCGACATTACTTTAAGCGGGGGATTGGTTGCTCGAATGTCTCTTGAGGGGACTTTTCCGGGAGATAGCCTTTTCTATGGTCAGGATTGCGAGGGAGAGATAATTACTGTTCAAATTTTTTCAGACGGTAACCCGTCGACGACTGTGGCTACCGTAAGTGGGAGTCTGGTGTCTGGTTCTATGATTCAGCCTGGTAATTTAGGTACTTGGCAATGGTATGTGGATTGGCCACATAATCTTTATGATGGCAGATACAGGTTTAAGGTAATTGCGATTAATGGTTTCGCTATAAATAACGGAAGAGTATCTTCTAATCTTTTAATTATAACTAACGTAGGATCACAATCTCAATCTGATGCAGTTCCGTTAACTTGTGGTTTAACAGCTAATCCTGCATCCGGTACTCCGCCTTTGAATAATGTCGATATGACTGTCGCTATCTCCAGTTCTTGGGACGGTACGGCTCATGAATATAATATTGATTGCACCAATGACGGTATATATGAGGGAACGCAATATCTTACAACGAATCCGTACACCTTCGTTGATGCATGTAATTATCCGGTTGCCGGTAGTTACAATGCTAGGGGACGTTTAAGAAATTTGTATACCCTAGAGGAATCTACTTGTTCACTAGCTATTGTGTCTATTATTCCGACTCCGACACCGGCTCCAATACTTAATCCTCCCATTCTTCAACCAGTTAATCCCGGTATTGCATGTACAGATAATTCCTACTCGGTTGATATTGTCTGGACAGGTGATCCTAATTCCGCACATCTTCAGAACTCAAATATTCCAGAATTTTATGTTGATGTCTCTACTGATAACTTCTCTTCCTATTGGAACAAACAAGTTAATGGCGCCACATCAACTCAAGCTCCCAGCGGATTTGTGCCTTATACTGGTGTTTCCGGTAATTTAGTTCTTAATCCTGGCACCACTTATCAAGCTAGAGTATTTAATGGAGCCACCGATTCCAGTGGTCAACAGGTACATAGCAATACAGTTTCATTTTCGGTGCCCACATGTCCTACGCCACCACCCATCACACCTCTACCCATTACACCTCCGCCTACCACACCCCCACCTATTACACCTCCGCCAGTCACACCTCCACCCATTACACCACCGCCCGTCACGCCTGGACCTCAGGGTTTGCCGTTTACGGTTTTAATAATCAGAAATCCATTTTCAGGAAATATAGATACTATGCAAGATCTTTTTGATGCCGTTATAACATTTTTGTATTATGTCGCCGGTCCGATAGTAGTTATTATGATAATTTTAGCGGGTCTTTTCTTCTTGTTTGCCAGAGATCAGGCCGATAAGATAAATACAGCGAAGAAAATACTAACATACGCATTAATAGGATTTGCAATAATTTTAATCGGACGAGGATTTATTGCTCTAATAGAGAGTATTCTAGCGTTGGGAGGTTAGGCTATGAAAAGAATTCTAATTTCCAATTTTCCCGGCCGGACAGGTCAATTCCTGATTTTAGTTATTTTTATAGCTATTTTCGCTTTTTCGAGCCAAGCCCAAATCCTTAATGATGATTTAAGCCAGGGTCCGGCGACAAATATCGATGCAACGGGATTAGTTCAATTATTGGGAGGAATCGCCTGTTGGTTGCTGAGGTTTGCCATTATTGCCGTTTCTATAGCTATGATTTTTTATGGGATACTTTTTCTGAAAGGTCGGGGCAGTCCTCAGGGGATGACCTATGCAAAGAAAGCTTTGACTTGGGGTTTGGTGGGGGGGCTTATTATCTTCGGAGTTTTTACAATTATTCTTTCGGTGGCGGGTATACTAGGGATCAGTTATCCGATACTGAGTATTGTTAACTGTTAAGTTTATTTATCCCGTTAGAAGTCTCGCTCGCGCCAAAGGCGCGAGTCCGGAGGACCTCGGCGGGGCTACTTCTAACGGGATGCAAAAATACTTTAATATAAAATTCCTGGTTGTATCAATCTTTTTAGCATTGGTTACGCTTATTTCTGCTCAGACCGGATTTGCCCAGACAAGTGTTACTTTACAGTCTGTTTCTCCGGCAAGCGCCAAGGTAGGGGAGCAAGTGGTCATTACCGGTTCAAATTTACTTCAGTGCGCGCCGGTGAATTTTAATACTTGTAATGTCCAGTTTCATGATATTAACCTTAGAAGAAGCACAACTTCAGGAATTGAAAACTCGAATACTCAAGTGACGGTTTCGGTTGCCGCTGGTTTGTGCCCCGGTACTACAACCATTAAGGTTGGTGAAGTTATTGATTTTTCTAATTCAATTCCGTTTACAATCCAGGATGAACCGGGGACTCAGCTTTATGCCGGTTGTCGGGTTATAACTTCTATAGCTCCTACCAGTGGCATATCCGGTACGGCAGTGACCATTAATGGCAGAAACCTTCATAACAATGTTCAACTGTATGATTCTTCATTTGGGAAGACGGATGTTGCTGGAACAATGAATGCCGGTGCGACACAAGTGACTTTCACTGTACCTAGCTGGATTATTCCAGGAACTTATTCAGTAAGAGTTGGTCCGAACGTGAACGACGTCTCTAATGGCCTTTCTTTTACTGTAATCGGGGACACAACAGTTCCGTTTATGAGTAATATAAGGATAAGGAATATTACAACATCCGGAGCTACTGTTACATGGGATACTAATGAACTGGCTGATGGTCAGGTTGAATTTTGTTTAACTAATATCCGTTGCAATACTAATACCCCCCTTATATCTGGGAAAACTACGTCTCATGTAGTCGTTTTGTCCGGACTTACTTCAAATAAGCGATACTATCTTTGGGTTAAGTCAAGGGATGGAGCAGGTAACTTAGCTACCGGTGGCCCGTTGACGCTTAAAACTTGGATTACCGTAACTCCTACGCCAGCACCCCCTCCTGCTCCGATAATTTCCAATATTCAAATTACAAATGTTACCAATTATGCGGTAACCGTAACTTTTGATACGGATAGACCGACAACCAGTTTAGTTATAGCTTGTACTAATACTGTATATTGTTCCGGCGCATATGCGATTAATCCAACTTTAACCTTAAATCACTCTCTTACTATAGATAATCTCAGGCCTAACAGTAATTATTATATTTGGATAACCGTTAGAGATAATTTACGCATTAAGGGACAGCTCACATCTCCTAATTTTAGGACTCAGCCCGGATTAGCTATTTCTAATTTGAATGCTAGCGCTACAGCATCGTCAATAATAGTAAATTGGAACACTAATTATCCAGCCAATAGTCTGTTGATAGTATGTCAGTCTTCATTTTGGTGCTATGGGGCTGTTGTAGCATCTGATTTGACTAATGTCTTATCACATTCCCTGAGCGTTACGGGCCTTAGTCCAGGAACTAATCATTATTATTATGTAGTATCGAAAGATTCTAGCGGCTATAGAGTTCATTCTGGCAGTTCAGTAATTACTTTGCCATGATTGAATAGCTTGCTTGATATTTTATCTTGCTATGTAAAATAGTAGGTATATAATATTAATATTGATATCTATTTTAAATATTTAATATAATTACTGATTTGTAGCCCGGATAACCTAGTTGTCTTGACTCTTCAGTAATGCGAGGGTTTATATATGAAAAAAATTGTAACAATAGGATTATTGGCCATTTTTTTAGTTGGTTTGCATAGTGTGGCTAATGCAGTATCTCCATTTTGTATTCCTGGTCCTGCTTATGATGCTAAGCTATGTTATGAAGATACTACTAGTCCCACTGGTACGGGTAGTGCTACGGATACTTCCGAAATATTTGAGATACTTCAAAGCATAGGAGGTTTTCTGTTGGTCGCTGCAGGAATTATTGCTGGTGTTGTAATAATTATTTCTGGCTTAGTATGGATGGCATCAGGATCAAATACCGCTAGAGTTACAACCGCAAAGGCGATATTTAAGAATGGCATTATCGGAGCCCTAATTATTTTTGCAGCCGGTTTAATTATAAATACTATAATACTAATCGGAACAGACTGGACAGGATTTTTCAACTAGCTAGTTGCATGGTAGTCGGGGTTGGATTGGTATTAAATATTGATTTTATGGCCACTGTTTTATATGTTCTCCTTCTATTGCTTTTGGTTCCCGGTTTTGTGTTTGGGCAAGAAATTCCTACGGGCACAACTATTACTACTCAGCAGATATTGATACTAATGCAAAGTATAGGCGGCTTTCTTATTGTAGCCGGTGGTATCTTGGCAACAATTACGATCATTGTAACTGGTATTATGTATATGTTAGCCGGTTCAAATACTCAGCGGCTTACAACGGCCAAGGGTATGTTTAAGGCAGGTATTATTGGAGCTTTAATTATATTTTCGACAGGAATTATAGTTAACACTATAAGGAGCCTTGCTAGTGACCCCACCCAATTTTTTAAATGAAGAATTTTATAAAAATCTCTGCTTTTACGATTTCTTTGTTGTTCTTATTTCCGGTCTTTGTGTTTGGCGCTACTCCTCCTGGTGTTGATATAACTCTAGATTCTTTATTGGTTGATGTTCAAAGTATTGCCGGTTGGCTTATTATTGCCGGAGGGATTTTGGTTGGAATCACTATTATTGGAACCGGTATTATGTATTTGATGGCTGGCGGTAATGCGCAGAGAATGACGATTGCAAAAAGCATGTTTAAGGCAGGTATTATTGGAGGCCTAATTATTTTCTCTCCCGGTCTAATTATCAGCACGATAACCGGTTTCGGTTCTAATCCGCTAGGATTCTTTGGCGGAAGCGGAGGTAGTGGCACTTCAGTTGATACTTATGGTTGTGTTAATAATTCCTGTTCTTTGGTTTCTGATGGTATATTCACTGATAACACTTGTGCCGGTCAATGTGGTTCTGTTGGAGGTCAGGGTACTGGAGAAGCTTGTTATGCCTGTATTAATAATCAGGGCGGGACTTGGTGTTTTGCAAGTTCAACATGCGTAGCTGATGGGCTGCAATGTAATGGCGTGTTTACTGAACTTTCGGGTGGTTGTTTATAGATAAGTTTTGATAGAGAAGTGCCTTGTTGATAAGCTTTGACGGGGTTAAATGCAGGTGTAGTATAATAAGGAGATAGGATTTTAATTAAAAAGATAAGCAGTCCGCCATAGGCGGACGCTGATAATTGTAGCCACTCGCTTCGCCGATGATATCGGCTCGCTTATGGTCGATTATCGCGAAAGGAGGTGCATGCATGACAACAAAATTTCATAAAGTAGCAAAAGCAGGAATTATTACAGCGATGGCATTAATGCCGATGTTAGCATTGGCACAGTTACCGGTTCCGACATCTCCATATGCCGGACAACCTATAACGCTTCTGGATATCAAAGACGTTATTGAAACAATTGCCAGATTTTTGATTCTGGTTAGTGTTATTGTTGCTGTTATTTTCATAGTCTGGGGCGGTATGATGTATATGATGGCGGGTGACGATGCAGCCAAAGCAACAGCCGCAAAGACTAGGATTGTTAATGGTATTATCGGAGCTTTAGTAGTCTTGGCTGTAGGTTTAATCCTTCAGACCTTAGCCGGTTTAGTTAACTGGACAGTATTCTTCAATGCCTAGGATTTTAATCAGTACTGATTAACCAAAAATCACCTTAAGTCTATTGATTGGGTGATTTTTGGTTCTGGGAGAGCATATGTTAATATGCTCTATAGATGCCTCCGTGGCGGAAATGGAATACGCGCGGCGCTTAGGACGCCGTTCCCGTAAGGGATTAGAGGTTCAAATCCTCTCGGAGGCACCAATAAATTATAGAATAAATATCTCGCCTTTCGGCGAGATATTTATTCTAGAGGATTTCTTTCAACGGGATGAGCCGGAGGGGCTTTATATACTGAATCAAAACGCCTTTCTTCAATCAGAGCGTTGTTTTGGTATATTTTACGCGTGAAATATGCTTTCATTGCTCCGCTTACCTTTTTATCATATTGGTAGGGACCATCCATCTCAACCTTTCTACCGTCGGATGACCCATAAACTTCAACCATTAATTTACTGCCAATAACTCTAGTCTGTATTAATATGTGGGCGGGAGTGTTATTTGAAAAACGGAGATCTGTTATACCCGGATATATTGTGGCATCGAATCCTTGAGGATTATAATATTGAACTGAAAATGAGTGGGGCTTTCTTTCTATAATTGGGAGCCCCGACAATATAGCTGCTCTAAAGAATGTAGTTGCAACTTGGCAAAGACCACCGCCATACTCACTGACCAGCGCGCCACCCTTTATGACCAGCTCAGCCCGATAGCCGCTTTTTTCATCTACTTCTCCTAAGAATTTATTAAATGAAAATTCTTCTCCGGGTTTTAAGATAATTCCATTAAATTTTGTCATGCCAAGTTTGATGTTGAAGATGCGAGAGGATGAAGATTTTCCATAATCTGATTCGCCTAAGCCAAGCAGAGTATTTATTCCAAGGTTATTAATTTTATCTAGGGTTATCTGGGGTTCTATGGTATCAAATTCCAGGCTGACCGAAGGTTTATTATTCAAAATAGCCGAAGCTACAATAGCGGATGAACTGTCGATATTAAGCATCTTTCCGCTAGCAGATGGTGTAAAAATGTCGGCACGACTATTATGAAATTCTAATTTAGCATCTATCGGCTCGCGATTAAGAGAAGGAGCAAGGGATTCTAGGTAATCGATTATCATCGCCGTTGATATTCTGAAATCCTGTTTTCCGGAGTAGTCTCTTCTGTAGGGTTCAACCCATTTTTTTAATTCTTCACTTTCGATGATTTCATTGCGTTTACCCGTTGCGACAATAAGGTCTTTTTGGACACCTTGTTGGATAGATGGACCGAATTCTTTGACAGTTATCGTGGCAAATTTATTTTGAGGTGACACAGATATAAGAGGATATAAAACCGCTCCTACATAAAAAACTCCTAATATAATTAGGGCGGGCGTTAAGATATGAATAATGCTTTTTAGGTTTACTGGCATCGGAGATGAAGATTAGCCTACTTATTCTTCCGGAGCGATTCTTCAACTCGAGGCAGGCGAATGGTCAAAATACCATTTTTCATTGATGCCTTTGCCATGTCTGGGTCTATATCGTCAGGCAAGATGATTGATCTGGAAAAGGGTCCCCAGTAGAGTTCTCTATGATAGTAATCTGGAGATTTTATTTTTTCTTCAGGATCACGTCGTCCTCGAATAGTTACCATATCTTTGGTTATTGATATGTCTATATTATTAGGATCAGTACCGGCTATTGTTGATTGAATAACAATGTCGTTAGCGCTTTGAAAGACATCAACGGTTAAATGACCTCCTTCTTCGGGCTCTTTTTTTATTTTAGATACTAATTCGGGGACGAAATCGTCAGATGGTAGATTCATAATTTACTTTATTCTAGTATAACAGATTAGAATTTAAATATAAACATTTCGTTCTAGCTCATTAAAACTGTTACCAAGAATCGAGTGGATAGCTCATAAATGGGTTACCGTAGTCGCATATGACTACGAAAACAAAAACTAACATATTTCAAGAGCATCAGACTCAATATTTTAAAGCTGATAAGCGGCAGAAGGGAGAGATATTGAATCATGTCTGTTTTGTAACCAAGATGCATAAGAAAGCAGCGATACATAAGTTTGGAACAATTCAGAAAAAAGATCCCTGGAAACAACAAAGAGAACAAAGAGGAAAAAAACTGTTCTACGCTCCCGATGTAACCACCGCCTTAAAAGAAGTCTGGTCAGCTGGAAATGAAGTCTGCGGGGAGCTGCTTCATCCAATGATCCATGAATATGTCGAGATTCTGAATCGAGATAAGATGTGGCATCACCATGATGAAACAACTGACAAGCTATTGGGCATGAGCCAAGCTACGGTAAAGAGGCGGGTCGGAACTTTTATGAAAGCTCGCCGCAGAAAGAAAGGGCTTACAGTAACCAGGCCCTCTCATCTAAAAAGAATCGTGCCGATCTTTACCGGACCCTGGCATGATAAGCCTCCAGGCTGGGGACAGATTGATACTGTTCTTCACTCAAACAGCTCATCCGGAGACGCTGTCTATACCTTTAATTACACTGATGCGGCCACCCTTTCAGTTATTCCCAGAGCTCAATGGAATAAAGGCCAAGAAGCTACTCAGAAAAGCATGAAACAGATAAAAAGTATTATGCCTTTTCCCTGGTTAGGAGCTCATCCTGATACGGGGTCAGAGTTTATCAATCATTTTGTGGTTAATTGGTGTAAAACTGAAAAGATAGATTTTTCCCGAAGCCGACCAAATCGTAAAAATGACAATATGTACGTTGAAGAGCGGAACGGTCATGTAATCCGCAAGACGGTCGGATATATTACCTTAAACTGTTTTGAGGCGGTAGATGCTCTTAATGGGTTGTATGATTTACTCACACCGTACTTAATGCATTTTGTAGCTGTCAGAAGAATGATTGAAAAAGAAAAATTTGGTTCACGATATCGGAGAGTGTATGAGAAAATGGCTAAGACGCCATATCAGAGAATTCTTGAACATCCTGAAGTTGATGCCGAGATAAAAGAAAAGCTTCGCGATGAGCATGCGAAGCTTAATCCACTTATCCTTAAAAGGGAAATTGATAAACGAATAAGAAATGTTTATGATGTACAAAAGCGATGCGGAAAATCCCAGAAAGATCTATCCTGATCTTGGTAACAGTTTAATATGAGCTATATCGCATTTCCAGACGGCTTTAGCTGGAGCTATGGAAAGGAATATTCGGGTGACGATCTTTAAGGCGGTCAAAAAGGATAGATATCAGGAAGGCCATACCCAGAAGAAGTGAGGTGGTATAAAGTAGAGCGGTTATTTGCCCCTCAAGGGTGAAGATTACGATATTGAAAGTAAAATGAAAAATCGTAGCCATTAAAATTCCTACGAATATTAGTTTCTTACGATGATGCTGAAAGAACCAGGAAATGGCGAGGAAATATCCCAAAAGACCCGAGGCGAGGGCATGAAGAAGCGTAGCCCCGATAAATCTAAGGATTAGGGTGTTGATAGTAATCGCTACTCCATCGGGTGTCGTCTGAAATACAATTAGCGTGTTTTCAATCGCTGCAAAACCAAGAGCAGCTGCCATCATATATATCATTGCATCAATGGGCTCATCAAACTCGGGATTATTGAGAATTATGAGTTTTATCGCATAAAATTTTATCAGTTCTTCTACAAAAGCTGACCACATAAAAAATTCGATACTGTTGGGTTGAAGAAATCCAAATGGAAGACAGAATGATTTAATGCTTGATATACCTTCGCAGTTCACCAGCAGTAGTTGAAGTAAAATAGCCAGGGGAGAGGTGATAATCCCCATCAAAAATACCTTAGTAAGTAAGGATTTCGGTTCCGGATGGCAATCTTCTCGGAAATAAAAATTGAGCCAGATTAAACTAGGTATAAAACCGAGAAACACCAGAAGAGCGCTATAAGCTAAAGAGGGCATTACTTATAGTATAGCATTTCTAGCCTGGCCATTCTTCAACAATAAGGAGCTTCTTCTCGTCAGTTGGCGAATTGATTGGTAATTTTGAATAAACCTCTTCTGTAACGAAGGGCATAAAAGGATGAAGAAGCTTAAGGCAGGTTGTTAAAATTTCAAGCAACATTTTTTGGGCAGAGGCTTTTACTGTCGGGTCTTCGCTGGCCAGTTTAGCTTTAGATTCTTCGATTATCTTATCGGCAAAAGTATGCCAGATGTAATGATAAATTTTTTCTGCGGCAAGGTAGAATCTGAATTCATCCATATCCTTGGTAATATCTTTAATAATAGTTTCTAGATCATCGATATATTTTTGGTCTTCGGCGGTATATTTACTGTTGGCAGGTTCATTTTCAATAGACATTAAAATAAATCGGCCTATATTCCAGATTTTATTTGCGAAATTTTTATAACCTCTTATTCTGTCTTCGGCTAATGCAAGTGATGTTCCTGGTGTGTTGCCGATGATTAAGCTTATTCGGAATGCGTCTGTGCCGTATTTTTCCATCAATTCTATCGGGTTAATGACATTACCTTTGCTTTTACTCATCTTTCGTCCTTTAGCATCTAAAACTAAACCATGAAGATAGACAGTCTTAAACGGTATCTGGCCGGTAATATACAAGCTGAACATTATCATACGAGCTACCCAGAAGAAAATTATTTCTCCAGCAGTTTCCATAACATCAGTAGGGAAGAATATCTTATAATCTTTCGAATCAGGAAAACCTAGGCTGGCAAAGGGCCATTGTCCTGAAGAGAACCATGTATCGAAAGTATCCGTTTCTTGTTTGACTTCGCCACCACATTTTTTGCAAGTCGTTAGTTTATTATCTATGTCTACCATCCAGTCATTGCATTTAACGCAGATTTTGGCGGGAATAGGGATACCCCAAACGATTTGACGGGAAACATTCCAATCTATGATATTTTTAAGCCAATGAAGGGATATTTTTTTGTAATGTTCTGGAATGTATTCAATTTCTCCGTTTTCAATAGCTTTGATGGCTGGTTCCGCCAGGGGTTTCATTTTAATAAACCACTGTTCTTTTATCTGTGGCTCTATCAGTGATTCACACTTATAACATTTTTTTACAATGTGTTTATATCTATCGTCTATTTTGACCAGCAATCCTTTAGATCTGAATTTTTCGACAATAAGCGAGCGACCTTCTTTAATAGATATTCCGGCAAATTCTTTGGCGATCGGCATGAGTTTGCCGCGGAAATCAATTATCTGTTCTTTTTCGAGACTATGTCTTTCGGCAATATCAAAGTCAGTCGCATCATGCCATGGTGTTATAGTCATAACACCTGTTCCAAAAGACATATCAATGGCTTCATCTTTGATTATTGTTGCTGTTATAGGACCATTGATCCATTCAAGTTCTATCTTTTGTCCGTTTTTATAATTTTTATATCTATTATCGTCGGGGTGCATTACCACATACTTATCGCCGAATTTAGTTTCGGGACGGGCAGTAGCTATAATAAAAGGGCCATATTGAAGATAATAAAAATTATCAGGCTGTTCTACGTCAATGGTTTCAAGATCGGATAGAGATGTTTGATGTTTTGGGCACCAATTGATGATTTTTTTTCCACGATAGACTAAACCATCCTTAGCCATTTTAGCGAAGGTTTTATAGACTGTTTTGACGATATCCGTATCGAGAGTGAATTTTTCCCGAGTCCAATCGCAGGAGGCACCGATTCTTGGAATTTGGCTTTTAATACTACTCTTATTATTTAGGGTGAAATTTAAGATTTCGTTATAAAGGCTCTTTGCTTCCATTTGAAATCTTGATCGCCCTTCTTTTTCGAGTTGTTTTTCGTATACGACTTGAGTTTCAAAACCGGCATGGTCGAGGCCGGGTAGCCACAGGGTTTTATATCCGCGCATTCGTTTATAGCGGATCATAATATCTTCAACCGTCATTACCAATCCATGTCCGGCATGGAGCGATCCGTTAGCATTGGTGGGAGGCATTATTATAGTAAAAGGTTTTTTCCGTTTTCCGGGTAAATTATCAGGATTAAAATAACCACTCTCTTCCCAGAGTTTATATATTCTATCTTCGGTTTCTTGGGGATTGTAGGTTTTGGATAGCTCTGTTGACATAAATTACGCTTTCTATATCATATATGATACAGCTTTTTGATAATATAAGGAATAATTACATGAATGCAGTTAGCGTCGTTTCTAAGGATGAGTTTGTGAGTGGTCTCGTTAATAACGCATCATGGTTCCAAAAGATTAGAGCCATAGTATATCCGGTTAGGTTGGGTACATTTCAGCCGGTTGATTTAATTGCTTCGGATACTTTTTATCTGTTTACTTGCGAGCACTGCGGGAAATATTCTGTTGACCACCTTCATGGTAAGGGAAGTTTATACTGCCACCTTTGCAACTAAAACCCTAGATTTGCATCCATTTCGACAGACTCCCAATTCAAGGAGTCTTTTTTATTGCCATGTTTTTGAGCGGAAAAATATCCGGCCAGAGCTATCATAGCGGCATTATCTCCGGTATATTCAAGTTCCGGTTGAGAATATTTTATTTTAATCTTCTTTGCCTCTAACGATAATCTTTTTCTTAGTTCTTTATTTGCTGATACTCCGCCTGAAAGAAGTATTGATTTTACTTTATATTCTTTGGCAGCTTTTATTGTTTTAAGAATTAACACGTCTAATGCGGCTTTTTGGAATGATGCGGCGATATCAGCTTTCTGCCGTGAATTACGAATTATCCCGATTCTATCGAGGATCCTCGATTGCAAGGCAATCGGGACGAATTTCGAATTACGAATCGGGAAATTCAAATCTCTAAGCAAATATAAAACTGCAGTTTTTAAGCCCGAGTAACTAAAATTATAATTTTTCGCATGAATCATCGGACTTGGCAGGGGATAGCGATTAGGATTTCCTTTTTCTGCTATTTTTGAAATGGCTGGTCCTCCGGGATAGCCAAGACTTAAAAGACGGGCAACCTTATCAAAGGCTTCACCGATTGCGTCATCAAGCGTTTCGCCGATTAACTTGTATTTTCCGTGACCTAGCATTAGTACGAGCTCTGTGTGGCCACCAGAAACAATTAAATTTAGTACTGGAAAAATATTTTTAGAATCAATTTTAAATTTTGAATTTTGAATTTGTTTAGAGTTTAGGATTTTGAGTTTAGGATTTACAGTAATAGGTAACCAATTACTGTAAATATGTCCTTCAAGATGGCTTACTCCGATAAGCGGTTTACTATATTTCCAAGCAATTGTTTTAGCAAAAGTAATACCAACAAGCAAAGCCGGTCCAAGTCCGGGTCCGCGGGTTACGGCGATTAAGTCAATTTCTTTTTTAAATCCATCAGATGACGGATTTATTTTTGCGGTTTTCAAAGCGAGCCTAAAAACATGTCCTATGTTTTTGACATGTTCTCTCGCGGCAAGATTCGGAACCACTCCGCCGTATTTTGCATGTAGTTTAACTTGCGATGAGATGGTGTTCGACAAGACTTTTATGCTCTTTATCTCTTGTCTCTTGTCACTTATTTCAATTACTGCCACCGCTGTCTCATCACAAGATGTTTCAACTCCAATAACTTTCATAAGCATAAATTTTACCAATTTTATTGATTTTGTCCAGCTTCTATGAGATAATATTTTCAGTTCTTATCAACAATAGATATTGAACAGTATTTTAAAAATGATAAACTTGAACTAAAGGTATAAGATATACATGTATATATCTGTAGTACTAATGGCGCTATCGTCTATCGGTTAGGACATCTCGTTTTCAACGAGAGAAGCGGGGTTCGACTCCCCGTAGCGCTGCATGGGATTAAGAAAAGATTACCAGGCGGCACTTACCCTTCGACTCGAAGGTAAAACCTACGGAGAAATTAGGGGGATTTTTAAAATTCCCAAATCTACTCTTAGTGGTTGGTTCTCTGATCTAAAAGTAGGAAATAGGGCTAAAAAGATTCTAGAATCCAAGAAAAAAAATGGTTATTATAAGCTTGTTGAGTTTAACAAAGTAAGGACACTGGGTATTCATAAGGAGAATGAGGGTATAAGAAAGAATTATGAGTTTCGTGTGGGCAAGCTAAGTAATAGAGAATTAATGATTCTTGGAGCAGCTCTATATTGGGGGGAAGGTTACAAAAATTTTAACCAAAAAAGAGTTGTGTATCCCTATATATGTTTGGCAAACTCTGAACCCGAAATGATCATAACTTTTATTCATTTTCTTGAAAAAATTTTAGGTATTACAAAAGATCAAATTAAGGTCCCAGTTTTTATTTATCCCGGCATGATTCCAGAAGAAGCAATAAATTATTGGCAAAAATTGACTGGAATTCCAAGAGAAAACTTTCGTTGTCAGATGGCTTTAAGCAGAGCTAGTCAGAGGAAAAGACCAAAGAATTTGCTACCATATGGCACTCTTCAGCTCAGAGTGGTTAAGCGTCAAGAATTTTTCAAGATAAGGGGTTTGATAGACGGTATAATCAAATCAGCAGGATTTTGAATGAGTTTATTTCAGAATGTATGTCTATTAAATAATCTGAATTTTGGGCGAGGAATTTGTAAATTTTTAACATAATAGTTCTAACCCCCCCCGATTCCGCAATTTTAGTGAGTTAATGTTTATGCTACTTTTTATGGTGATGGCTAGGAGATGTTAGAACCGCTAACACATTTTATAAATGACCAAGAAACTTGCGCGGGTAACTTTATTCGGCTTAGACTGCGTTGAGATAAGTAGGCTTATTCAAGTGGCAGAGATTTGCCAGAAAGATTTTGAATTTGAAAAAGTTAAGCTCTTAACATCTTTGGAAAGTAACCATTCAAACATCGTTAAAATTGATCCTATAAATACCATAGAAGCCTACAACCAGTTTATGATTAAGAAGATGAACGATTATATTGATACGGATTTTGTTTTAGTTATCCAATACGATGGCTTTATCCTCAATCCCGAAGCTTGGACCGACGAATACCTCAAATATGATTATATCGGAGCTCCTTGGCATAAAGACGGACATTTCATAGTTGGGAATGGCGGCTTTAGCTTAAGAAGTAAAAAATTATTAGAAATATTACAAAAAGACGACTCTCTTCAAATTCCAGCAGATGAGCCAGAAGACACTTTTATCTGCCAAGAAAAAAGAGAGCATCTTGAAAGCAAAGGAATTAAGTTTGCTCCCGTGGATCTGGCTAGACAATTTGCCCTAGAAGCTAATGAAAAAGATGGCGTTGAATGGACTAATCAATTCGGCTTTCACGGTCTGAAATGGACCGATATTTCTAAATGGTTAAAAGAGCATCCCGAATATAAAATTGATAATCCTTTAGATAGCTGGGCCTTGGGAGTTAAAGAAAGGTTTAAATCTAATGAATAAGCATCTTATCGTGGGAATTGTGGGTCCTTCTGGTTCTGGTAAAAGCACACTGTGTAAAACCTTGAAAGCAAGTTCAGGGGATTATGAGCATATTAAGCTAGATAACTATTTTAAAGATCCAGAGACTTTCCCGATAAAGAAAGGATTTAAGAACTGGGAGTTACCAGCTAATCTGAAGTTTGATGAGCTGGTTAGGGATTTGGAAACCTTAAAGAACGATCAAGAAGTGCATACTAAATCTTTTCCGAAGAAGGCTGGAGCTAAACCTGAACCAATAACACTGAAACCCAAACCCGTTATCCTGATTGAAGGTTTTATACTGCTTAAGGATGTGAAATTAAGAGATATGCTTGATGTTAAAATATACTTAGATATTCATCCCGAATTGATGTTACATCGCCGATCTATCCGATTTGGAGCAGATCACATCAATGACTATGACACTGAAGTAGCTATTCCAGAATTTTTAGAACACGGCGTGGTTCAGAAAGAGGAAGCTGATTATGTAGTTGATGCAACGAGGGACCAATCGGAAGTTATTAAAGAAGTTAAGGAAATTATAGACTTGGAACGGAATAAGAATTAAATTCAAAGGATGCCATCGGCTGTAAATCACGCTTAATAATAGCCCAATTTATAGTTCTGAACGCATCCCTTAGGCCCTGCCAAATGGAAAAGGTTGATATCTAGGTTTTTAATTATTGAATATCTGATAAGATTAATTTATGGAAAATCCGTTTAAAAAATTCTTTCACGAAGATTCGGAGTTAGCTCCTCCCAGACGCATGGAGCCGGAAGAGAAAGCAAAAAGATTAGCAGAGCTCAAAGAATGGAAAAGACAGGTCGAGGTAGGGGCGAGTATGGAGCGTGTTCCGGATGATATGGAACAGATAGATAAGATAGATGAAGAAATTCGTAGACTCGAACAGGAATAGCAAAATAAATCCCGACGCTAGCGTCGGGATTTATTTTGCCTCAGAGACTATTTGCTTAAATACTTCGGGATTATGTTCTGCGAGATCAGACAATATTTTTCTGTCTATTTCTATTTTTGATTTGAGGAGGCTATTGATTAGTCTTGAATATGTCGTTCCATTATCTCTGGCGGCGGCATTTATTCTAATCTGCCATAATCTTCGGAAATCTCGCTTCTTCTTTTTTCTATCGGCAAATTGGAAAGTCCAAGCGTGAAGAAGAGCTTCTTTAGCTTGTCGGTATTTGGATTTGCGGGTCCACATAAAACCCTTTGCATGTTTCAGCAATCTTTTTCTTCTGGCGTTTGCTTGTACTCCTCGTTTTACGCGTGCCATGGGATGTTATTAATTAAAAATTAAAGCTTTATATTTCTTAGCTAATTCGTTTGGTATCTGAACAGACCCCTTTTTATTGCGGGTTTGTTGTCCGGTTGCTCTAGCGTTAAAATGATTTTGTCCGGGAGGACGTTTCATTATTTTTCCGGTTCCGGTTACTTTTATTCTCTTAAGAAATGATTTATTAGTTTTTCCCATCCCGTTAGAGACAGGTTACGACTTTGTCGTAACCGTGCTCAGTTAATTATATTTTAATTCCCATTTAGATATTTATAGCCACCATTTTTAGCTAATGGCCATTCGATATGTCTCTAACGGGATTATTTTTTATTTTTATCTTTTTTAATTACAATTGTCCAGCCGTAGGGAGATCTGCCGATTGGATTCATAAGTACATAAGGCTCACTTACTAGCTTGATGAAGGTTTCAAGCTTCTCCCTTCCCATATGAGCCAGTCCTTTTTCTCGGCCACGGAGAGTCAATTCTACCTTGACCGGATGCCCGTCCTTCAGGAAACCATCTATTTGTTCTGATTTAAACTTAAGATCGTGTTGACCGGTTTTGAAGCCTACCCTAACGGTTTTCATTTCCTGGTCTCTTTGTTTTGGCGCTCCTTTCTCCTGCTTTTCTTTACGATATACATATTTACCATAATCCATAATTTTGGCAATAGGAGGCTTCATCTGTGCGCCAACTTCAACCAGATCAAGATCTTTTTCGTGAGCAAGTCTTAGGGCATCAAAAATCGGCATAATACCGAGTTTATTGCCCTGATCATCAATCACATCAACTTCCGGAACCCGTATTTGATTGTTTACTCGTAAATGTTTTAACAACGAATGTATTATAGCAAGGATTAGGAAAAAATAAAAGGCATGTATTATTGCAGAAATGATTTCAAGGAGTATAGTGTGATGAGAACTTATAAGCGCAGGTTGTTAGCTATGAAGTCTGATAGGCGAAAACTATGGGTTGATGGAGAATTTATCGATGAGAATGACGCAGTATTTAATGTTCTTTCACATGCTTTGCACTATGGTACTGGAGTTTTTGAGGGTATTAGGAGCTATTCCACGAACAGCGTGCCAGCTATATTCAGGCTCGATGACCATTTGAAAAGATTACTCTATTCAGCTGAATGCTTAAATATGCAAATACCGTTTTCAGAGATCCAAATAAAGGAAGCCATTATTCGGTTGGTGAATGAAAATGATTTAGTCGATTGCTATATAAGACCGATTGCATTTTTTGGTAGTGGTAAAATGGGTTTATTTCCTAACACCAATAAAATATCTGTTGCTATAGCATGCTGGCAATGGGTTTTAAAAGACGGAGCATCAAACGGAGTAAGGGTTTGTGTCTCGAGTTTTATAAAACCACATCCAATCTCGGTTCCCTTAGAGGCAAAGATTAGTGGTAATTATGTTAATTCTGTGTTGGCCCATCAAGAAGCAAGGCGTAGGGGTTTTGATGAAGCTTTACTCTTAGATTACAGGGGCTATGTTGCTGAAGGTCCGGGAGAAAATATATTTTTGGTTAAAAATAAGATTCTAATAACCCCATCAAGGAATTCAATCCTTCCCGGAATAACACGCGATAGTATAATGAACTTAGCTCGAGATAATGGGCTTAGAGTTATTGAACAAAATGTTTTACCTGAAGATTTAATTAAGGTCGATGAATTGTTTTTTGTCGGTACTGCGGCTGAGATATGGCCTATTGTCGAACTGAATGGAATAGAAATTGGGAATGGAGGAGTTGGTCCTATTACTAGCGAATTAAAGGGCGAGTATCAGGAGCTTGTACGCGGGGGAAATACAAAATATTTAAAATGGCTAACGTTGGTTAATTAAACTCCGTACTCAAAAGTGCGGAATTTTTGTATTGCCTGCTAGAAAACCACGCCCATTAGGGTGTGGTTTTCTATTGCGTAGACTAAATTAGAAATATTTGAGGACTCCTTGGAGAACATGAAAAGGTCGCAGAACATCGAAACGGCTAATAACCCCGATGATTTTATGTTCTTTATCTACGACCGGTATTGGATTGACTTTGTGATGTTCTTTAAATAATTTAATTATCTCGTCATACGGCAGGTCTGCCTCAATAGTCAGTGGGTCTTTGTTCATTATGTCCGATACTTTTAATGATAGTATTTCTTCCTGAAAGTGAGATTCCTCTTCTTTGAATTGGGGAAGATTGCGAAGAACTACCTGTAGGGTAGGAAGGTGGACTGCCGAGGTTTTGTTTATTAGGTCATATTCAGTTACTATTCCAACTACTTTGTTGTCGTTATCTACCACCGGGACACCATCAAAATTATGTTCAGCTAGAATTTTAGCCACATCTAAGAGATTAGTATCAGGGTGAACCGAGACGACTTCTTTAGTCATTATATCTTTAGCCAATACAATTGTTGATTCTTTATCCGTCATAGTTTTTATTACCACTCGCTTTATTTACGAGTAAAACTTATTTTTTTGAGCGGTCATACGACCACTGCTCGGCTTCGCTCGGTTGCGGTCATACGACGACTGCTCCGCTCCCTGTGTTCGCGGGTTGCCGTATCCCAAAAGATTAAGCGGTCTCAATATGTCGAATCTGCTTATAATACCGACGACCTTACCCTCACTATTTACAATTGGTATAGGATTGACTCGATGATGAGCTATGAATGCCGCTACAATCTCTTCGAAGGTAGTGTCTTCCCCTAAGATTAAGGGTTCTTTATTCATAATGCTTTCTGCTGTTAATGATGAAATTTCTCTAGCGCCTTCTTCAATAGCTTCGCCCATATTCTTAGATTTTTTTGAATAAACCTCGCCTAATATTTTTTGTAAAAAAGAAGAATTTGCCGTGGATGTTCTGATTATCAGGTCATATTCTGTAATTATTCCCAGTAAGAGGCCATCTTTGTCTGTTACAGGTAAGCCATCAAAATTATGCTCGCTTATTATTTTTGCAACATCAAATATAGAAGTATCTTTAGATACTGACAGAACCTTCTTGGTCATTATATCCTTAGCTAGAACTTTCTTTGGTTTAATCTCATCCATACCTTATATTATATAAACTACGCCCTTGATTTGCAACCCCAGCGAAGCGGAGCAGTGGTCGTATGACCGCAACCGAGCGAAGCCGAGCAGTGGTCGTATGACCGCAACCGAGCGAAGCCGAGCAGCAACCCTCGAGCATAGCGAGAGGGGCAGTGGCCGCATGGCCGCAACCGAGCGAAGCCGAGCAGTGGTCGTATGACCATCGTCGTATAACGGCAAGCCCGTTCTGAATAACAAAATCCACATTCTTAATTGAGACTGTTATATGATATAATATTACTATAACTAGATAGTGAAATTTCCGCTTACTGACAGGCGAGCAGAATATTTTTAAATGGCTTTACATAAAACTAAAAATTTAGGCCAAATTCTTATTGTTGAGGACAATATCTTTATGGCCGAACTATTAGCTGAGAAGATAACAAATGCCGGTTATGAAGTTATGACCGTGTATAGTGGCGGGGACGCCTTGGATAAGATATCGAATACGAAGCCAGCTCTTATATTACTCGATTTCCCCTTAATGGGGGAGGTAGATGGGTTTGAATTACTGACTAGGATTCGTAAAACTTTCGATAAAATTGCATTGCCTGTTATAGTGATGTTTAATCTAAATCAGCCGGAAGCTATGGAGCGGAGTCTCAAGGTGGGTGCTAATTATTATTTAGTTAAAGCGCTTGTTAATACCGAAGATATTGTTGCTAGGGTTGGAGATATACTTAAAAGTAAAACGCGGGAGATTCCAATCGAAAAAATTGCCATTGATCAGGGTGGGGTAAATGTCAAAGAGGTTGCTGAAAAAGCAGAGGCAACCCGAAAAGAAAAATTTGAGATTTCACTCGAAGTTCCTAAAGGACTTAAAGCAAAAATCGACAAAATGTTATTGATGCCGGAAAATGAAATATCAATAATAAGCTTGGTTGATAGTATGATGGAGTATGCTTTTTTGGCCAGAGCTTCAGATATTCACCTTGAACCGGTTGAGGATAAGCTGATTGCTCGATTAAGAATAGACGGAATTCTACACGATGTTTTTCTGTTTCCTAAAGGAATCCATTCGGGAGTTATTACCAGAATAAAAGTCTTAGGCGGTATGCGTACAGATGAACACCAAGCTGCTCAAGATGGGCGTTTCAGAATTGCTATCGCCAACCCTTCCCGTCAGTTTGATGTTAGGGTTTCTATAATCCCAACTTATTATGGCGAAAATTCAGTTTTACGTCTTTTGGCTGAACAAACCCAAATAGCTAAGATAGACGACCTAGCTTTAACTGAAGCGGACAAGGAAAAAATAAGGCGGGCTACTCAAAGACCTCATGGTATGATATTAGCGACAGGACCCACCGGTTCAGGTAAAACAACCACGCTATACACCATATTAAAAGAAGTAAATACGCGGGAAGTATCAGTCATTACCATTGAAGATCCTATTGAGTATTCTCTTGAGGGTATAGACCAGATTCAGGTTAATCAAAGAACCGGTCTTACTTTTGCTGCCGGATTGCGTTCTATATTGCGTCAAGACCCGAATGTTATTATGGTCGGAGAAATAAGAGATCAGGAAACGGCATCAATTGCCGTAAATGCCGCACTAACCGGCCATAAACTTCTTACTACTCTCCACACCAACGATTCCGCGACTACGTTACCAAGACTTCTTGATATGGGCGTTGAGCCTTTTTTAGTGGCTTCGACTGTGAATATTGCCATAGGACAGAGATTAGTTCGTATGATATGCCCTCAATGCAAGACAAAAAAGCGTCTTACTGACGCTGAATTCGATAGTTTAAAAGATCATCTTCCCATAGATATAGTCGATAACCATAGAGATTTTTACTACGGCAAAGGATGTGCTGAATGTGGTGATACCGGATACTTTAGTCGAATGGGACTTTATGAAGTTCTTGAGATTAATGATTTTATTCGCGAGGCAATTATGAGACGAGCTGATGCGGGAGAAATTAAAAAAATAGCTATTAAGAATGGTATGGTCACTCTTCTCGAAGACGGCTTCAAAAAAGCGATTGAGGGTCTGACCACAATAGAAGAGATATTAAGAGTCGTTAATGAGTAATTTACATAATTTATTTTTTAGATTATCAACAAAAGAAAAAATGCTTTTTGCGCGGAATCTTGAAGTTATGGTCCGTTCCGGTATGCAGATTCTCCAGAGTTTAGAAATATTGAAGGCGCAAACTAAATCTAGAACTTTTCAAAAAATAATCGACCAAATAATATTTGATCTTAAAAACGGCCACTATCTTGCCGACGGTCTTGCTCGTTATCAGAATATATTCGGAGATTTCTTTATTAATCTTGTTCGGGTCGGTGAAACTAGCGGTACTTTAAGCGAGAACTTAAAGTATTTATCTGAAGAACTTAGGAAGAGAGATGAATTACAAAAAAAGATAAGAGGGGCGATGGCTTATCCGATGGTTATTTTCGTTTCTACAATTGGTATTACTTCGGTAATGATATTTATTATATTTCCCAAGATACTTCCGGTTTTGACGAGTCTTAATGTTGAATTACCGCTTGTTACCAGAGTATTTATCGCCATATCTCAATTTATGACCAAATATGGTTATTTAGTCGGGCTGGGTATAGTGGGATTGGCGGTTGGTTTCTGGGCTATACTAAAAATTCCTAGGGTAAAATTTATCTGGCATCAGACAATACTTTCTACACCCCTTGTCGGAGATATGTCCAGATCAATCAATGTAATAAGTTTCTCACGGACTATTGGCCTTCTTTTGAAAGCAGGAATAAAGATTGTCGAAGCTCTCGAAATTACTGCCAATACTCTTTCTAGTCTCGTGTATAAAAGAGAAATATTAAGAGTAGCTGAAGGAGTTCGCAGGGGTGACCCGATGTCTAAGCAGTTTGTTCAGAATTCAAAACTTTTTCCGCCGATTTTCTCCCAGATGGTTATTGTTGGCGAGAATACCGGTAAACTAGATGAATCGATACTTTTTCTAGCCGATTTTTATGAGTCTGAACTAGATGAATCTACTAAATCGCTTTCAACATTTATCGAGCCAATAATGCTTTTGATTATGGGTGCTATTGTTGCTTTTGTTGCTTTAGCGATTATTACTCCTATTTATGCAATAACGCAGACACTGGGAAGATAATTTAAAATTAAAAAGTTAAAATGCAAAATTACAATTTAGAATCTAAAAATTCAGAGATTAGGAGATTTTTAATTGAAATTTTAAATTTTTAATTTTGACTTTTAAATTTAAAACCGGAGGTTTTACATTGATTGAAACTCTCATTGCTATCGGCATATTTGCTATTATTTCAGTTGCCATTTATTCTTCCTACTCCAATGTTATCGATATTATAATTGCTTCACAGCTCAATGCTACTGGATTGACTGTGATAGCCAACGAACTTGAGGCTATAAGAAACATTAGTTATGACGATATAGGTATTCAGGGCGGAGCTCCAAGTGGAATTATTCCAGCTGTTAAGAATATTAATTTTTCGGGTATAGAATTTGTTTTAAATACTACAGCCAGGAATGTTGACGATTCTTTTGACGGTACTTTGGGGGGTAATCCGAACGATACCGCTCCGGCAGATTACAAGATAGTGGAGCTCGAACTCCTGTGTGCTAATTGTTCTAAATTCATTACCATAAAAACAACAACTACTATTGCTCCGGCTAGTCTCGAAAGCGCTTCTAAGAATGGCAATCTCTTTATTAATGTAATTGATGCTTCGGGTCAGCCAATTCCCCAGGCGAATGTGACAGTAATAAACAGCTCAGTTAATCCGACAATAACTATTAATGATGTTACTAATATAAATGGCCAACTCCAGTTAGTTGATATAGCGACAAGCTCGCTAGGCTATCAGATTATTGTTTCCAAGCCCGGATATTCAACCGAAAAAACGTATAAGCCCGGGGATGCTCAAAATCCCAATCCAATTAAACCCCATGCGACAGTTGTTCAGCAACAAGTGACGATTGTAACCTTCAATATTGATCGGTTAAGTGTTCAGAGTTTAAATACCCGAAATAAATTTTGCCAAGCTATTCAGAATATAGATTTTAATCAGCAGGGAGCCAAACTTATCGGAGCTGACCCCGATGTCTATAAGTATTCAGTAACAGATTCAACTGATTTAAACGGAAATAAAGTAAGCGATCTTGAGAGGGATACTTATGTTATTCAGAATACTGATGCTGGCTATGATCTTGCCGGGGCGTCTTTATTGTCGCCTCTTAATGTCAGTTCAAATATTAACTATACGGTTAATTGGCTTATGGAACCGAAGAGCCCCGCTTCTTTACTTGTAGTTGTTCAGGATGGCGACGGTCAATTCATCGATGGAGCCACCGTGAGTCTAGTTAAGACCGGATTTAGCGCTACAAAAGTCTCTGGGCACAATTATTTCGATCAAACCGATTGGTCAGGAGCTCAATTCAGCCAGAAGAGTCAGAATATGGAAGAAACCAATCCTACTGGTAATCTTAAACTCAAACAAATTGGCGGTAAATATGCCTCAATGAGCGCGGAATGGCTTGAGTCATCAACGTTTGATATGGGAACAATAGCGGATTTTTATAAATTAAAATGGAATCCATTAAGTCAGCCTCCAGAGACGGGAATGGATAGTCTAAAATTTCAAATTGCAACAAATAATGATAACAACACATGGAATTATCTTGGTCCCGATGGTACTTCGGCAACTTACTATACCAGCCCTGACTCGGTAATTTATGCGGGTCAAAATGGTAGCCGGTACCTAAGATACAAGATTTATCTTTTTACTGAAAATCAGGACTATACTCCCATTCTTGAAGATGTGAATATTGAGTTTTCGTCTTCTTGTATTCCATCGGGTCAGTCTTTCTTTCCGGGACTTACAAATGAATCTTATACTTTGACTATTCAAAAATCCGGATATCAAACACACATCATTCAGGCCAATATAGTGAACGGTTGGCAGGAGCATCGGGCAACTTTGTTGCCCTAAATATAAAGCGTAAATATCAAAATAAAAAATGAAAGATAAAGATAAAATTTTATAGGCTCAAAATAACTTTTAATTTTACATTGTAATTTTGATTTTTAAATTTTAATTTTTTAATTATGCATAGGGGATTTACCTTAATTGAAATTTTAATTTCCATTAGTATTCTATCCGGAATTATTTTTGTTGTGAGTATGTTCGGTCTGGATATTTTTGACCTACAGATTTTTTTAGGGGATGTATTTGTCATTCAGCAGGAGGTCACCGTTACTTTGACTGAAATGGGGATCGAAGTCAGATCTATGGGACCTTCGGCTAACGGTAGTTATCCAATTGAGTCGGCTTCTGCGACATCACTTGTTTTTTATAGCGACACAGATGGAAATGGGACTTTCGAGAGAATTCGCTATTTTGTTGAGGGTAATGTTTTGCGTAAAGGAATAATAGAGCCGATCGGCAATCCAGCTACGTATCCTTCTGGAAACGAGGCGATTAGAGATATTGTCAGAGACTTGGTATTACCGCCGGTGGCCAGCCAACCCCTCTTTCTATATTATGACAGGAATTATACTGGGACTCAGGAGCCTATGCCAATACCGATTGATGTTAGCAGAATCCGTCTGATTAAAGCTACGATTACGGCTGACAAAACCCCTCAGGATATTTCCGGTCGTTTTGATTATTCCTCGTCAATGCTTATAAGAAATTTAAGAAATGCACAGTAATATAAAATTACGAATCAAGAATCAAGAAGGTCAGCTAAGTTTAGCTGTGCTTTTGTTCGGCTCATTGGCTATTATTATATTGGCAGGACTGATTATTTGGGTGGATACTCAACTCAAGTCTGCGCATAGAAATATTTACCGTGATTCTGCTTTCAGAATAGCTGAATCCGGGATTGAATATTACCGCTGGCATCTTGCTCATGCACCGCTTGATTTTCAAGATGGAACCGGACAGCCGGGACCATATAACCATAATTTTTATGATAAGTTGGGTAACCTTATCGGTCAATTCAAGTTAGAGATAACTCCTCCGCCGATAGGTTCAACAGTTGTAACAATTAAATCAACGGGTACGGTTGAAGGGATTTCCGATCTTGAGAAAACTATTGAAGTAAAATTTGCTAAGCCATCCTTTGCTAAATATGCTGTAGTTTTAAATGATAATGTCAGATTCGGCCCTGGAACAGAGGTTTTTGGGCAGATACATTCTAATGGTGGTATAAGATTTGATGGCCTAGCCCATAATATAGTAACAAGTGCGATAGATGAATATAATGATCCGGATCATTCAGGTGGAGTTGAGTTCGGTGTTCATACTCATGTTATTCCTATCGATCCGCAACCTCCCGCAGAGGTTCCTGATAGATCCGATGTTTTTATGGCTGGCCGTCAGTTTCCTGTTCCTGCCGTAGATTTTACCGGGATATCAAATAATTTAGCTGATATTAAAATAGCTGCCCAAACTTCGGGACGATATTTTGGACCGACAGAAAAGGGTGAGTATGGATATAATTTAATTTTTAAAACAAACGATACCTTTGATCTGTATAAAGTTAAAAGTTTAGTTAATAAGCCAAGCGGATGTATTGAGGTCCTGGGACAGAATGATTGGGGTACCTGGAGCGTAAATACAAAACAATTTTTAGGTAATTACACAATTCCGACAAACGGCCTTATATTTTTCGAAGACAATGTTTGGGTAAGCGGACAGATAAATATCGCCAGAGTTGTTATTGGTGCGGGAATTTTTCCTGAAAATTCTTCAAAATACGCTCATATAATAATCAATAATGACTTACTGTATACCAATTACGACGGTCAGGATTCGATAGGATTACTAGCTCAAGGCGATATAAGCGTGGGCATGGTAAGTGAAGATGATCTTAGAATAGATGCTGCGATTTTTGCTCAGAATAGGCGAGTTGGAAGATTTTATTACCGTCCACCATCAGGTAACCAAAATAGATGTTCGCCCTATCATATCAGGCAAATTATTACTATTTATGGGATGATAGGTTCAAATGACAGATACGGTTTTGCTTATAGTGATGGAACTGGATATCAGACAAGAAACTTGATTTACGATCCTAATTTGTTATATAATCCGCCGCCTAGTTTCCCTCTTACCTCGGATCAGTACGAGGAAATATCTTGGAGCGAAGTTAAGTAAGGTGCTGTCCACTCCGTAGCTTTAGCGAAGGAGTGTGGACAACTGTTTTATGGAGCGATGATATAATAGATATAGGAGGTCATCTTAAAATTCTCTTTCGAGGTAGAATTTATGTATCTGAGCCGAAACGAAATGAAAATTCTGAAGCATATCGTGTGATATGCTAAGGAATTTTCACGAAGTTGGAGACCAGATACAGAGATTATAGCCGAATACGGAGTTTTAAGATGACCTCTGGGTCGATTTATCTGTCTGAAAGCGCTTGGACGGATAAAAGTTAAAAATTTTCCGCCAAAGGCGGATCCGCCTCAGGCGGAAAAAAATAAAAATAAAAATTAAATTCTATGAAAATTAACAAAAAACAAGCTGGTTTTACGCTTATCGAAATTTTAGTAGTTATCGGCATCATTGCTATTTTGGCATCAGTAGTTATTGTCGCGTTAAATCCTGCCAGACAGTTTGCTCAGGCTCGTAACACACAGCGCTGGTCAAATGTTAACACCATCCTGAATGCCGTCACTCAGAGAATGGCCGACAAGAGAGGTGTCTGGACTTTAGATGCTACTTGTCTTGATGCTTTGCCTGCGGCGGCGACAGCTGTTGGTAATGACGTTGCAAATGTTGATCTTGAACCATGCATCGTTCCTACTTATGTCTCGACTATGGTCATGGATCCATCTACCGGCACTGCTGCCGATACGGGTTATACCATTATGCAGGCTGCTGGTGCTAACGGAAGATTAACCGTTTCAGCGCCTGGAGCTGAGCTAAGTGAGGTTATTTCAGTTACTCGATAAGATACCTTCTTAATTAGGCGGATGTTCTGCGTCGCCTATATCATAAAATCCCCGAAAAGGGATTTTATGGTATAATAGATCCAGCAGAGATGAAGAAACTCTTATTGATAATAATAGGGCTGTTTATACCTCTTTTCGTTTTGGCTCATGGAAGCGGGTATTTGGAATTTAATCCTGATTATTTCAAAACAAAATCTCTTAGCGTCTCAATAGTAGGTACAATTTATCAGATATTTCTTCCATCCAATGAATTTTTAGGTGGAGTAGATTTTTGGTTCGATAATGCCGGTAGTTCTGGAATAGCCTCTTTTGAGCTTCGGGACCAGAATAGTAATTTAGTAACTTCAAGAAGTATTACTATCCCGCATATCAATCCGGTATCTGGTGGCCAAAGAGTCCATATTGATTTTAATTCTCAGGTTTCTGTTATCGGAAATAATGCGTACAAGATAAGAATATCGAGTAACCTTCCTCAGCTCCAGATTTATTATTCAGATAGGATAAAATTCTTGGGTCATAATGAGCCTCGTGTCTCGGATTATATTAATGGTGCAGCGGAAATAAACGGAGAAGAACAGCAGTTTAGCTTTAAATATACTCTTTATGAAACAAGCGAGGCGTCCGCTCCAATAATTTCTAATATTGCCTGGTCAGTAATTTCTGCCAATGAGATGAAGGTTGATTTCAGTGTTAATGAACCAGTGGATTATCGTATCGAATATGGAGTGAATGGGCAGGGTTACACTCAAACCACTGATTTTATTGGAGATTACCAATTTTGTGCTTCGGGAATTTTAAGCTGTAGTATAAGCATTCCTGTTTCAGCTAATACAAACTATCAATACCGCTTGACTGCAAAAGATTCATGGAGTAATCAATCACAAGCTACCGGTACGTTTATGTCCGGTGAGAGCCAGACTCCGGTACCGACTGTCACTCCCGTTACTTCTATTTCATCAACTCCGGTACCTTCGGTTACGCCGACACCTTTAATTGATAGTGTTCCGCCAGTTATTTCTAATCTAAGAATTGTTAATTTGACTAATAATTCAGTTGATGTCGCTTGGACGACAGATGAGGTGGCAAATTCATATCTTGTGATAAGCTTCACGTCTGACCTCTTAACTATTGCCGCCGCATCCGATCCGACATTTGAGTTGGAGCATTTATTGAAGATAGGACCATCACTGAATCCGCAAGCACCATATTTAGCTAGGATTATTTCTCGTGACTTATCAGATAATCCGAGTATGGCGAGTATAAGTTTTACCACTCTTAGTGTTGGACCGACGCCTGCTACGACGCCATCTCCATCTGTGCCCCCACCTCTACCAAGCCAGACTCCGATTCAAACTCCGTTGCCGACAAATATTGTTGTAACTTCTTCGGGCGATGGAACTGGCGGAGGAGCTGTCCAGTGGAATTTACCGATTAGCGGAGAGCCATCCGATGGTTATAGAGTTGATGTTTTCGATAAAGACGGAAAACTAGTAAAAACTGTTTTGGTTAAGGACGGTTCGCGTAAAGCCGATATTCCTGAGCTTCAGGATGGAGATAGGATAATAGTTTATACTAATAACAACGGAGTCTTTGAAAAAATAGATAAGCCGATAGAGCTTGGGGCTGAAGACACTTTTTCTCAGAGGCTTCTGGCTCTTTGGCCATATCTATTGATACCGATTGCTTTAGGTGGTATTCTCTGGTGGCTACAACGCAGGAAAGTTAAAAATGTAAATATCAAAATGGAAAATGACAGTTCAAAATCTTAAAATTTTAGGATTTTACATTGTAATTTTAATTTTTGATTTTTAAATTTTACATTTGCTCAAAGTTTTATATGAAGATAATCACTTAATTGCCGTATACAAACCGGCCGGTATTTTGATTCAGGCAGGAGACAGAAAGAGCGGAAATTTAATGGATGTGGTCAAGGAGTATCTTAAGCAGAAATATAATAAACCCGGAAACGTGTTTCTCGGATTGGTTCATCGTCTCGATAAGCCTGTTTGCGGTATTGTTGTTTTTGCCAAGACATCTAAGGGCGCCTCCAGATTATCGGAGCAGTTTCGTAATCGGCAAGTTAAAAAAACTTACACAGCGTTACTGGAAGGAATTCTTAAGCCCGAGAATGGAAATTTGATTCACTATATTAAAAAAGACGAATTTAAGTTAGTGGCTCTTGTTTCCGAGAAAGAACTGCCCGGGTATGTTCATTCCGAGCTTGATTATCGGGTTATTAAAAAAACCCCGCCAGGGCGGGGTAAACTAGAAAAATATTCTTTAGTTAAAATAAATTTAAAAACCGGACGATTTAATCAGATTCGCGCTCAGTTTTCGCATATCGGCCATCCGGTAGTAGGGGATAATCTTTATAACGCTAAGTCAAAAATATCAGATGGTTCAATAGCCCTTTGTGCTACCGAAATAGAATTTAAAACCGCTACCAGTGAAGAAGTAATAAATATAAAAGCAGATTATCCGGAGGAGTGGGACAAAATGATTAATCGGGATATTTAATAGAATCTCTTTATTAGAGGATTAAGACGAGTGACGATTTCGTAACTACTGGTATCGCTTAAATCAGCCATATTGTCGGCTGAAAATTCTAATTTTCCACTCTTTCCAATTAAGACTACCTCGTTTCCGACTTTTACATTTTTAATATCCGTAATATCAACACTGATCATATCCATTGAAACTCGGCCGAGAATTCTCGCCTCGTTGCCGTTAATCAACGCTTTACCGATACTAGATAGAGATCGCGGCAATCCATGCCAATAACCGATTGGTAAAACCGCAACCCTTGAGGGACGATTAAGTGTCTCTGTCAAATCATAGCCGATACTGCTTCCTTGCGGTAGATTTTTAATTTGACCCACAATCGTTTTCCATGATAGAACCGGTTCAAGTTTTAATTTCCCCTTGAATGCCTCTTTGGTTTCTTTTGATGGCCAAAGCCCATGGAGTCCAATTCCGATTCTGACTAAATCAAAATGGCTTTGAGGAAAAATGATTGTACCTGCTGTTGCCGACGCATGTTTTATGGGTATCTTAAATCCTGCTGATTCTAAGAGATTGATAACTTTTTTAAACTCCCTAAGCTGGCTAAGGGTTGCAGAGGGGAATGCCGGATTTTTAGCCGAGGAAAAATGAGTATAAATACCCTCAAGTATTACGGGTAATGTTTTTGATTTTAGAATTTTTATTACATCGGGAATTTCGGAAATAAAAAATCCCTGACGATGCATTCCCGTATCAATTTTCAGGTGAATTTTTAATTTACTATTATTTTTATCGATATTTTTTAAATTTTTAAGAGACTGGAAATCAGAGATGGTTAAAGAAACATCATTTTTAAGAGCGCTTTTTATTTTATTTTGCAGAGTATAGCCCAGAACCAAGATAGGTTTTTTTAAGCCGGATTCTCGCAAACTCTCGGCTTCAATGATTGAATCAACACCGAACCAATCGACTCCTAAATTTTCTGTAGCGCGAGAAAAATCAATCAGGCCGTGACCATAGGCATTTGATTTCACTACAGCCATCATCAGGCACTTTTGACCAACCAAGCGCCTAAATACGCCGTAATTATTCTTTAAAGCTTGTTGACTGACTTCAATCCATGTTCTTAAGTTTTGTTTTTGGATTTCCTCGTTTTTCATAGCCTCAAAACTACGTTTAGAATTCTATAAAGGTATCACAGTTTCTGATTTTTTCAAAAATATAGAACTAATTTTGGAGGCATATAAAAGAATTTTTATATAAAAAAAGCGGCTTCACTAGCCGCCGGCGACATGACATCTTTTGTCTTTGTTTGAATGCTATTTGTCCTATCGCTTTCTGAATCCTGACTCATCCTCTCTCTTCGTTTGATATTTCCCAATTGCCTTCATGAGATCCTTTAAGAAACTCATCGGAATAGGATCGTACATTTCATCTAGTCTGCTTCTGTGAAATTCAGCAATTTCCAGGACCACCTGCATATCTTTTTCCGTTGCGCCATCCATTTTTGTTGTACCTGTCTTAGCCACTATGATGCGAGCGAACGATCGTTTCTTTGTGACATTGCTTGGATGGTAAACAATATTTTGTTCACTTACTATGAATGTTGCCAAAGAAGCGAACTGGGTAGTGGAAAGGTTCATCTTTAGGATCATAAGCTCTCTCTTTCGGGAGCACCGCTCCCTGGCTCTCTAACGCACCGCGTTCAGAGGCCACTTTTTGCACCCGATTGTGCAATCTAATTATAATACGAAAATAGTATAACTGTCAAGGGCTTGTGGTAATTATATTTTTCTCCCCTCGTCCATTGCATATTGTTTTGACTTAAGCAGTATTTAATGATAGAATAATAGTATTGGGGATGCCCAGTAGTAGAACTTCCAGATTTTTTCTAGCTGGACATTTTATATGCTGGGTATGCTCATATAATACGTAAGTTATTTCCAAGCAGTCTTTTATAGAAAAAAATAAACCGGGTAGTAGAAGTTCGAGTGGCTTCGCTTAATAATTTTTCTCTGAAAAATTATATCTCGAACTTTCACTACTGGGGATGTAAGTTTCGACGAAGTTCATTTCAAATTATATGCAAGTAGCAGATGGATATCACTGCTTTAAATATTATCCAAAATTATAATTGCTAAAACCAATTATTCAGGAGCTTTAGCTTTCGCTTAGGTTCCCGTTCCCTCAGAGATGCTCGCTATCTGAGATGAGCGCCATTAGCGAGATACTGTGTTTAGTTTCTTGGTGTGTTTTGAGTTAAACACGGGAAAATTTATCAGAATACTGGCTCGGCGATTTTGCTGATTTCTACAGCCGAGCACTAACAAATCAGCTAAACTTGTAGAATATAATCTGATCAAATTTCGGACGAGGGTTCAATCTCTCCATCTCCACCCCGTAAAATAAAAATTAAAGCGAGCTTAACAGCTTGCTTTAATTTTTATCACGGGGTAGGCTCGTGATAAATTATGAAATAATTTATTTTACGAGCCACTCTTTATATGCTAAATAAATTCTATGTATTTCGTATATATTCTACACAGTCAAAAAGATAACAAGCTCTATATCGGTTATACCGAGGATCTGAAAAATCGTTATAATTTACATACAAACGGCAAAGTTTTATCAACAAAAAATCGTAGACCGTTAGACCTAATTTATTATGAGGCATATAAAAATCAACTTGATGCTAAGAAACGTGAAATATTTTTAAAATCAGGTTCTGGGCATAGATTTATCAAAAAACAAATGGCAATTTATTTTAATCTAGCTGATGGTAGGAATTGAAACATTACCAAGTAGCCTTGACTCTCTTTGGTGTATGTGAGAATCTTTAGAAGGTTTCGTTGAAAAATACAAGAAGGAAATCAGATGAAGAAGCATGCTCTGACTGTTGTCTCAATGTTTTTGTTTGTGTTGCTTGCAGGCTCTAACTCTTTTGCTCAATCGGCCGATGATTATGCACGAAACGCTACGACTGCTCCTGATGTTACCAGTAGCGGATGGGTGCCATACGCGACGATAGGTGATCCTAACAATCCTAACATTTTTCATGCAATGTATACTAATAGCAGTCAGGGAATAAGAGCGGAAATAAATATACTAAACCACAATGGTTCGCAAGAAGAACTGATTATGTTTTTTGGATCTGAAAACGTAGGTAGGGCTGCAATCAAGGTCGATGGAATATGGTATGTGGCTAAAGCGCCTTTTGTTGACTATGCCAACCAAAGACCAGAGAATTATTTTACCAATACTCCAAATAGGAATAGTCAGGGTGTAGTAATTAGTGTTACGGTGAGTCTTGATACGCTGGAAGGTCCGAAATCTATTGTCGTAGATATGCAGTAAAAGCGATTTGTTAAATCGCTTTTTTGTTTGACTAATTCCTAATCCCCATTTAGACCATGTTGTTTTGCTCTTTGTATATCTTTTTTCTTTATTGTTTCGCGTTTGTCGTATTTCTTTTTACCTCGAGCGATGCCGATGAGAAGTTTAATGTAACCTTTCTTTCCGTAGAGCTTAAGCGGAATCAGTGTTGTCCCATGTGATTGGGAAGTGCTAATAAGATTTAAAATTTCTTTTTTGGATAATAATAACTTTCTTGTACGTTGAGGGTCGTAATTTTTTGGAGTATTGACGGGCTGGTAAGGAGAAACGGTAGCGCCGATAAGAAACGCTTCTTTATTTAGGATTTTTACATAAGTTCCCTTGATAGATGCTTTGCCGGTTTTTATGGATTTGACTTCGTGTCCTTCCAACACTAACCCAGCCTCAATCGTTTCGAGGATTTCATAATCAAAGCCAGCTTTAGGGTTGTTAGCATAGTCTGCCATTTTTGCCTATAAGCGCAGCGCCTGCCCGCCTTTGGAGGGAGTAGCTGCAAAAATGAGCATCCGCCTCTGGCGGACGACCATTTCCTCATCATAGCTTGTTTTTACTCGTCTCGCTATACGGCTAACTTTTCCTCATCATTTTCTCTGCCTATGCTCCGGGATAGACAAACAATGATTGAAAACCTCCGGAATCCTTCGTGAATTCCCTTCGGTCAGTTCCCGCTTTCCTGTCGGTTTATCAATCATTGTTTATACCTATCCCTCCCGCAACGGTTTCGAAAATGATACGGAAAAGTCCGTCAGTCATAAAACGAGTCTTTCTGTTGAAACAAAAAATAGAGCGAAGTCTCAACTCGAAGGTGTGCTGAAGATGGGTTGGTGCTGGGCGGACCAAATATATGAACGCTCTATGAGGAAGCATGATCAAAATTAGGATAGGCCGAGAGCTTTATTTTCTCTCTACGAGTTTGGTTTTGAGATTAAGCGTTTCATTTTTGCGGAGAACAGTGAGTTCTATGTTATCGCCGACGGCGCATTTTTGTATCATATCCTGAAGATCTTTTTCTTCGGTGAGTTTCTCTCCGTTAAGGGCTGTGATGACATCATTTTCTTTGACGCCGGCTTTATCAGCTGGGGATTCGGGGACGACAGCGACGGAATTGGGGATATGATCTCTAACCACCAAAGCCCCGTAATCAACCGGTAAAGAATACTTTCCCTTTAATTCACTATTTAGCATTACATACTGAAGTCCGATAAACGGTTTGATAATACGTCCGTGTTTGATGATATCTTCCAGATCCTGCTTCGCCCAATTAATTGGGATTGAAAAGCCGATATTTTGAGCTCCATAAATTATTGCGGTATTTATGCCGACGACTTCTCCGTCCAGATCAATGAGCGGACCGCCCGAGTTGCCTTGGTTGATAGCAACATCAGTTTGCAGGACTCCTCGCAAATGTTCCATTTGTCCGCCAGTACCGAGGGAGGCTGATATTTTTCTTGAAAGACCCGAAATAATACCTTTAGAAACTGTATTTGAGAATAGACCCAGTGCATTTCCGATGGCGATAACTGTTTGTCCGAGTTCAAGTTTGCTTGAGTTACCTAATCTTACTGCGGGGAGACCTTTTGCATTTATTTTTAAAACAGCGATGTCATTGATAGGATCGCGTGATATAACCTTGCCGGAATATTCTTTTAAATCTGTGGTAATGACCGTGTATTCGGCATCGGCATCAAATACAACATGTTTGTTGGTAAGAACCAGACCGTCCGGATGAACAACGAATCCGGAACCTCCCCCAACTTTTACCATTTCAGTTCCGTCTGTTTCGCCGAACGCAAAAGGCCCTAAAAACGGAGCAGGGTATAGGCTTTTGATTTTAGGCAGATGCTTAGATATGACAATACTGACAACTGATGGAGCGACCTTTTTGACGGAATCTATTGGAAGCTTATCGTAATCTTGTGAATTCATCCCGTTAGAAGTAGCCCCGCCGAGGTCCTTTGGACTCGTCCGCCTAAGGCGGACGAGCGAGACTTCTAACGGGATTCATAATAAATACATTTTAATCAAAATCAGATTTAAAGGCAAATTTACAACCTTTACAAATGCTTTTAATAAAGATATGTTTTTTCTAAGAATCGTACTTTAAAAAAGGGGTTCATGTGAGATATAAATTATTTAAAGAAATAGCTGACTCAGCTTTGTTCGGGTCTTTTATGAAAGCAGACCCAATCCCTAGACAAGGTCGCCCTACTCGTGAGGATAGGATGAATACGGGCACCACAATATTAGCGTTTCAGTATAAGGACGGAATATTATTGGGAGCTGACAGAAAAACAAGCTTTGGTTATATTAGGACAAAGTCTCTAGGAGCAATAAAAATACATCGAGTTAGTCCTCTCACGTGTGTGGCATTTGCCGGTGTGGTGTCGGATGCTCAGTGCCTTTTAGATTTATTAATACGGGTGAATAAGTCTTTTTATTCTCGTTACGGTCAGATGTTAACGGTGGGTGGTCAGGTTAATTTTTTAAGTAAGCATATCAGGTGTTATTGTGCTGAAAACGAACAATTTACTGCGGAAGTTATAATTGCCGGATGTACTTTAGCTGGCGAGTTTGAGATATATGAGATCGGTCTTGATGGTGCAAAATATAAATTTGATTATGTCACGCTTGGTTCTGGGGGAGATGATGCTGAGAGTGTTCTTCATGAATCGAGAAAATTAATTCGGGATAAGACTCTTACATTTGAGCAAGCCCTTAATTTAGCAACAAGGGCATTGTATAAATCTGGAGTAAAGGATAACTGTTCCGGTGATTTAAGGATGGCCTGCCCTAGTATCGCTACTATAACCGTAGATAATGGTGCACAGTTTATTGATAATGAAGTTATTAGAAAAGAAAGAGATGCTGTAGTTAGAGAAGAGGAGAGTAAAGATGTCTAAAAAAACAGTGGGTATTAGAAGTAAATCCAATAAAGCAAAGAGATTCAAGTCTCCAGGTATGGGTTTAGACATAGCTGGCACAGGTGCTCTTGAAGAATTCTTGAAAAAAAAGCTAGATGCCAAAATGAGGCTTAAGGATAATTTCGTCGTTTTTATCAGAACTAAGACGGGCGGGATATTTATATGTGGTGGCGACGTGGAATCAGAATTTGTAGCTCATCAGAATTTTCTTATTGCTTTAACCGGTTATTCTTCAGGCGAAGTTCATGAAGCTAAAAGTGTTATTCATGCTATTACCGAGGACTGGCCATTCTCTGAGGATGATTTGCATCCCACTGTAGTTTTATCATCTATGTCAGCGTACCTAAAAGCAGTTATGGAAGATCAGGGGACGTCTCAAGGATTAGCGGTGGAGATGATACTTATTGGCCCCAGTGATTTTATAAGAATTTATACAACTGGCGATTATCAGATAGACAATCCAGATGAATTAGATGAAGATTATTTTATTGTTGGTTGTTATGATGATAAACGCAAGAAGAAATTATTGGATGAATTATTTAATCTAATTGATCCGACCAAAGAGATGACTGATGAGAAAATGACCGAAGTCATCACTTCTCTCAAGAATAAATTTAAGCTTCCATATGTGGGATTGAGAATCGCTGAATTTAGCAGTTAAATAAAATCCGGAATAACTCCGGATTTTTAATTTTTAAATACATGATATTATGGATATATGGAGAATATCTCTAAGCATAGGTTGAGAAATATTGTTTTAACTCATTTTCCGGGAACTGTTTTTGATATTCTAACTCCGCCAAATCCCAAAATGGGAGATTATTCAATTAATCTTGCTTTTGTGTTGGCTAAAGAAAGAAAACAGAATTCGATTGAAATAGGCAAGGAGCTGGTCAGGCAATTTTCCGAAGACAAAGAACTTAAGAAATATTTTTCCAAAATTGAACTTGCCGGAGCAGGCTTTGTCAATTTCTATTTGTCGGAGGATTATCTAAGAAAGCAGTTAGTAGAAATTTTAGACAAAAAAGATAAATTTGGTTCGCAAAAAAAATATCCGCCAGAGGCGGACCAGCCTCTGGCTGGGAAATTTAAAATTAATCTTGAATTTGTTTCTGCCAATCCTACCGGCCCGCTTACTGTTGCCAATGTGCGGGCCGCATCTTTCGGTGATACTCTAGCTAATATTTTAAAAAAGTCCGGCTACGAAGTTACAAAAGAATATTATATTAATGACGCCGGTAATCAGGTTCGTTTATTAGGCGAGTCAGTCGCCAGAAGATATATTCGACTTAAAGGAAAAACCATAGAATTTCCGGATAATCTTTATCAGGGCGAATACATTACTGATATTGCTAAGGAAATTAACGAAAAAAACATTGTAACCGAAGATGAAAATTTTGATAAGCTGGTAATAACTTGCAAGGATTACGCGATAGATAAATTATTGGCATCTGCTAAAAAATCAATGGCTGACCTCGGTGTCAGTTTTAATAATTGGTTTTCAGAAAAAAAGCTTTATGAAGGTGGCGAAGTTGATGATGCTCTTAAGGCGTTAGAAGATGGGAAGTATGTATCTGAGAAAGATGGAGCTAAATGGCTAAAGATAGACGATTCCGGCGAACATGATGCCGTTATTGTTAAGAGCGATGGTTCTAATTCGTATCTTATGGCCGATATCGCGTATACCAGAAATAAATTTAATCGGGGTTTTGATAAAGCTATAAATATCTGGGGGAGCGACCATCATGGTGATGTTTTGCGCCTCAAGGTCGGTGTTAAGGCACTGGGCTATGAAGAAGATAGGCTAGAAATTCTCCTCCATCAATTGGTATTTATAAAAAGTCAGGGTGAGCTCCAAAGAATGTCTAAGCGTAAGGGTGAGTTTGTGTTACTGGATGATCTCCTTAAAGAAGTCGGCAAAGATGTTATTCGTTTTTTCTTCTTGATGAAAGATCTGAATACTCATATGGAATTTGACATTGATTTAGCTAAGGAGCAATCAAAAAAGAATCCGGTTTTCTATATTCAATATGCCTATGCAAGGTTGAATCAGATATTTACCAAAGCAGGTATTAAGTATCAAGTATTAAGTATTACGGATAAAGAAGCAGGGTTACTAAAAGAAAAAGAAGAGTTGATATTGATAAGAAAGATGGCGAGATTCCCAGAATTAATAGAAGATATAGCTCAAAATTATCAGGTTCATCATCTGGCGCAATATACATTGGAGTTGGCCAGTGATTTTCATAATTTCTATGAGAAATGTCATGTTATTCAAGACGATAAGGAACTCCAAAAAGCTCGGGTTAAATTATGTCGAGCCACTGCCATTGTTATTGAGGAATCCCTAGGTCTTATGGGCATTTCCGCTCCGAAGAAAATGAAAAGCACAGAACGCTAGAGCTCCGATGTTGTCCATTAATAAATCTTTCACGGTGTCTCTTAGGTCACCCATAAAGTAAGCCTTGATTCCAAACCATCGGTATATGGGATTGATTAGCGTCTGATTGGCCGTATATTCTGAAAATTCCCAGAGCACTCCCACGAGTACGGTTGCGCCGGTTATTATAATAATATTTTTATAATAATATTTTTGTCGAAGATGTTCTGCCAGATAGGCAGTCATAAACATAGCCACAAAAAAACCTCCCAGGAAATGTTGGATAGTATCAAATCCGTATATTTTGAGATACCAACTATAGTAGATGCTTGGTAAATTGGTTAGGAAAAGAATAACCAGAAAGATTAAGGATTTTTTCATTAGATTTAATCTAACACCAAATTTGATTTTTATCAAAAAATTGATAGAATAATTAAATGTATGATTTTAAAAAGACAGAGTCAAAAATACTTGAATTTTGGCATAAAAACGGCATTTTTGATAAATCTCTGGCGCTCAATAAAAAAGGAAAACGCTTCGTTTTTTTTGAAGGTCCTCCGACAGCCAATGGGCGTCCCGGCATCCACCATTTTTTAGGTCGGGCTTTTAAGGATTTATTTAATCGCTATAAAACCATGCGTGGGTTTTATGTTTTGCGAAAAGCCGGTTGGGATACCCATGGTTTGCCGGTGGAGATAGAGATAGAGAAAGAGCTCGGATTTAAAAATAAAAAAGATATCGAGAATTACGGCATTGATAAGTTTAATAAAAAAGCCAAAGAGAGTGTCTGGAAATATAAAAAAGAGTGGGAGGACATGACCAGAAAGATGGGTTTTTGGGTAGATCTGAATAATCCCTACATCACTTACGAGAGCAATTATATTGAAACTCTCTGGTATATAATCCAGCAAATCTGGAATAAAAAGCTTCTATACCTTGCTCACAAAGTTGTGCCTTTTTGCGTAAGATGTGGAACCCCATTGTCATCTCATGAAGTCGCTCAGGGATACAAGAAAGTAAAAGATAAGTCTGTCTTTATAAAATTTAAAATTAAAAATCCTAAAACCTATAACCTAGAGCCTAATACCTTCATTTTAGCCTGGACTACTACCCCATGGACACTTCCGGGAAATGTGGCCTTAGCCGTGAGGAAAGATATTAACTATATTGTAATCAAAAAAGACGGAGAGAAATTTATAGTTGCTGAGGATTTGGCAGAAAAAGTTTTTGAAGATAGTCACATTAAATTAGATGATGATATTGTTATAAATAAATTTCCAGGATTCTATCTTGGTGATTTGGAGTATGAACCATTATTTAATATTAAAGAGCTAAAGTCTGATAGGTCTTATAAAGTTTATTTTGCTGATTTTGTTTCTACTGAAGACGGCACCGGTGTTGTTCATACGGCGGTTATGTATGGTGAAGATGATTATGAACTGGGAACAAGAATTGGGTTACCTAAAATTCATACTGTTGATGAGCAAGGTAAATTTATTGGTGTTGGTGAGGGTTTTGACGGAATGATAGTAAAGCATAAAGATAATCCGACAGAAGAGAAAACAACCAGAAAGATTATCGATTATCTTAAGGAAAAAGGCGCACTGCTAAAAGAAGAAGAGTATGAACACGATTATCCATTTTGCTGGAGATGCGATTCGCCATTACTTTATTATGCTAAGAGCTCTTGGTTTATAAAAATGTCTGCAGTCAAAGAACAGTTAATCAAAAATAACAGTTTAGTTAACTGGTTTCCTGAGCATATTAAAGAGGGCCGTTTCGGCCAATGGATAAAAGAAGGAAAAGATTGGGCTTTCTCCAGGGAGAGATATTGGGGAACGCCTTTGCCTATATGGAAATGTCAAAAGTGTGAGCATTACAAAGTTATAGGTTCTATTGCTGAAATGGAAAAGAATGCGGTGGGAGTTTTTAACAAGAATAATAATTATTATATTCTTCGTCACGGTTATACGACCAGAGACGAAAGAGGGGAAATGATTATAAGTTCAGACTTAAAATTAGACAAATATCATCTTACTCCTGAAGGCATAAAACAAGCCGAGAAGAATGCTGAAAAAATTAAAAATAATTATAAGATAGATTTGATATACAGCTCTCCTTTTATAAGAACTACAGAAACGGCAGAAATAGTTGCCAAACTCCTTCATTTAAAAGTTCATACAGATAACAGAATAAGAGAAATAAGTCACGGTAGTTGTGATGGAAAATCTCATAGTAAGGATTGTGATGCTGAAAATTTAAGAAGAACAGTAGACGCCAAATCCCATGAATTAGGAGAGAGCTGGAATGAAGTGAGAATAAGGATTATGGATTTTATGCAGGAAATGGAATCAAAACACTCCGGAAAGAATATCTTAATAGTCAGTCACGGTGACCCGTTATGGTTACTGAGTTGCGCAGCTGTGGGAACTACCAGTCAAGAAATTGAAAATAATCCCAGAGGATTTTCTTATCTTGAAATAGCTGGATTCGAGAAGATTAACTGGAGAATAATACCAAGAAATGAATATGGTGAGCTTGATTTACATCGGCCATTTATAGACGGTATATACTTAAAGTGTTCGGAATGCGGTGCTTCTATGAAAAAAATACCCGACCTGATTGATGTCTGGTTCGATTCCGGAGCTATGCCTTATGCCCAATGGCATTGGCCTTTTTCCGCCAAAGGCGGATCCGCCTCTGGCGGAGAGAATCAAGACAAAGATTTTGACAGTCAAAAAATGTTTAAAGAGCAGTTTCCGGCTGATTTCATTGTTGAGGGGATAGATCAAACCAGGGGTTGGTTTTATACTTTACTCGCTATATCGACCTTATTAGGTAAAAGCAATCCGTATAAAAATGTTATGTCTCTTGGCCATGTTTTAGATAATAAAGGTAAAAAGATGTCTAAGTCTAAGGGTAATGTTATCTCACCGTTTGAAGTGATGGAAAAGGTTGGGGCTGATTCTGCTCGCTGGTATTTTTACACAGTTAATACCCCTGGTGAATATAAAAACTTTTCTCCAAAAGATGCTGAAGCAAAGCTTAAGAGTTTTATTTTTATTCTTGAAAACTGCGTTCGTTTTTATGAACTATACTTTACAGAAAATCCTAAATCCGAAATTCTAAATTCTAAACAAAGCCCGAAAATTCAAAATCCAAAATCTGAAACAATTTCGAATTTCAATATTCTCACTTTGAACTTACTCGATAGATGGGTATTATCAAAGTTCAATGGTTTGGTAGCGGGGGTTTCCGATGGAATGGATAATTATGATCCGACTTCAGCATCTCGAGCGATTGAAAAATTTGTGGTAGAGGATTTATCCCAGTGGTGGCTCAGAAGATCGCGTAAAAGAAAAGAAGCATTGGGTGTTTTGCGTCTTTTATTGATTGAATTATCTAAAATCATAGCTCCTTTCACTCCTTTTATAGCCGAAGATATATATCACCGATTGTCACGATTGACTTCTCGCCATAGCGAGACTGGTCAATCGAGGATCCGCGATTCGCAAAGCGAATCGGGACATGATATTTCTGTCCACCTGACTGAGTGGCCGGTAGTTAATAAAAAACTGATTAACAAAAAGCTTGAGGAGGAGATGGATGATGTCAGAAATATTGTTACGGCCGGACTCGCCATAAGAAAAGAAAAACAGATAAAAGTCCGCCAGCCTTTAAGATTGGCGACTATCACGCGCTTATCCAAATTCAAACCCGACTTAGAAGAATTGATTAAGGAAGAGCTGAATGTAAAAAATATCGCTTATAATAAACCGCAGAAGGCGAGTCTCGCCGAAGGCGAAAAACGGGATGTTCCTGTTATTCTTGATATTGAACTTGACCCAGCTTTGATTAGTGAAGGATATGCCAGAGAATTAATCCGGCAAATTCAGGATATGAGAAAAGAAGCAGGCTATCGTTTAGACGATAAAATACGGGGTCAATGGCACTCAGATGATAAGGAATTATTTTCCGCAATAAGTCATTGGTCAGATGAGGTAAAGAAAGAAGCATTATTTAAAGAATTTGTCGCGAGAGCGCATGATAAAAAGAAGTATGACGTTGAAAAGGAGTTTGAGCTAGTGCCACCAACCCCGCATCAAGCTGATCCGCTGACCGCCATTAAGAAAGGGGGCGGGCTTGGTGCGGGGCGAGGAAAGATTTGGGTTGGCGTAAGAAAGTAATTACTCACTCTTTCCTCATCATTTTCTCGGCCTATGCTCCGGGATAGACAAACAATGATTGAAAACCTCCGGAAGCCTTCGTGAATTCCCTTCGGTCAGTTCCCGCTTTCCTGTCGGTTTATCAATCATTGTTTATACCTATCCCTCCCGCAACGGTTTCGAAAATGATACGGAAAGAGCTTACCTAATTTATTTTATGAAATTGTTGCTTACATCGGGTGGTATAATTAATAAGTCAATTGCTGATGCGTTTTTTGATTTGGTTGGCAAAAAGCCTGAAGATATCTCGCTGGTTTTTATTCCGACCGCTTCTAATATAGAAAAAGGAAATAAGGACTGGTTAATTAATGACTTAATTAATCTAAAAAACTTAAATCTAAAAGAGATTGATATAGCAGATATTTCGGCAATCGATAAGAGTCTATGGCTTCCGAGGATGGAGGAGGCTGATGTCTTATTCTTTGAAGGAGGCAATTCATACCATCTTATGGAGTGGTTGAATAAATCAGGTCTTAAGGAAATATTGCCTGAATTATTGAGAACGAAAGTCTATGTTGGTTTAAGTGCTGGAAGCATGGTAACCGGTAAGGATCTAGCGCTAATACAATCACAAATCCTTTATGGGGAAGACTGGGAGCGTAAAGAAGATATGACTGGACTTAATTTTGTAGATTTTTATTTTTTTCCACACCTTAATTCTCCTCATTTTAATCTTCGGAAAGAAGACGTCATCCGAGATGCCGTAAAAGATATAGATGGAAAGGTTTATGCCATGGACGACAATTCTGCTCTAAAAATAATAGATGGGGAGGTTGAGATAATAAGTGAGGGGAAATATCTTGTTTTTAATGAATAGATGTAATTATGAAACGAGTATTTATAATTCATGGTTGGGGCGGTAATTCAGGCGAGGAGTGGTTAGTTTGGTTGAAAAAAGAATTGGAAACTAGGAGCTTTGAAGTTATTGTGCCCGATATGCCAGATACGAATAAACCTAATATAGAAAAATGGACTAGCCAGCTTAGGCAAATAGTTGAGCTGTCTGATGAGGATACCTATTTTGTAGGACATAGTATCGGTTGTCAGGCAATAATGAGATATATAGAAAAACTTTCAAATAGTGAAAAAGTTGGCGGTGTGGTTTTTGTTGCAGGATGGTTTAATTTAACCGATGAAACTTGGGATGAAATATATACAAAAGAAATAGCCTATGAATGGCTAAACACACCAATAGATTTCGATAAAATAAAACAGCATACAAATAATTTTTTAGAAATTGCTTCGGATAATGATCCTTATGTCGCCTTGAGTAATTCAGAATTGTTTAGAATTAATTTAGGAGCAAAAATTATTATTTTGAAACAAAAAGGCCATATTTCTGGTGAAGATGGCGTAACCGAATTACCAATTGTTCTGGAAGAATTGTTAAAAATAACTGGGGAAAATTAGGCTCAAAGACTATATCCTAGGGAGGAAATACTCAGATATCTTTCAAATAAAAAAGAGCTTACCTAATTCATTTACAGAACGTTTCGGAAGCCGACTGGGCTGAGAGAGAGCAAAAACTCAGCAGAGTTTTATGCGGTCTGTAAATGAGTTAGGTAAGCGAATTAACTCTGAGTCTGGGTAT
>Ga0209541_10000977_pt1 | contig 56878 bp, 58 predicted proteins | sample RifCSPlowO2_01_FD_184027 | JGI IMG/M metagenome (GOLD analysis project Ga0209541, IMG submission 184027) | Groundwater microbial communities from Rifle, Colorado - Rifle CSP2_plank lowO2_0.1 (SPAdes) (version 2) | ecosystem: Environmental > Aquatic > Deep subsurface > Groundwater | place... | reverse complement strand
CGCCGCCTCGGCGTGCCGGGCGAAGACAAATTTGATGGCAGGGGCGTTTCTTTTTGTTCAACTTGCGACGCCCCGATTTTCGCGGACAAGAAAGTGGCAGTAATCGGCGGCGGCAACGCCGGACTTGAAGCAGTGCAGGATTTATTTCCTTACGCCTCGGAAATTTATCTTATAACGCGCGGAGAAACCTTGAAAGGGGACCCCGTTATTCAAGAAGAAATCAGAAACAACCCGAAACTCAAACAAGTAATATTCAATGCCAAGCCCTACGAAATTTTTGGAGACAAAATGGTTGACGGCATAAAGTACCAAAACGTCAAAAGCGGCGAGGAGAATATATTGAAAGTTGAAGGCGTTTTTGTTGAGGTTGGCTCCGTCCCAAATTCCGAAATGGTCAAAGGTTTTGTTGAGCTGGATCAATGGGGACAGGTTAAAATTGATTCCAAGCACGCCGCCGCTTCCGTTTCTGGAATTTTTGCCGCAGGTGACATAACCGATGATCCGTACAAACAAAATAATATTTCTGCGGGAGACGCGGTAAAAGCCGCCTTGGCCGCTTACGGCTATTTGCTCAAGAGAAAAAAGTAAGATTATGATTGAAGATTTAAGCCAAATTAATTCGCTTCTTGTTCAGTTTATAAAACCGGCGGCATTCGCCATTTTTTTGATGATGGCGGTTTTTTACGCGGTCATCAGCATGGTTTTTAGCTATCATTGGAAAACTTACGGCTTGAACCGCTTTAGCGTTTGGAAGGCGCAGGTGATTTATTTGCTTGTTTCTATTTCACTGCTTGTTGTCGCGGCGTCTTCTCTTTCTGGCATACAATGATTACCTTGCATCCGGACGAAAAACTTATTTTAACAACCCGCAAACATTGGTTTATTTTAGCGGTGGAAATTTTTCCGCTTGTTATTATCGCTTTTGCCCCTCTTTTTCTTTTAATTTGGGCGGACATAACCGGCTACGGCGCTTTGTTCGTTTTTTCTTACTCTCTTTGGCTTCTTTTGCTGTGGATTATCGCTTTTGTGATGTGGACCAATTATTATCTTGACGCTATTTTGATAACCGACAAACGCGTTATTTATATTGAACAGGCCGGGCTTTTTTCTCGCCATTTGAGCGAAATCGCGATAAGAAATATTCAAGACCAGCGCGTGGAGGTTTTTGGAATACTGGCGACGATGTTTAATTTCGGAAATCTTACCATACAAAGCGCCGGCGCCAACAGAAAATTCGTGATGCGGCACTTCCCCGATCCGCATCGTCTCCGCGATATAATCTCCCAATATCACAGCATCGCTATCCAGCATCGCTAAAATATACGGTTAAAGCACGAACATTAAATTACTTACATAACTTGACGATCGCAGAATATGTAAGTAAGCTACTTTTAATGTTGACTAGACTATTGTTAAAAATAATTGAAGAAATAGATATTGCCACTACAGAAGCGATTTTTGGCAGTTATTGTCTTACCTATCGCGGCATGTGGAACGCAATTCATAGGCCAGGCTGGAAATCAAAATCACGATTGGCGATGGAGCGGAAAATAAAAGTTTATGAAGAAAAGCGTTTGCTGGAACAGAGATTTTACAGAATGTTAGCGCATCTTCATCGTCAGGGATTAATTGAGAAAAAGGAGCATGGCAAATTTGGGATAGTTTGGCGCAATACCGCGAAAGGAAAAGAAAAACTGCGAAAATTAATTGGCCTAAGACCGCTACGCCCCATCGGTGACCTTGAGAAAGATTATTTCAAAGTAGTTGTGTTTGACATTCCAGAAAAAGAAAAAAGGAAAAGAAATTGGTTGCGGCAAACTCTTCACAATCTGGAATTTTCAATGCTGCAAAAAAGCGTATGGGTAGGGGATAATAAATTGCCGGAGGAACTTTTTACGCATCTTCGCTCGATGAAAATTTTGCCGTGCGTGCATATTTTTGCCGTAGAAAAAAAAGGAACAATTAACTTCGATTTTCAGCAGTCCTGATTTCAGCCGTACGATAGTCGTTGCTACATTGTTCAGTCGCTAGTTGAGTCGCTAGTTGTTTAATTAATTATTTGTTTAAATTGTCTACTTACATAACTGAACGATCGCAGAATATGTAAGTGAGTTATCCACAGGTTGGCATTATTTGGGATTGACGAAGTTACGAGCGGTCGGGTAGTGTTAGGGGAATTATTGAACGAGTTATCCACAGGTTATTATCGTTAATTTGCTCATATTTTTCGTCTTTTTAGCAATTTTTTAGCAATATGGACCAAAAACCATTTCAATTAAGTCCAATATATAAATTCACAGGCGCGTTTTTGGCGATTATTTTGCTCGCGGGGGGCGGATATTGGACATATAACAGTTATTTGAGCCCCGAAGCCAAACAAAGGCGGGCGGCGAATGAAAACTATGAGCGTCTTTACAAGGGGCTGGTTACGGATTTTGAAGAGGCGATGAAAGCGGATACTTGGGGCGGCAAAACGCCGCAGGAGACGCTGGATTTGTTCGTTGAAGCCCTTCGCGCCGATGATATAGAACTCGCCGCGAAATATTTTCATATTGAGACAAATACTGAAGACCCTGATTATTTGACGCGGAGGAAATGGGAGGAGAATTTAGAAAAAATTGTCGAGGAATATGGCATTGATCGCACCATTGCTTTGTTAGAAAATAATCAATTTACTGGAGTGGCACTATGGAATGAAAATCTTGCAGGCTTTGATCTTTTAGGTGATAACGGTAAGGTTATTGGAACGATTGGATTGCGATTTAACACTCGTTCAGGCGTATGGAAAATAGAAAGTTTGTAAAATTTTTAGCTCCGGCTGTTTTGGTTGGAGTTTTTTTAATACCGCAGAATATTTTTGCTTATGGCGTGGATACGCACGCGGCTTTGACGGAGAACATTTTTGATTTCTACAATCAAAATTTTCCCAACCAAATAATTCCGGAAGAATTGAAAAATTATCTGGTGGATGGCGCGCGACGCGAAGACGACTTGCCGCGCTGGATGAACCATTTTTACGACCCGGTTTATGACCGCGGACTGGAATCAATATACGGCAACGGCTACCGGTCAAAGGAATGGGCAGTTGACGCCGATAAACAAAATGAGCCGAAATATAAAATAACAACGGCCTTCGCATCAATTCTTAACGCTGTACAGCAGAAAAGTTTGGGCGCGCTTACGACCGAAACTGATTTCACATGGAGGCGGGCTATTTATTTTTATGTGAACGGCGACGAAGAAAAAGCGATGTTTCTTTTGGGCCATATTCTGCATCTTAATGAAGACGCTTCGGTGCCGGACCATACCCGCAATGACGCGCATCCGGGATGGGGAGAGGATTACAGCCCTTATGAAAATTACGCAAAGCAACCGGAAGTTTACAATGCCGATTTATTAAAAAATTTGCAGAATAGACAGCCAATTATTCTTTCAGAACTTAAGAATTATTTTAATGATGTTGCAAATTACTCAAATAATAATTTTTATAGCAAGGGAACCATAGGGTTAGGTAAATATAAATCACCAGACCCAGAATACTTTGTATTAGATGGCAAATATGAATTTGCTATCAGGATAGATAAAAATTTTGGAGAATATAAATTAGCCCTTCAAGAACCCAGCGCTTTTAGTCATATCGTTAGTTCAAAAATTTTGATAGAGGGCACCAAAGAAGGAGGAGACGAAGTTTTAAAAGACTATTGGCGTCTCCTCTCTGCCAAGTCCATCCAACACGGTGCCGGTGTTATCAATCTTTTCTTTGAGGAAGTTGAAAAAGCGAAAAATGACCCGAGCTTCGCTGAGCAGAAACGAAAATCTTTTCTTGCGCGCGTGATAGACGCCGTTAAGAATTTGTTCAGCGGCGAAGAAAACGGAGTTACAATTAAAGAAATTACAATCAGCGAAGAGGAGCTTGCGGCGAAGGTGGAGAGGACAATAGAAGAAACGAAGACCGAGACAACCGCGAATGTTGAAGCGACGGCGGAAAAAGTGGCTCAGCAAATAGTAAAGGAAATCACAAATGATGTTATAGAAGAGGCGACTGTGGCGGAGACGGCAGTAGAAGTTGTGTTTCCAATCAACATAAACACCGCGAGCTTGGAGGAGCTTCAAAAAATTACAGGAATAAAACAGGCCAAGGCCCAGCTCATTATTGACTATAGGAACGCCAATGGACTTTTTTACTATATTGAAGACATCAAGAAGGTGAGCGGCATCGGAGACGCGACTTTTGAAAAAATGAAAGACCAGATTACGGTAGGCAACGTAACGCCGCCGAGCGGTGGCGGGAGCGGTTCGCAAACTAATCTTTCTCAACCGACAAACAACGATTCCAATCAGCAGCAAGATAACGAACAAAATCAAAATGAAGCAACCAGTACACAGCAACAAGCCATGAAAATTCTAATAAGCGAAGTTCAGATAACCGGCGGTCCGGGTAAAACCACAAATGATTTTATTGAGTTACATAATCCAAATAGTTCCGCGGTGAATTTAAAAGGATACAGGCTGGTTAAGAGGACTCAGAGCGGCAGTTCGGATACTGGAATTAAGTCATGGACCGACGACGCGCTTATTTCGGCCGGAGGTTATTATCTCTGGGCAAATAGCGGATACGTTGACATATCCGTGTCTCCAGATGTTACGACGAGTGGTTCTATGGCGTCAGATAACGGCATTGCTTTGCGTTTTGGTCCGGCGGACACCGGCGAAATTATTGACAGCGTCGGGTGGGGCAATGCCCTGAATGTTTTTGTTGAAAATATTCCAGCCCAAGAGCCTGGAGCCATGCAGAGCATTCAGCGTAAATGGGACGGGGGATTGTTTGCAGATATCGATAATAACTCCGCGGATTTTGAGTTGCGCGATTGCCCCAGTCCGAAAGCGCAGGAGGCGACATGCGTTCCCGAGACGGAAGCGAGCTATAATCCGGAAACAATGACAATTAATCTTGCTTGGGACGCGTCTGGCGGCGAAGGCGCCAGTTATTACGCAGTTTACACTTTCAACAGTCCCTCCGTTTTAGTCGCGACCACCACGGAGATAAGCTATGTTTATCCGGTTTATGAAATTGGCCGGGATTATAATTTTGAAATACGGGCCGTGGATGAAGAAGGAACGGAAAAAATAGCGGGTTCGGCACAAATAAATGTGCCGAGTTTTTTAGATGCGATTTATTTCTTTCCCGATACGCGCACCGAATCGGATACTGATTATTTAATTGAATTGCGTTTTAGTGATTATCCTTTTGTGCCGGATATTTTTGGAGAGTTAAGGGATAAATGGAAGTTAGCCATTTTTTCACTAAACAGAGACGCATATAATATTGGATCTATAAACAATCCGCAGGGCTGGTTTCCTCCGGAAGGCGATAATAAAATACTTAACGTAAGCTATCCGCGTTGTGGCAGCGGATCGAGTTCGGCTGGCCCAATTCTTATTCTTCCGGATTCTGGTTCTGGTTGCGGCGATGGGGGCGGCGTTACGAACAGCGCTTTGAGTTCCTGGCAGTTGCAAATACCGGTGATACGACTAAATGTTAATTTGCCAGAAGGAGAAAGTTTGTCGCCGGCAGATTATTTGACGGCGTCTTTTTATGATTTTTCAGATTCAGGTCCAAGTAACAGGCAAGCGTTTTCGTTGGTCGCCGTTGATAATACAAAAATATTTTTTCAGGAAGAACTTCCTCCGCAAGCAAAACCTACAAAGCCGGAAATTACAGAGCTTCTGTTCGGCGATTTAACCGCGAATTTGAGTTTTAATTGGAACAAATCAACCGACTCGGATACGTTTGATTGGTTGATCAGGTATCAGTCCAACTATTCCGCATCGTCTGAATTTTTGGATGACGCGTGGACAGAAGTGGGCGGAAAAATTGTAGAGCAGGGCAACGACTATTTGATCGGGTTGCGCGCTATTGATGATTTTGGCAATGTTTCCGACACGGCCACTTCAACCTGGTCTTTCCCGTCGGATTTTATTCAATATTCCGTGAGTTCTCAACTTGATAACGCCAGTCAGGATTTTGTTCCACAAAAGAGCGGCAATTTGTCTTCAATTCAAGTTTCCATCGCTGATTTTCAAACGAACAGCAGAAACAGAAATTCCAATATTTGCTATCTTGGTTTGTATGAGCTGGTTGACGGTTCTGCGCCGAAATTAATCGCGAACAACGATTTAACCAATCCGGCGGACGGCGAAAGCGAGGTTTACGCTTATCGCGGCAGTGGATGCGCTGACAGTTTGACATTTAGTTACGATAATGCGCTTAATCCCTTGCTTGAAGCCGGCAAAACGTATCGATGGACTTTTAGCATTAAGTCTTCTGGTAAGGTCAGATTTTTCGGCACTGATACCAATTCCGCAGGCGGACTGTTTAGCGATTCATCGCTTATTAACGCAAAGTTTATGGTGCGCGACACGGCTAATGAAATTATTTTAGAGAGTCCGTAAAATTTATTCAATGAAACTTACAGTTATTCTTCACAACGTCCGCAGTTTGCATAACGTCGGGTCTATTTTCCGAACCGCGGACGCCACGGGTGTTGAGAAAATTTATCTTTGTGGCATTACGCCAACACCTGTGGACCGGTTCGGAAAAATCAGGCCGCAGCTGGCCAAAGTTTCGCTCGGCGCGGAGAAATTTGTGAAATGGGATGCTTCGGCGCGCTCAGCACAAGGAATTGCGAAATTGATTGAGAAATTAAAAAAGGACAACTACAAAATTTTTGCCGTTGAACAGGACAAAAATTCAATTCCATATTATAAAATTTCCAGATTCCAGATTCAAGATTCCAAATTTTGTTTAGTATTAGGCAACGAAGTGCATGGATTACCGAAATCAATTTTGAACCGCGCGGACAAGATTTTGGAAATTCCGATGCGTGGCAAAAAAGAATCATTGAATGTCGCGGTGGCGTTTGGGATAGTCGTGTTTCGCTTTAGATACGCATGCTAAACCGCTAATTCACTTACATATTCTGCGATCGTTCAATTATGTAAGTAGATTTTAAGCTATCAGTTTTTTGAATTCTTCCACAATCGGGACTTGTTCAGGTTCAACGCCGTATTGTTCCGCGGTGTAGTAGGAAGTCCAGTCGGCTAAAACCAGCGAAGAAAAAATTTTATGGAAAATGCCTTTGCCGCGCAGTTCTAAAATTTCAACCGGCAGTTCCCGATCAGTATAAAGCTTGGCGGTTATTTCCATTCTTTTTTGAATCTTCGGATGGTCAGCAGGGTCTTTTAGGAATATAAAATGGAAATTTTTGGATAATCCGGCCGTTGATTTTTGAACGTTGAAGCCGGTCATCTCATTGTGATTAAGTTCCGAGAAAACGTTGTAGAAGGCGGGGATTTTCCCGGTTTCGTTGAATTTTATTTTCCAGTTGTAAGCGATACCGGAGTTTTCTACCGAAGAATAAATAACCGGTATATATCCTTTCAGTTTTTTCGCGAGCGTTTTGCCTTGTTTTTCGTATTCTTCGGGATGCAGTATTTTGTGAATTTCGTTTAGTTCTTCAATAAAGTCATTTCTGCCTATCAGTTTAGCTATGGCTTTGATATTGAAGCCGAGCGCGGAACGCGGCTGTATGCCGGTTGCGGGCATTTGGATATAAGGAAGCCCGTGTTTTTTGGCGAGCTCAATCAATTTTCCTCCGGTAGCGACTACTGTCGCCGGAACTGATTTTTTAAACGCGTGATTCAGAGAGTCAATGGTTTCCTCGGTATTGCCGGAATAAGAATTGGCAATGAGAAGGCGTTGGCTCAAATCAGGCACGGTGGGCAGACCATAATTTCTGTGGGCGATTATATCAATCTCCGGAGCGCGAATTTTCAAAAGGTCGGCTACAAGGTTAGAACCGCCCATTCCGGCGATAATAAATTTATTGAAACGTCCGAGCTTGTCGGGATTTATAATTTCTGGTTCGTATTTAAATTGTCCGCAAAAATTTAGGATTGTGTCGCGCATAGGCATAGAATAAGTATAACATTCATTAGCCAGTGGGATTGATAAGTTCGCTTAATTTTTCTTTGTTAAAGCCGACTATGATTTCTCCGTCTACATCTATGACCGGCACTCCGAGCTGGCCGGATTTTTCTATCATTTCTTCGCGGGCCTTGGCGTCGGAGGCGACATTTTTTTCGTCATAAGCGACGCTGTTTTCTTTAAAAAACGCTTTTGCCATTTTGCAGTAAACGCAAGTTGGCGTTGTGTAAATTGTTATTTTCGGCATAATTATTTTTTGATACGATAATAAACAAATTGCATGTTGGCGATTAAAACGATTACAGCGCCAAGGTTGTAGTTAAGCAGGATGATTATGTCGGTGGTCACAAACCAAGAGCGAATCGCTAAAACAGTCATGCCGAAAAAAAGCATGCCGAATGTCAGCCAGCTCGCCCCCTCCGTTGACCCTCTTTTATAATTCAAAACGATTTGGGGTATGGCTGTTATCAACAAAATCGCCATCGCAAGCCAAGAAAAAAAATCAAAAATGGAGTTCACTGATTTAATTTTAACGCAGTTTCCAAAAATTGTTAAAAGTGCCGCGGGAGAGAGTCGAACTCTCATGAGGTTGCCCTCGCAGGATTTTGAGTCCTGTGCGTCTGCCATTCCGCCACCGCGGCAAAATTAGTGCGGGGAAAATCTGCCATTCCCTGCCTGCCCGCCGGCAGGCGCCACCCGACCGCTTATTTCATTGATTTTACTGAAAATTTGCGGTAAAATCAACTTGTAATGGCACGCGCAATCGCTATCTGCAACCAAAAAGGGGGGGTTGGAAAAACTACCACCGCGGTAAACCTCGGAGTTTATCTCGCGGCTATGGGCAAAAAGGTATTGCTTGTGGACTTTGACCCGCAGGCAAACGCCACCTCCGCTCTTTCGGGAGAGCGTTTTCATTCCATTGTTTACCATGCCGTACTGGAAGCGGCCGAGTCTGCCGACGCCACGGCTGTGGCGGACAGGCCCGAAAAATTTATTCAGGAATCCGACGTTTTTAATTATCATTTCGTGCCGTCGGGAAAGCATTTGGCCGGGGCGTTGATTGAATTCGTAAATCAGCCGGAACGCGAATATTTTTTGAGAAAATATATTACCAAAATACGGCACAAATATGATTATATTTTGATTGACCTGCCCCCGAGTTTGAGCTTGCTCACGATTAACGGCTTGGTCGCGGCGGATGAGGTGATTATTCCGGCGCAAGCGGAATATTACGGCCTTGAAGGATTAAGCCAACTGCTTCAGACAATTGAAATGATTAATAAAAATTTGCGGCATCATTTGAAGATTGCGGGTGTTTTAATTACGATGTATGATAAGCGCGAACATTTATCGCGCGAAGTCGCCAATAATCTAAGGAAGAATTTCCCACACAAAGTTTTTGAAGTCGAAATACCGCGCGCCGTAGCTCTTGCAGAAGCGCCGAGTTTTTCAAAAACCATTTTTACGTACGCGCCGTATTCTCCGGCGGCAAGAGCATACGAGAGATTTGCGAGAGAGATTATAGAACAGGAGAGCCAAGGTCGTATTTAAATTAACTACAATGTTAGGACGAGGATTAGAATCATTAATACCGGATAAGAACGAAGAAGGTGAAACGCCTTCGGCGCTCGGAAACCATGTTCGTTTGGCCCCCGAGACATTTTCTCAACCCCCACCCGCTCGTCAAAGGAGAGATGTTCTCAGCGACGCGGTTTTTCAGATTGAAGTAGAAAAAATTAAATCCAATCCTCATCAGCCTAGAAAATATTTCAATGACGATAATTTACGCGAATTGGCATCTTCCATACGCGAGGTGGGCATCATTCAGCCGCTTGTTGTTTCAAAGATAGAAATTGAAACCGAGAGCGGCGCGAACGTTGAATATCAGCTTATCGCCGGAGAGCGGCGTTTGCTCGCGGCCAAAATGGCGGGATTTGAGAGAGTGCCGGTTGTTGTGAGAGCTGTTGAGCACGACCGCGAGCGTCTTGAGCTGGCAATTATTGAAAATCTTCAGAGGCAGGACTTGAATCCGGTTGAAACCGCCCGTGCTTACGCCAAATTGCAGGACGAATTCGGAATGACCCAGCGTGAAATAGGAACAAGAATAGGCAAGAGCCGCGAATCGGTCGCGAACGCAGTCCGCCTTTTGGGTTTGCCGAGCGAAATACAGGACGCTTTGGCCGCTAGCAAATTAAACGAGAGCCACGCGCGTTTTCTTTTGTCGGTTACGGACATTGGCGAGCAAATCAAGCTTTTTAACGAAATTATTTTTAATAATTTGACGACTCGCGAGCTGAGAGCGAGGACGCGTGTTGGCAAAGAACGAAGGACAGAAAACAAAGGACAGAATGCCGCCGAGGTTGACGTGGAATTAATAGCGGTTCAAGAGCGGCTGTGCGAAATTCTCGGAGCGCCGGTAAAAGTGGAACGAAGCGGCGAAACCGGAAAAATCACGATAACTTTTTACTCTCCCGAGGAGCTTCGGGGAATTTTAGAAAAGTTTGGAGGTTCTTATTTCAAAGAATAACTTATTTCTTTTATTTCTTTCACTGCTCTTTTGAGTTTGAGAATAAGTTTTTCTATTTTTGTTTTGTCGATTATTTCACATCCTATTTTAATCGTGACGAAGCGCCCGCTTCTGCCGGTTTGAACTCCGTTCATGTTTATGTGAGAACGGGAAATAATTGACATAATGTCTTTCAGCAAGCCGATTCTGTCGTCGCAGATTACGCGCAGTTCGGTTTTTGAATATTTTTCTCCTATGATTGTTTTAATGCCGCGGCGCATAGCGGATTTAATCCGATTTTTCGCGGAGCCGGTTTTTACGGATTTCAGCCATGACCCGGATGGCTTTTTATTTTTTTGTGTAAGAATTTCAACCACATCCCCCGATTTTAATTGGTAATCAAGCGGCGCTATTTTTCCGTTTACTTTGGCTCCGCTCGCGCTGTCGCCGATTTCGCTGTGAATTTGATAAGCGAAATCAACCGGAGTTGAGCCGACCGGTAGGTCGATGACCGAACCTTGCGGCGTGATGGCGAAAATTCTGTCTTGAAAAAAATCAATTTTAAGCGACTTCATAAATTCGTCCGGGTCGGAAAATTCACGCTGCCAGTTTCTTAATTGTTGGACCCACGCCAATTCTTTGGTGCCGGCGGTAATTGACTTTCTCGCGAGATAATCCGAATGCCCCTTTTTTTCTTCATAAGCCCAATGCGCGGCGATGCCATTTTCGGCTTCGTCGTGCATTTCCTGCGTTTTGATTTGTATTTCAGTTATTTTGCCGTCAATGCAGAATACGGTGGTGTGCAAACTGCGGTAGCCGTTAGGTTTGGGAAGAGCGATATAATCCTTGAATCGTCCCGGCAGTGGCGGCCATAGTTTGTGGACGACTCCGAGCGCGGCGTAGCAGTCGCTTATATCTGGAACTATAACGCGCAAGGCCACCAAGTCGTGTATCTTTTCAACGTCCATATCGTAACGCAGAAGTTTTTTATACAAGCTGTAATATCTTTTCGCGCGATAATCTGTTTTGATCACGGAGACCTCGTTTTTTTCAAGCTCGCTTCGCAATATTGGCTCCGCGCTTTTTAAATACTTTTCGCGCTCATCGTATTTTTCCTTCACGGTTTTTATCAGCCATTTGTATTCCCTCGGATATATATAAGGAAAAGCCAGGTCTTCAAGATCTCCGGCGAGGTGTTGCATTCCGAGCCGGTAGGCCAGCGGAGAGTAGATTTCAAGCGTTTCAAGGGCGATGCGTTTTTGTTTTTGCGGCGGCAAGGCCCGCAATGTGCGCATATTGTGCAGTCGGTCGGCGAGTTTTATAAGAATTACGCGGATATCCTGGCTCAGCGCCAGAATCATTTTTCTGAGGTTTTCCGCCTTCGCTTCAATTCCGCGGTATTTTATTTTTCCGATCTTGGTTACGCCGTCAACGAGAAAAGAGACCTCTTCGCCGAATTTTTCTTTTATTTTTTCAAGAGAATAAGAAGTATCCTCAATAACATCGTGAAGGAGCGCCGCGGCGATGCTTTGCTCATCCAAATTCCATTCGGCAATCGCCTGCGCCGCGGCGATGGAGTGGTTAAAATACGGTTCGCTGCTTTTGCGTTTTTGTCCGGCATGGGCCTCTTTGGCGGCTCGGTACGCCTTGCCTATTAAAGATTCCGGATTTTTTTTTGCGAACTCTTTGACAATCATTTTCTAATTGGTTTTGTGCGGATTGTGGTTCGGGCAATTTTTATTGGAGCATCTTTCGGGTATGGTTTTTGTGCCTTCCATCATCAGTGATTTGCAAAGTTCGCATATTTTTCCGGTCGGCCTGGACTTCATTACAAAATCGCATTTTGGATAATTGGAACATGAATAAAATAGCCCGAATCTGCCGCGGCGTTCCACTATTTCGCCATTCCCGCATTTGGGACAGGCAACGCCGGTTTTTGTTCTGGCTTCTTCTTCGGCGCTTTTTTTAATGAATTTGCATTTGGGATAATTATTGCAGGAGATGAATTTTCCAAAACGGCCTTCGCGTTCTACAAGCTTGCCGGTTTGGCATTTTGGGCAGGTTTCTCCGGTTTCCTTGGGCCCTTCCATAATGGAGCCGTCTATTTTTCTCGCGCCGGCGCATTCCGGAAATTTCTTACAGCTTAAAAATTTCCCCGTTCTAGACAGTTTGATGACCATCAGCCCGCCGCAAACTGGACATTTGTGTTTTTTGTCGGCTTCGCCGAGATTCGTTATTTTTTCCGCCGTTTTTTCTTTTGCTTTGACGTCTTTGTGGAACGGCGCGTAGAAGTCGCGGAGAGTTTTAACGTATTCTCTTTTTCCGGTCGCGATTTCATCCAGTTCATTTTCCATCTCGGCGGTAAACGTGTCGCTGATGTAGTTCATGAAATTTTTTTCTAGGAACGCGCTAACGACTTCACCTGTATCAGTGGGTTTGAGCGCGCGGCCTTCCCTCTCCACGTATTTTCGGTCGTGCAGGGTCTTTATTATTGCGGCGTAAGTGGACGGCCGTCCGATTTCACGCTTTTCCAATTCTTTTACCAGGCCGGCTTCGGTGTATCGGGGCGGCGGTTCCGTGTGTTTTTCTTCGCTCATTATTTCTTTTAGGGTTAGCTTTTCGCTTTGAGCAACCTTCGGCAGTTCTACGTCTTCTCCCCGCGCGCGCGTATCGCAAGCAAGCCAGCCGTCAAAAATAACGCGCGAGCCGGTAGCGGAGAAGTCCGGGTATTTGTTCACTGTAATTGTGGCCGTGATTTTCGCGCGTAAAAGTTTGGCGTCGGCCATTTGCGATGCGATTGTCCGTTCTCTTATAAGTCGATACAGGTTTTTTTGTTCTTCCGTATGTCCGGCGTTTTCTTTTTTTGCGTCAGTCGGGCGTACTGCTTCGTGCGCTTCTTGAGCGTTTTTGCTTTTTGTTTTGTATATTCGGGATTCAGCATACTCTTTGCCGTAGGTTTTTATTATGTAGCTTATGATATGTTCTTGCGCGGAAACGGCCAGATTGACGCTGTCGGTGCGCATATAAGTAATGAACCCTTGCTCGTACAGTTTTTGGGCAATGCTCATTGTTCGTGACGGTGAAAAACCGAGACGTGAACTTGCCGCTTGCTGGAGTGTGGAAGTCGTGAACGGCGGTCGCGGCGTTCGCTTGACTTCGCTTTCCGTAATATCTTTGACGAACCACGCGCCGGCCCCGCCGTTTTTAAGAATTTCTTCAACTATTTTTTTGTCACGCGGCTCTTCTTCGCAGGTAACGCGAAAAATATTTTTATTATTTCCGAAGACATCGGCGGTGAGTACATAGTAAGTTTCGCTTTTGAAAGCGCGGATTTCGCGTTCGCGTTCGACGATTATTCGGAGCGCCGGCGATTGGACGCGCCCGGCCGATAGCCCGTAGCGTATCTTTCTCCAGATCAAGCCGGAAAGGTCGTAACCCACCAGTCGGTCGATAACTCTGCGCGCCTCCTGCGCTTTTACAAGTTCTTGATCAATTTTCCGAGGCTGTTTCAGCGCCTCTTGTATGGCTTCATCGGTAATCTCGTGAAAAACAATGCGCTTCGGGTTTTTTAAACCGAGCACTTTAGATAAGTGCCAGGCAATGGCTTCCCCTTCGCGATCCGGGTCGGTGGCAAGATAGATTTCGTCCGCTTTTGACGCGGCGTCTTTCAAGTCGTTGAGTATGTCTTTCTTGTTTTCGCTGACCTCATAGCGAGGAACGAAACCGGCCTCTATGTCGATTGCCTCTCTGTTGCTTTTCGGCAGGTCGCGCACATGGCCTACGGAAGATTCTACTCTGTATTGTTTGCCAAGGAAGTTTTTAATTGTTTTGGATTTTGTCGGAGACTCTACTATTATCAAATTCATAAAATTAAAAATGTAAATATCAAAATGGAAAATGACAGTTAAAAATTTTAAAATTTTACGTTGTCATTTTGATTTTTAAATTTTGCATTATTAAATCGTGTATCCTTTTTCTGTTTCTTTAATTATGCTCTGAATCGTTAGCAGAGCCAGCTCTCGGTTGACGACTCGGGGTTCAAGTTTAGCTAAAATAATTATTTCGTCAACCGCAAGCGGACGGCCGGCGGATTCTATGTGGTAAATTATTTTCTTTTGTTCATCGCTACCTCCAAAAGGGAGAGTCGCATTGTTCTTCAGTTCTTTCGTCTGAAGGCCGAGGTCTTCAAGAACTTCCTCCGGTGAGGTTACAAGTCGCGCGCCGTCTCTTATTAGGGCGTGGGAGCCGCGATAATTCGAATGGCTAATAGGGCCGGGAATAACAAAAACCTCTCTGCCTTGCGAAGCGGCAAATCCCGCGGTGGCCAGCGCTCCGGATTTTTGCGGAGCTTCAATTACCACGGTGGCGATGGACAAGCCGCTTATGATCCGATTGCGTTCTAAAAACTGATGCGGCAAAGATGGCGTTCCGTCGGGATACTCGGAAACAATAGCCCCGCCAGTTTCTAAAATTTTTTTCGCAAGATTTTCGTTTTGCGCCGGATAAATGTTGTCTAGCCCGTTTGCCAGGACGGCGACTGTTTGGCCGCCGCCGTCAAGCGCGCCTTGATGCGCTGCGGAATCAATTCCGAGCGCAAGGCCGCTGACTATAACGCAGTTATTTTGCGCGAGTTCTTTCGCGAAATTTTTTGCGAGCCGCAATCCTTCGCTTGTAGCTTTTCTTGTGCCGACAATCGCGAGCCACGGACGCGAAAAATCCGGCAAAGTTCCTTCCACATAAAAATTTTTCGGCGGATTGGGAATTTCTTTTAAAGAAGGCGACAGGGGTTGTGTTTTCATACTGTGGAGTATAGTATAACGGAGGTTATCTTGACAATTAAGGAGAGCAGAATGAGAGCCTACGTTCGTTACTGGTTGTTTACGGTTCTTTTGATTGTTCTTGTTTTGATGGGATGGCAATACGGATTTTTTGCTTGGGCTTATGAACGCTTTAGCGAGCCAAAGATTTTGGTGGCTTCAATTTTTCTTTTGTGCATATTTTTGTGGGCTTATATCGTAATTGGATATAAAGCCGCTTTACAGCTTTATCGCGATGACCAACATCTGCGTTATTTGGAGGAATGCCTTATCCATTCGCCGGAAGACGGTGTTGCGACGGCGCGGAGAATACTTGATGAATTTTACGCGCGTCGCAATGAACGAGCCGTGAAAAACTCTACGGTTTGCCGTTTTGTGGCGAGTTTGGCCGAACGCATAAGAGTCACGCGAAAAGTGAAAACTTTTGAACCGGTCAACCGCAGCATGTTTCAGGATTATTTTGAAGCCGAATTAACGCGTAACCTCGCGATTCTTGAGAAGTTTCAATGGGTCTTGTTCAACGTCGGATTTCTTGGAACGCTCGTCGGAATTATTTTGGCTTTGGCGGTGCAGAGCATTCCCGCTAATGTCGAACAAATCAGAGAGTTTTCTTTCGGAATTCTCTCCGGCGCCGGCTTGGCTTATACCACTAGCGCTTTGGGCATAGGCGGCGGCCTTATTCTTTTCGTGCTTCACGGCTTTATAGACGAGTGCGCCACGGATATCGCTTTCCGTTTCAGAACAAAAATGTTTGAAGCCGTATTTCCGGTTATTCATAGCGAGGAATTCGGTTATAAAGACAATGAACTGAAGGAGGTGGAATATGGGGCTGAGAAAAAATAAGGGCTCTCGCACCAATTTGGGATTTTTAGCTATTTTCGTGGCCATGATTGATTTGATGACCAACGCTGCGGCAACCGGTCTGTTGACAGCCGCGATGTCAATCCCTTACATAAATCCTCCGCCGAAAGATGTCGCCGAAAAGAAAGTCTCCATAGCGCCCACCGCGCTTTTCATACAGCTTCGCTGGCTCGCCGGCTTTCCGCACGATATTGATACATGGATGACTTGCTGGCAAGAGATCGGCGGAGAAAAAAGAAACGTCGTTGAAGTGAGCTATATGCAGCGCCTGCATCGATGGCTTGGCCTGGATAGAGACGATTTGGGGCGACCCAGCGTTCTCAATTTGGAGGTGATTAAGTCCAATTCCGAAGTTTCGGAAGTGCTGCCGAATTCCCGTTGCCGTGTTAATGCGCACTTGTATCACAGTCATGGCGGCGAGATACCGGTGGCTCTTGATCTCGTGATTATAGAACAGAAAGACGGGGATAACGAGAAAGCTTTAGCCGTCGTTGCCGCCGAACTTACAAAGCCCGGAGAAGAATTGACGCTTTTTTACGCGGAATGGGATGAAAAAAATCAGGTCATTCCCGGATCGATTAAGATTTATCCGAATGCGGAATTCGTGCCGATGGCTACGAGGAGATATCGATGATATATATCACCGACAACATCGCGGGCATTGTGCTTATCGGCGTAGCGCTGTTGGCCTTTCTCTTTGTGGTCGGAATATGGTTCAGGCAGAGATTGCTGTCTAAGACCGTTATTGTCGCGGTAGCGTTTTCTTTTCCGCTTATAGCGATTGCGTTATTGATGGTTCCGCCTGCTTATCGAGGATTGCCGGACGTCAATTGTGTGGAATATGGCGGCGGTAAAACGGTGTTTGTGTTGGAGTCCGTTGATGTGCGTCCGGAGAAATCATCAAATCCATACGGGCCCGAAACTCTTATTCTCATAGTGCGGGCAGTCGAGCGGTGGGGAGACGCGATGCACTTCTGCGTTCTTCCGCGCGATTCCGAAAAAGCCAAAAGCATAATTGCTTTTTTAATAGAATTCGGATTTGAACCGGGCGTGACAACTATCGCATTCGGAGGCAAACAAGAGATACCGAACGTGACTTGGAGGCCCAAGGAGAAGCTGAATTTTGAAAAACCCGGACCACCTGAAGTGTCTCAGTAAAAATTACCAGTTCCCGTCTGGCGCAAAATACATTTTTTGTTCCAGGCGGGTTTTTTTATTGTGTCTTGACTCCCACACCTACGCCTTAGGCGTGGGGGTTGACATTTTTTCGCAAAGGAATATAATATGTGCAACCATAGAAAGAAAAGGGCAAGCTCCGATTGAGCGTCGACTCTATTCCTAAGTGGCTGAGGCGTGAACGCGCCACAGCTCTTTGAGTCGAAAATCAATCGGGACTTGCCTATTTTTGTTGTTCTGCCAACCCAGAAAGGAGAGCGTTATGAACGTTATGAAATCTTTGTTCGCAGTCGTGTTGTTAGCGGTTTCTTTCGGCGCGTACTCCGCCGAACAGAAACAGAAACCGGTTTTTCCTGCGTTTCCTTCCGAGGTAGCCGTATGGCTCGCGGAAGCTCTAAACTCGCCGCTTGTTGACGAACAGTTGGCGCTGGTCGGCGCTTTGCCGACAATCAAGCTGACGCTGGTTCGGAAAAATGGAAACGAAGTCAGAATTTTCATATTTCAAGTATTGCTGACTGAGATTGGAAACGGAGATTTTCAAGTTCCGCAAAATTTTGACGAATCAACTGTCGTTTTTGTGAAAATGATTGGTTACGACGGCGGCGAATTGTACAAAAGGGAATGGACGAATAAGCCCCTCGTCACCCATTTTTATGAAGAGCTGAAAAAACGCAAGTTGCCGGGAAGAACAGATTTCAGATATAAAGTTTAAAAAATCAGCTCACCCGCCGGACACAATGATTTTGTTCGGCGGATTTTTTTATTCGCGCAAAACCCGAGATGTATCGGCGACATCGGGATTGTCACCCCTCGAATTTAAAAGTGTCATTGATGCATCCTTTCGGTACAAAGCGTGTTATAATGAATTCAGACCGATATGACGCTTGGATTCCGCAAGCTTTTAATTAGACGTTTAGTTATAGCATCGGCCGCGCTTTTTGCTTTGGGTGTTGTTTTGCTCGCGCTTCTTTATGGAATAAACAATCGTGTTGAAACGGTTATTGAGTCAAGAGACAGGATTTTGCTTTACTCAAGTAATCTTGAAAACTTGGCGGTTTTGCGCTCCGAAACCGAACTGGCGAGCGCTTACAGAGAGGTTTTAGCGACGGTTCTGCCGGACAGAAGCAGATTGTTTGAATTTATGCAGGATGTTTCCGATTTTGCGTCCGAACACGGCGTGGACGTGTCGCTTAATATAACCGGAGAAACTATCGGTACTGAAACATCCGCCGGGAACATATCTTTCAACATGATTGCAAGAGGGCGATCTGAGGACATTTTTTCTTTTTTAAACAGCGTCAATGATTCTGGATATATTGTTAATTTTGGTTTGTTTGAATTAATCAGCGCCGCCACCACCGCGGAAGCGAGAACTGCCGGCGTGTTGTTTATAAGATGATGCCCAAATTTCCTTTTATTAAAAATAAAAATCAGTTGACAATATTGATTATTAACGTTTCAATGTTGTTGGCAGTCGTTCTTATCGTTATTTTCACGTTTACTTTTCTTTTCCGTTCGCTTAGCGGCGCCATAAACGTTTCTACGCCGGAGGATGAATCTCCGGTAAGATTTAATTTGGAAAAAGCGAGAGAGCTCGGGCTTTAACTAAAAATTTTGGGTGTGTAGTTCAGTGGTAGAACGCTGTCCTGATAAGACAGAGGTCGAAGGTTCGATTCCTTCCACACCCACAATGGTGAAAAGTGGACTCTTAGTGCTCCAGCGCATCTCTTGCCATTTCTACTTAACAAATCTTGGAGGTTCTGACGTCGTCCAAACCCTTCTGAAAAATAAACAATATTCTGACTGCTAAGCGCAAGTTCTAACAAATGTGCTCCACTTGATAAAAAAACCGCCCCCGAAGGAGCGGCTCGAAATATCGTCGTCTTGATTTCTAAGAATCTTCTTCTTCGTACTCAATTTGTTGTTTCAAAATGATTTCTTGAATGTTTCTGGGTTTATCAATTGTCCAATATTTCCAATGCGGCTCAATCCACCAGGAATGGAATTTGATATTTACTCTCCCTTTAAAAAAAATCTCCATCAAATGATCGTCAAGCACGTGTCTTAAAAACGACCTTCCCGGCTCTGGAAGGTTCGGGTCATAAGGATTGTCTGAAATGCCACCGGGGATGTACATCCTTCCATCATCAAATATTCTTTCATATGCAAGGGAAAATCCCTTTTGATAATCATTTAGAGGAAAGTGGAACACCTCGCTTGAATCAATAAGTAGATACAAGCCCGATTTGTCTTTCCTAAAATCAAGCGTTCGGTCTTCTAATTTTTCATTTACTTTTACCGTGCCGCCCATTGAACCGACTAATCTAATGTACAGAAAATCGGCGGAATAGTTATCTATGCACAATCTTAAATTCTTAAAATCCAATTTCTTGGGCATCCAATATTGTTCCATGCTGGAAACTCCTTATATTGTTAAACAGCTTATTTGTTCTCACTTTAACAACATTAACCATTTTTGCAACACAAAATAGGTTTTAACACCGTCTATAAAAAAGTGCGCACATAAAACTTTAACGAGGCATTAGTTTTCGATGTCTCGACATTTTTTATTGACTCAAGAACCGAAGTCGGCAGGCCGGCGTTTTCTAGTTCATCGATGCTTCCGGCTCGGGCGTTTGTTGCGTAAATGGCCGTTAAGGCAAGATAAACCGCGGCGCATGGCGTAATTACATTGTTGAATGTGGTCTGTTTCATCGTTTCTTCTCCACGCGCGGAAAGTTTTAAAAGGTCGTCGTTGGATACATTGCGTACGGCTTTACAGGTTTGTCAAAATTGGTAAAATAACGCTTAATGAGCGCGGTTAGCTCAGTGGTAGAGCGTTCGCTTGACATGCGAAAGGCCAGAAGTTCGATCCTTCTACCGCGCACTATTGAAATTAACTTCAATAAGTTAAAATGATAGTATGTCAAAAATAGCCATCAACGGATTCGGGCGCATCGGACGGCTTTTCTTCCGCGCCGCGTTCGGAAATAAAAATTTTGATATCGTCGCCATAAATGACCTCGGTGACGTGGAAAACCTTGCCTATCTTTTGAAATACGACACGACGTATGGCAGGTTCGGCAAAAAAGTTGAAGTCAAGGGCGACAATCTTGTGGTTGATGGACAAATTGTCAAAGTTTTGCAAGTGAAAGATCCGGCGATGTTGCCGTGGAAAGAGCTCGGCGTTGACATCGTGGTGGAGTCAACTGGAATTTTTGAGTCCTATGAAAAATCCAAAGCGCATCTTTCGGCGGGAGCCAAGCGCGTCGTAATAACGGCTCCGGCAAAAGACCCAGACGGCGCGGAAGGGAAAACCGTGCTTATGGGCGTAAATAACGGCGAACTTGATTCGGTCGTTATGACTTCTAACGGTTCTTGCACTACCAACGCGGCGTCTCCGGTTATCGCGATTTTGGCCGAAAATCCGGGAATACATAAGGCGGTCCTCAGCACGGTTCACGGTTATACGGCAACGCAGAATTTAGTTGATGGGCCGATTAGGGGAAACGATTTCAGGCGAGGCCGTGCCGCGGCGCAGAACATTGTGCCGTCGTTTACGGGAGCGACAATAGCCGTTACCCGCGCGATTAAAGAACTTGACGGAAAGTTTGACGGAGTTGCCATGCGCGTACCTATCGCTACCGGTTCGCTTGCCGACATAACTTTTGTTTCAAAACGTAAGACGTCAATTGAAGAAATAAACGATATTTTAAAAAAAGCCGCGAAGAGCAAGCGCTGGCAGGGGATTCTTGCCGTAACAGAAGAACAGATTGTTTCTTCGGATATAATAGGTGAACCGTATGGCGCCATTGTTGATTTGAAATTCACAAAAGTAATTGACGGAGACCTTGTAAAAATTCTCAGCTGGTATGACAACGAAATGGGTTATGTCGCGACGCTGGTAAAACACGTGGAGGCCGTCGCTAAAGTCAAATGAATCCCGTTATAAGCAACAAATTAATTTCAATAAATGAAATTCTTCGCGGAGCATGGCGCGTATATAGCGACAAGTTTTTGGTTCTTGTCGGCATAGCCGTAGTGCCGCACCTTCTTTTTTTCTTCGCGGAAATCGCCATCGGTCCGGGGAGTCCTCTTGGAGATTTTGCCGGAGTTTTATTTTCGGCTGCCGGTATCGCTTTTTCCATTGCTTCTGCAGTAGCGCTTGTTCTTGTCGTAAGTCGTGGCGGCGACGTTATTTCAGCATATCGCGATTCCACGCCTTATATTTTGTCCTATTTTTGGTTAAGCGTTCTCGGCGGCTTAATCGTGTTTGGAGGTTTTGTAATGCTTTTCGCGCCGGCTTTAATTTTTACCGTGTGGTTTATCTTCGGAGTTTTTATTTTGGTACTTGAAAACAAAAAGGGATTTTACGCGCTTTTGGCCAGTAAAGAATACGTTCGTGGATATTGGTTGCCGGTTTTTTGGCGGTTTGCGTTTTTATTCGCTATCTTTTCCGCGTTGTCTTATTTTTTTACTTTAATTCCTTCGTCTTCAATATTTAATGCGCTGTTTGGCACCATGCTTTCGCCGTTCGCGGTTGCGTATCTTTTCATGATTTATAAAAATCTTAAGGAATTAAAACCGGTTTCCGGAGAAACGGTTATTTCAAAGTCAACGCGCAACCTTTTTATTTTTAGCGGCGCGCTTGGAGCAGTCGCGATTTTAGCTTTTGTATTTTCAGAATTTCTATGATGATTTATATCGGTTCTGACCACGCCGGCTTTGAGATGAAAGAAGAGTTAAAAAAATATCTTTCGGGGCTGGGACACCAAGTTGAAGACAAAGGCGCGTTCAGTCGCGACCCTGCCGATGATTATCCGGATTTTATTTTTTTGGTGGCGAAAGCCGTAGCCGCAGACAAAAATAGCCGCGGATTGGTAATGGGTAAATCCGGACAGGGGGAGGCGATGACCGCCAACCGCGTAAAAGGAGTTCGCGCGGCTGTGTGGTACGGCGGAAACGCGGAGCTTCTTAAACTTTCGCGCGAACATAACGACGCCAATGTTCTTTCCTTGGCAGCTGGTTTTGTTTCTATTGAAGAAGCCAAGGAAGCCGTGGAGCTATGGCTGAATACGCCTTTCTCTAACGAAGAACGACACGTCAGGAGAATCAAGAAACTGGACGCTTGACGTTTTTTTTGCATACGCTATAATGTAAATAATTAAAGGTAACGAATTTATGTTCCTATAAATTCATACTGATAATATGTTTATCATTGTGGAGAAAATAGCGGACAATTTAATAAATGTTTACGCAAATAACCCCATTAGAGGGCGGGCTGGTTTTGGCCGTTGGCATTGCCGTCGGGTACTTAATTCGTCACTTCGTAGTTCGTTCGCGAGCTAAGACACTAGAGCAAAAAGTCAATCTTGAACTTGAGAGCGCGAAGAAAGAGGCGCAGGAAATTGTCGCGCAGGCAAAAGATAAATCTCTCCAGCTTATTGAAGACGCCAAAAACGACGAGCGCGAAAGGAAGGCGCAGTTAGCGCGCATGGAAGAGCGCGTTTTGAAGTACGAAAAAGACGCGGAGAGGCGCGCGGATGAGCTCAGAACCCGTGAAGCGGCGCTTGAGACGGACATGAACAAGGTTAAGCTGGCAAAAGCGGAGACGGACGAGAAATTGGAAAAAGCGATAAAAATCGCTGAGAAAACAGCGGGGTTTACAAAAGAAGAAGCAAGGAATTTAATAATAAAAAACGTTGAGGATTCGCATCGGCAGGAACTGGCACAGATTTTACAGAAGCTGGAAAACGAGCGCCGCGAAGAAGTTGAAAAAAGAAGCTTGAGTATAATAACTACGGCGGTCCAGCGCTACGCGCGTTCTCACGTTTCAGAGATTACCACCAGCGTGTTTCATATTCCGAGCGAAGACCTCAAGGGTAAAATAATCGGCCGCGAAGGGAGAAACGTCCGTACTCTTGAGCGTTTAACCGGCGTGGAATTTATTATAGATGAGACGCCGGAAGCGATAGTTATTTCCTCGTTTGATCCTGTGCGCCGCGAAATAGCGAAAATGGCGCTTGAAAAATTGATAAAAGACGGTAGAATACAGCCTGCCAAAATTGAAGAAAAAGTGGAAGAAGCGCGCAAAGAACTCGAAAAGAAAATGTATGAGATAGGCGAGGCCGCGGCGTTTGAAGTTGGGGTGCTTGATTTGCCGAAAGAAGTTATACAGCTTATCGGCCGCCTGCATTTCCGCACAAGCTTCGGCCAAAACGTTCTTACACATTCAATAGAGATGGCTTATATTTCCGCAATGCTTGCCGCCGAACTTGGCGCTAATGTTGAAGTGGCGAAAAGGGGGGCTCTGGTGCATGACATCGGCAAAGCTATTGACCACGAAGTGCAGGGTACGCACGTTGAACTTGGCAGAAAGCTTCTTAAAAAATATGGCGTTGACGACGCGATTATAGATGCTATGCAATCACATCACGAAGATTATCCTTACGCTACGCCGGAATCGTATATAGTAACGGCCGCAGACGTTCTTTCGGCGGCTCGTCCAGGAGCGCGTCGTGGCACGGTTGAAAATTATATAAAGCGCCTGGAAGACCTTGAAAAAATAGCCGGTCAGTTTGAGGGAGTTAAGATGTCGTACGCCATTTCAGCCGGCCGTGAATTGAGAGTTTTTGTCGTTCCGGAAAAAATTGACGACTTTGGCGCGCTTCAGCTTGCTAAAAATATCGCCAACAAGATACAAACCGACCTTCGCTATCCAGGAGAGATAAAGGTGAATGTTATTCGCGAAATGAGGGCTGTTGAATACGCTAGATAATTTGTGCTACAATGAAAGGGTAGAGTTTTTACGCAAAGGTCGATTATTCATTTATTTCATAAAACAGAAAACAATGAAGAAACCAGAACTTGTCGATGCGGTGATGCAAGCCAACGGAATTGAGACCAAAAAGAAAGCTCAGGAGATAGTTGACAGCGTTTTTGACATCATTACCAAAACGATGGGCAGAGGCGAAGAGGTAGCCGTTCCGGGATTTGGAGTTTTCCGCGCGACAAAAAGAGCCGCGCGCCAAGGGAGAAATCCCAAAACCGGCGAAACTATTCAGATCGCCGCCTCAACTAAGCCGAAATTCCGAGCCGCCAAACAATTAAAAGAAGCGGTACTTTAGATACTGTACTGTAATGTAAACTAAAAACTCCCCCTATAATCGCGATTGGGGGGGTTTTTATATTGAGAGTATTTGTTTAACTTTAACGCTCATTTCCATAAATATGGCGTATGCGGATTTTATGTTTTCAAGCGACGATCTTGCAAGCTCGTCAAGGCCGGTTTTATTTTCTTCGGTAAACAGCACGTTGTACGCGTCGTTGTTCATGGCTTGCGCTTCGCTTAGTAATTCTCTTGCCTTATTAAGCAGTTGAGTTAATTCAAACAATTGTTCTTGGTTGATATATCCGCCCTGGGAGAGCTTTCGCAAGTCAGATGCTATTTTTTCGTGTCGCTCAAGAGATATTTTTAATACGGCCGGCTGTTTTATCGTCAATATAAAAGCCGACATCTCTTTCATCGGCGAAATGTAAAAATCGCGTCGCCAATCAAGCAGTTCTTTCGCCGCTGTCTTTATGTTTTCAACGTTCAGCGTTTCATTGGATAAATTATTAACCTTTTCTCTGATTACATCGTGATAGTTGAGATATCCGACCAGCTTTTCCAAATAGGCCTCCTTCTTTTCTTGCTCTTTTGCGTTTAATTCAACCAGGGCGTTCAAACGATTTGCCAGCTGGTCTATTTCTATATAAGAAAGCGCGATACTGCCAATCAAAATTTTGTGCCTTAACTTAAGCTCTCTCGCGTTTTTTTCTTCGTTGGAAATAAATCCCATCTCATCCTTTGGGTTTAACAGCGCGTTGAGTTGAGCTCGTAGAGTATCAATATCTTCCGTGGCAGTTGACGAGGTTGAATTTGTCAGCGCTAAAGTTGACGTGGTGTTTGATTCAGCCAAAGTTAACGCGGGAACAGCGAACATAGCCGCCGCTAAGATATATGATATTTGTTTTTTATAATATAAGGTCATTGAGAGCTTCGTCTATTTTTTCGTTTGTCGGATTTTTCGCATTGAGAAAATCCCCCTCGTTTTTTATCAAATCGTTACTTAAATTATTGGCGTAATAACCCGCTTCGTTCAGGGCGAGCGACACGGTTTTTGAAGAGTCGGCATGGTACTGAAGTTCCGCGATCTTAATCTGTATTTCAAAATCATTGAGTTCCGCGGCCAAGATTTTTTCATTCATAAGTCCTGGAAAATTGAAGGCAAAATAGGCGGTGCGCATTGTGGAATATCCGCCGAGCATCAAAAACATAAAACTTGCCGCGATAGTTGCTGGCAGAGCGTATCTCAAAACGGCGGCTAAGGTTATCCGCGGCTGGGCCTGTGGCTGTCTCAACAAAAACCACGTTCGGCGCGGTTTGGGCATCTGCATTAACGCCATCAGCATGCTACGCGAAACCCCGGCGTATCCCGGATCCGGTTTTATGTTTTGTAGTTGTTTAAGTTTTGAAATTATTTCTTGTTCCATCATACCGAAAGAAGTTTTTTTAATTTGATTATGGCTCGATGCTGAATGGTTCTTATCGCCCCCTCATTTTTATCTAAAGCTTCAGCTATTTCTTTGTGAGAAAATCCTTCAATGAACTTCATTATAACTACATTTTGTTGTTCTTCGTTCAATTGTCCGATTGCTTTCATTGCGCTGTTAAATTCTTTGTTCAGGTCCAGCGTTTTTTCAATCGCCGGCTCAATGTGCGGTTCCATGTCAAGGTCGTAAAGTGGGATGGTTTCTTTCTTGGTGCGGGCATTGTCTATAATTGAGTTCCGCGCGATTTTGTACAGCCAACTTGAAAATGGGTGTCCCAGATGTTTATAGCCGGATATATTTTGTAATGCGCTAAGAAATACCTGATGGGTGAGGTCCTCAGCCTCCTCACGGCGGCCAACTTTCAACAGAACAAAGCGATATATCATCGGCATATAATGGTCGTAAAGCTGACCAAAAGCCGAGGACTCACCCCGAATGGCGCGCTGAATTATGTTTTTTTCGCCATCTAACATAGTAAACGAATAAGCAAAGCTTTAGTTACAAAGACAATTATGTCCCACAATGGCAGTTTTTCGGATATTAGTCAAGTAAAGAACTCTCCAAGTCGTCAATTTTTTCCAATTCTTCCTCTTGTCCTTCAAACGCGTCAAATTTCGGCGGCGGAGTTGTTTTTTTAATTTCAGGAGGGCTGAGCTCCTCTTTTGTCGAAATTTCGGCTGGTGAAGATGAGGTCGGGGGCGTTTCGGTCGCGGGAGTTACAGGAGATACGAGAGAGGCCGGAAACGTTTCGGCGCCCGGAGATTTATATAAAAAATAAGCAGAGGCAGAAATCGCGAGCACCGCGAGATACAAATAATAGGATTTCGGCAGCTTGTCCATAAGTTTGAGTATAACTTTTTTTGACGTTTGGTGCGAGCGGCGGGAGTCGAACCCGCGTCTGCTGCTTGGAAGGCAGCCATAATAGCCGTTATACTACGCTCGCGTATTTACAATGGAAAAGTTGACTAATTCCATTTTTATCATAAAAATAAGCATATCGCAATGTTTAAATCAAAAAAGTTTTGGAAAATCGCTATTTTTAGCACGGGAGCCGTTTTGCTCTTCGTGGCTTTGCCGCTGCTCGTTATTCCCGAGGCAGAATCAACACCCGCGGAATTTAAAGAAGCGCGTCATCGCGGCGCGGAAATAAGCAAAGACATAGTGGCGCATTATGGACAGTCGGCGGAAAAGCTTAAAAAAATTTCCGAATTGGACGGAAGCGGCCGCCACCTTGAGGGATTAAGAATTGTTTTGGATGAAATGGAGGCTAATTCCGAAATAAGGTCAAAAGCACAGGAACTCGCCGTCGAGCTTGAAAGAATGACTCGGGCGGCCTCTCTCTTGAAATCGCAAACCATACGGGCGAAAGCTCTGGAGGCCGTAGCCGTTGAAATCAATCTTGTTACCCAGCTGATTACTTACAATGAATATTTCAACCGGCTTTTGGAAACGCTTCGTTCCAAATTCGCCGGAGAACCTCGAGAAACCAGCGTGGATGTATTGATTTTCAGAATGAACGACGCGGCCGACGACATAAATAAACTAAACGAAAGATTCGGCGTTCTTATGGATGAATTTGACGGACTTTTTTAAACGTGTTAATTTAGGAAGAATTATATGGATATGGATGAAAAAAACATAAAGAATTATGAGCTCGCTTTTTTGGTTGACGGCGAAGATGACGCGCACGAGGCGGTTAAGATTTTAAACGCCCGCGGCGCTGTTATTGTTTTTGAAGGGCCGCTCAAGAAAGCGGATTTGTTTTACCCCATAATGAAGCGGAACTCGGCGCATTTCGGCTTTTTTCATTTTCAATGTGAAGCAGGGCGTGTCTTGGAAATTGAAGAGGATTTGCGTTTGAACAATAAAATTCTTCGTCATCTTATAGTCGCGCCGCCTATTTTGCCGAGAACCGCTTCTTTCTTTAGACGCGGTCCGCGAGCAACTTCCGCGGCAAAACCGGCGGAGGGCGAACGGTCGGAAAGAACGGACAGAAGCGAAGAGTTTCCAAGAAGGCAGGAAGTTGTAAGCAATGAAGAGCTTGAAGAAAAACTGGAAGAAATACTAAAATAAATTTATAGATGAATTTAAACAAAGTTTTTTTAGCGGGAAATTTAACCAGAGATCCAGAGCTCAAAGCTTTACCCTCCGGCGCCACGGTGGCTTCATTTGGTATGGCGACAAATCGCGTTTGGAAAGACCAGAAAGGCGATAAAAAGGAAGATGTCCAATTTCATAATGTCGTTGTATGGGGTCGCCAGGCGGAAATAACCGCGCAGTTTTTAACGAAGGGAAGTTTAGTTTTGATTGAAGGTCGCCTACAAACTCGATCTTGGGACGGTAAAGATGGCACTAAGCAATATAGGACTGAAATTGTCGCCGAGCGCTTGCAGTTTGGGCCACGCACCGCTTCCGCCAGGACTGAGCAAAGACAGCAACCGCAGGCGACCGCAAAAGAGGAGGTGCCGATTATAGAAATAGAAGAGAATGAAGTAAAACCCGAAGACCTGCCTTTTTAAAATGAATCAACAGTGTTTTTTTTGTTCCCAAAATTTAAAAGAAATTGATTACAAGGAAATCGAGCTTTTGAGACGGTTTGTTTCTTCGCAGGCGAAAATTGTTGACCCGAAACATACCGGCACTTGCGCCAAGCATCAGCGTCTTTTGGCCCGTTCAATAAAAAGGGCTAGATTTATGGGGCTGTTACCGTTTACCAGATGAATCCCGATCTCATTATTTTTAATTTGCTTAGGTCTCTAACCGAATTTCACTTCGCCGTTAATTGGTTAATTGTTTTTTTGGCGGAGTATCTTGGATATATTTTGGTCGCGGCCCTTTTTTATTTTATTTTTGCCGTAAAAAAAGATTGGCGAGAGCGTTGGTATTATTTTGCTGCCGGACTGCTTTCGGTTTTTCTCGCGCGCTGGATTGTTACTGACGTTATACGTTTTTTTTACTACCGACCGCGCCCATTTTTGGCGTTTGATTTCGCGCCGCTGATTGAAAGTGCGAGCGCCTCTTTTCCTTCCGGCCACGCGGCTTTCTTTTTCGCGCTTGTTCCGTTCGCGTTTTTGTTGGATAAAAAATTCGGCTACTGGTTTACCGGCGCCGTCGTATTGATGGGATTTGCGCGCGTAGCTGCCGGCGTTCATTGGCCGAGCGATATTATTGGCGGAGCGGCCACTGGGCTTTTGAGTTTCGCGGCCGTGTGGTTTATCTTGCCGAAATTTAAGGAATCAGTTGCGCAAGAAAAATTCGTATAGATCAGGCCTCGTATAAGGTTTTATTTTGCTATACTTAATGGAATGATTGTCGTTCCGGCCATAAATTGTCTTGACTTTGAGTGCGCAGAAGCAAAACTGTCAATTGTCAAAAATCAATTGTCAGATGTTTTGTGGGTTCATATTGACGTAGTTGACGGTAAATTTGCGCCAAACATAACCTGGGGCAACCCCGTGGAACTCTTAACTCTTAAATCTTACATCTTAAATCTTAACATTGAGGTTCACTTGATGGTCGTGAATCCGGAAAAAGTTATTGATGCTTGGCTAAAAATCGGAATGGCTAAAGCTCGATGGGCTCGCCCATATAGGGTTAAAAGAATAATTGTTCATTTGGAGGTGATGAAAAACGCGGAAGAAATTGTTTCCAAATGTAAAGCCGCGGGAGTTGAAGCTATGCTCGCTATTAATCCCGATACGCCATCGGATAAACTCACGCCTTACTTTGGTCAGTTCAAATCGTTTCAGATTCTTGGCGTAAAACCGGGTTTGGCCGGGCAAGGTTTTCAAATGAGCGTTTTGGACAAAATAAAATTTTTGAGAGAACGCGTTTCTGATGCTACACTAGAAGTAGACGGAGGAATAACTCCGCAAATCGCAAGAACAGCGAAAGAAGCGGGAGCGAATATAATAGTTTCCGCATCTTATATTTTTGACAGCGCAGATCCAAGAAAAGCGTATGAGGAATTGGCCGAAATTTAATGCAAAATGACAATGTAAAATTCAAAATGATTTTTAATTTTGATTTGTCATTTTTAACTTCGATTTTTACATTTTAAATTTTTTATGCTGGAGAGTTTACACGACAAAAAACTAAAGTTCCTCGAAGAGATGGCGAATCGTATTCGCCAAGACATTATTTCTATGTTGGTTGAAGCAGAGTCCGGGCATTCGGCCGGACCGCTGGGAATGGCCGATATTTTTACCGCGCTTTATTTTCACGTTTTGAAGCACGACCCCAAGAAGCCGGATTGGCCCGAGCGCGACCGCTTGGTTTTATCAAACGGCCACATTTGTCCCGTGCGTTACGCGGCTATGGCCCACGCAGGATATTTTTCGCTGGAAGAACTGAAAACTCTCCGCAAAATTCATTCTCGTCTGCAGGGACATCCGCACCGCGCCACTTTACCGGGAATGGAAACGACTTCCGGTCCGCTCGGTTCGGGTTTGTCGCAGGCTGTCGGTATGGCTTTGGCGGTGAAATTAGACAAGAAGCGTTGCAAAATTTATTGCTTGATGTCTGACGGCGAACAGCAGTGCGGTAACATTTGGGAGGCGGCGATGTTCGCGGGCAAGAACAAACTGAATAACCTTATCGGCGTCATTGACCGCAATAACATCCAGATAGACGGATTTACCGAAAACATAATGCCGCTTGAACCGCTGAGGGACAAATACGAAGCGTTCAATTGGCATGTTATTGAGATTGACGGGCACAATATTCATCATTTTGTTGACGCGGTTAACGAAGCCCACGCAATTTACGAAAAACCGACGGTAATTATCGCCCATACTATACCCGGGAAGGGGGTCAGTTTTATGGAGAATAAGTTTGAATGGCACGGCAAGCCGCCAAATTCGGACGAGGCCGAAGCCGCGCTTATGGAATTAGCCGCGAATTATGATAGGATGAAAAGAGAGCACCATTGAATCTAGAATCTAGAATTTAGAATTTAGGATATGGAAACAAATCAAAACATAGAAAGCACGCCGAAAGACGTTTTTATGCATCTTTTGGCGATTATTGCCCTTTATGTCGGCGCGTTTAGTTTACTGACGTTGTTTTTTCAGTATATTAACGTTTATTTTCCGGACCCGCTCAATCTATACTATGATGCCGGCGGAGCAATAAGATGGGCATTGGCTTCCCTTATAATAATATTCCCCGTATTTTTATGGGCTTCAAGGTCTTTGTATAAAGATCGCGCGAAAAATCCGGAGAAAGGCGAGATTCGCGTTAGAAAGTGGCTTCTTTATTTTACCCTTTTCGCCGCCGGGGTTTTGGTGATAGGCGATTTGATCGCTCTCGTATACAATTTTTTGCAAGGAGAACTGACTGTTCGTTTCTTTCTGAAAATTCTTTCTGTTTTCGCGGTTGCTTCCGCGATTTTCGCCTACTATCTTTATGACCTGCGAAGAGCCGCTGGAGAATTCTCTTTCAGAGTGAGAGCATTCGTATGGGCGGCTTGCGCGGTTGTCGCGATTACTGTCGTTGCCGGCTTTTTTGTCGCCGGTTCGCCGTTTACCCAAAGATTGGTTCGTTTTGACCAGCAAAAAGTTTCAGACCTGCAATCAATTCAGATGTCTGTAGTAAATTATTGGACGCAGAAAGGCAGTTTGCCGCAATCGTTGGACGATTTGCGTGATAGTATTTCCGGCTACGTTCCGCCGCTCGATTCGCAGATGCGAGAAGAATATGTTTATCGCGCCGTTGGCGAATTGTCTTTTGAATTATGCGCCAGTTTTAATCTCCCCTCTAGCGGTGGTGCGAAAATTGCGTCCAAGCCATATTTTGAACCGGCATATCCTTTCGGCGGTTTTGGAGAAAATTGGGAGCATAATTCCGGGGAAGTTTGTTTTAGTCGGACTATAGACCCGGAACTTTATCCGAAGCGTCCGTTTTAACATGCTTGAGGCATTGCGCGAAAAAATAAACAAGTGGGGAGTTTTCTGGGGCATTGTTTACGGTCTTGTGTCTTTAGGCTTTTACTTTACTCCGTGGATGCTTTTTATTCTCGGCTTGGCGTCTTTTTCAACCGCGATCGCGTTTCAGAATATTCTTTTTCATGAATACCGCTGGCAATTTGTAATTTTAGGATTATTGCTCGCTTTTACGACCGTGTTTATTTATTTCAAAAAACAAGGAGTCAGAAAAATTACTATTGCAGATATAACTCGGCACCGCCTTTTTGTTGGAACGCTTGGTTTTACTTTCCTGATTACATACCTTGTGCTTTTTTGGCTGGTAACCTTTTTATTTCCTCCGTCATAGAGTATGCCTGTTAATTCTCGCGCAAAGTTAAATTCTAAACTGTTTGACAAAGACGTTGAGCAGAAAGCAATTCGCGACGGTTACGGACCGGGTCTCGTTTCGGCCGGAGAGGAAAACCCAAATGTTGTTGTTCTTTGCGCCGACCTATCCGAATCCACGCGCTCCGAGGACTTTGCCAAAAAATTTCCGGAAAGATTTTTTGAAATCGGCGTAGCCGAACAGAATATGGCCGCCATCGCGGCCGGCCTCGGCGTTTCGGGAAAAATTCCGTTTATTTCTTCTTACGCGACTTTTTCTCCGGGAAGAAACTGGGAGCAGATACGCACCACAATTTCTTACAACGATTCCAATGTGAAAATAGCCGGACATCACGCCGGTCTTGTAACCGGTCCCGATGGAGCGACGCACCAAGCCGTTGAAGACATAGCTACTATGCGAGTGCTCGCGAATATGAAAGTATTTGTACCCTGCGACGCCATTGAGGCAAAAAAAGCTACCATCGCCGCCGCGAAAATTTGGGGGCCGATTTACATACGTTTCGCGCGTGAAAAGTCGTCTGTGCTTACAACTGAAGCCACGCCATATACGCCCGGAAAGGCGGAGGTTTTTTGGGAGAGTAAAAAGAAACCAAAGGCGGTTATAATCGGATGCGGTCTTCTTATGTATAATGCTCTACTCGCGGCTAAAGAACTTGAGGAGGATGGCATTGATGTCGCAGTTATTAATAACCACACGATAAAACCACTGGATGAAAAAACAATTCTTGAATACGCCAAAAAATGCGGCGCTGTCGTAACCGTTGAGGAGCATCAAATTAGCGGCGGGCTTGGGGGCGCGGTCGCGGAATTTTTGTCTAAAAACGCGCCGACTCCGATGGAATTTGTCGGAATGCAGGGCGTTTTTGGCGAATCCGGTCCGGGGAAAGAACTTATTGACGAATATGGTATGGGAGTTAAGGATGTTATTAGAGCCGTGAAAAAAGCAATAAAGCGGAAATAAGATTTAAGAAGCAAGAAGTAAGAATCTTAAATCCTAAATCTTAAATCATAAATCTAAAATGTACGACATCATTACAATCGGCACGGCGACTCTGGATGTTTTTTTGGCGAGCCCGCTTTTTAAGGTTTTAAAAGACCCCGAGCACTTGAAGCGCGCCGGTATGCCGATGGGCGAGGCCCAATGCTTTGCTCTTGGCGCGAAGATTGAGGTTGAACAGCCCATTTTAACTGTCGGCGGCGGAGCGGCAAACGCGGCGGTAACTTTCGCGCGTCAAGGCTTGAGGGCCGGAGCTGTCGTTGGTATAGGCATTGATTCAAATGGAGAAGCCGCGCTCAAAGAGCTTAAAGACGAAAAGATAGCCACTTTGCCGGTTTATGACGAGAAAGATATGACCGGTTATTCGGTTATTCTTATTTCATCTGGCGGAGAACGAACTATCCTTCACTATCGCGGCGCTTCGCGGAGAATAAACGGCAGAGAGCCGGTTTTCGGGAAAATAAAGACCAAATGGATTTACGTCAGTCCCGGAGGAATACCAATCGCGGCGATTCAAAGAATCATAACGCGATTTAAGAACGACGGCACGAAAATCGCGATGAATCCGTCAAAAAATTATCTTAAAGCCGGAGCGGCAAAAATGAAGGCGCTTTTAAATAAGCTTGACGTTGTGCTTGTAAACCGGGAAGAAGCCGCCTATCTTACCGGCATTGACTATAAAAATGAGCGCGGGATTTTTCAAAAATTTGACGAGCTTACGCGCGGAATCGCAATAATGACGGACGGGCCGCGCGGCGTTTTCGCGTCTGACGGAAAAAATATTTACAAAGCTGGAATTTTCAAAAATAAAAAAATTCTTGATCGCACCGGCGCCGGAGATGCTTTCGGCTCCGGATTCGTAGTGGGCCTTATTCAACAAATTCAAAATTCAAAATTCAAAATTCAAAATTTACCGCCAGAGGCGGTGAAATACGCCATTCGCTTTGCATCCGCCAACGCGACTTCCGTTGTTGAGCGTATCGGAGCGACGGAAGGAATTTTATCCAAGCGTGATTTTTCTGCAGCGCGCTGGGCGCGTTTACCGATTAAGGTGATTGAGTTAAACTAAAGAACGTAAGAACGGTTCATAAGTTCTTGGGTTTTTGAGTTCTTAGGTTACACAAAAAATGCCCATTTTTTCTATAAAACAACTTGCGAATATTCTCGGCGTTAATGAAAATGTTCTCGTATCTTTGGACAAGCATATAGCTGCGTCAACGGGTAAGACCGGAATTTTGGAAGCGGTGTTTGAAGAAAATGCCAAAACCATTGAAGCCGTTTTAAAAAAACTTAACGGCGACAAATCCGGGGCGGATTATGCCCGCGGAGTTTTGCGGCGAACGGTGGTTAAACACGAGCGTTTGCTTGAAACGCATATAAATAAAGTGCCCGACCACGATGTTTTTGGCAGAATGGCGATGGTGGCTCTTAAAATGGTAAAAACCAACCACGGCCATTTTTTAAGAAAAGAACTTATAAAGGACATTTTATTGAAGCGGCCGCCGCCCAATTTGCTGAAGTACCTCGGTTATAATAACGTTGAAGAGCTCGTTTTACGCGAGGACCTTACTGAATGTTTCAGCGCTTTAAGATTTATTGAAAGCGATGAGTGGATGCACAAAACCTTTGACGAGGTTTATGGTAATTTTACGCCAGACGACTTTGAAGAGCGGGAAATTGAACTTCGCGTGCTTGGTCCGAAATGGCACGACATTTCTCTGAAATTTGTCGCGAAAAAACATCACAACGTCAGCCATCTTAAAGAGTTCGGCGTGATTTTTCTGAATCCGGTCATGCAAGACATTCCCGGAAAACTTTTGCGTGATTTCGCGTTACTGCTCCATTATTTCCACGAGATTATATTTTATTCCAAATTGTTTCATAAAAACTTTTCTTCCAAGAACTTTTCGGAGCGCTTCAAGTCGCTTTTACGCGGCGATGTCAATGAAGTGAAAGAGATTAAAGAAGGCGAGTGGCTAATTGTTCAGCGTTATCTTTGGAAAGAAAATCCCGATGACCCGCGTTTGCGAATGCCGAGAGTAAATCCTGAATCTCTTCATTGGGCCAGAGGCGAACGCGACCTCGCGAATTATTTTAGAGATACCGAGTGCTGCGATTTGGAAATTTGGGGCGGATTGGATTGGGTTGGTGGATTGTTTCCTTCTGAATTCGCAGAGGACCTTGTAAGCTTTGATTTGGAAGACAATGCTATGGCTCTTGTTTCGGTTATGGAGGGAAAAGAAAAAAATTTCACCTATCATCAACGCGAAGCGATGTGGACAAAAATTTTTGCGGCATACGCGGGCGGAGAAGAAAAAATGGAAAAAATGCTGATAGATAATTTTGAGAAAGGGGTGATTAGGTTTTAATTTTTGTCTTTGACAAAGCCGGCCTTTCAGCCGAGAGCAATGAGGTTTCATCGGCTGTGATATAATAAAAACATGCCAACTGTACGGCCGCATCATATAATTTCAGTTCTTGCATTTGGCGGGATTGTCCTGGCCGCTGTTAATTTCAACAGTCAGCCGCTATTTCAGAATACGGACAACTTCGTTCTCTTTGCTCAAGAAGAAATCAAATTGGAACAAGGAGTTCAAATATCCAGCGGAGATCTCGGCTCAAATAAGAAAATAGACATTGAAAAAGATGCGATAATAAACGGCAACCTCTTTGCCGACAGAATATCCATAGACAAAAACACGACAATCAACGGCAACGCCTCGTTTAATAAACTTCAAATCAAAAAGGAATCGGAAATCCTCGGTACTCAAACCAAACCAATCCAACTGCCGATAGTCAATCTCCCGGAAATACCGGAATTCACCATCGGAACTCAGGACTTCAAGTTTGAAGGAGAAAACAACACCTTACCATCAGGAAACTACCGCAATATAACCATTGAAAAAAACTCCAAACTCATCTTAACCGGCGGAACATACAACCTGAACAAACTGGAACTCAAAGAAAACTCTACCCTCATATTCCAAGCTCCAATCACTCTCAACATCCAATTTAAACTCAAAGGACAGCAACGCGTATCAATTCTGCCGGGTCAGAATCTAAACCCGACTGATTTGGCCGTAAACTATATCGGCATTAAATCCAAAAAAGAAAAACAACAGAAGGAAGACGACGATGAAATTGAATCAGAGATGGACGAGAAGGAAAGGAAAGACCTCAAAGACGGGAAAATAGGAAGACCAGTCGTTTTCGGCAAAGACAATTTCCTTAATTTCAAGCTTGTTGCGCCGAAGGCAAAGGTAAATTTGGGAGACGAAACTACTTTCAGAGGACAAATTTTAGCTAAAGAAATAAAGATTGGAAAGGGTTCGGTGTTGAGCAGGGCAGAACTTTTTGTAAAAGAAAGCGATCCAAAGAAAGTTATCATTGACCAAGACAACAGCAGATTTCTTGTTAATGAAATCATAGTCAACTTTACTGACGTCGCTACTCTTCTTGATGCTCAAAATATTGCGAATTTAGTTGACGGCAGAATTATAGGTTTTATTAAGTCAGTCAATGCCTATCAGATTGAGGTTATTACTGACACCCCGGAAGAACTAGAAACCAAGATTCAGCTTGTCCGTCAATTAAGTCATCCTTTGGTTGAAGGAGTATTTAGAAATTATCTTCTTAATTTAGCAAAATGAAAAAATTAATTTTCAAGATCTTATTAGCGTTGTTAATCATTATAATCCTGTTTGTGTCAGCTATTCTAATTTTTAGGCCATGCCCCAAGCTTGTCCCTAGCATTCGGATAAAGCCGTATACGATACTCGAACATCCCTTGTTCTGGTATGCAACTAATTTTTGCCCTCGCTACAAGCCACTCCCTGTTAGTTTTATAAATAAGGCAGAAGCCCAAACTACAGCATTTGATCTGGAAAGCTTAAAAAATAATTTTCCAGATCTGGCCGTTGCTTATGATAAAATAAATATTTTTGATGCTTGGAAGTTTGTAAACAAAGCGGCCGCAAATATTTCTGCAGTAGTCATCGGTATTATTGATACTGGCGTTGATGCTAACCACCCCGAATTTGCAGGCGTGAATTTAGGCATTCTTGGACTGCCGGCATTTCAAGCACTTGAGGATCGCGCTGAAGAATTCAGGTCGGATTTAACTGCCGGACATGGCACAGCGGTAGCTGGAATTATCGGCGCCAACAATCTTTCCGCAACGCAAGTTTTGCCCGTGGGAAGTCCGCAAATGAATGGCATTATTTCAGGAGTTACCAATCAATATTTCCTTGAATCGCGAACCGCTAAACTCATAAACTTTGCGACTTTTGGCAATATCCTTGATACATTGCCTCCTGATGCAATTGTGAACATGAGTTTCAGCCATACAGATTGCATATTCTTAATAATATTTTGCATAAAGAGCGAAGATTTTGACGATGCTACGAATTATTATAAAGATGGATTTATAGCACATACGGATAAGACTTTTGTGATATCGGCCGGCAATGAAGGCATTGATGTTGGTGGTTCTGTTCCGGCCAATATAAATTTAAATAATACAATCATAGTCGCCGCTACCAATTTAAATGATGAACGAGCAGTTTTTAGATTTTTACAGTCATCAAATTTTGGCGTCGGCACAGATCTTTCTGCCCCAGGCATTGAAGTTTATGCACCGGCAATTCAAGGAAAAGGCAATTTTCCAACTTTTGATAGTGAGGTCTTTAATTATTCAACCGCTTTTGAAGGCACCTCCGCTTCCGCCCCCATGGTTACCGGCGTAGCCGCAATCCTCAAAGCTCTTGAACCGGAGTATCAGAAATACACTTCGGGATTGCAGCTGACCCCAGAAAAAATAAAGGAAATCCTTGTTGCTTCTGCAGACCCCATTAACACCGGCGAATTTGATAAACCCCTCGGCAAAGATTGTTTCAATTTTAACTCCGCCATTCATACCGGCTGTCGTTTAAATTCACACCGAGCATCTGCATGGTTTTTCCCGCCAAAAGCGATTCAAGAACTTCAAGCGCCAACCACAACCTCAAACAGCATAACTTTAGAATGGTCTTTGCCTTCCGACTTTGATTTCCAGAATCCCGATTTTGATTCGTACAGAATATTTCGCTCAACTTCTCCAAACGTAACCACGAACAACACTTCAATCTCCACAATCACCAATCAAAACCAAACTTCTTTCACCGATGCCAACTTAACCCCAAACACAACCTTCTTCTACAAACTCTTCGTCTTTGACAAAGCGGGTCTTTCCACTGGAAGCAACGAAGTTTCATCAGCCACCATCTCGGTTCCGCGCGTTCCTCTTTGCCCTCTTTTGTCTCTGCCGTCTCCTTTTCCAATTCCGTCTATTCCAACCGATGTCTTGTTCTCCATTGAAGGCCCGTGTTCCGGCAGTCAAGGCATCGGCGCCAACATTGGCAAACATCCCATTGGCCAGACCATACGCAACGCGGATATAACACCCGGCATTATCCACGGCATTGAGCTCGCAATCAGCAAGATTGGATTTCCTCAAGACGATATTGTCATCTCCCTTAGGAAAGATATATTAGGCCCGGATCTTGCCAGTACCACCATTTCAGCATCGCTTTTGCCTCAATCTCCGCAAGTTACCACGGTCACTCTCGCCTTCAACGTTCCTATTCCAACTACCGACGTAAATTTCCTTGCCTTGAGCCGAACAGGCGCCTTTGACAATTTGAATTTTGCTATACTAGTTCATATCAACTCCCGTCCGGAACGCAATCTCTATCTCGGCGGCAATTATTATGAATGCGCCGGTCAAAGTTGCGCCTGCGCTTGCGGTCCCGATTCACAAGGCGACCCGGCATATGACGTTGTTATGAGATTGCTTGGTGAAAGATCTTCCAATCCATTTCCATTAAGTATCCCGTCTGAACAAATTGACCTTTCACCGTTCAGAACCTTGTTTGAGGGGGCTGGGACGAGTACGGTGGATTTTTAGTATTATGTAGTATGTCGAAAAAATCGCTTAAATATATTTTTGTTGCCGGCGGAGTGATGTCCGGGGTGGGCAAGGGAGTTGCCGCCGCTTCAATCGGCAAAATTCTTCAGGCGCGCGGTTACGAGGTAACCGCGCTTAAAATTGACCCCTACGTAAACGTTGACGCCGGCACTATGAACCCGACCGAGCACGGCGAAGTGTTCGTTTTGGATGACGGCACGGAGTGCGATCAGGATATGGGTAATTACGAGCGTTTTTTGGGTCGCGATTTGACCGGAGCGAATTACATGACCACCGGAAGTGTTTACCTTTCCGTTATTCAAAAAGAGCGAAATTTGGAGTATGACGGAAAATGCGTTGAAGTTGTGCCGCATATTCCGCTTGAAGTGATAGAAAGGATAAATCGTGCCGCGGCAAAAATCAGGGCGGAGGTCGTAATTGTTGAAATTGGAGGCACGGTCGGAGAATACCAGAACATTCTTTTTTTGGAAGCGGTGCGTATGCTCAAACTGAAAAAACCGGGCGATGTTTTGCTGGCGTTAGTGAGCTATTTACCGCTTTTAAGCAAAGACGGCGAACTCAAAACCAAACCAACGCAATACGCGGTACGAAGCTTGAACGCGGCCGGGCTTCAGCCGGACATAATTCTCGCGCGCGCCGCGGCGCCGATTGATAAAAAAAGAAAAGATAAAATTGCTTTCAATTGCAATGTGCGCGAAGAAGATGTTATTTCCGCGCCGGACATTGAAAGCATTTATGAAATTCCGGTTAATTTTGAAAAAGACAATTTAAGCGGAATAATTCTTGAGAAGCTCGGATTGAAATCCAAAAAAAAGGATATGCGCCGCTGGATGCGGTTGGCGCGTTCAATGCGTTTGTCTTCCAGGAAAATCAAAATCGGAATTGTTGGAAAGTATTTCGGCACCGGCGATTTCATTTTGGCGGATTCGTACATTTCGGTAATAGAGGCCATAAAGCATGCGGCTTACGCGGCTGGCCGCAAGCCGGAGATTGAGTGGTTGAATGCCGAAAGATTGGATATTAAAAAATTGAAAGATTATGACGGTATAATTGTTCCGGGTGGATTCGGAGGCAGGGGAGTTGAAGGCAAAATATCCGCCATACGTTATTGCCGCGAGAAAAAAATTCCGTTTCTCGGACTTTGTTACGGAATGCAGCTCGCGGTTGTTGAGTTTGCGAGAAATGTTGCCAAATTTAAAAGGGCGCATACAACGGAAGTAAATCCGCAAACGCCTCATCCGGTTATAGATCTTATTTCGGACCAAAAAGAAATTTTAGACAAAAAAAGATACGGCGGTTCAATGCGTCTCGGCGCTTATCCCGCGGTTTTGCAAAAAGGAACAATCGCTTATTCCGCATACAGACAGCATTTAATTTCTGAGCGGCACCGTCATCGTTATGAGGTTAATCCGGTGTACATAAAAAAACTTGAAAAAGGCGGACTGATTTTTTCCGGTTTTTCTCCGGATAAAAAATTGATGGAAATAGCGGAATTGCCGAAGTCGGTTCACCCGTTTTTTGTCGGCTCGCAGTTTCATCCGGAATTTAAGTCACGGCCGCTTTCACCCCACTCTTTGTTTGCGGAATTTGTTAGAGTTGCTATAATGCGAAAATAACTTCGTGTCCAGAAGCCGATCTACAGGTATATTAATTGTTATTGTCGCGTTTGCGATAGCGGCGGGTTTTTTTGTTTACCCATATACCAAAATTTTTGGTGTGGGGGTTTTCCCTCTTGGCGTTGGTGAAAAATTTAGCCCATGGAGGCTTGGTCTGGATTTAGTGGGCGGTAGCCATTTGATTTACGAAGTAGATATGTCCCGCGTTTCAGATAGCGACCGTGACGCGGTTATGAACGGACTTCGTGACGTAGTAGAAAGAAGAGTGGATCTTTTCGGAGTCGCGGAGCCGCAAGTTCGCACGGCTTTTCAAGGCGGTTCGCATCGCATCATAGTTGAGTTAGCCGGAGTTGAATTGGGAGAGGCCGTGAGGGAGATTGGCGCTACGCCGGTTCTGGATTTTAGAGAAGCCGGAGAAGTGGAAATTGATGGCGAAACGGTTATTGATTTTGTCCATACGGAGCTTACCGGCCGTTATGTGCGCGGGGCGCAATTGACTTTTGATCCAAACACCAATCAGCCTGCGATATCAATTGAATTTGATTCTGAAGGCGCGATTATATTTGAACGATTGACGGAGAAAAACATGGGGTTGCCCCTTGCTATTTTTCTTGACGATCAGTCGATTTCCGTTCCGGTGGTTCAGGAAAAAATTTCCGGAGGAAAAGCACAGATTACCGGAAGATTCACAGTTGCCGAAGCAAGACAGTTGGTTGAGCGATTTAATGCCGGCGCTCTTCCAGCGCCGATAAATTTGGTAAGCCAAACAAGTGTAGGCGCAACGCTGGGAAGCGTTTCTCTGGAGCAGGCGATTTTTGCCGGTTTAATTGGCACAATCGCAATTATAATTTTTATGCTCCTTTATTACCGCTATCTTGGCATTTTTTCGGCGTTGGCGCTTATTATATATATGGTTTTAACACTAGCCGTGTTTAAGGGCATTTCAATGACTATGACGCTTGCCGGAATAGCCGGATTTATCCTTTCAATCGGAATGGCGATTGACGCGAATATTCTTGTTTTTGAACGGACCAAGGAGGAGATTAAACGAGGCCTTTCTCGGCCAAGCGCCGTTGAGGAGGGTTTTAAGCGCGCGTGGTCGTCCATTCGTGATTCAAATATAACGACCATGCTCGGCGCGGTGATCCTTTATTATTTCTCTTCGGGATTTGTGCAGGGGTTTGCGCTCGCCCTGTTCGTCGGCGTTTTAATGAGCATGTTCAGCGCGATTACCGTAACCAAATCATTCTTGAGAGTTTTCATTAAATAGCATGGACATAATCGGCAATCGTAAAATATTTTTAACAATCGCGGGATTATTTGTGTTTGCGAGTATTATTTCTGTTTCGATTTTTGGTTTCAAGCAGGGTATAGATTTTGCCGGAGGCACTTTGTGGCATTTTGTCATTAAAACACAAGGCATGTCCGACGCGGATATCCGCATCACGTTCGCGGAGGCAAAGGTAACAGAACTTGTTCTGACCGGCGATCTGGAGTTTGGCGGATACATTGCGCGTATGCGCGATATTTCGGAAAGCGAACATCAAGCAATTCTTTCGGCTTTACGCGGAAAATTCGGCGAAGTTGAGGAATTGCGTTACGAGGCGATAGGTCCCTCCATCGGCCGGGAACTGCGAAGAAACGCCTTTATCGCGCTTGGGCTGGTTATAATCGCCATAGCGCTTTTTGTCGCTTTTGCTTTCAGAAAAGTGTCACACCCAGTTTCTTCCTGGAAGTATGGCATCGTAGCGTTGATTACGCTTTGCCATGATGTAATTTTGCCCGTTGGCTTGTTTGCTTTGCTCGGCTACATTTATGGAATAGAAATTGACACGAATTTTATCGTGGCTCTGCTTGTAGTGATTGCTTTTTCGGTAAATGACACCATTGTTGTTTTTGACCGCATACGGGAAAATCTCTTACTGAGTCGTCGCGACGCGGATTTCGCCTTGACAGTCAATAACAGCATCAACCAAACAATGGCGCGCTCAATAAACACTTCTTTGACCCTTGTCTTTATACTCGTGGCGCTTTATTTCTTCGGACCCGCTTCGCTTAAATATTTCACACTGACGCTTTTTGTCGGAATCGTTGCCGGAACTTATTCGTCAATTTTTGTAGCCAGCCCGCTGTTGGTTGTGTGGCATAGGTTTAGAAAATAGAATCTGGAATCTAGAATCTAGAATGTAGAGAAACTATCTATTCCAGGGACTGCGATTTGAGAAATTCTTTAATCGTTGCCGGAGAACTCGCGAAAAAAGCGAACACTCCGAAGGTCAGTCCGGCTATCATTGATAGCAGAAGCTCGTTGTATGTTCTTATAAAGAGATAGTGCAGAAGAGCATAAAAGCTCAGAAAAATTATTACAAGAATTATCCATCCCACCGCGCTCTGAGAAAGAATTTTCCCGCCCACAGAAAAAGAGACGAGACCGATTACGCCCCCCATTAAAGCCAGCCATATATCAAATCCTCCGAAAATTTCATGTTCTGGAAAACCGGCGACTATAAAAGCGCTGACTTGGTAAAGCATAACGATTATGAACAGCATAAATCCTCCCCAGAATCCCGCCTTGGCGATTCTTTGTCTTCTTTCATCCTCAATATTGCCGGTTATGGTCCCGACGGCCCAAAGCGTCAATATTAAAATTGTCGGCACAAAAACCCAAACGATGAAATAAAAAATTGATTCAAGCATATTTAGAGTATATAATTGAATCATTATGGACGCAATAAACGAAAAAGACGTTGTTTATTTCGGTAGAACCGATTTTAGGAATGCCAATCGACTTTTTGGCATAAAGCGCAGTGATCGCAGACAGCATATGTACGTTGTAGGCAAGACAGGCACCGGGAAAACGGCGTTTTTGCACAATCTCGCGGTTCAAGACATGACAAACGGAGAAGGCTTGTGCGTGGTTGATCCGCACGGCGAGTTCGTTGAGGATTTGCTTAAAAAAGTACCCAAAGAGCGCGTGGACGACGTTATTTATTTCAATCCCGCGGATGACGAATATCACATCGGATTTAATATTTTGGAAATTTCCGATCCGAAATATAAGCATTTGGTTGCTTCGGGGCTTATGGGAATCTTTACAAAGATATGGTCCAACGTTTGGTCGGCGAGAATGGAATATATTTTGAGCAACGCCGTTTTGGCGCTTGTTGATACGCCCGGCTCAACTCTTCTGGGCATTACGCGTATCCTTGTGGACAAGGACTACAGGCAGGAAATCATTGCCAATATAAAAGACCCGGTTGTTAAAGCATTCTGGATTACCGAATATGAGCGATGGCGCGACCAATTTCGCAACGAGGCCATAGCGCCTATTCAAAATAAAGTAGGACAATTTCTTTCCACGGCGCTGATTCGCAACATCGTCGGCCAGCCGAAAAGCACCATTGACATATTCAAGATTATGAATGAGGGCAAAATTCTTTTGGTGAACGTATCCAAGGGAAGAATCGGCGAAGACAATTCTCAATTGCTGGGCGCGATGCTGATTACAAAAATTCAGCTCGCGGCAATGGAAAGAGTTCGTATTCCCGAAGCGGAACGCACCGATTTTTATCTGTATGTTGACGAGTTTCAAAATTTTGCCACAGATTCTTTTGCCAGTATTCTTTCCGAAGCGAGGAAATACCGGCTTGATCTCATAATCGCGCATCAGTATATAGGCCAGCTGGTTACCGACGTTTCTACCAAGGTGCGCGACGCGGTATTTGGCAACGTGGGCACGATGGTTGTTTTTCGCGTGGGCGCCGCGGATGCGGAATTTCTGGAAGAGGAGTTTTCGCCCGAGTTGATGCCGCAGGATATGGTTGGCCTTCCTAACTACAGTATTTATTTAAAGCTTATGGTTGACGGCGTAACTTCGCGGCCATTTTCCGCGATAACGCTTATGCCATTCAAGACACACGCCGAAGCGGAGATAGAGGAAGTTATTATTACTAATTCGCGCAAGCGTTACGCTCGTCCGCGCTGGGCCGTTGAAGAAGAAATTAATCGTTGGACCGGGATGATGGCTGAAGGAGTCGGGGGAGTTAAATACCAGGTGAATTGTTCCATTTGCGGCAAATCCACTCAGGTGCCGTTTGAACCTCAGCCCGGCCGGCCGGTTTATTGCAAAGAATGTCTTGAAAAAATCAAAAGCGGAGAAATACAACCGCTTCGCGAATCCCGTCCGAAACGGGAAGGCTCTGATTTGCGTGATATCATAGACAAGTCCCTAGAATAGATTTTCTACAATGGCGATTTCCAGCGGTACTATGGCGAACGGACTGTAGCGCATTTCGCCGTAGGCGCGTATTAATGATTTAAGCAAGGCAATATGCCGTTTTTCGTCTATAATGGCGGCGTGTTTTTTAAGCGCTTTTAATTCTTCCGAGGTGAGTTCGTTTTGAAAGGTAGCCGCAAGCGAGGGGTCAAATTTCAAGGCAAGAACTTTTCTCAGATAGTGAATCAGTTCTTTGTTGAATTGTACGAGATTGTAACCGTTATCGTATATGTCAGAAAGGTGAGCGAGCGAAGTTTGTAGATTTCCGGATAGAATCAGTTCCGCGAAAGAAGTTACTTTGGCATAACCGATTCGTCCAAGATTCCTTTCAATTAAATCCACGCTAAGCTTATCGCCTGAAGCGGACAGTTGGTCCAATAGCGATTCCGCGTCGCGAAAACTTCCTTCTCCGGCCGCGGCTATAAACTCCAGCGCCTGCGGTTCGGCGTCAATTTTTTCCGCGACGGCAATCGCGGAGATTTTTTGGATTATTTTTTGAAGCGGCAGGCGTTTGAAATGAAATTTTTGCGTTCGTGATACTATTGTCGGCGGCAATTTTTCATATTCCGTGGTCGCGAGGATAAAAATAACGTGACTAGGCGGTTCTTCTAGTGTCTTCAGCAAGGCATTGAACGCGTCACGCGTGAGCATGTGCACCTCATCTATTACGAAAGTTTTGTACGGATAAGAAGTTGGCGCCAAATTCACGCTTTCTCTGATATTTCGTATTTCATCAATGCCGCGATTGGATGCCGCGTCTATTTCCACCAAATCTAATGCCTGCCCCGCGTCAATTTCTTTGCATGGACGGCAGTTATTGCACGGCTCCCCTGTTTTTTTAAACGCGACATTCGTCTGTCGTGTTTCACAATTCGCGACTTTCGCCACCAGCCGCGCCGCGGTTGTTTTGCCGGTTCCGCGAGCTCCGTAAAACAAATACGCGTGCGCGATGCGGTCAAGCCGCGCCGCGTTTTGCAGTATCTCAACCGTCGCTTCTTGCCCCACGAGATCCTCAAAGCGTCTCGGCCGATATTTGCGATATAATGCCAATCTCATTGACTTGATTATGTACTTAAAAGCTCCGCTTTACAACGGAGCAGATTGTTTTAATTCGCGGTTTTTCTTGATAAGCGCCGCAATAAGACCGTCAATGCCGCTCTTTTTTATTTCGTTTGCGAACGACTCGCGGTACGAACTAATCAAACTTATGCCGTCAATGGAGATATCGTATGTTTTCCATTCCTCGGCAATTTTTTCAAAGCTTAAGCCAATTACCAATGCCTGGGATGTTCCGGCGCGTTTCACTTCAACCCGCACAATAATGGTATCGGCGTCATCCTGGCGCATGCGCGCGGGTTTTACGGCAATCTCATAATCCTTATAGTTTAAAAGTATTGAGGTGTAAACGTAAAGAAGTAACGTCTTGAATTCCGTGACCAGCGTGTTTTGCTGTTCCGGAGTTGCCATGCGCCAATATTTTCCCACTGCAATCGTTGTCATGCGGACGAAATTGAAATGCGGAGCAACTATTTTTTCGGTCAATTCAACCGCCCCCTTTCTGTTCCCCGCCGTAATTTCCGGATCCTCGGCCATTATTCGTGCCGCGTTTTCAATTATCGATTTAATCAAGTTATCGGGCGTTGAATTTTGGGCATATGAAATTAACGGCGTAAGCTGGAGAAAAAGCGCTAAAAGAGTTATTGCGGCAGAATGCAGAAACCTCATAGAGCACCTTTTTATTTCAAACAATCTGCAGAAATTGTAGTATAATGTTTCTTAGATATCAATATGGCGCCTCAAAAATACGATTTTCGGAAAATTGAGAAAAAATGGCAGAATGTCTGGAAAAAGACGGAAATTTATAAGACTCCGGACAAAGCGCGCGGTAAAGAGAATTTATATACTTCAGTTGAGTTTCCGTATCCTTCGGGCAATTTGCATACCGGCCATTGGTACGCTTTTTCCGTTCCGGACATTTACGCGCGTTTCAAAAGGATGTGCGGATTTAATGTTTTATTTCCCATTGGTTTCGACTCGTTCGGTTTACCGGCAGAGAACGCGGCTATAAAGCGTGGAATAAATCCAAGGAAATGGACTTACGGCAACATAAATTTTATGCGGAAACAACTTTGTTCCATGGGCGCGTCTTTCGATTGGTCGCGCGAAGTGATTACTTCCGACCCGGAATATTACAAATGGACGCAGTGGCTATTTCTTCAATTTTTTAAAAAGGGACTTGCATATCAAGCTGAAACGGCGGTGAATTGGTGTCCGACCGACAAAACTGTTCTTGCGAACGAGCAGGTTGTTGACAATTGCTGTGAGCGCTGCGGCTCGGAAATTGAGCGACGTCGGATGAAGCAGTGGCTCATTAAAATTACGGATTACGCCGAACGGCTCATCAACGACTTGGAAAAACTTAACTGGCCAGAGGAAATTAAGGAAGCGCAAAAGAATTGGATCGGACGTTCGGAAGGAGCAGTCATTGAATTCAAAATTCAAAATTCAAAATTCAAAATTCTCGCATTTACCACTCGGCCCGATACTATTTTCGGGGCGACTTATATGGTTTTGGCGCCGGAGAATTCGCTTGTTAAGAATCTAGAATCTAGAATCTTGAATCTAGAAGAGGTTAAAAGATATGTTGAAAAAGCGGGGCGGAAAACTGAATTACAGCGACAGGAGGAAGCCAAGGACAAAACGGGCGTGGAATTAAAAGGAGTAAAGGCGATAAATCCCGCGACCAAAGAAGAAATTCCTGTTTGGGTCGCGGATTATGTTTTGGGCAGTGTCGGTACCGGAGCGATTATGGCAGTGCCGGCGCATGATGAACGTGACCGGCAATTTGCTGAAAAATTCAACTTGCCAATAGTTGACAAGCCGTTAGTTGGTAGAGATGAAATCGTAAAAAAAGTTGGCGGTGAAAAGAAAACCCAGTATCGATTGCGCGATTGGGTTGTCAGCCGTCAGAGATACTGGGGATGTCCAATTCCCATTGTTCATTGTTCAAAATGCGGCGCGGTTCCGGTTGCGGAATGGGATTTACCTGTAAAATTGCCACCGATAAAAGATTATAAACCGACAGGTGACGGCAGGTCGCCGCTGGCTAAAGCGGAAAAATGGGTGAAAACAAAATGTCCCAAGTGCAAAAGTTCCGCTGAGCGAGAAACGGATACTCTGGACACCTTTGTTGACTCATCCTGGTACTATCTTGCGTATTTGGCAAAAAATAAATCCAGATTCCAGATTCCAGATTCAAGATTCAAGACTTGGATGCCGATGGATTTATATTCAGGCGGCGTGGAGCATACCACCATGCACCTCCTTTATTCCAGATTTTTTTATAAAGCGATGCACGATCTCGGTTTGATACCAAAAGAAGTCGGCAATGAACCGTACGCCAAGCGGCTCAACCGCGGTTTGATTCTCGGTCTGGACGGTCAAAAAATGTCCAAATCGCGAGGCAATGTGGCTGACCCCGATCAATATGTGCATGAACTTGGCGCGGATTCCGTAAGAATGTATCTAGCTTTCATCGGGCCATATAACGAAGTAGGCGCGTATCCGTGGGATCCACATGGAATATTGGGGGTACATAGGTTTTTACAGAGAGTATGGAAGTTAATTCAAAATGCAAAAATCAAAAATCAAAATGACAATTCAAAATTAAAAAATAACAATTTAGAAAGATTGTTGCATAAAACCATCAAGAAAGTAGGGGAGGACATTGAGAATTTCAAGTTTAATACCGCGATTTCCGCGCTGATGATTTTGCTTAATGAATTTGAAAAGAGTCACGAATTGGGGATTAAGAATTATGAAGTGTTTTTAAAACTTTTAGCTCCGTTCGCGCCGCATATGACCGAAGAACTATGGCAAGAAACAAGAAACAAGAAACAAGAAACAAGTATTCACCTGGAATCTTGGCCTAAATATAATCCGAAATTAATAAAAGAAGACACCTTCACGCTTGTTATTCAAATTAACGGAAAAACGCGTGACACTGTTGAAGCGCCGGCGGACACAACCGAAGAAGAGGTTAAAAAAATTAGTTTGGGACGCGAAAAAGTCATTAAACATATCGGTTTTCAAGAGCCGCGCAAAATAATTTATATTCCCAAGCGATTGATAAATATCGTAATTTAAGTATACAATGACGGCATGTGCGGTATTGTCGGCTACATCGGAAAACAGAAAGCCTTGCCGATTATCTTTGATGGAATAAAAGCCCTGGAATATCGCGGCTACGACTCGGCGGGCGCGGCTGTCATCGGGGATGGAAGCGTTTTTTGTAAAAAAGCCGTCGGTAAAATCTCGGTTTTGGAAGCCGACTTAGCCGATGCGGATATTCCTGGAAGTGTTGGCATTGCGCACTCAAGATGGGCAACGCACGGCGTCGTTACCGAGTCAAACGCGCACCCGCATCACGATTGTGAAAAAAATATCTGGCTGGTTCATAACGGCATAATTGAAAATTACAAAGAACTTAAAAACGCGTTGATTGGGCGCGGTCATAAATTTGTCTCAGAAACGGACACGGAAGTTGTGGCGCACTTAATTGAAGAATCTAGAAGCCAGAATCTAGAATCTAGAAGCCTAGAGGACTCGGTACGACTTGCGGTAGCGCAGATTAAAGGCACTTACGGTTTCGCGATTCTGGACAAGCGTGAGCCGGAAAAATTAATTGCCGTCAGGAATTTCAGCCCGCTTATTTTAGGCATTGGCGACGGCGAATATTTTATTGCTTCTGATGCATCCGCGGTGCTGAAACATACCCGCAACATAATCTATCTTAACGACGGCGAAATTGCGGTTTTGACGAAAGGCGGCTATAAAATATCCGATTTTGGAAATAAAATAATCGAGCGAGCGCCGTCGGTAATTGATTGGACCGCCGAAGAAGCGCAAAAGGGCGGCTACCAGCATTTTATGCTTAAGGAAATTTTTGAACAGCCGGAGGCGATTGAAAATTCAATCCGCGGACGCTTGCTGGTTGAAGAGGGCGCGGCAAGACTCGGCGGACTGGCGGAAGTTGAGCAAAAACTTCGCGATATGAAAAGATTGTTCATAGTTGCTTGCGGCACCGCGTATTTAGCCGGACGAATCGGAGAATATATGCTGGAAGAATACGCCGGTATTCCGGTTGAAGTGGACTTGGCTTCGGAGTTTAGATACCGCAAGCCGGTTTTTAAGGAAGGCGACGTGGTGCTCGCGATTTCTCAATCTGGTGAAACCGCGGATACTTTGGCGGCTTTGCGCGAAGCAAAACAAAAAGGCGTTCTTGTTCTCGGAATAGTTAACGTAGTCGGCTCAACGATAGCCCGAGAAACCGAAGCCGGCGTTTATCAGCATATCGGCCCGGAAATAGGAGTCGCGTCAACAAAAGCGTTTACTTCGCAAGCGATGATACTCGCGCTTTGGACTTTGCTTCTTGGCAGACAACGGAATATGTCCGTGGAAACCGGCAAAGAAATCGCCGAAGAGATTCAGAAATTGCCAGACTTGATTAGACAGATTTTGAAACAATCCGAAAGCGTTAAGGCGATTGCGAAGAAATATAACCGATACGAGAATTTTCTTTATCTTGGCAGAAAATACAATTTGCCGACGGCGATGGAGGGAGCTCTGAAGCTTAAGGAAATTTCTTACGTACATGCCGAGGGATGCGGGGCGGGTGAAATGAAGCATGGACCAATCGCTATGATTGACGAAAATTTTCCTTCTGTTTTTATCGCGTTAAAGGACTCAGTTTATGAAAAAGTAATTTCCAACATTCAGGAAATTAAAGCCCGTGGTGGTCCGGTTATTGCCGTGGCGACGGAAGGCGATAAAGAAATCCGTGAATACGCCGATGACGTTATTTTCGTGCCAAAGACGCTTGAAATGCTCTCGCCTATTTTGGCCGCACTGCCTCTTCAATTATTCGCGTATTATTTTGCCGCGGAACGCGGATGTGACGTTGACAAGCCGCGCAACCTTGCAAAGTCGGTGACGGTAGAATAATATTCTAATATTAATAATAATGCCTATCTTATTTGCGGTTATTTTGTTAATTGTCGTCGTTTTCGCCTTTGTCGTTTTTCAGTCAGATATCCCGTTTTTTAGTTTTGAAAACGGGCCGAGCGAGAAGCTGGCTCCCGTTTATGGAGTGAAATAAGGCGGGAAATATTTTTTATTTTCTTTCGGAGAGAGTTAGCCGTTCTTCCATGTTTTTGCCCTTGCGGTGAATTTTTAATTTTATCTCGTCTCCGGCTCCAAGTTCTTCAAGAAAGTCCTGAATTGTTTTTTCTTTAGTTATTTTTTCGTTGTTGCATTCCAAAACAATGTCGCCTTCTTTTATTCCTGCTTTATCCGCCGGACTTTTTGGCACGACGCCGTGGCCGTCAAAACCCTCGCCGTTTACCAGCGCGCCGTAATCAAACGGCAGTTTCATCTTTGCTTTCAAATTTTCGTCTATCGTAACGTAGCGGATGCCGAGCAGAGGCCTGCGGATGTGTCCGAATTTTTTCAAATCGCTAAGGTCGCGCACGGAGGAATTGATAGGGATGGCAAACCCGATATTTTGAGCTCCGAAAACAATCGCGGCATTGATACCAACGGCTTCTCCGAATATATTAACCAGTGGCCCGCCCGAATTACCGGGATTTATTGCCGCGTCGGTTTGAATCAGGCCGCGCATTTCCTGCGGAGGAGCGCTTGGGTCGGCTTGTGCTGAAATTGAGCGTGAGAGGCCGGAGATGATACCGGAAGAAACGGTGTTCTTGAAAAGGCCCAGGGCATTGCCGATGGCTACAACAGTTTGTCCAAGTTCCAAATCCGAAGAATTTCCGAGTTTTACTTTGGGCAATTTTTCACCGGCTTGCGGATCAATTTTCAAAATGGCGATGTCGTTTATCGGGTCGCGCGCTAAAATTTTAGATTCATATTCCTTATTTTGATTCGTGATAACCGTGTATTTGGCCGCCGAGTCCATTATTACGTGTTTGTTTGTCAAAATAATTCCGTCTTCGCGGACTATGAATCCTGAACCGCCACCGATTTTTACCCGGCCGTGAGCGTCAACCATTTCTTGTGGAATTTGAAGATGGTCTCCAAAGTTCGGCAAAAATGGCAATTCGCGCGAAATCTCTTTTTGGACCTCTTTGAGATCTTTAGAAATGGCTATTGAAACCACTGCCGGCATAACTTCCTGTATTGTGTCTATTATTTTTGACTTTTCTTTCATGGTCTTATTTACCCACAATTATTATATACTTGACAGATATATTCAACAAGTTAAGCTTTAATTATGATGTATCTAACTTTTGTTTTATCGTTTGCCTTATTGGCTCAAGGGCCTTCGGCGATTGTTGATGATCGCAAACAGGAAACCGAGTTAAGACAGCAGGAGATTCGCCAACAAATGGAAGGGCGAAGGCAAGAGGTTGAATTGAGGCGGCAGGAAACGCGCCAGCAAGCGGAAGAGATTCGCGTTCAGAAAGTTGATGATCGCAAACAGGAAACCGAGTTAAGACAGCAGGAGATTCGCCAGCAAATGGAAGGGCGAAGGCAAGAGGTTGAATTGAGGCGGCAGGAAACGCGTCAGCAAGCGGAAGAGATTCGCGTTCAGAAAGCAGAAGAAGTTCGCCAGCATCGGGAAGAGCTTAGACAGCAGGCGACGGATCGCCTCGATGAACGACGCGCTCAGGCAGTTGAACGACTTTCTCAACGGGTTAATTTCATAAACGACAAATTGACTGATGGCTATTTTCATCGTCTTGACTCTTTCGTGAATGTTTTGGACAAGATGGTTTTACGCGCCGATCGTATGACTGAGGAGCGCGGTTTGGATGTGTCTTCGGCCCGGTTGAAAATAGACGCGGCTTACGCGGCCGTGAATACCGCGCGTGAGAGAGTTTTGGAACAAAAAACCAAAATATACGTGGTTTCTCTTGAAAATGTTGAAGCGGTTGGGCAGGCAATGAGTTCGGCGATTCGGGAATTAAGAGCGGATCATAATCGTCTTCGCGACGAAACAATAATGCCGCTAAGAGAAAGATTGAAGAGCGTGCTTGAGGAATTGAAAAACGCCATCGTCGCGGCGGAGAATAATAGTTTATAAAATAAATCATGGACCAAGAAAACAATAAAAGTAAAATAAATGTCATACTTATAACCGTTGCTCTCGTTCTGTTTGTTATAGCCGCTGTTTACTATATCGTAATAACTACGGCGGAACGGCCAGCTATTGAATTAACTCCCGGCGACACGATCGAAGAACTTGAAACCGATTTAGGCTCGATGGAAACCAATCTAAGCGATTTCGAAGTCGAATTAAAAGCCGATCTTGAGAGTGTTGATGTTTTGTTAAGAGACTTTGAACTCCCATAATCACATAGAAGAAAAAGGAATATTGCATTCGCCGATTTTGCATATAGCCGCGGCTTTAGGCGCCGCCGCTATATTTTTATTGCTCGCTTATTCTATCCGCGACATTCTTTTGATGTTTTTCGCGGCTTTTATATTCGCGATCGCCTTTGATGGCCTTGTTGAAAGATTAAGCGCGAAAATGCCGCGTTCGGCCGCGGCGATTTTGATCTATATATTGATATTGTCTGTTTTTGGCGGGTTGCTTTATTTGGTTTTGCCACCACTCGCGAACGAACTTATTAATTTTAGTTCAAACTACTCTTTTTACGTGGATAGATTCCTAGGGAAGGATTCTGTCGTTTTTTACCAGCAGTCGGCATTGAATTTTCCGCAGAATATAAGCGAAGTTTCCGAAACGATCGCGGCAAGCTCCAAAACGATTATAGGAACTCTTTTTACGGTTTTCGGAGGAGTCATGTCGTTTTTTGTCATAGTTTTCGTGGCCATGCTTTTAAATATGCAGAAAGATGGAGTTCGTCGGTTTGTTTTGCTTTTTGCCTCGGCGGCGCACCGCGATTATGCTCTGTATTTCTTTGAAAAAGTGAGGCGAAGCATGGGCGGATGGCTTTGGGGCAAGACCATAAGTTCAATAATAGTCGGATTATTGACTATGATAGGATTATTGATTTTGGGTGTTCCGTACGCGCTTACGCTCGGCGTTCTTTCAGCGCTTTTCAACTATGTTGTGTTTGTAGGGCCAATAATCGCCTCAATTCCCGCTATTTTGCTGGCATTGGCGATTTCACCAATGCACGCTATAATTGTGGCCGTAATGTATTTTTTCATAAACGGAATAATAGAAAATTTTCTTATTGTTCCGCTTTTGATGAAGCGAGCGGCTGATCTCAATCCTGTTCTTCTGATATTTTTTGCAATTGCTGGAGGACAACTTGGGGGCGCGCTCGGTGTTATCGTTTCCATTCCGCTTGCCATGATTGTTTCGCTGATTACCGACGAATATCTTAAAATCAAGGGCGAACAGCCAGCCGAGCCTTCTATTGTGTAAAAAACTGAACAACTCCCAAAGTTAAAATCAGCATAATCAAAGACGTAAGCATTGAGCCGACGACGATGAATGGGAAAGCGCGCGTGAACGGAATTCCAAAAACAAAGGCCACCACCGACGCAGTCCAAACACCGGTCAAGGGGAGAGGAATTGCTACTAAAATCAACAAGGCGAATTCCTGCCAGTGCAGGACGCGTTCATGGTGATTGTGCCGCGTTCGTTCAAAAAGCCATGCGAAAAAGCGATTGAATAAATAGACATGATGCGATAGCCAGTTTGCGACGGCGCCGATTACGATAATTGAAAAAGCCGGAAGAACATTGCCGATGACCGAAAAAATATACGCGGACAAGGGCGAAAGCCCCAAGCCGTGAATAGCAAAAGGAATGGAAACGCGCACTTCCGCTATTGGCGCGGCCGCGATTAGAATTGTCATAATTTCCGGCGGGAGCATATTTAAATCTTACCGGTCTTTTTAAACAATAAAAAGAGGCGCTATATTAAGCGTCTCTATTTTAACGGCGGCAATTCCTAAAATATGTGCAGGATGGCGTAAATTCCGAGAAGCGCAACAAGAACGGCGATTATCCATGCTTCTGTCAACCATCCAAGCGCCAGTGCTGATATTATTATGACTGCAATAGCAATCAGAAAAGCAGTTCGTCTGTCCATCTTCTTGAAGACGTGCATCAGTTTTCTCCATGGATTAAAACGTCGAAATGCTAGAGATAAAATATCAAAATCGACGGTAAAAAGCAACAAAATGGCGGTGTATTTTAAAAATAGCTCAAATTCAAGTTTTTCTTTGGTGGCAAATTCTCGCTCAAGATAATTCAAGGAACCCTGGCCATCTTGTATATTTTATAATATTCGCCATCTTTCTTGTGATAGTACAGAGTTTTTCCGTCAAAGCTGATTGATGGTGCTTCAGGAAGATCACCCTTGATATCGAGAAGCTCCGGCTTTCCAAAAGGCTCGTCAAGAGAATTCCTGCTGCTCAAGTAAATATATGTACCAATGTTTTTTTGGGCACGAGTAAAGAAGATCTCCATACCATTTACCGAAAACGAAGGCGCATATTCCAAGGTATTTTTGGTGTTAACATTCTGTAAAAGAATTTCGGAATTTGAGTCTTTAACAAACTTATCGCCAACTTTATGAGCAACTCCAATATCAGATTCCACCGGCAACGCTCCACCCGTAAATTTGGCGTTGACGAAAAAAAGAAGTTTGCCGTCGGGACTTATTTCAGCATCCATGATAAGCCAACCAGGTTCTTTGATATAAAAGTCTCCGCCGACGGGTGCTATGTTTGTTACTGCACCATCATTGAATTTTCCAGACTGGTAGTTCTCAAATATATTGGGATAATTACGGGTCGAGACCCAATAAAAATTACCGTTTATATCCACGCTAGCTACTGCGTCAAGGTGGGGTGGTGGACCATTAACACCGTCAACTTTTCCAACAAACTGGAAATTCGAATTATCCAACCTTTTTGCATAAAAGATACTTGTATCAACTGAATCGTTAAGACTATTCCAAAACAAATATTGTCCATCTCTAGAGATGGACGGCTCCATAGCATGGCCGGTATAACCTATAATTTTAACTTCTTGTTCGCTTGCAAACTTGGTTGATACGGATTCAGAGGGTTTTTGAGGAGCACGAGTAAAAATGAAAATTACAATTATTATAAAAATTAGAAAAAATATTAACCTTTTCATATGAATAAATTTCTTTTGCCTGCCCGCCCATTCCGAGTCCATTCGGCCAAGCTCAGGACGAGGACAGAATTCCATTCAAGCTATTTCAAGAATACACCGCCAGTTGGGAAAATGCAAATTTGCAGAGGTTACCTCGTCCCGCCGCTAGCGGGACTCGACTAGGATTTGAAAGGGCTTTTTTGACGAAAAGGAAAAGGATTTATCAATGAATGGCAAAAGAAATTTTTTCATCAATCGTGGACATAGAAACAAAGTGAAGGAAGGAATATGGCCTCAAATGTCCCCGATTGGATATGTGAACGAGAAAGGAAAAGGTATTGTGCCACATCCCGAACTTTCAATTTTAGTTAAAAAGACATTTGAGGCATACGCAACCGGAAACTTCACTTTGCGGGAAGTCCGCGACAAATTTAACGCGCTTGGATTGAAGCGAAAAGGCGGTAGAGAGCTTGCGGTGTCGAATTATCAAAAACTTCTCAAAAATCCTATTTACACGGGTCTAATGAGGTATAATGGAGAGATTTTTGAGAAGTTTTTGAAATACAATATGGAATTGGCAAACGACCGAACAAATGAGGAAAATACTCATTTGTTCAAAAAAGTCGGTTCGAACTTTTTAATTAAGGATC
>Ga0209541_10000976_pt1 | contig 56886 bp, 61 predicted proteins | sample RifCSPlowO2_01_FD_184027 | JGI IMG/M metagenome (GOLD analysis project Ga0209541, IMG submission 184027) | Groundwater microbial communities from Rifle, Colorado - Rifle CSP2_plank lowO2_0.1 (SPAdes) (version 2) | ecosystem: Environmental > Aquatic > Deep subsurface > Groundwater | place... | reverse complement strand
TTAAGCTTTGAAGGCGAGACATCGCCTTACATCCAGTACGCTTATGCAAGAATAAGCAGCATACTAAAAAAGGCAAAGAAAATCAATCAAAAAGCGGATTTGGGCCTGCTGAAGGAAAAGGGGGAGCGGGAATTGGTAAAATTAATGTCCAACTTCACAGAAACAGTAACAAAAGCCACAAACGACTTAAGGCCGCATTTGATTGCCAATTACCTCTACTCATTGGCGCAGAAATTCAACGAGTATTATCATTCGCACCAGGTCCTGAAGGCAGATGAAAAAACAAGGGGCGCAAGGCTGCTGCTGATAAATGCTGCAGGGCAGGTTATAAAAAACGGGTTGAATCTGCTCGGAATCGGAGTTTTGGAGAGGATGTAAAATGGATATCCGCATTCAGTTGATGCTGCTGGCAGCCATGATAGTGCTGTCAGCTTTCTTTGCCCTGTCGGAAACAGCCCTGCTGTCAGTAAGCAGGTTTAAAGTCAGGTACTGGGTTGAAAAGAAGAAATTTGGCGCCGATTACGTCAAAAAGCTGAAGGACAGCCCGGAAGTTCTTTTGTCCACTGTACTGATAGGCAATAACGTTGTGAACACGGCAGCTGCTGCAATAACCACATCAATCGCAATAGATATTTTCCAGAGCAATGCAATCGGGATAGCGACCGGGATAGCGACATTCCTCATTTTGATTTTCGGCGACATAACCCCGAAGTCGATCGGGGCAAGCAAAAACGAAATCCTGGCGCCGATAGTGGCGCCAGTAATATGGAATATAAACGTAGCCATCTACCCTCTGATAAAAATTCTTGAATATTTCCTTAAAGGCATAAACAAGCTGGTCGGCGCAAAAAAAATACCCATAATAAGCGAAGAAGAGCTCAAGACTATAATAAAGGCAAGCGAGGAGGAAGGCACGATAAAGGAGATAGAAAAAAAGATGATACAAAGGATTTTTGACTTTGACCGCACGACATTAAGCGACATCATGACGCCCAAGAAGCATATCGTTTCCGTAAGCTCTGACATACAGATCAAGGACGTGCTTCAGCTTCCGACAGCCAAAATGTATTCAAGGCTGCCTGTTTACGACAAAAGTAAGGACAACATCATCGGAATTGTGCACCTTAAGGACATGCTGAAGCTTATAAAGGAAAACAAGCTCGATACAAGCGTAAGGCAGATAATGAAAAAGCCGCTTTTTGTATTCTGGAACAAGAAGATGGATACAATGCTGCGCATGTTCCAGGCAAGGAAGCAGCACATGGCAATTGTCATTGATGAAAAAGCGCGAGTTATGGGGCTTGTCACAATAGAAAACATCCTTGAGGAGATTGTAGGGGAGATAATTGACGAAAGCGACAGGATAAACCCAAGCATAACTGAAAGCGAAAAAAACGAGTGGCTTGTGAAAGGCTCGACTGAGATAGAAGAGATAAATGCAAAAACAGGGATCTCCCTGAAGGCATCAGACTATGTGGATTTGGACAGCTTCATAATTGCAACCTTGGGCAGGTCCCCAAAGGCCGGGGACGAGATTATCCACCAGAACTTCAGGATTGCCATGGAGGAAGTGCAGGGCAAGAAGGTGCTCAGGGCGAGGATTGTTAAGGGGTGAATGTGTAATTACTTTACAATACTAATAATCAAAACATTTATATTTTAAGAACAATAACTTTGCGTTTAAGGTGGTTTTTTGGAACTCTCTGTTTTGGTTGAAAAGTATGAAAAATATCTTCCAGTCACGCACAATTCTCCACATTTAACGCTGGGAGAAGGTGACACCCCTTTAATCAGGGTTCCAAGTTTGGAGATGCTTCTTGATGAGAGAGTGTCTCGTAAATACCATCGACATATTACAAGAAACCTTATGATTCTTGGAAAACTTGAGCACGAACAACACTCTACTTATTCTTTTAAGGATAGAGGTATGATTATCGCAGTTATTAAGGCATTAGAAGAAGGGAAGAAAATGTTGCTGTGTGCATCTACAGGCAATACAGCTGCTTCTGCGGCTGCTTATGGGGCTGCAGCGGGATTGCCAGTTATGGTTATTGTACCTAAAGGTATTGCTACAGGTAAACTTTCTCAAATAAGGATGTATGGTGCCGAAGTAATGGAAATTGACGGTGATTTTAATGATGCATTAAAATTGGCTCAAAAAATGGCTGAAAAAAATCCAGACATTCAGTTAGTTAATTCTGTTAATAAGTATAGGATAGAAGGGCAGAAGACTGCTGCATTTGAAATATGTGACGTGCTGGGGGATGCTCCAGATTATTTGTTTTTGCCTGTCGGAAACGCGGGTAATATAACCGCTTATTGGAAAGGTTTTAATGAATATTTTGATGCCAAGAAAATCAGCAAACTGCCAAAGATGATGGGTTATCAGGCAGCTGGAGCAGACCCGATTGTACGGGGACACCGAATTAGGAAGCCAAAAACAGACGCGTCTGCCATAAGAATCGGAAATCCTGCAAGCTGGGAATATGCTACCCAAGCAAGGGACGAGTCTGGCGGGTTAATCTATAAGGTAACTGATCGCCAGATGTATCGTGCACAATATTTCTTGAGCGCTCTTTCCGGCAATTCAATATATGTTGAATTAGCTTCTTCAGCATCTGTTGCAGGCATGCTAAAATATGACCTCCAGAAGCCATTTGATCATGGCTCTACAATTGTTTTTGTAGTCACTGGCGCTGGTGTCAAAGATCCAGCATCTGCTGAGAAAAACCCTTTCAAGAAAGAGATAATAAAATTAAGAAGCAGTATGAATCCACATCTAATAGCTAAAGGTATTATAAAAAACTATGATTCTAGACGACCGACTCAATTAGCAAGATAAATTTCCACCAAAACCTTTAAATACACGTTTATGAAATATACAAATTCTTGGGGGTTAGTGATTACTTTGTCAACTGAAACGCAGTTTAGCGATGGAAGCGGCAGAATGGACAGCAACAACATTTTTATAGGCGGAAAGCCGTTTATGAACTATGTGACCGGGGTGGTGATGCAGTTCACAACCAAGAACGCCGATGATGTAATAATAAAGGCAAGGGGCAAGTTCATATCAAGGGCTGTGGATGTTGCAGAAGTCGCTGCAAAAAGGTTTCTGGAAAATGCAGTTGCTGTCAGCGACATAAGGATAGACTCCGAAGGCTTCAAGAACACTGAAGGCAGGGACGTCAGGGTTTCAACAATAGAGATAACATTGAGCAAAAACCGGCAGTAAAGAGTTCTTTTATTGAATAATTTTAAATAGTCAATAAAATTTAAATAGTCCTCGGGCCTGTGATGTAACGGACAGCATAATCGGCTTCGGTCGCGGGGCTTTATGCCGCGCAAAGCGTCAACGGATTTATGCCGTTGGGGGACACCGGTTCGTTTGGGTTCGAATCCCAACAGGCTCATTTTTAAAATGGAACATCCAATCGTCGAGAAAATCCTGAAGGAAGGCATAGCTTCTGTAAACCTTTCCATGCTTGATGAAAGCGCAAGGAAGAAGATTCTGGGCGATGTTGCTGAAAGGCTATACAAGCAGAGCAAGTTTATCGAGGCCATTGAAATGATGACAAAAGCCAATGACATGGAAAAGCTGGCAAAGCTCGGGGACCTGTTCATGTCGGAGAACAAGGCGGAGTTTGCCGCTTTATGCTTTATACCGACAGGCGACAAGCAAAAGCTTAATGACGCAGCCGTAAAGTGCATACAGCTGAAAAACTACAGGCTGGCGGCAAAAGCCTATGAAGCTGCTGACAACAGGCAGATGGCTTCTTTCATAATGCAGAATTTTGCCGAGGGCAGATGATTGTGCAAAAAAGGTGGGGCTTAGGTACAATTTTTAGCCTGATAGTGGTGTATTTTATTTACCTTTACTCAAAGCAGCAAGGATGGAGTTTGCTGGCTTTTATATCAAAATGGTACCTGATTATTATAGGCGGCTTGATTGCATTGTCTTTGGGGATTATAATCTTGGTGATATTGTTCACGCTGTTCATATTTTTAATTTCAATGCTGAAGCTGCATTCGTTTAACAGAAAGGCTAAAAAACAGAAAGCCAGGGACTATGTTGATGTTGACTACAAAATAAAGGAATGAGATGATGGACAAAAAAATCCAGAATATAATGCTTGTTATACTGCTGGTCCTGATTCCGACCGGAAGCCTTCTTTTTTATTTCAACTACAGCATAAAAATAGCCAAGCAGGATTATGAGGCAAAAATCTCGGACTTAAGCAAAAAGACAGCTGAAAATCTGCAGGATTTGGGCGTGAGAATAGATGCTCTCGGCGCTAATTTGTCATCTCAAATCGGGTTTGTCGACGCAAGCCTTCGGAGTTTCAAAAAGCAGAACCAGCAGGAGATAAAAACATTGTCAGATCTCATTGACGAGATTGAGAGGCAAAGCGACATAAGGCTTAGCGAGCTGAAAAATGAGCTGAAAGACATCAGGATTAAAAGCGCGGATTTCTCGGCAATTGTTGACGATGTTTTGCAGTCGGTTGTAAGCGTTCAAACCAATGTAGGGCAGGGTTCCGGCGCGATAATTGACGCCAAAGGCTACATAGTCACAAATGTGCATGTCATAAGCGGCGCATCAACGATAAAAGCTTTGACTTATTCCGGCAAGACATATAATGCGAACACAATTGCCGGCTATGACCCGGATGCAGACATTGCCGTGCTGAAGATAGACGCAACCGGACTAAGCGCACTCGATTTCGGCGATTCTGGCGAAGTCAAAGTTGGAGAAAAGGTTATTGCAGCCGGAAATCCTGCGGGGCTGGCATTTACTGTCACTGAGGGCATAGTGAGCGCGTTCAGGCTGGGCTCAAATAACCTGAAGTATATCCAGACAGACGTACCAATAAACCCAGGCAATTCCGGCGGGCCGCTGATTAACACAAAAGGGGAAATTATCGGCATAAACAACTTCAAGGTTGGCGGCGATTTTGAGGGCCTGGGATTTGCAATTTCCTCAAATGATGCAAGCAGGATTGCAAGCAAAATCATAAGTGACTATGAAGCGCAGCAGAATCAATAAAAATGTAAATTAAATTTTTACAAATCAATAGATTTAAATATCAATTATTCAAGTAAATCAGCAAGATGGCAGGTAAAAAAGAGGTTATGGCAGATCAATCGCCGCAGTGGTTTTATTTTGCTTCTATTTTAGCCGCATTTTTGTTTACGATGTATATATCTGTTTATTCCACAATCCATTTCGAAAGCATAAGGTACATGAACATTGTTGTTGTTTTCCTGTTCATAACCCTTGTATCTTTTTTCATCATTTCGGGCGTTTATTTCAGAGTTGAGAAGATGGGATATCACGCGCTTGCCCCTTTGGTATTCTTTGCAGGAATCGTGAGCCTTGTGGTTTACGCGTACAAGGCGGCAGACGCGTCCGATATTGTAAGGTACTCCATAATTTACACCATATTTGTTATTGGCATCTCATTGTTTGTTTTGCTCCCGAAGAAAAAACTTGCGCTAAAAAAGCCCGCTAATAAAGAGCAAAAAATCGTTCAAAAATCTAGATGGCAAGGCTAACAAAAAAGGCAGCTGCATACTTGGTTTTGGCAATAATAGGGCTTATATTTGCAGTATACTCAACCAAAGCCAGGAATTACATATTGCTTGTTGCTGCAATTTTGTTTGCGGCTGTAAGCGCAGACAACATATTTTGCAATTTAAAAAAAATAAGGCATTAAAAATCAAAATGGAAGGGATACTTGAGGCGTTTGTAACCTTGTTTGTCATAATGGACCCTGTCGGGAACCTCCCAATATTCATAAGCCTGACAAAGGGAATGCCTATAAGTGAGGTAAGAAGGAACGTTGACAGGGCTGTTTTTGTTGCAGGCGTGCTGCTTTTTGTTTTCCTTTTTCTGGGGCTCAGGATATTTGACTTTTTCGGCATAGATCTGAACAGCTTCGAGATTGCAGGCGGGATAATCCTGCTGATAATAGGCATTTTGTACGTTTTTGGCGCATCGCTCAATTTCGTGAAGCACCACGGCAGCGATTTAAGCGTTCCAATCGGGACGCCTTTGCTCACGGGCCCGGGCGTTATAATGACAACGCTGATTTTAGTCAAGGAAAAGGGGACTTTAGTCACTGTAATTGCGGCATTTCTTACGCTGACTGCCACATGGGTTCTGCTGATGCACTCCTCAAGGCTTTACAAAATTCTTGGAGAGCACTGGACCAACATCGTATCAAGAGTCATGGGAATTCTCCTGGCAGCCATTGCAGTAAGGTTCATTGTAAAAGGCATTCTGAATATCGTCTCGCCAGTGGCTTAGGAATTGCAGCTGCGCATTTCCACAGATATTATTGAAATTTTTTAGGGAAAATTTATATAAGCTGGGCTGGTTGTTGGGCTTCGGGGCTGTAGTGTAGCTTGGTATCATTGGCCCTTGGGGCAGCATATAATTGCTCCAAACTGGGTCCGACCGGGGTTCAAATCCTCGCAGCCCCATTTGTATAATTATTAGGTAGAAGAATAAAAAGCAGAATAATGTTACGTTTAATCGTTGTTATATTCAATTGTCGGCAGAAATATTATTAGGGAATCGGCTCTGAATCTTTTGCTATGTGTTCAAGACGTGGCTTTGCCAATGTTGTATAGTCACTCGTTTTTAAAGCCATCGAACGGTCCAAGCGAGCTGCATTGAAGTAGATTTCGTCATTTTTCAATAGTTCTGGGTCAACAATTAATTCCATCTCAGGATTAAAAGAGAATGGAAGAATAGTGCCGGCAACACTGCCTGCCAGTCTTTCTGCAATTTCTGGAGTAGCAAAAGATATGTATGTACCATGGAACAATTCCTTAATAGCGTTTAAATCTATTCTGGCATCGCCTGGTACAACGCCCAAAACGTATTTCGTTATTTTCTTTCCAATCTTCACCATGATAACAATACACTTTGCCGCCTGTGAGACTTTGTTGCCACGCATAGGGCTGACAATTTCAGTCCGTCCTTCTGGTGGATGGTCAATCAACCTATACTGTGCGTTATGCTTGTCAAGAAATTCAATGAGTTGTGTGTACGTATCATTCATAGTTATAAGAAATTGGTGTTAATTTATAAATACTTTGTTCCCGAAAAAACTTTAAATGGAGCCAGATAAGTATAGCCATCATGAACAAAAAAGCGCAGTTTTTTCCGTTGAAGGACGAGAATCCCAGAAGCAGATTTCCTTTTGTAAATTTTATCTTTATTATAATTAATATTGTTGTATTTGTTTTTTCATTGGCTTCCTTTGAATACTTTATTGAAACTTACGGATTTAAGCCTGCACAATTTACTTTTATTACTTTATTCACAAGCATGTTCCTGCACGGAGGCATTGCGCATATTTTCGGCAACATGTGGTTTTTGCACATATTCGGGGACAATGTCGAGGACAAGTTCGGGCATTTTAAGTATGTGATTTTCTACATTTTAAGCGGGATTGCAGCATCGCTGCTGCACCTGCTCTTGAATATAGGCTCAAATGTTCCGGCAGTCGGCGCCAGCGGGGCAATAAGCGGCGTTCTGGGGGCTTATGTAATAATGTTCCCTAATGTAAAAGTTCATGTAATCGGCAGGTTTTACCGTAGCATGGTGTCGGCAAAATTCATGCTTGGAGTCTGGTTTTTGTTCCAGCTGGTGAGCGGCACTTTCTCGCTGTTTGGGACGCAGAGCGGCATAGCATTCTTTGCCCATATAGGGGGATTTGTTTTTGGAGCTGCTTTTGTGTTTATATACAAGCTTGCATCAAAATCTTTATAAATCAAATGAAAGCAATTTAACTGGAATGGAAGAAAAACAGGAAGAGCTTGGCTTGACAGTCAAAAAGTCAGAAGACTTCAACGAGTGGTACAACCAGGTAGTCCTGAAAGCAGACATGATAGACTACAGCCTTGTTTCGGGCTGCATTGTATTCAAGCCTAATTCCTATGCAATATGGGAAAAAGTCCAGATGATTTTTAATGACAAGATAAAAAGGTCCGGGCATAAAAACTGCTATTTCCCGATGTTCATACCTGAAAGCCTGCTGAAAAAGGAGGCGGAGCATGTTGAAGGATTCTCGCCTGAAGTGGCGTGGGTAACGAAAGCAGGCAACTCTGATCTGAATGAAAAGCTTGCAATACGCCCGACTTCTGAAACCATAATGTACGAAAGCTATGCAAAATGGATTCGCTCATGGAGAGACTTGCCTGTGCTGCTCAACCAGTGGAATTCTGTCGTAAGGTGGGAGTTCAAGCACGCAAAGCCGTTTTTAAGGACGAGGGAGTTTTTGTGGCAGGAGGGGCATACTGCGCACTCAACAAAAGAAGAGGCAGAAAAGGAGGTTATGCAGCAGCTGTTCGAGTACGCCGACCTGATTGAAAATTTCATGGCAATTCCTGTCATTGCCGGCAGGAAAACCGACAATGAAAAATTTGCCGGCGCCGAGTACACTACCGCAGTTGAAGCCTTGATGCCCGACGGCAAGGCGCTACAGATGGGCACTTCGCACATGCTTGGGCAGAATTTTGCAAAAGTATTCGGGATAAAATTCCTTGACAGGGACGAGAAGGAAAAGTTTGCATGGCAGACTTCATGGGGCTTAAGCACAAGGACAATAGGCGCTGTTGTAATGGCGCATGGCGACGACAAAGGACTGGTTCTGCCGCCGAGAATTGCCCCAACGCAGATTGTCATTGTTCCGATAGTGTTTAAAGACGCCAAGGACATTATCATCTCAAAAGCCAAGGAAATAGCCAAGAAGCTAAAGGCGAAAGGCTACAGCGTTGAGCTTGACGACAGGGACACTTACACTCCTGGGTGGAAATTCAACGAATGGGAGCTTAAAGGAGTTCCTTTAAGGATAGAGATAGGGCCAAAGGATGTTGCAAGCGAACAACTGGTGCTGGTAAGAAGGGACAGCAATGAAAAAATAACAATAAAAATCAAAGATCTGGAAAAAAAGGCAGAACAGATTTTGGATGACATACAAAACAGCCTGTTCAGCAAAGCAAAAGAATATTTAACAAAAAATACTGCCGAAGTGCACAATTTCAATGACTTTCTGGGCTCAATAAAAAACAGGAAGCTGGCCAAGGCTTTATTCTGCGGGCAGTCTGAATGCGAGACAGCAATAAAGGAAAAAGCCGAAGGGGCGACGTGCAGGGTAATCCCGTTCGAGCAGAAGCCTGCAAAGGGGCACTGCGTGCACTGCGGGAAAGAGGCAAAGTCCTGGGCTGTGTTTGGGAAGGGCTATTAAAGCATCCCAAAAATATTATCAGATAATTTTATAAGCAGTTTTGGTTTCTGCTGCCTAAAAGAGGTTGAAACTGAAAATCAGCCTCAAATACTTCTTTGAGGATTGGAAAAATGACGCAGTACTTGGACCAGCTTTATTTTGACAGGGAATCGAAGCAGATGCACTATGTTTTGGGCGCCGCGTACGGATGCGCATCTTACGACTCTTGGCTCGGGATTACATTCAGGTCCAATAAAAGAAACCTGGTTGAAATAATTAAAGATGAAATCAAGAGCAAGCATATAATTGAGGACAAAAGGCCAAAACACCACTCTTACTGGATTGAAACAGATAATGCCGACTACATGCGCTACAGGCTTCATGAGCGAGGAGTTGCAGAGGACAAGCATCAAAGAAAATTCCCGAAAAATATCAAAGAGGAATATTTAAGCCACTTTGTCAGGGGATTTTTTGATGCAAAAGCCAATGTCAGCAGCAAAGGCGGAAGGACACATATCACCTTTAACTTTAACAACAGGTTCCTGCTTGGTTTGCACGGGATTCTGGTGAAATATGCAGGAGTCACGCGCAGTAAACCGACAGATGACTATCTAACTTATGGGCACTCGGACTCTTTAAAGATTCATGACTTCATTTACAGCGACTGGAAGTACATCAGGAGAAATGGGTTGTACCTGCCGTCAAAAAAGAGGAAGTTCAATTTTGATTACGAGCCCAAAGAGTACCCGTCTACAATAAGATATCACAAAAAAATTGAAAGAGCAAAAAAACTATTGCTGAAAGGGCTTCCGCATAAGGAAACTGCCGAGGCAGTCGGCTATTCCAACGTATTCTCATTCTACAGAGGTTTCAAGAATCTGACTGGAATGACAACGAGGGAATTTCAGGGTAAAAAGCGCGAAAATAAGTAACTGTATATGCCTACATTAACCAGCTTGCAATCATCCCGCTCACATCAATCTTTGACATTTTGCTCGGTATTGTATTCGTGGAAACAACTTTTATTCCTGCTTTGTTCAATTTTTTCAATGCGTCATCAACAAAAATCCCATGAACGCAGATGCAATAAACCTTTTTTGCGCCCAATTTTTTTAGTATATTTGCTGTCTCCAAGATTGTGTGCCCGGTGCTTATTATGTCATCCACAATTACAGCATTTTTACCTTTTAAATCTATTTTTTTATTTAACTGGACTTTGACATGATAGGAAGAATACCTCTTTTTCTGGAGTATCCTTGACTCAACTCCGAGCATTTCCGCAACAGCCCTTGCCCATTTGTAGCTTTCCTCGTCAGGCCCTATAATGACGGGATTTTTAATATTTTTTTTGATATAATCTGCAATCAAAGGGTTTGCAGTCAGTTTTTTCGCCCTTATTTTGAAAATGTTTTCCAGTTTGTTCTTCCTGTGCAAATGAGGGTCCATCACATAAACTGCATCAAAATATTTGTCAATCATCCCAGCCATTATTTTCTGGCTTACAGCCTCCCCGCTGTGAAATCTTTTGTCCTGCCTTAAATACGGGAAGTAAGGCGCCAGCAATACAATTTTTTTGGCGCCCAGCTCTCTTGCAGTCCGGGACGCGAAAACAGCCTCAACAATGCAGTCGCTTATATTTCCGTAAAAGGACTGGACTAAAACAACGGTTTTGTTTTTTACGCCGGCATCAAGCCTTATGTACAATTCGCCATCCGGGAATTTGCCGGTAATAAGATAGGAATGCTTTTGCTTTAGCTTTTTAGCTATCCTGTAACTAACGTGCTTTCCATGCGAACAGCCGACAATAATCATATCGCCTCTTTTTAAAACTCGCTTATAAATTTTTTTAAATCGCCGTTTAAATCTACTGCAATTGCCAATGCGCCGTTTTCGGCGCTTCTTTTTTCGTGCGAGAATGATATAACAAGCACATCCCCGTTTTTCAAATCAAAATTTCTCTCCAGTTCTTTGTAGTCCTGCTCATATTCGTATTCGGGGGCGTAAAGCCTGCCTTCGAATTTTAATATGATTGCGCCGTCTGCCCCGTTCTTGACAGCAATGTCCCTGAGCCTGTACAGCTCCTCCAGATTAGGCGCATTTCTAATCATGACCCCGACTTTCTTGGAGTCGGGATATATCTTGTGCATTGCTATGCTTTTTGGGGCGCTTATACAGCCATAAATGTGTTGCAACGCATCGGCGCCTTTCCTGCTGAGAAAATGCCCTTTTTTTGTCTGCTCAAGCAATTTTTTGGACTTCAGGCTTTTAAGTATTGTCCTTACAGTGCCTTCGCCAAGCTCAAGTTCCCTTGCAAGCTCCTGCCTTCCTGTATTTTTGCTGAACTTCAGGAAGCACCTTAGAATGTCTATTTTTGTGAAGTTGGGAATGTTGCCTACCATAAAAAATTTGTTTTGAACAAGATTTATAAACTTTCTGTTAATATGCTGCAATTTTCATGGAGACGGCAAATTTAATTTTACTGCTTATTGTCAGCCTTTTCTCTTCAGTAATAGGCTCTGTAATAGGGACAGCAATGCTTATTTTGCCGCCTGCAATGATATTTCTTGGCATTCCGGTGCATACAGCAATTGCAACCGCAAGATTCTCCATGCTTGGAATTGCAACAGGCAACCTGGCCAGATTTTCAATGAAGGAGAAAATAAAGCTCAGGTATGTGCTGCCTTTTGCATTGGCAGGCATAATAGGCTCGCTAATCAGCTCATTATTCCTGAAACACATCAATGAGGAGATATTAAAAAAGGCCATTGGAATCATTATGATATCAATTTCCCTCCTGGTATTTTTTGAGGACCGCATAAAGCCCAAGAAGGGCAAAACAAGGGCTACTATGAATCACCATGCCATAAGCGCCATTGGAGGCTTTTTTGTGGGAGGCTATATCGGCATCATTGGCGGCGGAGGCGCAACAATCATAATATTCCTGCTTGTATTGATTTACGGGCTAAGCTTCCAGGACGCCCTTGCAAACCAGAAAGCTGTTACCCTGCCCATTTCAATAATCACAACCGTTGTTTTTGTGTACCAGGGGCTTATAGACTACGGGCTTGGAGTGCCTCTGCTTCTGGTCAATATCGCAGGCGGGTGGATTGGCGCGGAATTGATACTGAAGTTTAAGAATACATGGCTTAAAAGAATCCTCGTGCCTGTCATAATGCTCATGGCCCTGGGGCTTCTATTCAGTTAGTGTTACCATTATGAAATAACGAAAAATTTAAATAGTGGTGGTTTTTAGCTGTATGTAAAATGGTTAAAATAAGCAAGTCATTGCTGCTGAGCCTTGTAATATTCATATTTCTGATGAGCGCAGCCCATGCTGCAGGCTCAAAGCTTATATTCTCAGACGTTGACGTAAATGTCGGCGGCAAAACCTCAAAAAACCTCGATGATGGGGACACTATTGACGACGAGGCCGAGCCCGGCGATGCAGTCGAGTTCAGGGTGGAGGTAAAAAACAATTTTACCGACGCAGAAGATTTGGAAATTGAGGACATCACAGTCCAGGTTACTATTGAGGAGGTTGATGATGGCGACGATTTGGATGAGGAATCCTCGGATTTTAATCTGAAAGCTGACAGGGATAAGAGAGTAACTTTAAAGTTTCAGCTTCCGATAGAGCTTGATGAGGACACCTTCAATGTCCTGATACATGCAGAAGGCGAGGATGAAAACGGCACAAACCACGAGGCGGATATGGACCTGGAGCTTGAAGTCAATAAGGAAAGCCACCAGCTTATAATCACCAGAAGCACACTAAGCCCTGCAGAGGTTTCATGCAACAGGAGGAATGTGCAGGCTGACATGTCTGTCGTAAATATAGGAAATGAAGACGAGGAAGATGTCACAATACATGTGTTTAACAGCGATTTGGGCGTTGATTTGAAGGAAAATGTAGAGGAGATTACAGCCGAGCCTAACGAAGACGAGAGCAGGTTTTCAGGAACATACTCGTTCAGCGTTCCAAATGAAGCTGAGGCAGGCAGCTACCCAATAACCGTAAAGGCATTGTATGATGATGACAGGAAAAAGGCAGAGAAGGCGCTTACATTGACTGTTAACGACTGCGCAACTGCAAGGAAAGAAACAGCAGAGGAGGAAAAGACTTCCGAGGAAGGCGAGGAAGTTGAAGTTATATCACCAACAACCGGCAGGGCAACTGCTACTGTTGTTGATGAAGAAGCTCCTGAAGGCGCTGTTGTAACCCGGGAAAGCTTTTTGGGAAGCAATGCTTTTGTCACTGGAATAATAATTGCAGAAGTAATTGCAGTAATTGTAGGGATAGTGCTTGTTGTTGCTTTGTTCAGGAGAAAAGGGTAAATATTTTTGATAAGTAATCTATTTTTACACTGGAGTAAAAATGCTTCCAAGTTTATTTAGAGAAATACAAAGACCAGAAGGTATACAGCCATCATTTAGTTCTATTGGAGACAAATTTATTATAGCTAGTGGAGGGGATTTAGAACTAAATGTAGAATTATTTGCCAGAGAAGGCAGAGTTGATGCAGTTGTCGTAAAAGGTGAACTTAAAGTAAAATTCGCTGGAAATAACAACCACGTTATAGTCTACAAAGCAGGAGCATGTCCTATTTTATTAAAAGGGGACATATTAGACCTAGGTAATTATGGAAGTTACGAGATTTCTGAAGTTTCTAGTCATGCCAAAAATCTATAACCCCTTTAAAGTAGTTACACAATAGAAAGCTTTATAAAGGACTAACCCATACTTCAGTGAAAGATGCAGCAGGAAAAACAATTTTTGCAGGATTTGAAAAAATACTTCAGGCTGAACATATACGAAGTCAAGATATGGACTGCCCTGCTGAGCAGGGGCATAGCTTCTGCAGGCGAGCTTGCCGACATCTCGGGAGTACCCAGAAGCCGTTGTTACGATGTTCTTGAATCGCTTGAAAAGAAGGGATTTATCATAATGAAGATAGGCAAGCCAATAAAGTACCTTGCAGTAAGCCCTGAAGTGATTCTTGACAGGGTGAAGAAAAACATAAAGGAAGAGGCTGACGAGCTCGTAATGCAGTTTGAAAGCGTCAAGGAGACTGACGAGTTCAAGGAGCTGGAGCTTTTGCACAAGACAGGCGTGCAGCACGTTGACATTTCCAGCATCTCAAAATCTATCGTGGGAAGGACTGACATAAACAGGTTCATGAAAAACATGCTTTCCAAGGCAAAATCAAGCGTTGTTGTTGTCGCGGCAAGCGAGCACGTAGAGAGGACAGCCAAGCTGCTGAAGGGATTTGCAGCGGGCTTCGCAAAGAAGGGAGTAAAGGTGAGGTTTTACTCGCCGTTCAACAAGGCTGCAATGAAGAAGCTGCAGAATGTCGAGCATGTTGAGTACAACGCCAGCACAAGCTTTGTAAACGTTGACGGGAAGGAAATGGCTTTCATGGTTTCAAATGCAAATGTTGCCCCTGATTTTGAGGTTGCAATCTGGATAAGCAGCCCGTTCTTCGTGAATGCTGTCAATGTTCTTTTTGAAGAGAGTTTGAAATAATTCTTTGGAGGTTTAAATGAAAGGTGTTCTTGTTGTTGATGAACACAAGGATGTACTGGGAGTATATGAAGGTATGTTCCAGAATTCCCCCTACAGGTTGTATTTAAGTGATAATCCCCGGAAGGCATTAAACATGCTGAAGGGAAAGGGTAGGAATTTAGTGGATTTGGTAATAACAGATATATATATGGATAAGATGAGTGGGGATGAATTGATAAGGAAAGCACGCCACATGAACGAAAAGGTCAAATTTGCGATACATCCCGGCGTTTCAGAAAAATATGCGGAACCATTGCTCAAGAAATTAAAGGAAGAAAAGATTGAAGTAGGGTTTTTGTCCCCCTTTTTCCTGAGGGAAGACTTAATGGCGTTGGTCAAGTCATTGATTGGTAAATAAACAATTCCATTACCACCGCAACATTTAAATACTAATTCAATATCTTCAGCAGTATAAGAAATTCTTCGGGTTTTAGAAATGGAAGATAAGGAACTGAAAACAGGCACGACAACTATAGGCATAGTGTGCAAAGACGGCATTGTGCTTGCTGCGGACAAAAGGGCTACATCAGGATATTTGATAACCTACAAGAAGTTTGACAAGATAATAACCATAACGGACAATATAGCCGTTACAGTCGCGGGCACTGTGTCTGACGTGCAGCTATTGACAAAATACCTGAAGGCAGAGCTTAGGTTAAAAGACATAAGAACCGGGCGCGAAACCACTGTGAAGGAAGCCGCAAGCCTGCTGGCAAACTTCGTCTATAACAATATAAGAAAGCTGAGCCTAATACCGGGAATAAGCCATTTTATCGTGGGCGGCAAAGACTCAAAGGGAGTGCACCTTTACGACTTGAGCCCTGACGGCTCAATAGTCGAGGTTGATGATTACATTTCTTCGGGATCAGGCTCTGTAATGGCATTCGGAGTTTTGGAAACATTGTACAGGAAAGGGCTAAGCATTGATGAAGGCGTGAAGCTTGCTGCAAAAGGCGTAAACGCAGCCGTGCAGCGCGACATAGCATCCGGCAACGGCATTGACATAGTGACTATTACGAAAGACGGCATTAAAAAAGTGCTTTCAAAGGAGATAGAATACAGGATTGAAGCATAAATTTTCTGCAAAACAAAAGCAAAATTGCCAGTTTTTACTTAAATTTTATTACCGTAGTTTTGAAAACAGCACTTAAAAAATAAATTAAATAAAAATTCAATAAAATTCTGAAAATGGCAGACATCACAAAGGAGATCCTTAAGAACCTCCCTGAAAACAAAATAAGCGACATAAACTTTGAAGGGGCCAACATAGTGCTCTACACCAAAGACAAGGACTTCTTCCTGAACAACAACGGGATGATAAAGAGGATAGTTGATAACATAAAAAAAAGAGTTGAGCTAAGGCCTGACCCGGGCATTACAATGGACATGGAAGAGGCTGAAAAGATAATACGCTCCCTGATTCCCGAAGAGGCGGGCATTGACCAGGTCATTTTTGACTCGCAAAGAAGCAGGGTTATTATTGAGGCTGACAAGCCTGGCTTGGCAATAGGCAAGCAGGGCTCTCTTTTGAGGGACATAAGGACACAGACATTGTGGGTGCCGTTGATAAGGAGAAAGCCGGCAATAAGGTCCAAGCTTATAGAGAACATAAGGGCTGTATTGTACCAGCACAGCGATTACAGGAGAAAATTCCTTGACAAAGTCGGGCACAGGATTTATGACGGCTGGAGAAGGGAGAAGAAAAATGAGTGGATTAGGCTCACTTACCTTGGAAGCGGCAGGCAGGTCGGAAGAAGCTGCATATTTTTGCAGACTCCCGAGTCAAGAGTGCTGCTTGACTGCGGCATTAATGTCGCTTCTGACGAAAAGCCATACCCGTATCTGGATGCTCCTGAGTTCAACATTAACGACTTGGATGCCGTTATATTAAGCCATGCACACATAGACCATTGCGGATTCATACCCTATTTGTTCAAATACGGCTACAGGGGGCCTGTGTACTGCACAGAACCCACAAGGGATGTTTCTGCGCTTCTTCTGCTGGATTACATAAAGATACAAAGGGCAGACGGGCAGGATCCTATTTTCACATCAGAGGAAATAAAGGAAATGGTGAAGCACACCATAACTCTGGAATATGATGAAGTCAGTGATGTAACACCTGATGTAAGAATAACCCTTTACAATGCAGGGCACATACTTGGAAGTGCAATGGTGCACATGCACGTAGGCAACGGCCTGCACAACATACTTTATTCAGGCGACCAGAAATACGGCAGGACTTTGCTGCTTGAGCCTGCTGTCACAATGTTTCCAAGGCTTGAAACTTTGATGCTCGAGGCAACCTATGGGGGAAAGGAAAACATAATGCCGCACAGGCAGGAAACTGACGAGGAGTTAATGACGATAATAAAGGAAACTATGGAGAGAGGCGGAAAGGTTTTGATTCCTACGCTTGGTGTTGGAAGAGCCCAGGAGGTAATGCTCGCAATCGAAGCAATGGTCAGGGAAGGCAGGATGGCTCCTGTGCCAGTGTATATTGACGGCATGGTTTGGGACGTGACAGCGATACATACAGCTTATCCGGAGTACCTGAACAACAATATACGCAAACTCATATTCCACAAGGATCAGAACCCGTTTTTGCACGAGATTTTCACAAGAGTCGGCTCGCAAAAGGAAAGGATGGATGTCATTGAGAATAAAGGGGCTTGCGTTGTCTTGGCAACTTCAGGAATGCTTACAGGCGGGCCTTCTGTCGAGTACTTGAAGCACCTTTGCGACAATCCAAAAAATTCCATGGGCTTTGTCAATTACCAGGGTGAAGGCTCAATGGGAAGAAGAATCCAGAAAGGCGAGAAAGAGTTTACATTTTCAGACGGAGGCAAGCAGGAGATGCTGCAGATCAAGATGCATGTCCATACTGTTGAGGGATTTTCAGGGCATTCATCAAGAAATCAATTGATGAACTTTGTAGCAAAATGCGAGCCAAGGCCTAAGAAGGTCATTGTAAATCACGGAGAAAACTCAAGATGCCTGGATTTGGCAAGTTCTATTCATAAAGGATTCAGAATTGAGACGGTTGCACCGAGGAATTTGGAGACGGTGAGGGTGAAGTAATAACCTTTAAATAACCCCCTAAATCTTTTTTTCTAATGGACGAAGAAATCAAGCAAAACTACATCAAAGCCGGCAGAATATCAGCCGAAGTTCTGGAGTATGGAAAGTCACTGATTAAGAAAGGCAATTCTTTGCTTGAAACAACAGAGTTAATAGAGAAGAAAATCCATGAATTGGGCGGAAAGCCTGCTTTTCCTGTCCAGATTTCATGCGATGAAATAGCTGCCCATTTCTGCGTTGAGGAAGACGACAAGACAATTTTTGATAGCCAAGTGGTGTGCCTTGACTTGGGGGTGCATGTTGACGGCGCGATTGGCGACAATGCTTACACTATTGACTTGTCCGGAAAATATGGCGATTTGGTGAAAGCTGCGCAAAAGGCATTGGAAGAGGCTTTGAAAATTGTAAATGTCGGGACGGAATTAAGGGAGATTGGAAAAGTCATAAATGATGCAATCAGAAGCTACGGCTATAATCCTGTCAGAAATCTTTCTGGGCACGGCTTGGACTTGTACAACATTCATACAAAACCTACAGTGCCAAATATCGACGACGGCAATAAAACTACTTTGAAGAAAGGCATGGCTTTTGCAGTCGAGCCGTTTGCCACAATAGGCGCAGGGGTTGTTGCTGAAAAAGGATTGCCTGCTGTTTTCATGCTTGAGCATCCAAGAAATGTCAGAAGCCCGATAACAAGGGATGTTCTTAAGGAAATAGTAAGCTATGAAGGCCTGCCTTTTGCAAAAAGATGGCTGACGAGAAAGTTCGGCGCAAAAGCAAACTTTGCATTGAGGGAATTAACCCAGCTCGGCATGGTGCACCATTTCCCGCCTTTGGTTGAATCAAGCAAAGGAATTGTAACCCAAGCAGAGCATTCTGTCTTGATTGATGATGAAGGGGAAGTTGTTGTGCTGACTGAGGTATAGATTTATAAGGCAATTTATGTTATTTTCTACTAAAATGAGTTTAGAACTAAGAATACCAAATGTCGTATGGCCTGAACAAAGTGGAATATACAAGGTAGTGCAATTTATGATAGAAGGGGTGCCTTATCTAGAATTCAATCGGAAAGATGAGATATACCATGGCCAAATCATTGATAGATTTGCTAAAAAGATGAGTATACAAATGATAGTTCGCAAAGTTAAAGACGAACCACTAAAATTTTTTAAAGATGGAGAAAAATATAAGATACAAGGCATGGGGTACTGTGATTTGAATTTGATGCAAAGAATAGCAGAATTTTATGGCTCAAGTCAGCATTATGATATTTCTATAGACCAGAGACATTTGGAGTTAATAAAGCCTTTTGCACCAGATATAAACATCCAATATAATCCTTCAAGGAGAAAATAGAAATCTATATAGTACTATTTTAATTTATTAATAACATCCTCAATCTTCATCATCTCCTCTTTCCCGCTTTTCATATCTCTCAGCTTAACTTTATTCTCTTCCAATTCCTTTTTGCCGACAAAAACAACATACGGAGTTCCAAGCGAATTTGCATACTCAAGGTTTTTGCTTGGTCCCTTGTCGTTTAAGTCAATGTCTGCATTTATTCCCGCATCTCTCAACTGCTGTGCTATTTTCATGCTTTCGTTCAAGGTTTTAATCGGGATTATGTAAACTTTTGTGTTTGTCTTTTGCTTTGTTTCCTGCCTTTCAACAAGTGCGTCATAAATCCTGTCAACCCCGAAGCTTATGCCGACTGCTGGAATGCTGCCTTTGCCGAGAAAAGAGCCAATCATATTGTCGTATCTGCCGCCTCCAGCCACAGAGCTTTTTATGCTTGAATTTTTTAAAACCGCTTCTATAACAGTTCCTGTATAATAAGCAAGCCCTCTTGCAAGTGAAACGTCAAAATCAGCTTGGCAATTCATATTTTTTAGATAAGAAATCATTTCCTCTATCTCCTTTAATCCCTCAGAATTCTTTAAAATTTTTTTTAATTGGATTATCTTTTCCCGGTTATCACCTTTGACATTTATAATGTCAATAATCTTGTTTATTTTTGACTCGTCAATTTTTTGCTGTTTTAACTCTTCCTTAACCACATTTACGCCGAATTTTTCAAGCTTGTCTATTGATAATATAACCGCTTCTTGTTTTTCCTTTTGCACTCCGCAATAGTCCAGAATATCATTTAGTAATCCCCTATTGCTGGCTTTCACAACAACTTCCAGGTTTAGTTTGGAAAATGCAGAGTAAACCAAACCCACAATTTCAGCGTCTGCTGCCATTGAATTTGAGCCGATAACATCAACATCGCACTGGGTAAACTGCCTGTACCTTGCAGAAGCGACTGGGCCGTCCCTGAAAACCTCTCCAACCTGGTATCTCTTGAAAGGCATCTTTATAGTTGGGTTCATGCCAATGTACCTTGCCAAAGGAACGGTTAAATCATACCTCAACCCAAGCTCCCTTGCACCTTGGTCTTTCAGCTTGAAAGTTTCTTTCAGGATTTCAGCTCCGCCTGCATATTTTGAAGACAAAACATCAAACTTTTCAAGAATTGGCGTGTCCAAAGGCGCAAACCCGTAAAGCTCGAAAACTTCCTTTAGAGTATTAACTACCTTGTCTCTTAGTATTTTCTCTTCGGGCGAAAAGTCCCGGGTTCCTTTTGGGAGTTGTAGTTCCATAAAGAGATTTACTTTTAATTTAGTTTAAAAACTTTGTTATAGAAATAAGCCTGCTTACTTTGTAATCCCCATTTATTTTATACCCAACCGTTATACACTCAGCCCTTTTCCCTGCAATCATGTCGTTTTTAGTGTCGCCAACCAGAATTGTGTTTTTCGGCCTGACTTTCAGCATTCTGCATGCCTTCAAAGCCATGTCTGGAGCAGGCTTTCCTCTTTTGACATCGTCGACTGTCACTATAGCCTTGAAGTATTTTTTTAATTTATAATGCCTAAGTGTTGGCACTAATATCCTCTTTGGAGTATTTGTTATCAAAGCCATTTTAACGTTGTTATTCGAAAGCTTTTTAAGAACATTTACAGAGTTTGGAAACACCCTGACATATTTTCTATTTTTAGCGAAATATTTTATAGCAAGCTTGTTTGCCTCTTTTGTCGTAATTTTTATAAAAATTTTTATATTCTTTTCTATGGTATTTCCAAAAATTTTTGAAAACCATTTTTTTGATACGGGCTTGACTCCAAAATGCTTTAATGTGTCATTGAATACATGAAACCATGCATTTTTAGAATCAACCAATACACCGTCCAAGTCGAAAAGAACGGCCTTAACCTTGTGCTTTAGCATGGTTGTGCAACCTCCACTTCTTTTGTCGGGGTGGGATAGTCGTGCTGTGAATCACCTGTGGGGAGGCGTAAGTTAAACGAAGTTTAACTGCCTCTTTTAGCACGATATCTTCCCCTTTTTTCAACGACTTCCAATCGTTTTAAAATGTCTTTGCTTCTTTTTGCCTCTTTTCTGTAGGCGTCAAGAGCTGATTTAAAGCAAGCTTCCCATATCTTATAGTGCTTAGACTCAAGCCCCTCTTTCAATAGATGCAAGTCAACAGCCTTGTCTTCCGGCTTTTCGGAGAAAAATGATAAGCCGAAGTCTATGAAATAGATTTGTTTGTTTAATATCATGTTAGATGTAGTTAAATCTCCGTGTATAATTGAGTTGTTGTGCAGAATTGCAATTTTTTTTCCAATCTCGCTGCATAGTTTTTTGTAATCGGAATTTTCAAGAACTTCCTTTACCAGTTTTCCGCCAATATTTTCAATTATTAGATTTTCCCTTTCGTCATTTTTTAACAATTTTGGCGCAGGAAAATTTATAGCTTGAAGTTTTTGCAGTATCTTGGCTTCTCTTCTTGTCCTGAAGCCCCTTAGCTTTTCATCTATTTCTTTAATCCTATAGGATTTCGGAAAGCGGTTTTTGATTATTTTATTGCCTTCCAGAAATAATTTTGCTTCTGCTCCCTGAGCGATGAGTTTTTGTGGCATACTTGGATAGAAAAAGAGGTTATTTAAAAAACTAATTGTTGCTATGGTTGTATAGCAATACCAAACTTTTCTGCTATATCTGGATTGCTTTTATAGTAGCTTGCCACTTCCCCAAGATTTGCCAATCCATGAGCACGTTGAGCTACTAAATGGGCGTCAGTTAGGCTTTCTTCAGTACCAGCTTCAATAAGCAGCCTCCAAGCTTTCTCATAAAATTGCTGTGCGCCATCACTCATGCACGGATATGAACCAATATTACCCAGCATTACGTATGTCCTGCCAAAATCAATTCGTGCCTCAACAGGCTGGGTTTCAAGAAGTTTTCCAAAATGTGCATCAGCTTGTTGTGCAATCTCCCCCAATACAGCAGTGATATGTTCATCATTAATACGTTCATCACTACCTCTCGTTTTATTTGAATTTCTTATTTTGTTTACAATCCCTCCATGTAAATCACTTAAAACTTTGTCCTCTAGAAAATTACGTAAACTTCTAAGAGTTTGCGGATGTTGTAGTTGAACTATATCCATAACCTATACAGAAAAATACGTACTTTAAAAAACTTTTGTCAAAATAAAAATAAAATAGCCCCGGGCAGATTCGAACTGCCGTCTCAGCCTTTCTATTGATTTGAATCAACCAGAGGGCCGAATCCTTGACCGCTAGATTCCGCGAGACAAATCTCCCTACGGGGCTGTCTAAACGGGGCTATAAACAAAAAGAATAATAGCTTGTTTTTATATCTTATTGCTTCTGCTCCAAAACTTCGGCTTTCGGCTCGTCTGCCTTCGGCTCTTCCTTCGGCTCTTCCTTCGGCTTTTCCCTTTGTTCAATGCCGGCATACCTTATCTCGCAAACTTTTAAGGGATATATTTTATTGAAAGTTTCCCTCATCGCAGCCTGTACCTTATGCATTATCAGCTCGTTGATAAACTCGTCATATGTCATGTTTTTGACAGTTTTTGCGAGAAAAGCAACTATGTTGTGCCTAAGCTTTGCCGCTGTAGAGCCCTTTATGTCCGATTTCGTGACAACCAGGGGCTTAACCCTCAAAAACACGTTATCGCTGGTTTCGCAGGTGAACGACAAGTCAACTTTCTCGCTTGCCCTCCTGACAAACCTCTTGACAGAGGAAGGCGCTATCTCATAGCCTATGATCCTTGTCTTGCCCTTGTCGCCTTCAATCTCGGCAACCTTGAAGCGTATGCTCACGTTCTGCCTTTTCATGTCATTTGTAAGGTTCATGAGGCTGTGGCTCAACGTCTTGCCCAGCATCTGCTGCGGCTCATAAACCAAAGTCTCGCCTATAACCGCATTGTCAAACTGCTTCGGGGCAGTGATGTTGTACCACTGCTTTTTCTTTAATTTTGCGACTTGTTCAGCCATTTTAATGCCGATTTCAGGAAAATATGGCAATTTATAAAGGTTTATGTTTTTGATTGGGAATTTTTGGAATACACAAGCTGTAAATAAAATCAAACAATCACGGGAGCGTCCTCTGGAAGTAAGCACGCTGGAGGAGACCCGCTTGCTATATTTCGCCGAAGCAAGATTAATGTTTAAACCTCAAATCCAGAATATTATCCTTTCTAATCCAGAACCAAGCCGCATTTCTTGCAGTAGAATTCCTCATTTGCATACTCAATGTCCTTGCTGCCGCAGTCAGGGCACTGCCTAAGCAAGTCCTCTCTCTTGACAGTTTCCAGACTTCTGACATTCCCTGAATAAGCCATTATTAACCCCCAAATTATATACTCGGGAACGAGATTATACCATTTATAAAGGTTTCGTTTTGCAAAGCAAAACGGAACACCGAAAAACACAGTTTTTCGATTGTTTCGGAATTGAAAATTCCGAATACCCTGAAATCTGCGATTTCAATGGTTTCGGTTTTAAAAAACTAAGCCCAGAAATTTAATATGCTCAAACCACCACGCTCACACTTTCCTGCTTCTGCACCCTTATTACATTCTCAACAAAGCTTTCTATCTTGCTTTCATGGCTTACAATAATCACTTGCTTCATGTTCAATTGCTCTAAAACATCCCTTACCTTGTCAAGCTGCTCTGTGGAAAAGCCGTCAGTAGGCTCGTCAAGCATTATGATGTCCTTGGTTTTTATGCCGGCAACAATGTCGTTTATAACCTTGTTCAGCGCCAATCTGTATGACAATGCAACAGAGGTTTTCTCGCCGCCGCTTAAATTCTCAATATAAGTCTCATAGCCGTCCTGCTCTATTACCGGAGTGAATTCCTCGTCAACCCTTACATTCATTGCCTCGTCCTCAAGCAAAATGTCAAACCAGTTCCTGAACAGTTCGTTAAACTGGGAATGTATGTTAACCATCACATGCTTTTCCATAGTTGACATTAAATTTACAAACAATTCATCAATCCATCTGCCCAATTGGGAGATATAGCTTAGTTTTTCCTTTGCCTTCTGCTTTTCATTTATCTCCTTTTCCAGATTCAAAATCAGCCTTCCGGCTGACTCCTTTTCTGTCTCATACTTTCTCCTCTCAAGCTCCAGAAACCTCTCCTGAGGCAGCAATTCGTCAATTTCTTTTTTCACAGCCCTGTATTTTTCCTCTGCTTCAGCATATTTTTCTATTTTTGAGTGCAATTCCGATTTTTTTGAATTCAGCAGGCCTATTTCCCTTTTTATCACTTCCTTTAGCCTGTGCTTTTCACCCCTCAGGCCGATTTTCTCATTCAGGTTGTCAAATTTTATTTTCAAAACGCTGAAATGGCTCTGCTCCTTTATCAATGAATCGCGCTCTTTTTTCAGCTGAAGCCTTATTTTTTCGAGCTTTGACTCTTCCTCCCTGCAGCCTTGCACCTGCTGAACCAGCTCGCTGTATTTCGCGCTTTCCCTCAGATGAATGCCATGCTTGTGGCTTTCATCAACCTTCTGCTCGCACACCGGGCATATTTCCAGGGATTCCATCTTCCTTATAGTGTCATTGCAGTGCTCTATTTTCACCTCAAGCTCTTTTATCCTCTTTATCGCATTTTTGTAATTCTGCTCCGCCTCGCCTATTTCATTTTCTTTCTCATCGATTTTTTTTGTTGTCAGGCTTAAATCCTCCAGCCTTTTGCCTTCAACATCCTTTTTAAGCGCTTCAGTCTGGGACTCGAGCTTTTTTATCTCCTCGTTCAATCTGTTATTCTGCTCTATTCTGTGGCTGAGGTTTGCTTCCGCAATTCCAAGCTCTTTTCTGAGCAAATTCAGCTCGTTTATTTCCTTTTCAATCGCTTCAATGGAAATTTTTTTGCTGTTGATTATTCTTTTTATCTCGTCTATTTTGGGCGCTAAGCTGCTTAACAGATTGCCAATATCCAGAATCTCAATTTTTTTCGCCTCCAAATCCTTTTTCTTGTACTCTAAGTCCAGAATGTAGCCTTCAAGATGCTTTTTCTTCTCCTTCAATGAGGATGTTATGATTTTTGAATTATCCTTTGCCCTTTTGTACTTGTCTATGTTGAAAACCTTTCTCAAAGTTTCAAGCCTTGTATCCTTGTCGTCATAAAGTATTTTTTTCATCTCCTCCTGTGGAGTGTAAACAGTATAGCGGTAAATCAAGTCCTTGCCTTTTTTTACCAGGTCTTTCGGATAGCCGAGCAGTTCCAGGGCAATCGCCCTTAGTTCCTCTGCTGTGCCTTCTTTTTTTATTCCATTTGTTATTACATAGCCGGCTTCCTGCTTTATATCTTCATTGCTTCTTTTCAGGGCCCTTTTTATTATCACCTCCTTGTTGTCAATCTGCATTTTCAATTCGACAGAGCCTTCCTTTTTGCCGTGCCTCAGCAAAGTGTAAGCAGGCAATTCGCCTTTCTTTGCGCCGAAAATAGCAAACTCTATTGCAAGCAGAATTGTTGACTTTCCAGAGCCAATGTCGCCAGCCAGAAGAACAGAGCCTGAAGGAAAATTTATCTCTGCATTTTCATAGCTTCTTATATTGTGCAGCTTTATGGATTTGAGGAGCATAAGCCCGGTAATGATTAAAGTTATTTAAAAGTTGTTGTGAGAAATAAAAAAATTTGTCACAATATAGGCAGTAAAAATAGCTGTTTTATTTCAGCTTCTTCTTCAAATTCTCAATCACAGTTACAGGAGTCGGGTCAACCCTGTTGGCTAACGCCAAATAATAAGACGCAAAATCGCCATAGTAAATGCCTGAAAAAATCCTTGAAAGCAAGCCCTCGCCTCTTGTAAAAACCTCTTCAACATCAACCCTGCTTGAGATGATTTCCTTTGTCACGTCCATTCTTTTTTTTACCCTATCATTGTCGTTTTTGTCCCTTATAAATATTGCAGCAAAGTCACTTTTGTTCATGCTCCGGTATCCAGCTATCTCATTGTGGTTCATCTCAGAAAATGAATGATGGAATGCTGCAGCCTTGCTATTCTCATTGAACTGGGTTTTCCACCTGTAAGCAACTGCATTAAGCATTTCAGAGGCATAAATTATCGGTGTTCTTAATCCGATTTTCTTTGCAATCCTTTCTCCAACTGCCCTGAATTCATCTGTTTTTGACAAAATATCGAGCATTTCCTCAATTTCTTTGCCTTTGACATCAACAATCCCAGAATTGGCCAAAACCCCCAAAACCGGAAAAAATGTATAGCCCAATGCCGCCCTTGGCTGCAAACCACTTGGAATCTTAATGGCTTTTTTTGCCATAACGCCAAGCTGCCCGCCTGATGTGACAGCAACAATCTTTGCCTTTTTTCTTTGCGCGTCTTCAAAAGCCGACGATGTCTCTTCTGTGTTGCCGGAATAGGAAACAGCAAAAACCAATGTGTTTTCATCAACAAAATTTGGAACTTTATAATCTCTGACGACAAAGACAGGCACTTTTGAATCGTGCATGTAAATCTTCAGCAAATCCCCGCCGACAGCAGAGCCGCCCATGCCGCACACAACAATTTTGTCAACTTTGCCGGAAACTGTCATTCCCTTGGGCAGCTCTAGTGCTGTCCTGCACTGCAAAGGAAAATCCTCAATGACTTTCAGCATGTTTGAAGGGTCGGCTGGCATTTTAAAGAGGAGTTTTTTAAGATATATAAAATATTTGGTATTTTGCTACGAATATTTTCCTATATGCACTCTGCTACCACGTTTAGCTTTCGAGTCTGCCATAACATACACCACCCCTGTATAAAACTCTAATAGCCGGATATCCGGCATTAAAGAGGAGTCTGAAAGACCCTCTACTATTCCACGTTCTTTAAGTTTTTCTATGAGGCTTTGTTTGGATAAAATCGGCACTTTTAGGTATTTAATTTCTCCTTGCCTGTTTTTTGTATCCTCTTCTATCACCCTCGCCATCATTTCAATTTTTAAACATCTTTTATGAACGGCAGTTTTACGTTCTTTATTTTGATCTGCAAGCCCATGATAATCTGATACCACCTGTCCAATTTTTGTATGGTGCTCTGCGTATGTCTTCATTTTGCCCAAAGTATCTCAGCTTGTTTTTTAAACTTAACTATAGAGAACTTTGAATAACCTCTATTTTGCTACTTTACTTTCACATATCGTGGAAGTCAGCGACGAAGTCACTATACATTCAAAATTCTCTATACAAAACTTAAGAATAGGGTAATTCTAAGGCTATTTTATTGGCTTTTTGCTCAGCCTGAATGCAAGAAATCCTACAACCAAAATTGTTGCCATGATAATTCCCCATATGAGCCCTTTATTCTCTGTGAACCTGCTGTCTTTTTCATCGCAGGCATCGCCTTTGCCGTCTTTGTCTATGTCTGATTGCTTATACTCGTCGCCAATATAAACTTTTGGATTGGAATCGTACAGGCAGTTGTCCTCAAAATTCATGACGCCATCGTTATCGTAATCTTCACATAAATCCCCTATGCCGTTATTATTCTGGTCCTCTTGCTTCGGGTTGCTAACTTTTGGGCAGTTGTCCCTTGGGTTTATAATGCCATCTTTATCGGTATCGTCACAAATGTCACCAATGCCATTATCATCACTATCAGTTTGCTCAGTATTTTTTATTTGAGGACAATTGTCGCAGGCATCTCCCAATCCATCGCTATCTGTATCTTTCTGCTCAGCATTCTGAATTTTAGGGCAATTATCTTTATAATTGGCAATGCCATCATTGTCATCGTCCTCACAAACATCGCCTATGCCATTGTTGTTTTTGTCAAACTGGTTTGGATTATAGCCAAGAAAGCAGTTGTCGCAGGCATCCCCAATCCTGTCATTGTCAGAATCCTTTTGGTCGGGATTGTTTGCATTGATGCAGTTGTCTTTTGCAAAGGAAACGCCGTCATTGTCCACATCCTCGCAAGCATCTCCAACGCCATTTCTGTCTTTATCGCTTTGGCCGGAATTAGCTGCAGTCACGCAATTATCAAGCGAGTTAATAACTCCGTCATTGTCGTTGTCGTCGCAGACATATCCTCTGCCATTTAAGTTGTCATCATACTGGTCTGGATTAAAGCTAGACGGGCAGTTGTCGCAGGAATTTCCTATGCCATCATTGTCGCTGTCTTGCTGGTTTGAATTAGCGGAGTTTGGGCAGTTGTCGCAGGCATCCCCAATGCCGTCGCTGTCGCTGTCCCTCTGGTCAGCATTGCTTGTTGTCGGGCAATTGTCTGATAATGCCCCATCACCATCGCTATCGTAATTGTAATTTGTATTTTGCTGCTGCCCGCCCAACGCCAGGATAGGGGTTGTTTTTTTAGTGGATAACTGAGAAATATCGTAACTAGCAGCCTGCGCTAATTTGTTTCCATAATAAAGCCCGTATTCCTTTCCTGATTTTGCGGAAAATATGGCTTGAGCGGAGTATGCGCCGTAAATTTCAATTTCGTTTATCACCAAGCTTTGGGTGTGCCAGAAAGAAAACTTAAGGTACCTAAACTCAACAGGAGGGTAAGTTACGGTTCTTGTGTCGGATATGCCGTATTTTGCCTTGCTCTTGATTATCTTCCAATCTTGGTTGTCGTTGCTGCCCTCAATTTGCACATCTGTCCATGTGTAATCATTGTTCAAGCTCCATATTTTTGCTTTGTCTGTAAGCACAGAATACTTTAAATCAACAATAAACCACGCATAATTTGGATCGGTTATTGAATCAATCTGGAAATAGGCATTGTCATTGCTGCTGTAGTCTCCGTCAATAAGGTTGCTGGCGCCAAAATTCACGCCTCTGAAATCTGCCCTTGCAGAGCTGGCAGCTGTTATGCTGCCTTTATGCGCAAGCTCTTCAATCGGGGTTACTATAACTTTTAAAGGGATTTCCTGCCCGTCTTCTGTTATTCTCAGGTCAGAGCCGTCTGGCTTCATATAACTAAGGACTTGAGAATCAAGCTTTACTATGGCAGGCTCGTTGATTGAAGCAGGGATATTTATTTTTTTATAGTATGGATATTGATTGGTGTCTAATGCCAAAACCAGCAGAAAATTGGATATAAAAAATAATGCAACGAATGCCAATTTGAACAGGTTATTTTTATTTTTCATGCTATATATTCCTTGTATTTATTGTAAAGGTAAGCTGCCAATAACGCAATAACTCCAAGCACAATAAAGGATATTATTCTGTATCCTGTTTCAAGGTTGCTTAAATCATACAAGAATACCTTGGCTATTGAAAGCCCGAACAAAATCAAGCCCAATAGCCTGAAAAGCTTTATTTTCGCAGAGAATCCAAAAGCCAGGATTATAATGGCCTGCAATATAAATGCAAGCGATGTCCAAAGCTTCTTTGCATTAAGCGCAAGGCTTGTATCCCAGATTTCGAGCCAGATTATAATGGTAGTCAGCAGCGTAGCTGCAATGGCATAGGCAGCATTAACATAAATAATATAGCTCTTGTATTTTTCGAATGAGTCCTTGTTTTTGTAGTACAAGTACGCAATGACATAAAATATAATGATTGCTGAAGCAAATGCAAACAATCTTGTGCTGTTTAGTATATTTGACAAGTCAATTGGGGCAAGTGCGTAGTAATCATAAAACAGCAGCCTGGCTAAAGTTATGATTCCAACAGCAGAGCTGGCTATTCTTATCACATTTTCCTTTAGCCTGAAACTCAAAAGCACCAATATTAGAGTCAATGCTGCCCATGAAATAGTAACCCATTCCCTGTTGAATTGAAGCGGAACTGCAAGCGCCAAGTACCCAAAGCAAAGCACGAGGTATGTGTTAAAGTAATGGCTTATCTTCTTGTTGTAGGCCAAGTAGGCAAAAATCAGGTAAAACACCGCAAGGGACGCAGCCAGCAGCCCCCCTCCTTTTTGCTTGAAGTAAAACCCGGGCCACATGGCTAATCCGTAAAAAAAGAGCGAATTGAGCAATATGCCGATTACATTTTCAATCTTGTTTCTGTCCCTGTTAAACACAAAAATCAATATGTTGAAAAGCAGGAAATAGACTGCCAAGGCAATGAGGTTTATCCTAAGGGAAGACTCATTAAAATTTTCTTGAAGCCACATCGCATGCACTGAATAATTCAGCAGAATGCCTCCAATTACAAAGTAACTCCAGTCAAATTTCAATACAAAGAATGTAAGCAAAAATACAAGCAAGACAAGCGGGGTTATCACAAGCAGCACATTTCTGAAATCGATCATGAACAAGAACAGATAAGTTACGATGAACAGCACTGCAACAATGTTCCTTGAGTTTACGAGTGAATCTACCTTTTCTTTTAGGCTTTCCCTTGTTGTTATCGCCATAATAGCAAACATCACAAAATATATAAGGAGGAATATAAGATGAAGCAGGCTTTCATTGCTTCCCGTGTAATAGTCAAGCCAGAATATGTGTGTCACGTACATCGCAACTATTCCGCCTGCCCCAAGCAGTTTCCAGCTCTTAAAATAAGTCAAAACAGTCAAGCCTGCAGTAAGCGCCATGGCGTAGATTAGGAAGAAAGTATTGACTGATGCTACTAGAAGCGGAACAATGTAGCCCAAAAAGAAAGCTTCGCCTGCAATGATGGTTGAATCATATCTTACAGAGAAGTATACTGCAGCCGCTATGATTATTGTAAGTGCTCCGATATCAACAGGCAAAGTTATTCCAGTTTCCTTTGAGTAAAACCTGTAAGCAGAAAACATTGCAAAATAGATTATTGCAAATCCTCCTCCAACAAGGGTTAAGCCATAATTTTGGTAGTCCTTCCTGTAAAATACTTCGCCCAGCACAATCAAGACTATTCCTGCAAGAACGCCCAATGCAACCTGCCCTGTAGGTCCAATCCATTTATTTCGGATTGCATAAATTACAAAAAAAGCCACTCCCAATACTATGGACACAATTCCAATTTTAGGCAACCATTTCTGTCCAATGCTCGACTCAATGTCCATTTTGGATTTGGTTACTCGCTTAGAAGGCTGCAGCTTTGCCTCTTTTTTTACAGTTTCCTTTTCAGGCATTAATATTGATTCCTCTCCTAAATCCACTTCTTTTTTTGATTTTGCAACTTTTCCAACAGCCTGCTTTGGATTTGTGAGTATAATAACAATGCCTGCAATTAAGATTGCTAACGGCAAAATCCCTCCAAAAATTGAAGGAAGTATGTACCTAAAAATTCCAAAACCAAACCACGGCAGAATATAAAGCATTATACCCAGCCATACCAACCCCCAGCCAAGCCTTCTTTTAGGCGGGCTTTGGTAGGCAATTTCAGTTGCTGTACCAGAAGGCGCTTTTTTTGACAGCGCTGTAACCTGCGACTCAAGCCTTTCTATCCTTGCTTCAAAATTACTCAGGGTTGCGCTTAACTTCTTATAGTAATCTTGCCAATCAGATTGTTTTGCAGGCATCAGTATCCTCTTTTTAGCTTAATTTCAGTTGAGTTATTTAAACTTTGCCAAAGCATAGGTTGCAGGATGCCAATCTTGCATTGCTTAGCCCTTTTCACCGCCAATGCAGGCTCCGTCTTGGCAACCGCTTGGGCAGTCATAGTAGATATTTTGTACATTTCCTTGTCCGTCACAATACAATTCAACAAGTGTTTTAGTATTACCATCAAAGCAATAATCTGAGTTTTTTCCATTAAATCCAAGCGCTGTTCCTTTTACATAATAATTCTGCCCGCCGTCGCTGTCTGTGCATGCTGATTCTTGCACACAAGCTCCGTCTTTGCAGCCAGCTGGGCATTGCATCGATACTGCCCACGTCAAATTGTTGCCGCAATAAAATTCATAAATACCACAATCCTTTTCACAATTAATATATTTGTTTTGATTGGATAAAATATCATCCTTATTCCAAGTTGGGTCGTATTCCCAAGGATAGAATGTATATCCTGTTTCCTTCTTTAACTGCAAACAAAAGTCAGTGGCTTTTCTTATAGTTCCGGCATACATGCTGCCTAATATACGCCCATCACCTTCAATAGTGCCTTTTACGTAATATTCATTACTTCCGCTGTCGGAATCTGTGCATTTAGTCACTTGATTAGGACTCAGGCACGCCCCACCACTACATCCATTAGAACAAAAATAAGCCTCTTGGCTTATGCCGCCTTCCTTATTGCAGTAGAATTCAGTCAAAGTGATTTTATCTGCGCAATAATCCTGCCGAGATTCATGAATGCTCTCTATTGTTGTAACACCACTTACATAATAATTCCTTCCATTGTCAAAATCAACGCATGCATCAATAGTGCTTTCTGTTTTGCCAGGAGGCTTTTGATTTTCTTGAGCGCTAACATCAGGATTTTGAATCTGCTGACTTTGGAGTTCGGCAGGCTTTTCAGCAAGAGCTGCTTGGTAGTCTTTGTTCAGAAACAAAACAAGAACAAATCCTGCAATTGCCACTGCAACCATAATGCCAATGACTAAGAGAATGCCTTTATTTTCTAGTTCATTCATTATGCTTATATCTTTTTAGACTATAATATATAATGTTTTTGTTTCTAAATTTCCAATACCTTTATAAATCGCATAAAATTCCAAATCCTTGTAAGAGATGTTGGTAGTTGCTTACCAGAATCTTACCTTGACAAATTGAATGGAAGCTTAAAATGGGAATGTACCAATACATTAGGGAGGCTTGGAAAAAGCCTAAAGAGCTTGAATTCTGGCAGCAGCGCATTATAAAATGGAGACAGGAGCCTGCAACAATAAGGGTTGAAAAGCCTACAAGGATTGACAGGGCCCGTTCTCTTGGGTACAGGGCAAAGCAGGGATTTATCGTTGTAAGGCAAAGGGTAAACAGGGGCGGCAGGCAAAGGCCTCAGATAAGGCATCCTAGGCGTCCAAAGGCAATGTCAAGGAGAAAAGACTTGACGATGAACTACCAGCAGGTTGCTGAGCAGAGGGCTGCAAAGCATTACCAAAACTGCGAGGTTCTGAACAGCTATTACGTTGGAGAAGACGGCTTGCATTACTGGTATGAGGTAATTCTTGTTGACGGGCACAACCCCTCGATAATGGCAGACGAGAGGATAAGCTGGATTATTGACCACAAAGGCAGGGCTGAGAGAGGCCTGACAAGCGCAGGCAAAAGGGCAAGGGGGCTTTTAGGCAAAGGAAAAGGCTACGAGAAAGTGAGGCCAAGCTTAAGGGCGCATGACAGGCAGGGGAATTAAGAAGTTTTTGTAAGAGATTTTTCATGTTTAAGGAGGTGGTAACGGAACCCTTTTTCTATTACCTCCCTACTGGCTTTTATTACGTCGTGGTTAACGCCCTCATTTTCCCAGTAAGCAGTTCTGCCATTTGCCGTATATTTAAATTCTACTCGAACCCGTACTTTTGCTGCTGCACCTAGATTTTCTTCATCATCTATTTTCTTACTCCGATAATCAGATAATTCAACATCTTTTATACTTTCATATTTTCCAGACAACAACTCCTGCATGGCAAGGTACGTAACATCAACAGGGCCACCTTTTACTTTTTTTGTAACATTAACTACACTACCATTTACACGCCCTTCTAAATCACAGGTACTGATGCCATCCTCATCTATAACTTTATGATGGTTTATACTGAATAAGCCCCTTGCACCACCCAAATGCTTTGCTACCAATAAATAATGTTCTGCCTCGAGTGCCCCTATTCGATAACCCATGCTCTTCATCGCTTTGAATTTGTCTAACATTGCTTTAACTCTTGAGTCTGTCTTATCAACATTATAACCAAATTTTCCTGCCAAGTATGCCCAGTTTGCCGTACCAGCTTGGTCAGACATTACAACGGAACCTTCATTTCCAACTCTCCTTAAGTCGTAGAAATCATACGAAGCTCCTTTAAATACTCCATCAACGTGAACTCCAGCTTTATGCCTGCCGGCATTTGTTCCCACAAAAGGATGATTTGGGTTTGGCCGCACTCCCGCAATTTCACATAAATCCCTGTAATAATCTGTAAGGGCAGTGCGATGAGAATCTATATCTGTAGTTACTTTCATTCTATCTAAATTGCCTAAGATTTGAAATAGGTCGGCATTTCCTATTCTTTCACCAAAACCTGCAAAAGTGCCTTGCACTTGAACAATAAAAGGACTGTATCTTGGTTCTTTTGCCAGCTCAACAAATTCTAAACTATTTGCAACTCCCAATCCGCCATCATTATGCGCATGTATTCCGAGTTTGGCATTCTTGCCATTTTTTATTAAATACTCTATAACACTTTTTGTGGCTTCCCTTATATCCCATTGAAACGCCCCGCCGTTGGTGTCGCATAAAATAATTCTATCTGCGCCAGCTTCAATTGCGGTATCTATACACTGGAGTGCGTACTTGGCATTATCATTAAATCCGTCGAAAAAGTGCTCTGCATCATAAAAAACCTGTTCATGATGCCTCTTTAGGAACCGAATACTGTCAAAAATGGTTTCAAGATTTTTTTTTGGAGTTGCCCTAAGCTGCTTACTCACGTGCAAAAGCCAGGATTTGCCGAATATTGTCGCAATAGGCGCATTTGTTTTAACTATGGCCCTTAAGTTGTCATCTTCCTCTGGTTTTGAATTGATTTTTCCTGTAGAACCGAAAGCTGTAACTTTGGCATTTAATCCGGATTCTTTTACAAATTCATAAATTCTTCTGTCTGAATGATTAGAGTATGGCCACCCTAGCTCAATAAATGGGACACCAACTTGATCGTCCATTTTAGCTATTCTTAGTTTATCTGCTAGTGTCAAATCAAGATCTGGGTCCTGACTTCCATCTCTTAATGTATCGTATATCTCTATTTTTACCATGACTTCCTCCAATGCAATTTTTATTTTAGAATATTCCAGAATCAAGCTCAAAATGCCCAGGCCCTTCCAGAATATTCGTTTTTGGGCCCTAAATAATAATTATAATGATAGCTATAATAGAAGCGATTACTATTTGCCTTATGCTTTGCGCTATCATAAAACAAAGGTAAATATGTCTCTTTTTAAACATTTCGGTTTTTTGCTATATGGCAATCGCAAGCTGGTCTCCTCCATTACTTTTACATTAAGAGGACGCTCTCGTTATTTTATTTTTGAACATCGTTTTTGGTGCAATTATTTTATTGAATATTTCATTGTTTTTAGCGGTTTTAAAATTTTAAATTTATTCATAAAAATTTTTCCCGCAAAATTTATATACTTCCTACTTCATAGTAGTCTTATGCTGGATTTGGAGTGCAGAAGCTGCGGGTATAAGTTTAGGAAGGACAAGGCACCAGCCAGATGCCCCTACTGCTCAGCAGAAGGAAAAGTCGGCTTGCTGAAAACAGCGCAGGATCTATTAGACGAGACTCTTGGCGAGGCTTCTGTGATGGACGGGGAAAGAAAAAGAAGAAATTAGCTCTCGTTGCCCTTGTTTTCATCGTCTTCTTTTTTGCCTTTAATTAATCTCATTATGGGCTTTCTGCCATAGCGGAATACCAGAACTGCCACTAGGATAACTAATATTATGGGTGCTATCAAAGGGTTTTTAGCAAGCACCCCGTCTGCTCCGGTTATGGCGCCGCTGATTAACGCAAATCCAGAGGCAATTTTCCTGTATGCAGGCCTGTTGTCATGAATTGTGACATTGCCAGCCAAAATCTCCTCATTTTCCGGCAATAAGCTGCCAAGGCTTTCTTGTGCTGATTCTATTGCTCCCTGAAGCGTTTCATCTGCTTTTTCTTGGACTGGGCCCAGCCCCTCTTTTATTGGCAGTATAATATCATAAACTCCTAATGGAACTTCTTTTGACAAGTCAATGCTTAACAGCTTCCCGGGCTCCACCTTGATATTCTTTGTCAGCGGATATTTTTTCAGCTCGCTCTCGAGGATAAAAGTAAGCTCCTCCTCAAACGGGATGTTGCCGATGTTTTCTATGAGCACAGTCTCATTTTCATATTTTATTTTTACTTCCCTTATTGTCGTGACATTAATTGATGACTGCTCAAGCAAATTTTTGTAAGTGCTTTCCAGATTATACAGGCCCGGCTCTGCGTACTGGCTGAACTCGTAGTCAATTTTTTCATTGCTCTGCACAGTTTTCTTGAATACATTGTTGCCATTTGGGGCTGTTAGCTCCAGGCCCAGAGACAGGTTTATCAGGTCGTCTGCCTGGTCGTATAAAGAAGCGGTTATATCAATCCTTGAGCCCGGCAGCATGCTGTCCGAGCTTAATTCTGTCTTTATGTAGGTAGGGACCGCGGTTATGCCAATCAAAATCGAGGAGCTGCCTGAATTGCCCTTTGCATCAGAGGCGCTTATCCCTATTGTGTGCTCTCCTGACTTGATGTTTTTTGGCAGGTCTAAAGTAAAGTTGAATTTGCCCCCGACAGCGTCAATTGGGTAAGAATTGCTGTCCAGGGCAATCTCGGCAGAGGCTTTCAGGACATTGTTGCCGAATGCCTCGTTTATGACTCCTGTAACTTTTATTATATCACCAGGAAGCGCTGTAATTTTTGTGTTGACTGGCAGCACATTTAATTGATTTGTAACAGAAAAGCCGTTTGAGTCCTTTTGCTCGATAATCAGGTCGTCATATGTCACTAAGTCGCCTGTGATTGAGCAGTTGCCGAGCATTTGGGGTCTCGCTACAGGAGGCAATTCCGGATTAACAGCCTGGCGAAAGTTTGCTTCCAGAAATATTTGGGTTAAGTAATATTGAAATTTATAATTTCCACATGAAATTTCCAGTTTAAACAAACCATCAAAATCCTTGTCCTGCAGCACAGAAGCAGACGCCCTTATACTGTTCCCGAGATTGTAGATGTTTTGCTCTGTTGTTATTGTTATGTCTGCAAAAACTATCGGTATTGTTAGAATAAGCAAGAGAATAAGTAAAATGCCTTTTTTCATGGCTTTAAAACTCGGATAACTTGTTTATATAATTTACTATTTGGGAATGGGGAAAGGAAAATTAGCTATCTTTCAGATGAAGATACGTTTTGTTGGTATAGTTGATTGAAAAGATAAGTGTAAGTTGTTGGTGATATTTCAGCATGAGGTGCAAATACCATTTCTATTTTTTCTACTAATTTAAGGTGTTTAGCAACTGCATCTTCTATACTTCTGGTGTACTGGAGATTACCAATCCTTTCCAAATCAACTTCATCTAAGTTTCCTATAAATAGTTCTGGCTCATCTCCAAGAGGAGTCCTTACTACGCCAAGCACACCAAGTATGTATAATGAATGGGGTAAATAAAAAGTGGCAACTATAATCCTTTCAGTAGGTACTTCTACTACATATAATTGACGTTGAGCATAGAATTCAATTACCCTTGAGTCAAGAAATTCGTTGGGTTGTCGTCTGGTATGGTAAGCGTCTATCGGATTTTTGAAATGTATAGGCGTATGTATTATTCTTTCCGTAGCAGTTGGTGCAAGTGGATTTGACTCAAAGTGTACTTCTTCCATTTTAATATAATAATCAAATACTCTTTAAAAACCTTTACAACCCCCACCTTTCATCAACCTAATAGCTTAACACTTCCAGCCTCTTAATCCTGTCAAAATGCCTTGAATTTCTTGTTAAGATTTTGTTAATCCCGTTCGCAATGAATATTGCAGCTATCACGCAATCGAATTGTTCTATAGATTTGCCCTCCCTTTTCAGGCTCCAAAATATTTTTGAGGCTTCTTCGCATGCATCTTTAGTCAAGCCTAGGTTATAGGCGGTTTTAAATAATTCACCATAATAGCTGCCTTCTTCCTTATGCTTGGGATTCTTAGGGTCTAAGCCAAAAAACAACTCCAAATAGCTCATTATGGTCGCAGCCAATGGCTCTTTGTTATTTTCAAGAAATTGCTTTATTTTTTTATCTCCTCTGAATATGTCAATTATCGCGCTTGTGTCCAATCCTATCATCCTAATCTCTTATTAAAAGAATCCCTAAAATGCTGCATATTTTTCTCTTTTTCGCCCCAGTCAATACTCTTCAATACGCCGAAAAATCTCATTATATCCTTATGCTCATTCTTAAAGCTTAGAATTACCTCTGAAAAACTCTTCTCTTTTGTCTTTAAATTTTTTAAGAATTCATAAGCTTCTTTTTTAATTGATATGTTTATGCTCGTCATATGTACATATAATGAGTACTCATATAAAAATGTTTCTGTTTTTTAGCTAAAGCCCCAATCTCTCATCAATCTCCTTTGCAACATCCTTCAGGTCATCGCATGCCCTTCTCAAGTCCTTTTCGAGCTCTTCTATGAGGTTTTTCAGGTTGTCAACTCTTAATATGTATGTGTTGCCTTCATGTATTACCAAGCCGTGCTCTATCAGCTTGTTAATGTGATGGATGATTGTGCCTCTTGACAAATCAAGCTTTGCAGCCAACTCGTCACTTGTCAAAGTGCTGCCTGCCTTGGCAGACTTTAAGAGTTCTATGAATACCCTAAACGTGCTCTTGTCCCTGTCCCTGAGATTAAACAAGCCAAGAGAAGAGCCAAACCACTGCAGTTCCTGGTTTATATTATGCTCGGCTGGCTTCCTTATGTTTACTATTGTTATTCTCTGTCTTATGTATACCATGTACAGCCCAAAGGAGTGCTTATATTTAAACCTTTGCCGAAAAGTTTATATACTAGTTTATCTTACCAACCTTTCGTTGACTTTAAGTCAACCAATATCCAAGCTTAGAGTTAATTAAACTTTGACAAATGGATTACGAAAAAGGCATAAAAAACGCAAAAACCATTGCTGATATATTTGAAATAGTTAAAGAGATGGTGAAAGGATACCTTGGGCAGGAGCAGGCAGGCTTGATGGTTGGAGTCTCGGATTTAGGCTCTTTCGCGCAGGGCTTTGTGGGGGCATTTTATTCCCTTGAAGCAAACACCATAATAATCAACAAAAAGCCCTTGGCAAGGATTTTGCAGACAAATCCTAGATTGTACAACTATTACCTATTCCATGTGATGCTGCATGAATATGTTCATTCAATCGGCTCTTTTGACGAGGCGCAGACAAGGCAGCTTGTTTACGAGATAAGCAGGCATCATTTTGGCGATAAGCATGTTGCAACAGAGCTGGCAACAAACATAGCAAAATTTATGCCGAATCTGGCGTATCCAAGCGCTGGCTTTGAGCCGCCTGCGGATGTTAATATAGAATTCGTCAAGGGAATTGACAGGAAGAATACAAATTACATAAACTAAAGATGGAAACAAAAAAATTTGATGGTTTATTAAAAGAGGCGAAATCTGAATTAACGCAGGGTCTGATAAACAAATATCCACTATCGACAAAAAAAAGATTTGAGCATGAAGGGGACTATATCAAACTTATTAAAGAAATTGTCCCTAAAATTTTTACAAAATTAGAAGAGGACTATGCAAAAGAATCGGAGTCAAAAACTAAGACAATAGACGAATTGACTGACACATTAAAAAGGCTGCAGGCAGAGTTTGAGAATTACAAAAAAAGAGTTGACAGGGAAAAAACAGACTTTGTCAAGTTTGCTCATGCCAATATTGTTGCGCAGATGCTTCCTGTGCTTGACAGCTTTGAGATTGCATTAAAAAATATAAGAGACAAGGAAAAGTTTGTTGAGGGCATAAAGATTATTTTCGCGCAGTTTCACTCGATACTCGAAGCAGAGGGGTTGAAGCCAATCAAGACAGAATGGGAAAAATTCGACCCATACAAGCACGAAGTGCTTATGAAGGAAGAATCAGACAAGCCAGAAGGAACAATTTTGGAGGAGTTCCAGAAAGGATACATGCTGAATGGCAAGGTTTTGAGGTTCAGCAAAGTAAAGATTAGCGGGAAATAAAAATGCAATTTGACAAAAACACAATAAAAATAAACAAAATATTCGGAGGCAATCAAAATGGCAAAGGAAAAAATCATAGGAATTGACTTGGGAACATCAAATTCAGCTGCTGCTGCATTGATAGGCGGAAAGCCTACTATAATCCCAAGCGCAGAAGGAACAACCGCTTACGGAAAGGCGTTTCCGAGCGTTGTGGCATTTACAAAAGACAGCCAAGTCCTGGTTGGGGAGCCGGCAAGAAGGCAGGCAGTGTCCAATCCTGAAAAGACAATAATGGCTGCGAAGAGAAAGATGGGCACTAACCATAAGTACAATATCGACGGCAAAGAATACACCCCTCAGCAAATCTCAGCTTTCATTCTTCAAAAAATAAAGAAAGATGCAGAGGAATTTCTAGGGGAGAAAATAAACAAGGCTGTAATCACAGTCCCTGCCTACTTTGACGACAACCAAAGGCAGGCAACAAAAGATGCAGGCGAAATTGCAGGCCTGGAAGTTGTAAGGATTGTAAATGAGCCCACTGCCGCTTCAATGGCTTACGGAATTGACAAGCAGGACAAGGAGCTCAAGATTCTTGTGTTTGATTTGGGTGGCGGAACTCTTGATGTAACAATTATGGAATTTGGAGGCGGAGTTTTCCAAGTGCTGTCAACTTCCGGAGACACGCAGCTTGGCGGAACAGACATGGACCAGACTTTGATTGAATATCTGGCTTCAGAGTTCAAGAAAGTTGAAGGAATTGACTTGACAAAAGACAAAACCGCAATGCAAAGGCTGAGAGAGTCTGCTGAAAAAGCCAAGATTGAATTGTCAACAGTGTTTGAGACAGACATCAACCTGCCATTCATAACAGCAACAAACGAAGGACCTAAACACCTGCAGATGAAACTGACAAGGGCAAAGCTCGAGCAGTTGATTGATCCAATCATAAAAAGGTGCAGGCACCCAACTGAGCAGGCGATAAAGGATGCCAAATTATCTGTTAACCAAATTAACAAGATTATCCTTGTAGGCGGGCCTACAAGAATGCCAATTGTAAGGCAATTTGTAGAAGATTCTGTTGGCAAGCAGGCTGAAAGGGGAGTTGATCCTATGGAATGTGTGGCAATGGGCGCTGCTGTTCAGGCTGGGGTGCTTGCAGGCGAAGTAAAGGACATTTTATTGCTTGATGTTACACCATTAAGCCTGGGCATTGAGACTTTAGGGGGAGTATTCACAAAGCTGATTGAAAGAAACACCACAATTCCGACAAAAAAGCAGCAGGTATTCAGCACAGCAGCCGACAACCAGACTGCTGTTACAATAAGGGTTGGGCAGGGCGAGCGTCCAATGTTTGCAGACAACAAGCTGCTCGGGCAGTTTGATTTAATAGGAATACCGCCTGCGCCAAGGGGCATTCCGCAGATTGAAGTCGCGTTTGACATTGATGCAAACGGCATCCTTCATGTGAATGCTAAGGATTTGGGAACAGGAAAAGGGCAGAGCATAAGGATTACTGCATCGCAAAAATTAAGCGATGATGAAATTGAAAGTATGAAAAAGCAGGCTGAAGAGTTTGCAGATGTTGACAGGAAGAAGAAGGAAGAGATTGAAACAATCAACCAGGCCGATAATCTCGTCTACACGACTGAAAAATTATTCAAGGACCTGGAAGGCAAGGTGCCTGAAAAGGAAATTGGTGAAGTCAAAGGCAGGATTCTTGAACTGAAGGAATTGCTGAAGCCTGCAGAGAAAGACGTTGATGCAATCAAGAGAAAGCTGGATGAGGTAAATGAAATGGTGCAGAAAATGTCAACAGAATTGTACCAGAAGGCAGGGCAGCAATACCAGCAGGAACATAAAGGGCATGGAGAAAAAGGTGGAGAAGAAGCAGAAAGTGAAGAAGAATCTCCAAAAAGAAAAGATGACAATGTTGTTGATGCTGACTACGAAGTGAAAGGTGAGGGGAAGAAAAAGAGGAAATAAGATTTTATTTTTGATATGACAATCCCAACAAAAGAAGAATGCCTTAAGATACTGGAAAAGGAGAATGTGCCCTCTAACATAATCACCCACCTTAAAGCTGTCCACGATTTCTCTATGAAAGTTTGCGATGTTCTTGAAAAGCGCGGCATTAAAATAAACCGCAATTTAGCTGCCGCAGGCGCTTTATTGCATGACATCAGGAAAACAAGCCCGAATGACCACATTATTGAAGGGTATGAACTAGTCAAGTCCCTTGGCTTTCCTGAAGTTGCAGAAGTAATCAAGAAGCACGGGCTCATGCACATCGATAAGGACGAGTTTGTGCCAAAAACATTGGAGGAAAAGATAATCTTTTATGCCGACAAGAGGGTGAAAGGGGACAAAGTTGTGGGTTTGAATGAAAGGTTTGAATACATAAAGCAAAGGTATGGCAGAGACAATACCGAGAAAGAGCTTGAATTTACAAAAAAGATTGAAAAAGAGCTGCTGGGAGATGAAAGAGTTGGATAGATAAATTTTAATAATGACGATAAAGATAATTTAATAATATACAAATTGGTGATATATTGATTCACAAAAACACCCCTTTGAAAGAGGTTTTGGAATTAGCTGCGCCGTGCCAGTGCAGCGCATGCAACCACGGCTGCAGGTTCGGCTCTGGCTCTTTGGCAGGAGATGATGCAAAGCACATTGCAAGATTTTTGGGCATCTCGGAGGAAGAGCTGAAAAAGGGCTTTTTGGAGGAATCTGAATTATTCAACAAAAAATTGCTGAAGCCGAAATTGATAAGGGAAGGCAGCAAGCCTTTTGGAAGGTGCGTTTTTTTTGATGATGAAAAGGGATGCACAATACATGAAGTCAAGCCGCTGGAATGCAAAACATCAATTCAGTGCAGGGATTATGGGGAGGACTTAAGCGTGTGGTTCATGGTTAAACACGCTGTCGATGCAAATGACGCAGAAAGCGTAAGGCAGTATGCGCAATACTTAAAAAGCGGAGGAAAAACCATTCCGGGCGCTGAACTGGAGAATTTGGTGCCTGACAAAGAAAGATTGAGGAAAATTTTGAGCTACGAGATTTTGAAATAAAATGCCAAAAGAAAAAGACTATTACAAGATTTTAGGAGTAGGCAAAAACGCCACAAAGGAGGAGATTAAGGCATCCTACAAGAAGCTTGCGAAGCAGTATCATCCTGACTTAAACAAGTCTCCTGATGCTGCTGAAAAATTCAAGGAAATAAATGAAGCAGCGGCTGTGCTTGGCGATGATGCAAAAAGGGTTCAGTACAACCAATATGGCACGGCAGGGGGGCAGTTCCAGCAAGGCTTTTCGGGCTTTGATTTCTCGGACTTCATGTCGGACATTGGTGGATTTGGGATGGACTTCGACAGCATTTTTGAGAATTTCTTTGGCGGCAGCCGCTCCTCGGGCAGGACAAGGAGAAGGCAGAGGGGCTCTGACTTGAGATATGATATGGAGATTGAATTGGAGGATGCTGCTTTTGGTGCGGCAAAAGCGATAAATGTGCCAAGGCTTGAGGAATGCGAAAAATGCAATGGCACAGGCGCGAAAAGCAAATCAGACATTGCAACTTGCGATGAATGCGGCGGGAGGGGAGTCTCAACAAGAACTCAAAGGACTCCTTTTGGGCTGTTTTCAACGACAACAACTTGCAGGAAATGCAGGGGGCAGGGCAGGTACATAAAAAATGAGTGCCCTGAATGCGATGGAAAAGGCGTTGTAAGGAAAACAAGAAAGATAGAAGTCAAGATACCAAAAGGCGCTGTTGACGGCACCAATTTAAGGATTCAGAATGAAGGAGAGGCAGGCGAGTACGGAACTGACTCCGGGGATCTGTATATTGTGGTTCATGTCGGGCCCCACAAGGTTTTTGAAAGGCACGGCAGTGATTTGTATGTCAAGGTTCCTGTTTCATTCACAACAGCAGCGCTTGGAGGCTTGATAGATGTTCCGACCCTGAAGGGAAAAGCAGAATTAAAGATTCCTGCAGGAACCCTCAGCAATACAATCTTCAGGATGAAAGGGCTTGGGATTCCTGACCTGCACAGCCATCATCATGGCGATGAAAACGTTGAAGTGATTATTTCTGTCCCTGAAAAGCTGACAAAAAAACAAAGGCAATTGCTTGAGGAGTTTGAGAAGGAAAGCAAAAAAGAGAAAGGGTTTCTGAAGGGAGTGTTTGGTTAGGATTTAGAAATATTCTTTATTCTTTCTATGCCATCAATATTTTTAATATAATCCGCAATATCTTTTGGCACCAAACTCTGCCAGTTCTTGTTTTTAATCATTTTATCCCGTATAATGGTGCTGCTTACCCCCCTGATTAGCCTTATTTTCTTGACTTTTGAATCATGCCTTTTGAAGCATCTCAAAGTCCATGGATTGCCTGAGTACACAAAATCATATTTCGGCAGGTTATTCTTGATGTAATCAACCCATTTTTTGTCATTGTACAAGTCTGGCACAGGATAAATTTTGTAATGCTTTATTTTGTGGTTTTTCAGGGTATTAACTATCATTTGTCTCCTTTCTTTGTAAGAAAATGGGTTGTCCAGAGTACTCTTTTCCTGAGAGCTTCCGATTGCAATTAGGACTTCATCAACTTCCTTCAGGACTTCCTTTATGTCAATCAGATGCGCATTATGGAAAGGCTGGAATCTGCCGATGAAAAGGACGCGGTGCATGGTAGAATAAAAATTTAATTTATTTATAAAGGTTTGGAGGACAAATTTTATTTGCCTATAGATTCAATTAAGCCTTTCATTGTTTTATGGTCTGTTGCGCAGCACCCGCCGTAAATTCTTAAATCAAATCTTTTAACCATATCATCAACTGCAGAAACATACAAGCCTAGTGGAATTGCCCTGTTTTCCGTCATCAAGCCATATTTCCTCGGGTTTCTTTCAGGAGACGCATTAGGATGTATGCTTACTAATCTTTGGACATTTTCTGGTGAAAGAGAACTTAACGCTTCCAATGTAACTTCAACACTATTGCAATTTATCCCTAGACCTAATGGCTTATACAGCTTTTCTTTTTCAATAGATTGGTAAAGCTCGTTTATGGCTTTGTTTAACTCTACTCCATTAAGGGTGGCATCTTCTTCTAGGCAAAATGAAATAACATAATCTTTAGCAGGAATTATTGGTAAAAACGCTTTTTTCTTTGGGTTGTAGTTATGCGGCACGTCATCGAATCTGCGCCTGTTTCTGGAAATATCTGATAAAATATCACCCAAATAAGCTATAGTTTCTATTCTGTGTAAATTCTCAGTATTGCCATTTGTGTCTATTTCCTCATGGGACTGTTTAAATGCCCTCGCCACCCCTTTAGCTGCTCTTAGCGAAGGCACAGTCTCGAATAATAAATAATCCACCATGCTGCCAAATCGAACAATTGCCAAGACTTGTGGGAGGTACAGCGCATCAACATCTCGCGGTGTTTTTTCCCCAGCATAACATTCAAATGGTGGCCCGATACTAATTGCAACTAAAGTAGTTTTATAGTCTCTTCCTGCTGATTTTATGGCGTCCAAACATATTTCTGTAGCGTCTTGGCACAATTGAAGTCCTCTTGTTGGAAGCGAAGAGTCAAATACTTTACTAGTAGACGCTGCGTATAAGAATTTATGACCCAACCTGAAGGAAGGGGTCATCATAATTAAAGGCTGTTCCGGAGGGGCGCTATTGGCATAGTCATTTGCAATGGAATGCAAATAAACTTTGCCCTCGTCTGTCAGCAAAGCAGAGCCGTCTGGTCCAAGGAGCCTATTAAATGGAACATCAGCCAATTTTTGTTGATTTCTGCTTATATCTTCTGCAAGCCTCCTAGTAACTTCAGTGCCATAAGGCCCGCTCAACACTACCATTTGCCCAGATTTTAATAATTCTTCTAATCTTCCCATCTAAACGCAAATAAATTTCTAAACTATTTTATTTAAATACTCTCCTGAAAGAATTATTCTAATAAGAATAATTAATATAAAGAATTATTATGGTAGTTTTTAGTCAGTTATAGCTGGTTAACGCATTTTGCCTTAATCTTTCTCGTTGTAAGGTATCATAAATATCTCTGTCCCCCTTTGTTAATAAATCTGGAAAACTGCGGCTATTCCCAATTTTGATCTCGCTTGCTATTATTACTGCCCTCTTTAAATCTTCGTATCTCCCCTTATCAGGATTCCCCCTTATTGTAAGCAGGTCTATATACTGCAGAACATGATGCATTTTTTCACCTTTATGGTTAAATTTTCTAGTTCCATTATGATCACTTGTTAAATTTTTTTCAATATACATAAGTAATCGTTCTCTAAGTAACCCATATTCATATTCAGAAGAAAGGGCATCCAAGGCATTCCAATCCTCAACATATACTTTGCCGATAGGGTTTTTTGCTATTTCTTCCAAAGAAACTCCCTGAATTAAAGACCCAAATATCAACCTTCTTAATTCTTGAAGTTTTTGTTCATTAAGAAAACTATAGGCAGTATAGTCTAGTCCATTTTTAGGTGCAGACATTTTTCAAAAATCTCATATCTTTTATTTAAACCCTTCTGCCAAAATTATTCCAATAAGAATAATTAATATTTAAACTATTCGTTATATGCTCCAAATCATTTGCAGGCTGGCAAATAAATTTTTAAATTGAGGCAGTATACTGAATTTATGGCCCTTATACTTGCATATCAGGGGAACGGCACAGCTGTTGTAGCTACTGACTTGCAGAATGGGCGGGAAAGGCTTGCTAGAAGCGCAAATGGAGTCTATTATTTTGCCTTTCCTTCGGGAGTCCCGCCTTTAATGGAGCATTGTATTGGCGCTCTTACGCTGGATAGGCTTGTTAAACTCGGGTTTCCTTCTTTAAAACATATAACTGCTTTAAGGGATTACGCCGATTACAGCTGCATTATCCTAAACCCAAAAACACCCCAGCTTTATTTCAGAAGCGGCAAAGGGTTAGATGTTGCAAAAGTAGACAAGGATACTGCGGTTTTGCTCTTTGACAAGAAAGTTGGGTCTATGACTAAAGAGCATTCTTTAGGTGGCAAGAATCCGGAAGACGTAGCGGACTTTTTTATAGATAAAATACAAGAATTCTCAGGCGCATTAGGTAACGCAGGAGGATATGATGCGCGCATATCCCAAGGAAGCAGAGTATTGCAATATGCAAACTCAAAACATCGTGTGCCTTCACTTTCATCACAACCTTTATAAACAAAATAAATTTACTTTTCCTATGGACGTTGCAATTCTTTTTTCAGGAGGAAAGGACAGCACTTTTGCACTGCAATATGCGAAGGAAAAAGGCTGGAACATAAAGTATTTGATTTCTGTAAAGCCAACAAGAAAAGACTGCTTTTTGTTTCATTACGCAACAGTTGAGCAGACAAGAGGCATTGCAGAAATGCTAAATATCCCTCATTTCTACATTAAGTGCAGCGTTGCAAATCCAGTAAAGGAAGCCGACATTGTCAGGGAAGTAGTTGAAAGCAACCAGAAGAAAATGAGGGTTGATGCTGTTGTGCTTGGAGGCACTGGATTGCAGGAAACCCAGCTTAAAAGCATACAAAATGCTTTGCAGCCCTTGAACGTTGACGCATTTGCCAGTCACTCTGGAGAGGAGCATGACTTGGTGATGGAAGAAATGCTAAAGAAAGGGTACGAGATACTGGTAACCCAAATAGCATCTGACGGATTGAAAGACTGGCTTGGCAAGAAGATAACAAAGGAAAACTTTTCACAATTGAAAAAGGACTCTGTGAAATACGGCTTCCACATCGGGTTTGAAGGCGGCTATGCCGACACTCTTGTTCTTGACTGCCCGTTATTCGCAAAGCGATTGGTTGTTGAAGACATGTCTGTTATTTTTGAGGACAATTACTGCGGGCATGTGGTAATCAACAAGTACAGGGTGGAAGAAAAGGCAAGAAAGGAACTGAAGCCGAGAAGACTGTTCACAAGCTTTCTGAGATAAAGTTATTTATTAGCTTAATGTGTGATTTGGTCGTATCTCACTGCAAATTCTTGCTCTTGAACAATTTTCCAAGAGAAAGCTTTCCTGCACCATTAGCCAAAACCACAACTAAAGCCGCCAAAATCAGCAAAAGAAACTCATAGCCATAAGCTTTAGGAGTTATGAAAAATCCCTGCTTTAAATGAACTTTAAAGAGCGCAACAAGCATTTCAAGTATCAAAAGCACAGAAACCCATCTTGTGAAAACTCCCAAAATCAAGGCTAAACCTCCGAAAAACTCAACAAAAGCAACGAGCACAGCTGCATAATTTGCCAATGGTATGCCTATAGCTGAAAAGAACTGGGCTGTTCCCGGCAAAGCGCCTTTCACAAAAAGCTTGACATAGCCGTGATACGCAAAAATAACCCCAAGAACGACTCTCAAAATTGTCAATGTCCACTGGTTAATGCTGTTTTTTGCCATTTAAATCAACGCAATTAAAATCATCAATGATGCTATCGATGAAACAATGCAGTACTCGCACCATTTCCTGAGCACAAACGCCTGAACTGCAGTGAGATACGCTGAAAAAATCACAGAGCCGATGCTTGCACCCACTATAAAATAGTAAACAATATTGGCTTTAAAAATGTTTTGATTCAGCAAAATGAAGATTCCATAAAGGAATATAAATACATAGTAAGCCATCCCGGGAATCGTGTTTTCTATGCCGAATGTCTTGCCGTACCTGCTTTTGACAACAGCATCGCAGTTTTCCCCTATCAGGCAGTGCATCGGCTTGCTATACCTCTTAGTGTAATAAATATAAAAAGAGACTGCAAAGCCTATAGCAGACAAAACCATTAAATATAACGGGTTCATTTTTTTAATTTAGAGCTTTTGTACACATGGGGCATGTAAGGGCTTATCCTTATCACATCAGCCTTAATCCCTCTTTTTTTTAATTCATCTTCCACTTCCTGCCTTTGTATTTTCTGGTCGTAGCCGAGGCAGATGGCATCAGGCTTTACCTTTTCTATAATATCAAAAATATTGTCTTTATTGCCCAAAACAGCCTCATCAACAATTTCAAGCGTCCTTACTGCCTCAAGCCTTTCCCTTTCATTATGCGCTGGCTTCCTGCCCTTGAATTTTTCAGATGTATTATCTCTTGCGACAACAACAACAAGCTTATCCCCGTACTTTTTAGCCTCTGACAGATAAAATAAATGCCCAGGATGGATAATGTCAAAAGTGCCTGCACACATAACTTTTTTCATAATATGGAGAAATAAAAGGAAGGTTAAAAAGGTTATTGTAATTTAATCTTATTTTTAGCTGGTTTTTACCAAATGGGCTTCTATACCTTGAATTTTTGGTGTTACTAACAATTCTTTTTCTATTCTGGTTGATACTACCTCCCCTTTTTCATCATATCCCTGAACTTTAACTGTTATAGGAATACTACTTAATGTATCACCATACTCACTTTCCAAATAACTTCCCAATCTTCTTAGTATTTTTCCATTTGATGTATGGGGTGTTCCATTTTTTAATGATATACCTGCAATCTGTTCTCCATCAACGAAAATTCCCCTATAATCTACCATCTTCCCTTTGGCATCTGGCAAATGCGCAGCAACAGCAACGTAAATAACCTTACTTGTCGTTTCGTCCAATATTTTTCCATCAAGCATATAAACCAAACGAAGCATTTCTGGATTCCGTTCATTTGGAAACCTGCCCAACCATAACTCTAGCGCTCCTTTATCCATTTCCCCCAACATTTGAACTAAAATCTCTGGAACTGTATTGTGACTCTCTTTTTGCAGACGCCTAAGATGAGATTCCAAAGAAAGTCCTTCCATGCCTGAATCAAGTGGCGCTATGCCCACTATGCCCACGGGTGTAGAAACTGGATATAAATGTCCAATGATGTGGTTTCCATTGTCAAAATAACAAAAACTCATATTACACACCCACAATTTAAAAACATCCATTTAAGTTTTCCACCATATTTACATACTTTTTTCTTATTTTTATTAAACAAAAATTAGATGTCATAATAAAGCTGGTACTCCCAAGGATGCGGCCTTAGCCTTATTGGATCAACCTCTCTTGTTCTTTTATAATCTATCCAAGTTTCTATCATATCTTTTGTGAATACATTACCATGCAGCAAGAATTCATGGTCTTGCTCAAGAGCATTTAATGCCTCTGGCAAAGATGCCGGCACACTTGGTATTTTTCTTGCCTCCTCTTCGCTTAAATGGTAAATGTCCTTGTCAAGAGGCTCGCCTGGATCGATTTTTCTTTTAATTCCATCAATTCCCGCCATTAGCATTGCTGCAAAGCAAAGATAAATGTTGCAGCTTGGATCGGGAGTTCTGAACTCAACCCTCTTTGCTTTATCGCTTCTTGAATAGACTGGGATTCTAACAGCAGCGCTCCTGTTTCTTTTTGAATAAACAAGATTTACAGGCGCTTCAAATCCCGGAACTAATCTTTTGTAGGAATTTGTTGTTGGCGCTATTATGCCGCATAATGCCGGAGCATGCTCAAGCAAGCCTCCAATGAAATGCATTGCTGTTTTGCTTGCCAATGCGTACCCTTCTTTATCGTAGAATAAATTTTTTCCCTGCTTCCATAAGCTCATATGGGTATGCATTCCAGAGCCATTGTCATTGAACAAAGGCTTTGGCATGAATGTCGCTGTCTTGCCATGCATTAATGCAACATTTTTTATTATGTATTTGTACATCATTACTTGGTCTGCCATTCTAACTAATGGGGCATAGCTCATGTCAATCTCGCATTGCCCGGCAGTTGCAACTTCATGATGATGGCATTCTATGCTTATGCCTGATCTTTCCATTGTTGAAACAATTTCATTTCTTATATTCTGCAAAGAGTCGCTTGGCGGCACAGGAAAGTAGCCTTCTTTGTACCTTGGCTTGTAGCCAAGATTATTTGCTTTAGTTCCATTCGCGCTTTCGCTGCCCGTATTCCAGCTTCCTTCAGCAGAATCAATATAGTAATAGCCAAAATTTTCTTTTTGGTCATACCTTATGCTGTCAAAGATAAAGAACTCAAGCTCCGGGCCATAGTAAGCAACATCCGCTATCCTGGTTTCTTTAAGATAAGATTCTGCTTTTTGGGCGATATACCTGGGATCCCTTGAAAAGAACTCGTCTGTTTCAGGGTCCTTAATATTGCCGATTATGCTCACTGTATTGTTAGAAAATGGGTCTGTGAAGCCACTCTTCAAATCTGGAACAAGAAGCATGTCGCTTTCATAAATTTCCTTAAAGCCCCTTATTGATGAGCCGTCAAACCCAAAACCATCTGTTATCGAACTCTCACTTAATTGGCTTATTGGCACAGTAAAATGCTGCCATAAGCCCGGCATGTCTGTAAATTTCAAATCTACAAATTTTACCTTTTCCAAATCTTTTTTCAGGTTTTCAACTAAATCTTCTTTAACAGACTTAAAAGGCTCTTTTTTTATTAATTCTAAAATTTCAGTTGGACTCATTTTTACAACCCCCGTTTTTTATGTATTATTCAGATTTTGTTAATATTTATATACTTTTTCCATATTTTATTAAACAAAAACATTATAAAAATCGATAATTTTAAATATTTGTTTAAAAATCTGCTATAAATTTGCTATAAAATAAACAAACGTTGGGTAAAATGCAGCTAGAGGAAACAGACAAAAAAATTCTGAATATTATTGTAGAAAACTCGCGGCTTTCTCTTAGGCAGATTGCTAAAAAAGCAAATGTTTCTGTTGCAACTGTAATGCACCACATAAAAAAGCTCGAGAAAGACGGCGTAATCAAAAAGTACACCTCAAAGCTGGATTACGAAAAAGCCGGCTACGACATTGAAGCCGTGATTGAAATCAGGATTTCAAAAGGCAGGCTGTTTGAGGTTGAGAGGAAAATTGCCTCTAATCCAAATGTTTTTGCCGTTTACGACATTACAGGGGCTTTTGACTCTTTAGTGCTGGCAAGATTCCCCACAAGGAGGCAGATGGACCATTTCCTTAAGAAGCTGCAGACTTACGACTTTGTCGAGAGGACAGAGACAAAGCTGATTCTCAACACAATTAAAGACGAAAACATCGGTGTTTAAAAAATGGGGCTGGGAGGATTTGAACCCCCACCACGCAGTCCCGAACCGCGGATATTGGCTCAAAGGCAATGCCCTTGCCATGTCTGGCCAAGTTATACTACAGCCCCGCCAAACAGCAGGTTTTTATATTGTTATTTAAAGATTTTTAAGATAAAGCCTTTTTATGGCCAGGTAAGACCCCACTACAATTAAAACTTCCAGCAAAACTATCAAGGCTCCGAAATTAAGATGGCTGCCTGCCGGCTTGGCTGCCATGGCTGTTACGCCTGAAAATCCTGACCGCAGACTGCCACTGGCCCTTCTGAAATTGTCCATGTAACCGGATTGGGCTGAATCAATAGCGTTTTCCTTTGGCTCATTGGCAGTGCATTGCTCTGACTCAATAGGCTTTTTGCCCGGAAAAGCGCATTTATTGGCATCGATGCATTTTCTGGCCCTAAAGCCGTTGCTGCATTTTTCCCATTCACTGCACTGCCAATTGGAATTACAAGCAATGCCGCCGCCTCCACTGCCCCCTGAAGAACCGCTTGCAGATGCAGCAGTGCCGCTGCTATCGCTTGGTTTTGTATAATCAATCTGCACAATGCCGGAATGCCCCAACCCCTCGACTTTGTACTTGCCAAGTGTGGAGTTGTATGCGCATGTATAGGAACCCTGCAAAGTGCCGTCGCACTCGATTTTGTGCTCGTTGCCAGAACTGCAATCGGCGCTTATGTCTCCTATTGACGATATCTCCTCGTCTTTAATGCAGATTCCGTTCAGCCCTGCATCAACTCTATCCAAGTACAATGTCTTTGTCGTGCCTTCAGGCATTTTCAACCCACTTACAATCAATGAGCCGGTAGAATTTGCACTCTGCTTGTCGATTGTAAGGTTTGTAAGATTAAGCTTGTACCTGGAGAAGTCAAAGTTAAACTCTGCAATCGCAAGATTCCCGTCCTTGATTACTATGCTGTCAGTTTTGTTAAACAGCTTGGAGGTGTTTTTGGAATTGCCGACAAGCAACGAGAGGTTTATAGTTGAGGTTTTGACTGACTTTTCGTCCCCTAAAAGCCTGTCCTCGCTGTCATTCACTCCGTCATTATCAGCGTCTTTTTCGGGCGCATCAGCAACAATGATTTTGAATATTCTTGAATGATTAAGAAATCCGTCAGAAGCGGCTGCAATTAAAGTGTAATTGCCGCTGTCGATAGTTGATGTGCTCCACTCAAAAATATTGGACTTGTTTGAGAATCTGGACAGGTTGATTGAAAAAAATAAGTCGTCGTTATTGGGGTCAGATGCGGAAAGGTTGATTACAATTTTATCAGTCTCATTAATAGTCATATTACTGACAAGAGCCAAGACCGGTTGCTTGTTGAGCTTTACCACAATCCTTTCAGCATTGTTGCTCTCGTTTAGCTCCTCGACAAAATCCTGCAAATCAGCAATCGCTGTTATTTCAAAATCCGATATGTTGGAAAAATTAATCTGGTGTTTAACCTCGGAATTTGCATTTAAGATATTGGACTTGTTGGCTCTTGAAAATGTTTTATTGTCAAAAACCTCTGTAAAAACATTGAATGCATAATCCCTGCCGATATTTTTGAATGTAAAGTTTACTGTTATGTTGTTTATTCCATAATGATATTCTCCGGAAACAGATATATTGGCTTTTAAATCCGGCAAATTTGGGCTGTCAAAGTCGTTAAAGTTGTAGTTTTCAGTTGTGTAAGCATCATTTATTTTGTCTATCAAAGCGCCGTCCTCGTAAAGCTCGATGTATTTTACGTTAAAAGGGCCGTTAAGCTTTTTGTCATGTATTTTCGAGCCGTTGAAATTGAACGATAATTTGCTGCGCCCTGTGCTTAGGAATGATGACAAATTTTTTATTTCTAGAATATGGCCAAACAAATCGTATAAAGCTAAGGCAATTGTATATGTATTGTCATCGATAATTTGCAGGCTTGCATTAACCTGCAGAACATCAAATTTCCCATTATTGTCTGCGTCGCTTCCATCGTCAGTAAAATTGAAAATGTAGGATTTAGCGGCAAAATCCCTGAAGTCGTAAAATCCGGTTGTAAAATTTGTTTTGATTGTTTTTCTGCCGATTTTTATTGAAGAGGTGCTGAACTTTCCTGTGTAATGGGTCAGTTTTATTGTTTCATTTTCAAATTCAAAGACTAAGTCATTCATTGAGTTTATTATGGATACGTTTTTCTTAGAAGCTATTATTGAGCGGTTATAGCTTAGAAATGCTATTGCTTCAAAGGTTCCGTTGATAGTTGAATTCAGCGTCACATTTATTCTTAAATTTTTGCCGGCTTTTGCATCTTTTATGCCTGATATCTTTAACCCTTCTTCATAATTAAAATAATTTTGTGTCGGGATATTATCTTTCCTGTACTTAAGGCTGTAAGTTGAATTATAGACTTTGATTGAGTAGTTGAACTGGCTTTGGGTTAAAAAAATCGAGTCAAATGTTATGTTTAATTTGTTTGCCCCGGCACTTAATGTCTTGTTTGTCTCGTTTGTTAAAATCCCGTTTTTATCAAATATGTTAATGGCAAAAATAAAATTTCCAGGTGTGTTGTTTGTAGCAAGCTCAAAAACCAAAGCGTCGTTAATGCCATTATTGTTTTTGTCAATCATGAAATCTGTGTGATTTGTCACGTTCATCTGGCTTGTGGTGGTTGAAAAGCTGTACCTTGACAGAAGCTCCCTCATTGAGATGGAATAGGCTAATGGGATTATGAGTAACAGAACTAAAACTACCACCCCTTTCATTTTTAGTTTGATTAAAATGGGCTTATAAAAAGTTTTCTTTATTTTGCACCAACACTTTTATATATAAAAAACCTTTCTCGACTGCTATGGCTGACAGAATGGAGTTTTTCCCATTGGACGCAACCTATAGGGTGCAGGACGGAAAAGCAGTCATAAGCATGTACGGCAGGGCAGGCGACGGAAGGCAGGTTTGCGTGCTTGACGGCAGCTTCGAGCCTTATTTTTACGCAATCCCGAAGGACGGCATAAACATAGGCGAAAAGCTGGAAAAAATAAGGGTTGAGCAGGACAATGACGCTTACTTTGTAACACGGGCAGAGGCTGTCCTGAAAAAGTTCCTCGGGAAGGAAATATTTGCCTTAAGGGTTTATGTAAACCTGCCTGCAGGCGTTCCAATAGTAAGGGGCGTGATAAAAGACTGGGATTCTGTAAGCTCCACGCACGAGTTTGACATACCTTTTGCCAGAAGATACCTCATAGACAAGAACATAATCCCTCTGACTTTGCACCAGGCAGTTGGCGAATTCATCAGCCAGAAGTCAAGAGTGCAGGTTTTCAGGGCCGACAGCATAGGGCAGGCAGGCACAGACACCCTGCACAATCCGAGAGTTCTTGCATTTGACATTGAAACCTACAGCCCGTTTGACATGGCGATAGACGCCGAGAAAAATCCCATCATAATGCTTTCATTCTACGGCGAGAATTTCAGGAAGGTTTTTGTCTGGAAAAAATTCAGGACAAGCCTTGATTATATAGAGTTTGTCAACAGCGAGGCAGAGCTTATCGGGAAGTTCAGGGAGACAATCGACACCTACAAGCCGGACATATTGACAGGCTACTTTTCCGACGGGTTTGACCTGCCGTACATAAAGACAAGGGCGGACAAGTACAAGATAAAGCTTGACATAGGCTTGGACTTTTCCGAATTGAGGGTCAAGTCGGCAAGGGAGACTACGGTTGCAGTAACAGGAATAACTCATCTTGACATCTTCAAGTTCATCAAAAAGGTTATGGGAAATTCGCTTGAAACAACATCATACGACCTGAATGCAGTGGCATTTGAGCTTCTCGAGGAGAAGAAGCACGACGTATCATTGGCGGATTTGCCGAACATATGGGACAGCAGCCACGACAACCTTGAGAAATTCTGTGAATACAACCTCAACGACTCGGTTTTGACTTACAACCTTGCCGTGAAAATGCTGCCGACAATCACAGAGATTGTGAAGATAGTGGGAATTCCCATTTATGATGTCAACAGGATGGGATTTTCCCAGCTTGTCGAGTGGTACATAATGAAGCAGGCGCAGCAGTTCAACGAGATTGCGCCCAACAAGCCAAGCTATGATGAAGTGCAAAAGAGAAGGCTCCAGACTTATCAGGGCGCTTTTGTCTACGAGCCCAAGCCGGGCTTGTACAAGGACATTGTTGTTTTCGACTTCAGGAGCCTGTACCCGACAATTTTGGGCTCTCATAATATAGGCCCCGATACGATTGACTGCAGGTGCTGCGAGGACTCCGCAAAGCCTACACCTGACGAAAGCGAAAGGCACTGGTTCTGCTCAAAAAGAAAGGGATTTATCCCTATCCTGATAGAGGACTTGATCACGAGAAGAATGCGAATCAAGGAGATAATAAAGGAAGAGCATGGCGAAAAATTTGCATTTCTTGACGCGAGGCAGAACAGCCTCAAGCTGCTTGCAAACTCTTTCTACGGATACCTGGGCTTTTTCGGCGCAAGGTGGTACAGCATAGAGTGCGCCAGGGGCACGACAGCATGGGGCAGGTTTTACATCCATAAGGTTATTGACAGGGCGCAGAAAGAGGGCTTTGTTGTCCTGTACAGCGACACAGACAGCGTTTTTTTGACGCTTGACGGCAAGACAAAAAATGACGCCGAGGCGTTTGCAGAGTCCATAAACCTTGAGCTGCCAGGCCTGATGGAGCTCGAGTATGAGGGTTTTTACCCAAGCGGAATTTTCGTGTCTGCAAAGATGGGCTTATCTGG
>Ga0209541_10000975_pt1 | contig 56910 bp, 61 predicted proteins | sample RifCSPlowO2_01_FD_184027 | JGI IMG/M metagenome (GOLD analysis project Ga0209541, IMG submission 184027) | Groundwater microbial communities from Rifle, Colorado - Rifle CSP2_plank lowO2_0.1 (SPAdes) (version 2) | ecosystem: Environmental > Aquatic > Deep subsurface > Groundwater | place... | reverse complement strand
GGAGTTTAATGTTCATATTCCGGTAATTGGTCTAGCTAAAAGACTGGAAGAGGTCGTAATTCCGAGGCTACACCTCGGAGGTGTAAACGTAAAGGAAATATTAGATGCGGGCTTTATCGTCTTTAGGCTACCGACCGGCTCTCCAGCCTTATCACTCTTGCAAAGGATACGTGATGAAGCGCACAGGTTTGTACGTCGTTTGCATTTTAAACTAAGACTGCAAAGTTTTAAGTCAAGTAGTTAAAATATCACTCAATTTATCGAGAAACATGCATAGATACAACTTGTCGACTTGAACTGTTAGTTTTCTCCATTAATTCGCGAGCTATCGTCGGATTATTTTTAAAACGATCCTTTTCACTTTTTAGCAAAGCTATAAATTGTGGAGTTAACGCATCTCCGATAAAGCTTAATTCATAAGGTTTTGTTCTTCCTTTTTCAATGTCGATATCTGCATAAAAACTAGTTCCTTCAGCCTCACCATATTTCCAGGAGAAAACAACTTCCCCTTTTTCATCAACTCTAACTATTAAAGACCCATCTTCTAGCGCTCGATTGTATGCCTGAAATGTTGTATCTTCCGGGTTATTGGTAGTAGTTATCGCTTCAAGCTCTGCCTTTTTTACTCTCAAAAAATCCGCAAATTGAGGACGAATGGGTCGTTCTCCTTTGTCAAAAAACGTAGTAAATTCAACGATGTTTCTACTTAAATCTATTGGGTACAATTTATTAGAAAAAACGGCGAACATAAATCTAACCCCATCAGAACTATGTTCAATTTGAAGTAATCCTAATTCAAGTGCTCGTACATAAACTTGCTCGCTGGTTGGTACAACTATATCTTCCGGTCGGTATGCATCCGGTATCGTCAGTTTAGTATTTACTGCATATTCTTGCTCCTGCGCCTTTGCTCTAAGGTAAACCATAACATCTGCGCGAATAGACATTTTTGATTTCCAAGCGTAACCCTCTTCATAAATACCAGTATTTCTGTCAACTACAGCATATACTCTTGTTCCATCAGGGTTGATCTCATATGTTCTGTATGAAATAATAGCTGTTTGATCTTCTCCAAGTTCGATTTTCATCTCACTATTCGCCAATACCGCTTCTCCTATTTCTAATCCGCGATCAACAATAACATCTCTTAATGATTTTTTTTCTTCACTTATTTTGTCAAATTCCGCTCTTCGTGTATTTTCTAGTCTTCTTTCGTCTCTTTCTCTTCTTTTGCGATCAATAAAAGATTCAAATGTAACTCTGTCTTGTGGAGCTCTTGCTGATCTAAATGGATACTGCGCAGTGGGTTCTGCAGCTTTTTGTAGCTTAGGTTCTTCTTTTGGTTTAGTTAGACATTCCGGTTTTATTCCAGTCCAGACAGCTTCGTACACAATTCTTCCTGGTGGAATCATTTGTTGAATTATAAAGGTTCTAATTTTGCCCCCTATCTCATCTCTTCTAACTTCTAAAGTGCTTAATTGATTTAATGCGTCTATTGCTGTGTCAACGCGCGGACGTTCACTTTCTTTTAAACTAATAGTGTCTACTAATTCATCGCGGGTACTATCTGGATAGGCATTAAGATATTCATCAGCGCGCGAGGCGATTTCTCTCAAATATGCTCCTGAAAAACGGGTTGTTTCTCGAAACTGAATAGTTTCCGGAACAGAAGTTGTGTTTGGTTGTCCCGATACTCTTCTTTCCGAATGTTGTGCCATATGCATTCGGATAGTACCAGAATTTTTTATGTAGTGCAATAACTATATCAATATGCATCACCTTGACTTTGATCGAAATAACTTGTTACATATTAGTTGTACACAATATTTTTATGAAAGGTTTATTACGCTCATTTATAGTTCACACAGCAGTTCTTTGGTTTATAGCTACCAATGTTGGCGGGATTGAGTTTGCCAATGACCCTAAAATTCTTCTCTCTGCCTCTTTAGCTCTTACCTTGGTCGACACCCTAATCAAACCTTTTATTAATTTGCTTCTCCTCCCTTTCAACTTAGTTACACTTGGGGTATTCCGCTGGGTTTCCAGTGTCGCCGCTTTGTACGGTCTTGCAACAGAGTATTTTATTATTCCTTCGTTGACCTTATCTGTGCTGGGAGCATATATTTTAATTGCTATATTGGTTTCGTTTACGGTATCTCTTCTTTTTTGGCTTTTGCATTAAAACCTATTAGAGCGAGTAAACTTGTGAGGCTAAGGCTTACTGGTATATACTCTAAAGTATGAACTTGTTTTCAATTACCCAAACAGTCCTAGCCTTGATTTTGATAGTTTTAATTGTTTTACAAGGACGCGGTGCCGGGCTTGGTTCTGCCTGGGGAGGAGAAGGGGAGTTATATGGAACACGGCGCGGAGTTGAGAAGATTCTGTTCCGAGGGACGATTTTAGTCACCTTTCTGTTTGTTGCTGTTTCACTTGCTTCTTTAGTACTTTAATTATGCGTAAAATTCGCTACTGGATACGCTTTTTGCACGCTTTCTTGACAAAGTTCAAATTTATTTTTTTAGGTGGAATTATTGTTGGCGTACTTTTCTTTACAGTTGTTCCAAAAATCACAGGATTATTTCTTCCTTTTACACGCGGGGATTCAGTTGGATATGTCGGCAGATACTCTCCAGACGAGCTTCCTCTTTCGATACTAGTCGAGGTAAGTTCGGGTTTAACCCGGTTAACCGATAAGAATGAAATTGCTCCGGCTCTAGCAGAAAGTTGGGAAACGCTAGAAGAAGGTAAAGTTTGGATTTTTAGACTAGGGGATTATAAATGGCAAGATGGAACTGGCGTTGTCGCAAAAGATATTAATTATTCATTCTCCGACGTAACAAGCGAAATAATCGACGAGAAAACCGTTAAGTTTGTTTTGAAGGATCCTTTCTCTCCTTTCCCTTCGGTTATGATAAAACCTGTTTTTAAGAAAGGTTTTTTGGGAACAGGGGTATGGAAAGTTTCTAAAATTACTCTTGCCTCGGGTGACAGGTTTGTGGAATCTTTAAAGTTAATTAACACCCAAACTTTGCAGGTTAAAACTTATAGATTTTATCCGACAGAAGAAACCGCAAGAACTGCGTTTAAATTAGGCGAGGTAGGACAGTTAAGAGATATCGTAGAGGCGCGAGAGATTAAAGACTGGAAAACAGTTGATTTAACCGAACATTCCAGAGCCGATATGTATGTTGCCGTTTTCGTGAACAATCAAGATCCGATTCTTTCTGACAAAAGTTTACGCCAAGCGCTGGCTTACGCAATCGATAAAGACTCTTTTGGGAAAAAGCGCGCAATTAGTCCTATCTCGCCAAACTCTTGGGCTTTCAATCCGCAAGTTAAACAGTATTCTTATAATCCAGCCCGTGCCCGAGAATTATTGAAGTCTTTACCAAAAGACCAAAAAGATAAATTAACCATAAAACTTGTAACAATCCCAACATTGCTTTCAATTGCTGATAAAATTAAGACAGATTGGGAAGCTATTGGAGTAAAAACTCAAGTACAAGTTTCCTCTAATTCTCTGGTCGATTTTCAAACAATGCTTGCTATTCAGGAGATACCTCCAGATCCGGATCAGTATAGCTTTTGGCATTCTACCCAGACTTCCAGTAATATAACCAACTACAGGAATTCGAAAGAAAGTCAAAGGATTGACAAGCTTTTAGAAGAAGGACGTACGACTCTTGATCAGGAATCAAGAAAGCAAATTTATATTGATTTCCAGCGTTTTTTGGTCGAAGATTCTCCCATTATCTTTCTCTACCACCCAACAACATATACAGTTGTAAAAAAATAATATTTTCTATCTTGATCTTCCGTTTTACAAGAAATAAGTTTTTAGAAGGGTACACATGACTCAAGATCAAACACTTTCCATATTAAAGACCGGCGTCAATGTTTTTTTGACCGGTGAACCTGGGTCTGGTAAAACGCATACTATTAACCAGTACGTGACCTACTTGAGGAGTCGCGGCATTGAACCTGCTATTACGGCTTCTACCGGCATTGCCGCAACTCATATCGGAGGGATGACAATTCATTCATGGAGCGGCATAGGGATTAAAACCAAACTTGATAAACGTGATTTGAATAAGATTATTTCCAATAAATACATCAACAAACGTGTTCGTGATGTCAAAGTTCTTGTTATAGAAGAAGTATCCATGCTTACTAGCAACACACTGTTTATGGTTGACACAATTTGCCGCAAAATAAAACAGAATTCAGAGTCGTTTGGCGGTATGCAAGTAATCTTCGCCGGAGATTTTTTCCAACTGCCCCCGGTTGTAAAAAGAGAAATAGAGAAAGGATCACAAACTTTACTTATCGAAACACCGTTAGTTCGTTTTGCTTTTGATTCACCTGCGTGGATAGAGGCAAACCCAGTTGTTTGCTATCTCACCGAACAGCACCGTCAGGACGATAACGATCTTCTAGCCGTGCTTACGGCGATACGGCAAGGCATCTTTAACACTAATCATTTGAATCATATTAAAACCAGAAAAATTGGATACGATGACGTACCAGATAGCGTTCCGAAACTCTTTTCTCATAATACTAATGTTGATCGCATTAATGATACAGTACTAACTAAACTTCCGGGTGAATCAAAGGTGTTTACTATGTCTTCACAAGGACCCGACGCTCTTGTGACTATGCTTAAAAAAGGCTGTCTCTCTCCAGTAATGCTTTATCTTAAAATCGGTGCTGTAGTGATGTTTACGAAGAATAATCCAAAAGAAGGGTTTGTGAATGGTACGCTAGGTGTAGTTGAAGGATTTAATAAAACAAATTCCTACCCGATTATAAAAATAAGAAACGTGCGACTAATTGAAGTTAAGCCAATGGAGTGGTCGTTAGAAGAAAATGGCAAAGTTCTCGCGCTGATTTCGCAGTTACCACTACGCCTTGCCTGGGCAATCACTGTGCACAAAAGTCAGGGGATGAATTTAGATTCAGCAGTAATGGATCTTTCTCATGTATTTGAATTTGGCCAGGGTTATGTTGCTCTCTCGCGTGTGAGGCGATTTTCAGGGTTGTATATGTTGGGTTGGAACGAACGCGCGTTTCAGGTGCACCCGGAAATAATAGCGAAAGACGTAGAATTTCATACGCAATCAGAGCAGGCGGTACTCGAGTTCGGAAGAATGACAGAGACTAATACAAAAGTTTTACATGATCGGTTCGTTCGCAAGTGTGGAGGAAAAATCAATCCAGGAAAAAGAAGTAGTGAAACGAGCTTTGATAAAATCAGAGAAGAACATCCTAACGCCTACCGGCCTTGGGGCAAAACGCAGGACGAAAAGTTACGTACACTCTTTGCAAAAGGTTCGTCAGTTACCGGTCTTGCAAAAATATTTGGCAGAAATAACGGATCCATCAGATCTCGCCTTACCAAATTAGGATTTTGACTAACTGACTTTCTGGTAGTATTCGGCAATTGTAATAGATTCCAGAATTTTATATAATATAGATACAAAGCGGGAAAATAAATACAGAGTAAGTTTTTTGAGTCTTCTACTTTTAGATACTCCTACACAACTTGCGAGATAAGGCATTATTTTATGTGGAAAAAAGAAATATTAAGTCTATCGTTATCACGAAGAAATCTCCTGCAGGCAATAGGGGTTGGATTTACAAGATTATCAAACATCCAGCTGGAGATTGACGCATATCAATCTCCTGATATGTTCTTACATACAACAGAAGAAGAATTGTCTCGTTTTGTTACTGATCCTGAAGGGAACCTCAAAGAACGGGAAAGGGTGAAGGGGAAGATTGATCAACTCGTGCCGCTTTTTGCAGAAGATGCGTTCCATAATCTTTCCGGAAAAGAAATACAAGAAGATTTAGATATATACTTTGACATGTACTGGGCAGGATGGGAGAAATATCAAATACCATGGGCACTCCTTTGGATTATACATATTCAAGAAAGCTTAGTCTCACGAGATTTAAAAGCAGACTTCAACGGCGACGGCGCACTACAAGTAACGCGTGACAACATAGAAAACCCGCAAATAAAAAGTGCTCCTGAAGGATATCGGAACCTCGAAGAAAAAACACAACGCTTTTCAGTGCGGGGAGGCCGAAGAACGACAGACTCGAATGAAATTTTACATGGAGCAGCCTATATTCGTGTAGTAGTAAATGAGAAAAAAAGAACAGAGGACGATGAACAAGACGTGTTAAAAGTGGTGCATTTTAGTTACTCAGCGGAAGTTTTCGGCGAGCAGCGTGTGCGTAAATATCAACAAATAAAAAAAATTCTAGAAGCAAAAGATACTAGTGTCTTATCAAATAGCAACGCCATCATTTACATAATAAATCAATTATCTCAAGACCTACCCGACGTGCCCGGATCAATTGATTAATATTACCAATATTATTTTCTATTGCCGAAAAGACATCTTTTCTGTGTTCTGGTGAAAATGCTAATACCTGGCTTAGAGTTTGAGTTTTCCTCCAAAAATTTTTATTGAAATCGCTTAAAATTTCTGGATGAGCTAATGCCATAGATGGATAATAAGCCATATAAGGAAAAGAGTCGCCGTATCCGGCGTAAATTCCCAGCTGACCAAATTCACCACTTTCGTTCCAAGGATTTGCTCCACCCCAATGACCAGTAAACCTAAACTCGCCATCAATTGACCTGACTGTTTGTCCCAGATAAACCGTACCGAAAGGTATTTCATTCTTCCTGCCTCTTTGTGGAGATTCCTCAAAGAGGCTAGCATAACAAAGCAGACCGATTGATTTTAGTTTAGCAAGTATGTTTTTGTCGTCTTCGTTCCTCCAATAGAAATCACCATTGGGACGATTAAAGGTAACTGTAAAAAAAGCTCGTTTTAACTCCGGGAGTAAGAACATCATTCGTCTCCAGTTGGCGATAGTAACAGGATAAACAGAGGGGTTCATTCTGACTTCAATTACACCCCGATCATTCCTGGACATTTGAACAAAAGAGCCTTCTTGATACTGAGACATATTTAAAAGAGCTAACCTTTGCCAAAAGGTGTGATTTAAGGTTGGGTCATCTGGCGAGAAATGAAACTCTGCCCCAACGGTAGGGAAGCCGTCAAAAAACTTTAACAGAGGTTGAACATCCGGAAGTCTTAATATGGGTTGTTTTGTGAGTCTATCAATAAAACCTTTTAATCTTAAAGTCTGCGACAAACCTAAATCAACTGTACTTAAGGGTTCAACTGGATCATTGTCAATAGCTTCAGCCATATTTGAGACATCATTCTTAAACCGTTCGTTTTCAGTAATTTCTACACCTGATAGAAGATACATTGCCATGCTAATAGCAATATTAAGTCCGCTAAACCCTTCACCTAGTTTAGACATGCGAGCTACATATTTTACTCGACTATCATACAAACTATCCGGTTGTTTAAAATCTTTATAACGAACTAACCCTCCCAAAATAAAGGCGATCTTGGTAGCTAAATCTTCATCAACTCTACGGAATTTTTCTATAACTTCAATAACGTTGGATTGAGCAAGAGCTGAAAAAAAACTCCTATGGTCTTCATTAGCACCGGTAAGCAGTAAGCTGTCATTCCCATGTGGTCCAAAAAGAGATACTCTTTCACCTCTAAATTCGTTGTTCAAGTGTTTGACCGCAGTTTCATCAAATACCCACTGAGTGTCTTTGGTCAAAAAATAACCATTACAGCGCATAGCAAAGAGAAGATGCCTTTCTCTCGGAAGCAATTCAGCACCATCTTGATGAATACTTGCATCAAAGCTATTGCTGACAGCTTGGTACAATCTCTCGGGACTATTCATGAAATAATTAGCGTGTAATGGGGACAGCTGGTTCAGGGACCTTTACGGGCTCGGCAGGAACCGGAACAGTTATAGGTATTATTAAAGGATTGGGAACATCAGGCCTATCTCTTCTAATTGGTCTGGTTAGGGGAATTTCAGGTTTAGCCATAGTGGTATTATAAATCTAAAATTTTATTTTTCAATAGGCTAATTGATTTGATCAATATTTATATAGTATCATTATAGGATATGTCCGAACGGAAGGGAGGAGTTTATTCAAGAAGAGAGTTAATGATTCTTGCCGGAAACGTTATTGTTTTATCGTGCAGCGGCATTTCCAGAGAATATGAAAGACTACCTGACAATGTTATGGAGACCGAGGTTGGAATATGGAAAATTTGGGGAAATAGACTTAATAACGGTCAAATTGATTACACCTCTGGTAGATATACACTGGAAATCCCAAAAAGAAGACTGCTTATGCCAAGAAATTATCCTTGGAATACCGAATTTACATTTCCACCAAACAGTATGGATCTTTATCTGCAATACGCGAACAAAAATAGGCTTACTATCATGGGTACTATTGGAAATTCTAGACAATCAACACAATGGTCTTATTGGGAAGATAATCCGGATTATTCACAGGCATTCAAGTTGGAAGCAGAATGGAAAGATCTCGTGTTTACAAAAGTACTTTGGAATAATAAACCCATAGGCTCAAGGTAGATTTTTATCTATCTCATTTTAGAAATTTGATGAAGGTTTATCGGGAAAAATAACCTAAAAACTGGTATAATACAGATATGTACAATTGGAATACAAATGAAGATAAGTTCAAAAAAGAAAACCCTCAACAGTATAAGCTTTGGAGACTTCAGCAACTTATAAATCATGGATTAGATGGAGAAAAGCTAGACCGAGAGGAGGTTAAAAGTTTTTGGCCTCAAATCAAAGAACAGCTTGATCCATATAAAAGAAGGGTCATGGAATTTTTATTATGGGGAAATCTATACTCACTCCCAAACAACTTAATTTTCTGGAGATTATCCAGCAAGATAAGCAAATAACTAGCAGGTTCTACTTTACAGGCGGTACTGCTCTTGCAGAGTTCTACCTCCAGCATCGTTTATCTGAAGACATTGATCTTTTTACTGAAGCGCAAGAGGTTAACCAGGCAACAGTCAATGCTTTCTTGAAAAGAATCTCCCCTCAGCTTTCTATTAAAGAAATTAAACCCACCCAGTTTATGGGACTATTTAGTTATATTTTAGTTTTCAATGATAACGAACAATTAAAGGTCGATTTTAATTATTACCCCTTTCCCAGGATCCATAAAGGTAAAAAATATAAAAACCTAGAGGTTGATAGTGCTTATGATATTGCTGTTAATAAAATTCAAACTATGTTAACCATAACAAGAAGTAGAGATTTCATAGACCTTTATTTTATTATGAAGAAATTAAATTATTCTTTGGAGCAACTTATGAAGGATGCGAGAAATAAGTTTGATTGGAATGTAGACAGAATTACTTTAGCTAGCCAATTTGCGAGGGTAAATGAAATTACTGAACTACCTACCATGCTTGTAGAATTTGACCAAAAAGACATGGAGAAGTTTTATCTAGGTCTTATCAAATCCCTGGAGGGAGAAATTTTTAAATAGACACTACCCCCTACGGAGCGGGAGACGCAAATTATATTGAACTAATTCTTATCAATTTTCTTTCCCATTTTGGCAGGTTAATTTCTATCAAGATAAAAACTATGTGGTTTGATATAATAACAACATGACAAGTCCAGAAGCAAATCAAAATGCGTATTTTCAAGAACCAGAAATGCCAGACGCAAAAGTGTTTGTTGTCTCCCCTTTAAGAGATTTAAGTATTTTAAAACCAGATATTAATGAGTTGGTTCAAGAAGCTTCTTGTTGTGGTTCTATGTTTCAGGCTACTGTCGGTCCAGTCGGATTCGCGCTAGGTAGTTATGACCAACTTAGGTTTGTGTGCGAGAGATGTGCTTGTGTTGTTTGTTCTTGTGGTAGAAGTATGTTTCCTTCTGAAGGGGCTCACGAATATGTAACTCAGGCGGGTAGAGAAATTCGAGACTTTATAGATGGTGTTACACCAGATGATTGGATGTATCAACATATAGGAATGGGCGATGTGGCAAAAGTTAAACAATTTAAAGGTCGAATTGATGAAAGAATGAGTAAAAGAAATAAACAAAAAAGAGACCAAAACCCAGAGCAATAAGAAGACGGGAATCGAACTAATTTTGAGGCTAAAACTTGAGAAAATACCAAAAGTGAGCAACACTATATTTAGTAGAATTTTGAGGATTAGCCCGATATATCAATACATTCAAGGCTTTTCGGGACAAGATGTCCCATCTGGAGCGGGAAACGGGATTCGAACCCGCGACCTTCTCGTTGGCAACGAGACGCTCTACCACTGAGCTACTCCCGCATTTTGTCCGCCTATGACGGACTCAGCGTAAACATTTGTATTATATCATTTTGTGCTTAGCGATCAATTGGTTAGCCTCAGCTCTGCTCCAAGAGTCTGCGCCTAAAATATCTTCCAAATCCGGGTTATTCGTAGTTTTATGTTTTTCTAAAACTTTTTCTAATATAGGCCAAATGCGGTGAAAGGGTAGACTTCCGCCCAAAAATGAGGAAACACATACATCATTGGCTGCGCTTAATACAGCTGGGTAAGTGCCTCCAGACTTTCCCGCTTGGTAGGCAAGATCAAGACAACGGAAAGTTTTAATATCCGGATGGTCAAATGTCATATTTGGATAATCATCAAAATGAAATCTTTTAAATTTATTAGTAGAACTTTTTTTAGGGTAAAAAAGCGCGTATTGGATTGGAAGCCTCATGTCAGAAGGGCCAATTTGGGCAATTATCGTCCCATCTGTAAACTCGACTGCAGAATGGACGACACTTTGCGGATGAACAATGACCTTTATTTTGTCAAATGGTACTCCGAACAACCAGTGCGCTTCAATTACTTCAAAGCCTTTGTTCATTAAAGTTGCACTGTCAACAGTAATTTTTCTTCCCATCTTCCAACTGGGATGGTTTAGCGCTTGCTCAACTGTAACTTTTTTCAAATCTTTACCTTTCATTCCCCGGAAAGGCCCGCCAGAACAGGTTAAAAAGATTCTGCTAATTTCTTCAATTTTTCTTCCTTGCAGGCATTGAAAGATTGCTGAGTGCTCGGAATCTATTGGGAGAATTTGGACTCCCTGCTTTTTCGCCTCTTGGGTAATCACCACACCCGCCGCAACTAGTACTTCTTTAGTTGCAAGGGCAATTGTTTTCTTTTTCCTGATTGCCGCTAGAGTAGGTTTAATCCCGGGTAGTCCGGGTGTGGCAATGACTATTCGTTCTGTATTTGGCAGAGTGGCGACTGCAATGTTTCCTTCTTCTCCCCACATAACTTCAACTTTATTTTTTAGCTGTTTTGCTAAAATTACTGCGCTGGCTTCTTTTTCTACAGAAATTAAGTTAGGTAAATAGGTAAGAGTTTGTTTTTCCAGTAAAGGAAGGTTATTTCCGGCAGAAAGCCCTAGTGTTTTAAGATTGGTTTTGTGAACTCTGAGTACGTCTAGGGTTTGGGTGCCGATAGAGCCTGTAGATCCAAGAATTGAAATGTTTGTTAACACATTACCTCTTTTGGCAAAAAGTGCCAAGCTCCGGAATCGAACCGAAATCTGACCCTCTTCAGGGGCCCGCCGTGACCAACTTGGCTAGCTTGGCTTAACTTTTCATTCTAACATGTTTTGAGGCTGACTGACAACTCAAGCTGTGGTATAATTCACAAGCCGATTGCCCTGGTGTTGGAATTGGCAGAACCCGTATACGACGGGTCAAGCAAGCGCGTTTAAAAGTCAAGATGGCGGAACTGGCAGACGCGTACGGTTCAGAACCGTATGGGGCAACCCTTGAGGGTTCAACTCCCTCTCTTGACACTGGTGCTGTAATTATATGCCGGGATGGTGGAATGGTAGACGCGACGGCCATAATGCATTATGCTTTACTAGAAGCTACGCAAATGTAAGAGCCGTAACAAGCTGGGGTGGTGGAATCGGCAGACACGTCAGCCTTAAGAGCTGATGAGACGGTTGTCTCGTGTGGGTTCAAGTCCCGCCCTCAGCACAGAAAGGGAGATTACAAATTAATTGGGGCACTTGGCTCAGTTGGATAAGCAAAGCTTGCTTTACGCTTTGCTTCGCGACGCGAAAGTAGAGCGTCTGCAGTGCGAAGCAGTAAGGTTTTTACACCTAGTGGAGGTTCTTACATCGAGCAGTATGGGCGGTTAGCTCAGTTGGTAGAGCATTCGGCTTACATCCGAAAGGTCACAGGTTCGAGCCCTGTACCGCCCACCAAGCCGGGGTGGCGAAATTGGAAGACGCGCTACCTTGAGGTGGTAGTGCCCGAAAGGGTTTGCAGGTTCGAGTCCTGTCCCCGGCACCGGTAACTGTAATTAGGTTCGAATTTTGGTATACTTTAATATCCCGGGGTATAGCGCAGTTGGTAGCGCGCCTCGTTTGGGACGAGGAGGTCGGAGGTTCGAATCCTCCTACCCCGACACAGGCGGGATTAGTTGAACGGCTCAACATCTGCTTTTCTATAACGCTCTTTAATATTAATAATGCGGGCATAGTTGAATGGCCCAACATCAGCTTTCCAAGCTGAGAATGCGGGTTCGATTCCCGCTGCCCGCTCACAAGTAAGAGCGTTATGTGAGAAAAAATCTCACACTTATAAAAAACAGAGTGTTAGCCAATACGCTTCGCGATTCGCGACTCCCGTATCCCGCTCCAGACGGGATAGGGCTATCCTTAAAGCCCTGAATAGCTTGATATACCGGGCTAATCGTACAAGACGAGTCACTATTTTGCGTCTCCCATTGAATATTTTTCATAATTCTTAGCTTTAAATTAGTTCGATTCCCATCTCCCTGTTAAATTCTTGGCCTATCTTCAGGATTCAAGAAATCTACAGTGAAGTCTTCATCTTTATCCATATGATCTATGTCTCCTCCATGATGTCTTTCAAAATATTCCTGTAAGTCATCTGGAAGCTGATCAAAACTAACTCTTCCTAGTTTTTTCTTAAAAAAATCTTTATTTTCTTTCTCATTTTTTCCTGTAATATATCTAAAGCCTAGCTTCTTTGCCACTTCTCTTAACCTTTGATAAAAACTTGTAGCAATACCTTTCCCTCTTAATTCTGATCGATCTCCATAGGCAATGACACATAGTTCATCTCCAATACTTTCTAAATAGATCTCGTTATAGATCTTATCTGTGACTTGTATTCTCCCATCTAATACTTCATCTAAGGCCTCCCAGTGAAATGGGTCAACATCTGCGGGCAATTGAGTTCTAGGTCTACTAATCTCCTCTTCGTATCTTCTTAACGATTCAATATTTGTTAAAGGTTGATCCATGTGCTCAATAACAAAGATTTCTATTCGTTCGGGATCACATGTAGTCATCACCACATCCATCCTTGCCGGATCTCCTACAAAGCCCCAAACTCCTGGTGAAATTAGATACCTTACTGATTCTGCAGTTGAAGGAAGTTCTTGGTAGGGGTTAGTTTTCGTAAACCAATCTTGAAATGCCACACTGTCTGCTTTGTGGATATTGCTTATTATCCTTTGTCTTTCAGGTGAATGTTGTACTTCAAGGTCGGTCATAACTTTATTGTATCAAAAGTAATCCCGTTTAACTTGGTAAACCTCCATCAATCTGTTAAAATGAGATAGTATGTGTGGGAGAAAGAGTTCGGAATAACTTGCGTCTCCCGCTCCAGACGGAGGTAAACCAGAATCGTGTTTATCTCGATATAACGCTCTAAACAGTTGGCTGGTAGTTCTAGCGCAATCTCTTAAAAATAACACCACTTACAGCTAACCCTTTTTCTCTTGCGGTTTTTAAAATGCCACTTCTTTCCTTCACATCTGCATAAGTTTGCCCACCGGTTAAAACAGTTCCTCCCATTGCACCCACAATCGCAGCTGCACAAACCACTTTGAAGGCTAATAATGCAGCAAAAAATTTTGGATCATCACCATAATATTCAGCCATCGCTAAATATAAAAGAGGTAAGCTTGTTGCCCCTATAACAAGTGTTGCGGCTGCCTCTAAAGGTAGACGCCTCTGTATTCGATTTAATCTTTGATCAAGTTGTGATGGTGTCATTTCTGTAGGTGTTCCCAAACCAGAATAATTTGATTCTCCCGATAACCGTTCATGTGTCATAAGCTAATTGATTTGTTCACCTCCAATCGATTTCTTTAATAGTTTTTCGCTTTGTTTCTTAGGCAAATAATTTTGTGAGGTTATTACTTCCCTGCTGGTTTCTTTCTCAAGGTTAGATCTAGCATCTCCGGCAATTTTACCTCCACGCTTTGAGACATCTTTATTTCTATCAAAGCCTTGAGGATTCTCTGTTTTGGTAATTTCAGTTGTTGCGGCTTCACCAAGCTGGGAGAATAATAATTCTAAATCATTCATGTGGTCACGCAGATTTTGGCGTTTAAGTCCTTTTAACTTCTTATATTCTGATGGAGTAACACCAAACGTAGCTTTTGATATTTCGGCAGTAAGTATTTCATACTCTTTTGCCAGTTCTACACCATGTTTTTGCCATTCATCTGTCAATTCTTCTCTAATAGCAATAGAACGCATCCGTCTTTCAATCCAATCCTGCGGATAGCCTTTGGCTTTATAGAGTGCTCTGACCCGTTTTTGGGCTAACTCCGGATCTTCTATTTCCCGTACCCTTTCATACCCAACTTTGGCTAACCATCTTTTAAAGGGCTCTGCTTTTGGGGAAGGTATAGATTGAATAATCCTAAAAATACCTTCGGTGTTAGCACAATTCATCTTCTGCTTACCACCACTAGTTTTTATTGCAAGGGTATGTACAATTTGTACCCACCCTTTAGAAAGCTCGGGGTCACGGAGCTTCATGCGCTGGATATATTGTTTTGAGTCATTTGAATCGGTAAGCGCTAAAACTACATCCTCAACTACAAACCACCACTCATTTTTATGAATTGTTTTCCTGATTTTTCTATTTCGGAAAATGGCTATTTTAGTTACCTGCGCTACTTCTTGATTCATCTTAGTTAAAAATTGTTACTACACTTTATTATACATAGAAAACCCGTAATTACCAGGAGTTGTACAAAAAATCTGGAAAATAGGCGAGGAGCTAAATTCTTGGATAAACTCTGGCAGTCTGCTCGCCTAGCTGGCGAAGCGGGTGTAATATCTCGTCAGGAGCTCAGAGCGTAGGAAGAGAGGGTCACCCACTCCAGACGCGATAGAACGAATTGACGATCCGGGATTGGAAAGCTAAATCTCTTTCTCTGCTCTGAGTGAAACAAAGAGAAGGTCGTGGCTTATCCGCTCCAGACGGGTCAGTGTCCCTTAAAAGTCTCAACAGCTTATTTGTCGGTTGACAAAAGGGTATATATTAGGTATAATATATGTATGAATCAAGTACAAATTAAGGTTAGTGTTTCTCAGCAACTTAATGATTTACTTCAATCAAAAGCTGCGCGGCTCGGTGTGCCAATTACCCAGTTGGTGAAACACTTAATTATAAAAGACGTTGAAGAGGAAGAATATCCAACCTTTCAAGCTTCTGAACGTACAGAAAAAAGAACAAAAAAGGCTTTAGAAGAATACGATAAAGCTGTAACGGTAGAAAATATTCCTGAATTCTTTAAAAATCTTTAGCTGAATGCAAATTAAGTTTTCCTCTGAAACTAAAAAGGAGCTAAAGAAGATAAAAAGAAAAGACAAAAGATTGGCAGGAAAAATAGAAAAGCAGCTTATTTTATTCCAAAAAAACCCAAAACATCCCTCTCTAAGGCTTCACAAGCTGACCGGACAATTCAAAAACAGGTGGAGTATTTCTATAACAACAAACATACGAATGATATATCTTCAAAGAGATGACGAAGCATATTTTATTGATATAGGAACTCACGACGAGGTCTACAAAAAAAATTAAGTAGTGTGTTTTGTTCAAAATAATGCGCGCCCGCCTTGACCACACTACGCGTGGCACGTCTCTCGCTCCAGACGGGATAGAACGAATTGACGATCCGGGATTGGAAAGCTAAATCACGAGCTGGACGGCTAATTTACTACCGTGCACAAATCACATTTGGGAAATTGATATCAGAAACGAGACTCAAACTTTTGTTAGATTGAAGCTCTGATATAATCCAATCATGAAGAAAGTAGCTTTTGTAATCCCAGGATTTGGATATTCACCAAAAAGAGAAGAATATCAAGCAATCGGGGGGTTCTTTCGACAAAAAGGAATTAAACCTATTTATGTCGAAGTTAAATGGAAATATTCAATTATCTCTGACAATGTGTCTGAATTTATCAAGTTATTTAATCACACAAAAGCCGATCGTAAATATGTATTGGGTTTTTCTTTCGGGGCAATGATTGCCTATCTTTCAGCAGCTCAAGAAAAAGTAGACGCTCTGATTCTGTGTTCACTGTCTCCGTATTTTTCTGAGGATTTACCCGATATAAAGGATTCCTGGAAAAAATACGTTGGAAAGAAGAGACTTAAGGATTTTGAGCAAATCAGTAATAATAAACTTGCATCAAAAATAAATTCAGAAACTTATTTGCTTTTCGGTACTAAAGAAGGATCGGAAGTCAAAAAAAGAGTTAAAGGTACCTACAATTCTCTCAAAAACAATAAACATTTAATTAGTCTAGCTGGAGTAAAACATAATTTAACTGACGAGAGATATTTAAAAGAAGTTGAGAAAATTATCGACCAACTTTGCTAATTATAATTAACAACGAATGGCCGAATCTACTAAAATAATACTTTAACCCCCTAATTGTTTTTTAAGTTCCTCGAAAGTATACTTTTTAGCTTCTTCTTTCGTCATTCCCCATTCTTTGGCCATATGCTCAAAATCTTCCTCGGTCAAAGAAGCTCCGCCCTGGGAAAGCACACCTTTACCCATATCGTCATCTGGTAATCCGCATCCGCAGTTGTAACACATATAAATTTGTCATTCTGAGCCTTGGCGAAGAATCTTGATCCTTCACTGGCGTTCAGGATGACATCGCTACTGTATGCTAATATTGTAACTAACTATATGCAGGAATTCAAGGTGAAATTAACAGACAAACGTCAAGAGGCTTCGGGTACGAAAACTTTTCTCTTCGAAAAGCCGAAGGGGTTCGAATATATCGCAGGACAGTATGCTTATTTCACCCTTCCTGAGTTAAAACTCCCTGACCCGAGAGGCAAAATCCGTCATTTCACACTTTCTTCTTCCCCCACTGAAGATTATTTAAGTATCACTGTTAGGATGCGTGAAGAGAGCGGTTACAAAACGACGCTTGATTCACTACCTTTAGGAGCAAAAATTGATTTCCGTGGACCGACTGGAGACTTTGTAATTGATGAAAAAGACACAAGAACTCAAGTTATGATTGCCGGAGGCATCGGCATCACTCCTTACCGCAGTATTATTAAAGATGTTTCTGACCGCGCCCTTACAAGCTCAATCCATCTGATTTACGCTAACTCACGGGTTGAAGAAATTACTTTTAAAACAGAGCTAGACGAAATCTCAAAATCTAACCCAAACATTAAAGTTACTTACTTTGTCTCTGAGCCAGAGCCAAACTGGCAAGGTGAAAAAGGCCGTATCAGTGCCCCTTCACTCTCACTACTGACTACTGACTACTCACTACCTGTCATCTGGCTCTGTGGTCCCCCAGTTATGGTTCAGGCTTTAGAAGAAGTCTTAGAAAACCTCAAGATTCCTCAAGAACGAATCAAAATAGAAAAGTTTAGTGGATACTAGCCTCTTTGGTATAATAATAACGCGCCGTCCCGCACATCGGGACAATAAGCACGCTTAGCGTGCCGATGTAGCTCAGTTGGCAGAGCAGTCCCTTCGTAAGGGAAAGATCGGTGGTTCAAGTCCACTCATCGGCTCCGATGATTTCTCGACACGCAAGAATACAAGACAAAAAAGCCACCCGCAGCGGCTTTCTTTTACTTTTACTCTCTCTACTACTATTAGGAGGGTTACTTTTCTTCGGCATACCAACTTTGGCAAAATTTGCGGGAATTGTAGTCAACCTTCAGGAAAATAAACAATCAATTGAGAGTGAAGATAAAAACACTCCGGCACCACCGGTTTTTTACACCACAGTTCCGGGTAGCGTAAAAGAAGAAATACTTAAACTTGAAGGCATGGCAGAAGGAGGATCTACTGTATTTGTTTATTTAAACGATGAGAAAGTTAAAGAGTTTATGGTGCCTAATAGCGGCAATTTTGACGTTAAACTATCTCTGCGAGAGGGAGAAAATCTTATCTGGGCAGTAACCCGAGATTTAGCCGAAAATAAGAGCGGGGAGTCAGGAAAAATTAAGGTTTTTTATGACAGTCAGGCTCCAATCCTCGAAATTACAGAGCCGGCAGACAATGCCGCTTTTTCAGGTAGCGAAAAATCAATTACAGTCCGCGGAATAACAGAAAAAGGTGCCAGGGTTACAGTCAATGACCGCCTGGCTATTGTTTCTCAGGAAGGCGCGTTTTCGCAAAAAGTAACTCTTACAGAAGGAGAGAATATAATTTTAGTTACTGTAGTCGACGAGGGAGAGAACGAAACAGAAAAAACCCTGAAGGTGACATACCAACCTTAATCTTGGGAGGCTAGTAAAATCAATAACCACCCTAAAACCCAAGGATAAAACAGCGAGTTGTCAAAAAACGAATGTGCCCCAACTGCCCCTAAACTCGCGAGTAGAGCTATCCCCATCTGAGTATTTCTTTTTAGCCAAGCGTCTAAGGTAATTTTTAAAACAAGCTGTAAAAAGACCAGAAATCCTGCAATACCGGTAGTAGCCAATAATAAAAGCAAACTGGAATCTGCTCCGCTTGCTCCGTGCGATCCAGGATCATCCTGAGTATAGCGGTAAAGGTTGTATCCAACCCCAAAGACAGGGTTTTGCCCTATTACCTCAAGTGCTCTTTTGTAATTATTAACTCTGTAGGTAATCGTAGAAGTACGGGCGAGGTTAACACTCTCTATTTCCGGTTTTGGTAAAAGTAAGATAAGGACAGCTAGAGTCAATACCACACCTATAACCCACAAGAGCTTACGTCGCACAATATAAAAGACTAGAGAGGCTATAATATATGCTAAATAACTTGCACGAGAGTAAGTTACGGCAAGAGCTACTAACCCGAAAGGGAAAAGTGGAAAATTCCTCTCTACTCTATTCCATATCCGTGAAAAAAGAACGACCGTGAAAAGAACAATTAAAATACCTGTAAATCCCGTGTCTAAAAATGTTCCCGCTAGACGGAAAAGATGCGGATCCCACCCAAATTCAGACAAAATACCTAAATCCGGGAAAAATATGTACTGGAAATACCCAAATAAAATTACAAAAAATCCTACAGTTAGAAGAAGTCCTGGTACTTTTTCCTGCCATGTTTTGTCGCGGAACAAATTCCAAAGAGTAAGGTAAAAAAGGAAATAGGCTATAAGGCGCACAAAATAGAGGCTTCCTGATAAAAATTGTAAAAAACTTACCGACGGGAAATTTAGAGCTAAAGAAAAAATAACAACTATTAAAAACATCAAAAATTCCCGCGCATAAGGAGGGGTTTTCAGCTTTTTTCTCCACCACCCGTAAACCCCAATCAGCGCAATTATTCCAACAACGGAATCGATCAAATGCAGTCTTAACTCGGTATTGAGTTCAATTCTCCCCAACTGTCCAAACGGAAAAAGTATGAGATAAATAAAAAAGAGAACCTTGAGAAAAAAGTACATATGCGTATCACCTGTTACGTATTACGTCTTTCTGTCAGCCACAGCTTGCTCCAAGCGAGGTAGGAATGGAAACTCATCAGAAAAGCAACAACGAACCCAGCCGTACCATCTAAAAAACCAAACCTTAAAACCCAATTTTGGATAAACTTTAATTTCGGCCACATCATAATTTTCAGAATGTTCGCACTCTTGCCTTCTTTGGCTAATTCTTGAGCGTGCAAGGTCGAATAGCGGTCGATATCAGCAATAAATTCACTTATTGTTTGATGCGGGTAATGTATCAGCGGGTTTTTTAACTCACCTATTTCTCCTTTTTCCACCCGCCACTCCTCATGTACTGCCCTTTGCCATTTTCCCGAAGTTTTTTTTGCTAACCTTAAGAGTTTAATATTTCCCGACTCCCCATACCTCAATTCTCTCCCCCACATCAAATCACTACGCTTAAACAGATATCCAGTTATCAGATTGTCGGATTTTCGGGTAACTAGAGTTATTTCGTCAGACAAAGCCGGCGTAACAATCTCATCCGCATCAATAAACAATACCCATTCTCCATGAGCTTTTTCTAAGCCAAAGTTTCTCTGACTGGCAAAATTATTATTAAGATGTCTTTTGTAAACTACTATCCCCATAGTCAGTCCCACCTCCGAGGTGTGATCCTGAGAATAATCATCTATGAGGATAACTTCGCCACACCATTTGAGGCTTTCCAAACACTGAGGAAGATTCCTCTCCTCGTTTTTGGTTAAAACTACGGCTGAAATCACGTTAATTGGAGTTTAACACAAACTATTCTTTTATTTAAAATCAACCTCGGAAGAATTAATGACTTGCCCTTTCAATGCTAGTTTTATGAAGGCATCTCGAAAACGGTGTCCCAGAGCTTTAACAGCTCCTACGTTAATATTGAAATGCTCCGCAAGCTGTTCGTTCGAAAATCCTTGTCTATATTTCAAGCCAGCATATTCCTGATAGCGAGGAAACATACATGCTGTAATTTGATCGAATTCTTCTCTTCGTTTACTAAAAATTCTATCAATAGTAATCACAATTGCCGGCCTAGGCCAATCTTCAATCGGTAATCTAACAACTTCCTCGAGAATATTTCTGGCCTTAACGTATGGTCTTTCGTCTTCATTCAAAGTTTTACCCCTTTCCTGTTCAAGCGTCTTCCGGGATTTGTTGAGCAAATAATAACCGATAAAAGCCGATATTTCATCTTGTGGCAAAACTGACAATAATTTCTCGGATAACTGAGACCCTAACGGGTTTTGCTCAAAAAAATCTTTTAACGGGTTGTTGTTTAGTCTATAAAAACCGACTCTTTTTCCTGCTCTCTCTTTGTCTCGCCTGCAATTCCAAACCCTGCGAACCAGTGAAGTTCTGAAATATCTTTGAAAATCACTCTTCACGCTAATTGGAGGGGTTGACTCTAATAATAGCTTCCAAGTACTGGGGTGCTCAATAACTTTAAAAGCAACTGTTCGTGCTTGACTTTCAGATAACTCTGATAATAAGCCTTTTGCAAGTTTATACAATCTTTTGGTTACAATTTGCTTAACTTTCACTTTTCCCTGTTTGAGATCGTCAATTTCCTCTCCGGTTACCCTAAATGGTAAAAGCGGATCGAGAAATTCTGTGTGTTCCGTTAAAAGTATCCCCAAATCCTCACTTTCGTTCTCGTGAATTAAGTAGTGCCTCGTCGGTTTTTGTTCAGTAACTACTGGATGGAGCTGGTGCTCAGGATTAACTGCATTGTGGATAGCTACTATTTCCAATACTTTTTGATAAAAACCCGATCTATAATCAGGAGTACAACCAAAAGTTCTTACAAAGATATTCCCAAGAGAGACCATTATTCTGTCTTGACACAACCCGGAAGCTTGCAATATTCTACCGTCGGGCATTTGAATTAGCTCGTGACCTTTTAATAAAAATTGATTTAACGCAGTAGAATCAGGCTTAATTTCTACAGACACAGGGGGTATTGTAACTTATAATCTTACACCTCACAACTTTTATGGTAAAATATACTTGTCCTACAAAAGCACGCATAGCTCAGCGGCAGAGCGTTCGATTCACATTCGAAAGGTCCCAGGTTCAAATCCCGGTGCGTGCACAATGTATTCTAAGTCTTAAAGACTATCCCAAATAGCAGAAGGTATTTTGAAAAGAGATTTGAGGAACTCTTTAAAGACCGGGGAACGCATGTCCGCAACCAACCCTTGTTTTTGAAGAACTAAAGCATTAAACAAAGCAGTATAAAGCTCGTAATTATGCCCCGACCCCGGAATAAAAGAATCCCCGTGCTTAGCTTCTTCAATTTTTGTCAACTCTACAAGATGAGCAATTTCTTCATCAGTTATACCAAATTGTTTTTGTAAAGTTTCTAAATCTCTCTTGTCTTCTGCAATCCCTGCAAGCATTCGACTGGCTTCTTCTCCTTGTCTTACATATGACTGTTCAAGGTCTTGGGTTAATTTATGAGCAAGTTGAACTTGTGGAGCATAATATTTCTCACTAAACCCATCCTTTTTCTTACCCTCGGCATCAGCATGCACAGCCTTAATTACCATAAGCGGAAGTAGTGCTTTCAAATGAGAATTAGTAATGTGCACTCCCCCTCTAGGATCCTTACTAATTCCTTCAAATGTTCTCGTAGTTCCAATTACAGCAGAACTTAGTCTGCCCTCTAAAATGCTGTTTAACCGCACAAGATCAACTCTCTCTCCTGGAAAAGAAATTTCTTTAGCAACTACTGAAATTAAACTACTAAACCTATGGTCGCCAAATAAATTATTTGTTTCTAACCATTCTTGGAAATTTACTAAAGTGTCATAAAATTCAGGTAGTTCTTGTTGTAATATAGCTATGAATTGTTCTTGCCCAACAATGTTTCTTGTTTTTTCAATAAAATCAATAACTGTATTAGAAAGTTCTCGGTCAGTGATATTTCTATTCTCAACAACCATAAAGTTGATATAGGGCTTTAGTAAAACTTTATCCCTCGCAGCTTCTTCTGGCGATTTTGACAAATGATCGGGTTTTTTAGGCAAGAGGTTGTTTAAGAATTCTAGAGTCAATTTATTTCTTTGTCGAGTTTCATCTGTTTGGGTAGGACATTCAGCCATATGACTTAAATAGCTACTAATGCGAATCCCCCTGCCGCTGCTCGTAGCAATCATGCGATTTGAAAGATTGTATTCAAACCCGTTGAAAAATCTGTACCATTCGTGACTCAAGCTCTCCATATGTGATATATATCTTAGAATAGATTGAGTCTCTCTTGCCATTTGTTCCGGATCTTTAATTTTAGCAACTTCTCTTATATATCCTGGCAACAATTCTGTTTCTTGTACCTGGTGATTTTCTAAGTTAATAATCAAACGGTCTGCTAACAGACTTAGTGCAGTTTTTATTTGATAATCTAAAATATGTTGTGGTAAAAACTCAGGATCTCGAGCGTCTAAATTGTCTAAACTTACAGTCTCGATAAATACTTGTCCTTCTTCAGAAGATTGAAAAGGCACTAAGAGAATCGGGCCGCCACCGTAATCTCTCGAACGCAATACTTCCCATTCGTTATAACTAAATCCAGAAAGATGTTGATTTACTATCCTATCTAAAGCTTTGTATAGATTATGGTCTAACATTTGTTCTTTCACCTGTTCTGGTGTTAATGTTTTCACTAACCCGAACTGGCGTGCATGAGTAACGATCGCAGACCCAAAAGCTTTTCTTGTCTGCGTTTCATCTTCGTTTAACCTTTGGAGTTCTGCATCTGTCGGCTCGCCCTCTAAACTGCCAAATTGTCTAACTTTTTCAGCCACGGCTAAATCTAAATCATAATGTCCTATGACTTGCTCGCCAGGCATAGTATACTTACTATAACTATGAAAATATCTTGACCCAATCCTTGTTTCTCCTAATGGCACAAGGGAAGGAAGTGGGGTAAAACCACTTAGTGCATGCCGAATACAGCCTGCCCGATCAAATGGCTTGCTTGGTTCCAGTTCATTAAGTCCTAATGTTCCTCGTTCAGTCATGCCCCATAGCTTACTACTTTTTCTTATTATAATCAATCTTAGCTTTGCAATATCTAACTTATATCTTCTTATCCCAATTCCATCTTGCGTAAAACGCCATAATTCAAGATATAATAGAACCAATAGAATAATAGAACCAATAGAATAATAGAACCAATAGAATAATAGAACCAATAGAATAATAGAACCAATGACCGAAACTGAATCAAAAACAGGAAAACTTTCCAGCTTTCTTCTTGATATTCTCCAAACAATAGTTTTGGCCTTGGCAATTTTTATGATTGCCTATTTATTCTTGTTCCAGCCGCACCAGGTTAAGGGTCGCTCCATGGATCCTAATTTTTCCGACGGAGAGTATTTATTAACCGATAAACTTACCTACCGCTTTGGAGAGCCCAAACGGGGAGACGTGGTTGTTTTTGAAGCTCCTGTAAACCGCCGTGAAGATTACATCAAAAGAATTATTGCCCTCCCTGGAGAAAACGTCATGGTCAAAGACGGAAAAGTTTTGATTAACGGACGCCCTTTGGACGAAGAATATATTCCTGAAACTTTCCGTACCAATCCCGGAGTATATTTAACCGAGGGATCAACTATCACTCTCCGCCCTGACGAATATATTGTTATGGGAGACAATAGAGACCATTCCTCAGATTCGCGCAGTTGGGGACCAGTGAAAAAAAGTGATTTCGTGGGGCGTGCCTGGGTAATTTATTGGCCGCCAAATCTATGGGGCTTGGTCAAAGAGGAAAACTACAAGCCTCTAAATTAAATTAGGCTGACGCGTGAAGAATACCCTGCCTGATTAATTGCAGTCTTTCGTCAGTTTCGTCTACTTTACCTTTCAAAATAATCAATACTCTTGTTTCTCTTTGCGAACGGATAACTTTTACCTGAGTTTTCTTTTGCGGATCCGGAGCCTTTGCGGCTAAAGCTTGAGTTAACTCTTCGGTCATACGGTCAATTTCTTCATTAATAATAATGGGGTGGTTTACAGGAACATCTGGTTTTTCTTTCTGACCCGAAGCACTCTTCATCCGGCGTGCCAAGTCTTCCGCCCGGCGTACCGAGCCCGACTCGCGCAAAATGATTTTATATGCCTCGATCATTAATTGCTGGTCGTCTATGGCGGATAATGCCCTTGCGTGTCCTTCGGTAATTAAGCCTGACAAAAGTCCGTCTTTTAAAGCGTCCGGTAAGCGCAATAATCTTAGGGTGTTGGAAACATAAGAAGTACTTTTACCTACCCTCTGGGAAATATCGGCATTGGTAAGGGCAAATTCCTCAATCAAGCGAATGAAACCCATGGCGCGGTCAAGCGCGTTAAGGTCAACTCGCTGAACATTCTCAACCAGGGCAAGCTCCAACATTCCACGGGGAGTAGTTTCTTTAATAATAGCCGGGACTGTGGCTAGTCCTGCGTGACGGGAAGCCCTCCACCTGCGCTCGCCGGCAATAATTTGATAACCTGCGGGTGTTTTTGCAACCACTAAAGGCTCGAGAATGCCGTGTTCTTTAATAGAATCGATCAGGTCAACTAAAGATTCAGGGGTAATGACACCGCGGGGTTGAAGAGGATTTGCTTGTAACTCGTCTATTGGTATTTGGATGATTTGTGGATCAGTCATAACAATAATTAGACTTGAATACTGACAAATGACTTACCTTCTTTTTTACTAAAACCTACCTTACCGCTTTTTAAAGCAAATAATGTGTGGTCACGCCCAACTTTAACATTAGGTCCTGCCGAAAATACTGTACCCCTTTGCCGGACGAGAATTTCACCCGGAACAACCTTTTGACCCCCGGAAATCTTAACGCCTAAGCGCTTTCCTTCTGGTCTTTTATGTTGTCTGACTGAACCGCCTTGTTTTTTGTGTGCCATCTCGTCGTTTAACTCCTCAATGTAAACTTACATTATTATTTCACGACTGTCAAGACATTAGTAAGATATATACACATATGGTTTGATATAATCCCAGAAGCTTTTTAAGAAACTATTTTGGTTATCTTAATTTTAGTTTGAGAAGCGCGGAAGCCGCGGACTTTTCGGTAACGTGATTTTGCTTTGTATTTCAAAACTCTGATTTTCTCGCCTTTTAAGTTTTCCAGAACGTCTGCTTCAACCCTTGCGCCTTGTACGATTGGTGAACCAACCGTGGCGTTGTCACCGTCCACAACCAGAAGAACCTTATCAAAGACAGTCTTCCCTTCAGCCGCAATTCGATCGGTAATTAGCTCTAGCCCTTCTTCGACTTTATACTGCTTACCTGCAATATCAACAACAGCGTATTTCATGAGTGTTATTATATCTTATCTCGTGCCTGTGCGCAAACCACGGGTGAATGATGTGGCTATCCCCAAAGTTATAGCCATAGCCAAAAGAGAAGATCCTCCCGAGGAAACAAACGGCAAAGGAATGCCTGTAATTGGCAAAATACCCAAATTCATACCGATATTGACTGTCGCCTGAACAAAGATCATCAAAAAAACACCGCCTAAAAATGCACGCGAAAAAGTATTATCCGAGCGCATAAGGATCACACATAGTCGGGCAAATAGCGCTATGAATAAAACCACTACTAACCCGGCACCCAAAAAGCCTAACTCCTCACCAATTGAAGAAAAGATAAAATCCGTATGGCGTTCGGGAAGAAACAAGAGTTGCGATTGTGTCCCCTGCCCTAACCCGCGTCCTAAAAATCCGCCGGAACCGATAGCAATAATCGCTTGAATTGAATTATATCCTGCACCCAAAGGGTCTGCCGAAGGCTGGATAAAGGTCATAATTCTTTCTTTTTGATAGTCTTCTAAAAAACGCCAAACAAGCGGCAAACCAAGAGCGAAGGTGAATAAAGAACCAAAAATTATTTTCCAAGATATTCCACCGAAAAACACGACACCTAAAATTCCTGCTAAAACAACCAGCGAAGAACCCAAATCAGGTTGAACAAAAACAAAAAAAACAGGCAGAAAACCCGCAACAGCCGCAAGTAGAAATCTCTTCCTTGATTCTAAGGAGGTGGATAATATCCAAGCAGAAAACAAAACAACAAACGGCTTAATGATTTCAGACGTTTGCAGGGTAAAGTTTCCAATTTCTATCCAGCGCACTGCTCCGCGGGTAAAAGTCCCGAAGATTAAGGTTAATAAAAGTAAGACTAAAGACAATACATAAAATAACGGCGCAAGTGTCTTGTAAACTGTAAAATCAATTTTTGCGAAAATTAGGTATGAAGCCAGAGCCAATGCTATAAAAAAGTATTGTGAGGGGTATGAGGCAGGAGAAACACTAGATAAAACCAAACTGCCGATACTAGTAAGTAAAACAGCAGGGAGAAAAAGTTTCCAATCAAGCGAGCTCAACATGTAATTCTTCGCCTTTTTTAATAGTTTGAATTAAAGTTCTCTTTTTCAACATTTCTAATAGTTCTGGCTTCTTAGGCAGCCATGGGGAGGTAACATTAATTTCTGCGTCCAAAGGCGTTCCCATTTTCTTTCTTTCTTCTTGGATTTGTCGCGCCAAATCCCTAACCTTCCCTTCTTCCTCAAGCTCCTCAGTTAAAGTCGTATCAAGTTCAACTGTTGTCTCGGCGCCTTCGGCGACGGACCAATCTATCTCTTTAACATTCAATTCATCTTTAATCAATTGAAGCAGCTCGTCAGATAACGTGTCGCCTGTTACGTGCGCCGTTAAACGTCCTAGCGGCTGCCTCACCGGAATATTTACTTCTTTGCGTTGGGCGTGTCCCAGGCTTACGACTTCCCTAACTACAGACATTTGTTTTACCAACTCATGATCGAGCAAACTTTTATCACCGCGCGGATACTCCTGTAAATGTACCGATTCTTCACGAGTTAAATTGCGGAAGATTTCTTCAGAGATAAAAGGAGTAATTGGAGCCATGATTTTCGTCAAAGTAACTAAAACTCCATACATCACTGATAAAAATACTTTTTCGTCTTCTTTCTCAGCTCCTGCTCCTGCCCTTCCCCGGCATCTACGGATATACCAAGTCGATAAGTCACTAACAACAAATTCTTCTATTGCCGCAGAGGCCGTTGCTGAATCAAAACGATCCAAACTTTCATTAACTTTTAAAACCACTTCTGTCAGTCTTGCCAACACCCAACGGTCTAAAACAGTGAATTTCCCACGAACATTCTCTGGCGTTTCCTTACAATCCCAACCGGCTGTATTTGCATAATCAATAAAAAATTTATATGAATTCCAGAGAATTAAATAAAATCTGCGGCGCGTTTCTTCCGCCAGTTTGTAGCCAAACAACATGTTTGCGGCAGGGTCTTGTTTGGCATACATCCAGCGCATAACATCGACTCCCATTTTATCTGCGCCTGTGTTAAACTCTATAGAATTCCCCCAAGATTTATGCATTGCCCGTCCGTCTTCTGCGAGCAGCGTAGCGAATCCTAAAACCGTCTGAAAAGGCTCTTTGCCAGTCAGCACCGTACTCATGGCAATCATTGAGTAAAACCAGTTTTTAAACTGTCCGGGAAAACTTTCCGTGATAAAATCTGCAGGAAACCATTCTTTTCCCATTGTCGAGAAAGGTACAATTCCGGCATCTAACCAAGGGTTGCCGACGTCCGGAATGCGGGACATTTCTCCCCCACACCCGCACTTTAGTTTTATCTCATCAATATATGGCTTGTGCGGCGTATTTCCCTCAAACCGGTCCCAACCTTGTTCTGCCTTTTGTTTTAATTCTTCCCTGCTACCCATTACTTCAAACTTGTCGCATTTATTGCAGACCCAAATAGGCAGGGCTAACCCCCAATAGCGTTTTTTGGAAATAAGCCAGTCGTGCATATTGTCCAGCCAGTCCAATTCCCGTTTTAAACCAAATTCAGGAATCCAGTTTATTTTTTTGGCAACTTCTTTCATCGGCTCGCGCAATGAATCCATAGCAATGTACCATTCATCAACCACACGCCAAACGAGTTCTGTATGACATCGCCAACAGGCTGGATATCTGTGGGTAATTTTTTCTTGGTAAAATAATGCTTCTTTTTCTTTTAGAAAATCAATTATTAATTCCGGGTGATCCTTAGCATTTTTTCCTGTAAAATCTTCCATTCCTACTAAGTAATTTGCCTCTTCGTCAATGACCTCAATAACCGGAAGATTATGTTTTTTGCCTAATTGAAAATCCTCAGAACCCGCGCCGGTTGCAACATGGACAAGGCCTGTTCCTTCTTCATCAGAAATAGGCAAAATAAGGTTATCTGTTGCAACAACCTGATGAGCCGCTCCACTCATTGCCCCTTTCACTCTTGGTAAATAATCAAATGGTGAGGAATATTTTATACCGACAAGGCTTGAACCTTTTATAACCTTTTTAGTTTTAAGCCTCATTCGGTCTGAGGCTGTTTTTGAAAGATAATAGCCTCTATCGTTATCCTCGACTAACACATAATCTTTTTCCGGATCAACTGCGACAGCAATGTTTGCGGGTAATGTCCAGGGAGTCGTTGTCCAAACCAGCAAATATTCGCTTGCCCCTAACGAAGCTTTTGGCGAAGCGGGATCACTAACCAGAGGGTATGCTACATATACCGAATCGTGGGTCACTTCTTTATAATCTTCTGTCAGCATCTCGTGCTGTGAAATAGCGGTTCCGCAGCGCGGACACCATGGAACCGAGTCAAGTCCTTTATAAATTAAGCCTCTTTCGTGGCATTTTTTAAGGAAGTGCCAAATCATGTAGTTGTTTTCCTCACTCATTGTGTAGTAAGAATTTTCCCAATCCATAAAATAAGCAAGTCTTTTTGATTGCTCGGTTTGTATTGCGGAATATTTCACAACCCTGTCTTTACAAAGCTGCACAAATTTGGCTATAGAAGCTTTTGGATCGCCTGGGACTAAATTTTCAATATCCTTTTTACTTTTTAATCCCAATTCTTTTTCAACTTCGACTTCAACCCAAAGTCCTTGACAGTCAAATCCGTTTTGAAAACGCTGGCGATACCCTTGCATATTTTTGTACTTCTGCCAGAGGTCTTTGTAAGTTCTTCCCCAGGCGTGGTGTACCCCCATTGGACCGTTGGCTGTGATTGGACCGTCTAAAAAAGAAAACTGTTTATCAGAAGAGTTGTTTTTAGTAAGATATTTTTGGACAATACCGTTTTCGTTCCAATATTTTAATAGCTCTATTTCAAGAGCGATAAAATCCTGCTTCGGATCAACTGGACGAAACTTAGCCATAAAGTAATTATACAGATTTTGTTTAATTTCCGTCTACAAAGTCTTTTACAGCTATTTGAGGCACATTACCAGAACTAAACCTGAACTTGCCAAAAGGCTGATTTAATTTGGAAACAGCTAAATCGCGGGCGTTCCAACTGTTTACTAGATCAAAGGCATCCTCTATGATATCCTCTAAACCACTGGTAAAAATCGGTAGCCTCTCCATTCCCACCCATTCAAGTTTTACACCAGCCTGACGCGTAGGAATCTCAACTAATCCATTTATAGTTGCCCATATTTCCAAATGACTTTCCAATATTCGCACTTTAATAGAACGCATAAGGCGCTGACTTCCGTCAAATTCTATCCAGCCAAAACTAACTACCTTAACCCCATCGTCGTAGGTTTCCAGTGAAGGATAAATATCCCTTGCCTCTTCTCTTCCTTCCTTAAACCGGTTAAAAGCAGCCGTGATTACCTTGTCTGTTTCTTCGATTGGTCTACTTACTCTTCTTTCTGTGTCAGACATATAAAAAAACCAGCCGTTTGGCTGGATTATGGGTAAATTGTACCTCTGAAGCTAAAAAGAGTCAAGGAAGGATGAATAGATCCTGATTGGTATCACTCACCCCTACCAACTTTCCCTCTCCTCTTAATACTGCTTCAAACGGCAAACAGGCAAAACACCCGTTTTTCGGACAATTCATTAAATTAAGCTGTCTGGCAAGTTTTACTCGTTTTGCGGCTTCCATGATTCTTTCTGTTGCCTCTCTTTCTTCCGGCAATTGCACTTCAGACGGTTCGTTATTTTTATCTAAATACCAATAACTCGCCCGTGACACATTAAACTTTTGGCAATTTTTGGCTAAAAGAAAGTAAATTAAAAGCTGTAATGAGCTCTCGTCCTCTTCGTTTTTTCCGGTTTTAAAATCAACAATATGCACTGAATCGTCTTTTTCTCTGTATTCCAGCCAGTCAATTTTGCCGCAAAGAATAATATTGTCAGCTTCAGAAAATAGATAATAAGGAAGGTCAAAATTAGAAAGTTTATCTTTTTCTGTCCGTGGTTTTATTTTTACAGCTTTATTTAAGAGAATGCCCGGGTTTGCCGCAACTCTCGAGAGCATTTCCACACCTCTTTGTTTATATCTATCTTCTTCTGCGCTGTCTTTAAATCCTCCTTTGATACCAGAAACTTTTTCCCAGGATTTTTCAAATTTTTCCAAAAGCGGTACTTTAAACCTTTCTGCTTGGGGCAGAGCCGACAACCCTTCTATTACTTCGTGCACTACCTGTCCCAGGGCAAGTGGAGGGGTAACAATATTCATTTTACGGTTTGTCTGCTTGCTTTTATATACGTTACGCAGATAGTAACAGCGCGGACACTTCAAAAAATCAGAAATTGAAGAATGCGAAACCCAGACCGAGGGTTGAAATTGTACAGCCATGAAGGAATTATACCAGCTTACGCGTAAAATCAATCAAACCCGGATTTTTAACTTCTATTGTCAATTTGCTACAATTCGATCATGGTTCGGGAAACACATCATCGAGCACTGAGATATTTGACCACTTTGGAAGAGCTGTACAGCGCGGCTCTCGCCAACCTCGGACCAATGGACACAAAGTCTCTCGAAGAATTCCAAAAAGAAGCTTCTATGGTTGCAAATCAAGCTGGAATCTCTCGCTTCAGACTAGCTCTTGATTTAAGTTTTAAAGAGCCAGATTCTTTAGGTATCACCGAACAACCCCAAACAGTCACAGACTTTGAATGGAATCAACATATTGAGGCAGTTGGAAGGAGAACCACGCGCATGCCGAATGTCTTTGTCGTTGACGGAACCAAATACGCCCTACTTTTTTAACCCACGATAATCCACACCTAACCTAACACTCTTTTCGCTATAGCGAAAAGAGTGTTGAGCGCAAATTGTTTGGTTGAATAGTAGAAATTTATTTAAGTCCGAAATATCCTTTGTAGAGGTCTTCATTTTCGAGGTTGCCCATTGTTAGGTAAGTAACATCCTCATCGATATCGTAAATTTCTCTCAAAAATTCCATAATATCCGAGCATGGATACGGGTATAGATAGACGCTCTTCTGTAGTTTAAATAACCCAAGATGTTTTAACGTATTTCTTAAAGAGTCACTTGCGTTCTTTTTCTCTTTTGGGATATCGTAAACGATAATTCTCCATTTCCTATCCCATTCATCAGGTTTCGGTATCTCGATATCTTCCAGATTATATTTTAGCAGTTTAGTTCTTCCTTTCTTTGTAATCTTGACCGCGAGTTTATCTCCATCTTGATAAATCCTAATCACCTTTTGATTAGCTAGTTTCTTCAGTTTTTGACGCAATCTTGACTCATCGAACTCTTTCCACTCTTCCTCAAAGAGAAAGCTTTCCCAATCAATTCGTTTATTTCCCAACACTTTAGGCAAGCCGGGCAATAAAAGACTACCTGCAATAAAGGCACCAACTGCAGCTATTTTTAATAATTGTTTCGTTGTAGGATACTTTTTCTCCATCAATTTATATTACAACCTCTACTTTTTGATTTCAACACACTTTTCGCCATAGCGAAATGTGTGTTAATTTAAAATATCGGGTATCAAATACTGACGTATTGATGTAATACCAGAATTGATATAATTTAATTGATATAATACAAAGGTGCTAAAAATTGAAAAGAGATGTTGGCCGGAGTATTTTCAGGCTATTCTTGATGGCAAGAAAGCTTACGAGGTTCGGCTTAATGATTTTGAAATTGGAGAAGGCGATGTTTTAATCTTGCGCGAATGGAACCCAGAAACAAAAGAATACACCGGAAGAACTATTGAAAAAAAGTAACTTATGTTGGTAAATTTATGTTAGACAAACTATTTTGGCCGAAAGAAGAAATTGAGAAACATGGACTGCAAGTCATTTCTCTAAAATAATTAGGAGAAGGTCGGGCGTTTCCCTCTTTTTCACTTAGGGTAAACTTCTTGATTCCTGTTTAACGACCCTGCCTTAAGAAAGCAGGGATCTCGAATTTTTCACCCCATTCGTCTTTACCGTTTTCGGTCTTTTCTTCTTCTTCATTTCCAATCTGCTGACCCACTTGCTGAGTTTGTACAGGCAGTGAAGAAGGGTCTGTTACTTCTCCAACCAACCCTTGGGGATGCTGTTCTTCCCTCTTGCGGGGAGGCGTAACCATACGCCCCAAGCGCGAGCGCATTTCGTCAAAGCCTGTTGCTACAACAGTTATCCTTAATTGATCTGATAGACGCGGATTAACTGTTGCTCCAAAAATAATATTGGCATCGGCGTCTGCGGTTTCTGAAATAATGCGTGCCGCCTCATCAACCTCTGCCATGGTCATATCCTCACCCCCGGCGATGTTGAAAAGCACACCCTTAGCGCCCTCTATAGAAAGCTCTAATAAAGGAGAGGAGATAGCGGCTCTAGCCGCCATTTGCGCGCGGTTTTCGCCAACTCCTGTACCTATTCCCAAGAGTGCAGAACCTGCGTCTTTCATAATCGTTCTCACGTCGGCAAAGTCTACGTTGATTAATCCCGGCGTGGTTATAATTTCAGAGATTCCCTCGACACCCTGGGAAAGAACTGCGTCAACTACCTTAAAGGCGTCGACTAAGGTCATCTTGCGGTCGATTACGTCCATTAGACGCTGATTGGGAATCACAATCAAGGCGTCGACTTTGTCTTGCAAATTTTCTATCGCTTCTTCCGCAACTACCATCCGGCGCGCGCCTTCAAAGGCAAACGGCTTGGTCACAATTGCCACGGTAAGCGCCCCTACTTCGCGTGCAACTTCGGCAACAATTGGAGTTGCCCCGGATCCTGTTCCCCCACCCATCCCAGCAGTTAAAAACACCATATCTGAATCAATTAAAAGTTCTTTAATGCGATCGCGCGATTCTTCTGCCGCTTGTTTGCCGATTTCTGCACTTCCCCCGACTCCTAGCCCACGGGTTAGTTTTTCACCGATTTGCATTTTGGTATCCGAGAGGTTGTCGAGAAGTACTTGTGCGTCAGTATTGAGCGCGATAAATTCTACCGCATCAATTTTGCGCTCCTGAATCATGTGATTGGCGGCGTTTCCGCCACCGCCGCCAACGGCAACAACTTTGATTTTTGCTAAACGCGAGGTATCAGGTTTTACGAGTGCCATATGTAAGAAAAATTGGGGCAGAAAACAGCAACAACTATGTTTTGCCCATTGTAACATCGGCAGGAGAAAAAGCAAGACCTATTGAACAGGGCAAGAGGATTACGGCAACAATTTCTTAAAGATTTCGCCTACTTTGTCAATTAACCCGCGTCCTGGAATGTCGGAAAATTTAGGAATAAAACCGCCAGGCGACCAACCAGATTCTTCTCTCTTTTGTTCTTTTACTCCATATAGTAAAAGACCAACAGCTCCGGCATACACCGGGCTTTCTATCTCGTCTGTCAACCCCGTGACACCAACCGGCTTACCAACCCGCGCAGGGAGCGACAACACACGGCGCGCCGATTCCAAAGTTCCTGCACAAAGCGATCCTCCCCCGGTAATAACAATTCCCGAAGGAACTCTCCCTATAATGTTTTTATTCGAGAGCTCCATAGCCACCATGGCAAAAATCTCATTCATGCGCGGCTTAATAATCCCATCAGCCAGTGTCTTTTTGGAGACTTTTTTTTCTTCCTCTTCAATACCCAATATTCCTAAGTTAATTGTATCTGCCTCTTCTCCTTCCGTCTTTTTCATTCTTCCGTCGTCGGATAGTGAAGTTTTAATTTTTTCGGCAGAGTCTAAGGAAACACGAAGACCTGCGGCAATATCGTTGGTTACATTACGTCCGCCGATAGGTAAAACAGAAGAGAAAGCAATCGCTCCTTCGATGTAGGCAGTTATTGAAGTCGTTCCTCCCCCAACATCCACCAAAACAACTCCCAATTCTTTGTCGGTTTCGGAAAGTACAGAAAAGCTTGAGGCTAATCCCGAAAAGACCAAGGCTTCTGGAGTAATACCGACTTCTGAAACACATTTAAATATGTTTTTGGCAGCAGATGTCGAACCGGTAATTAAATGAGTTTCCACCTCTAGTCTTACTCCGCTCATTCCTTCAGGGTCTTTAACCAGTGTCTCTCCGTCAACTTTGTATTCACGGGGTAATACATGCAAGATTTCGCGCGCCTCGGGCAGTGAGATAGCGCGAGCCGCCTCTATCACCCGGTCAACGTCATGAGCTGTGATTTCGCCGGATGGGTCGGCAACAGCGACGACTCCGTGCGAGTTGCGCGATTCGATATGCGCCCCACCTATCGAAACAAACGCGCGATCCAGTGAGTAGCCAGCCATACGCTCTGCCGACTCGACAGAAGATACGACCGACTCTGCGGCTTCTTCGATATCGACAATTTGACCTTTTCTCACTCCCCGCGATGGAATTGAGGAAACCCCAACCACCGAAAGCTTACCTTCTTCTTCATTGTATTGGGCAATGAGGGTAGCAACTTTTGAAGAACCGATGTCAATTCCCGCTAGAACTTTAGACTTCGCCATATTTTAATATTGGTTTACTATACCGCAAATCTATCAGTTTGGGCAATTTGCCTTCAATTCTACTTCGCGTCAAGATTAATTGTAAAGCACCAACAAGGGCTTGAGGGTCACGGTTAATGGGAAAATATACAGTTATAGCGTCTCCGGTTTGCACAACAAGCTTTTTATCTTCCACTTTTGCCTGTCTAATATTATCTGCTTTGAAAACTAAGTGGAATATTTTAGCCGCTTGTAAGTTTTCTTCATTTAGCCTTTGCCCAACTTCAAGCTTTCCGTCTTTTAAAGTCAAAGTAGGCAAAAAGGATTGCGCTACTCTGTCTATAACTTCCCCGTCAATGTCCACCAAATACAGGTCTTGTCCTTCGGATAATTTTATAACAACTATCGCTTTCCGTTTTTCTATAGAGACGGAGAGATGACCAGGGAAGACCTTTTCCACATAAACTGTCCGGTTTAAAAAAGTCTTTTTTAAACTTTCAGCCAGGGCTTGGGTGTTATAGAAAAAGAAATTTTCTCCCAGGGGGGAAGCGAACTGTTCTTCGTCAAGTTTACTGCACGGACCATATTGAGTTTTACAATGGACGTTTTTAATCGCAAAAAAAGGGCTTTGTAAAAAAACAACAAAGAGAAAGCAAAGGATTAAAAAACCCAAAACCCAGACGATTTTGCTCTTTAGAAAATTTTGGGCAAAACCCTTGAGTTTAATTCCGCTCCCTGCTTTTCTTATAAAACGCATTTATATTGCCTTTTCAATTAAGGAAACAAGCTTGAAAGACGCGTCTTGAGGAATAAGAGCTGAAACACGGGATGCATTCTTGCGATAATTGTCAATTTGACCGTAAACCTTGTTTATCATTTCCAAAAGAACTGTTCCCGACAACTGGTCTTGAGGAAGAATTTGAGCCATACCCGCCTCTTCTAAAAGCTCGGCATTTTTAGTTTGTTCATCAGACCCTGCGAACGGTAAGGGGATAAAAATTGCCGGGATTTGGCAAATCGCAATCTCGGAAACAGTGTTCGCGCCTGAGCGGGCTATTACGAGGTCTGCTTCTTCAAGTCTGCGCTCTACTTCTGTTGGCGCAATTACGTCTTGGGTTCGATAATTGCCGTTTTTTATCTTCTGACTGATTTTATTGGCGGTTTCCAGATCCAGACTCCCGGTTTGATGGTAAACAACAAAACTTTGCGCGAGCTCTTCTGCTATTTCGAAAACCGCCTTGTTTATAGCTTGCGATCCTCTACTTCCGCCGGTGATATATATAACAGGAATCCTGTTTTTCTTACGCTTAGACCTCTTTTTGGGTATCTCGAAGATACTCTCGCGTACCAAATTACCTGTTAATACAGTTTTTTCTTTAGTGAAAGCTTTACGGCTATTTTCGAACGAAATTGCTACAAAACGGGCAATTTTTGCAACCTGCCTGTTGGCAAGGCCAGAAGCCGCAGTTTGTTCGTGAACAATAATTGGTATCCCCAATAACCAAGCAGTAAAACACACAGGGTAGGAGACGTAACCCCCAAAAGACAAAACCGCGCGTGGTTTGACTTTGACAAGTATTAAAAAGCTTTGTATAAATCCTACTGGAAGCTTCCAAAGATTAAGAATAAACAAAAACAGGTTGTTGCGTGAGAATTTGGCAGTAGTAATCGCATAATAAGGCACGTCTAGTCCAGGCAATATTCTTGCCTCTAAAGTTTTTATCTTTGTTCCCAATACCGCATTTTCTTCTCCCACCCAAAAGGGCAAAAAACCTTTTTTGCGCAAAACGGGAATAATTGCCAAACCTGGGGTAAAATGTCCGCCGGTAATGATAATCTTTTTCACCCATACCTCCTTTGACTCGAAATATTTAATAAAATCCCCATTGCCGCCAAGTTAAAAACTAAAGCAGAGCCGCCATAGGAAAGAAACGGCAAAGGAACACCTGTCAAGGGTAGAAGCGCAACCATGGCTGATAAATTAATAAAGGCTTGGATTCCTATCCAGCTAGTTATGCCGACTGCCAAAAGTCTGCCAAAGGGATCATTAACACGCGCCGCAATCGATAAACCTCTCCAGACTAAGCAACTAAAAAGAATAATAACCGCCAAACCGCCAACAAACCCAAACTCCTCGCCAATTATAGCAAAAATAGAATCTGTCGCAGGTTCTGGTAAAAATAGGTATTTTTGTCTCGACTGCCCCAAGCCCAAACCAAAAATTCCTCCTGAACCCAAGGCGATTAAAACTTGCCTGATGTGATAAGAAGTCCCTAAAGGGTCAGCCGACGGATTTAGAAAGGTTAAAACGCGTTCCCGCCGGTAATCAGAAGTCAAAATAAATATCGCTCCAGCAATTAAACCAATTGGGATCAAGGTTAATAAATAACCCAGGTTTGCTCCGCTAACGAAGTAAATTATTCCCGACAAGATTACAATAATTGCCGCGGTTCCCATATCCGGCTCAAGCATAACCAAGCCAACCGTTAAACTAAGAGCAAAAATAAAAGGTAGAAATGCTTGGCGTTTAGTAAAAAGATGGGCAAAATAAATACAAAGTGCTAATTTAGCAAACTCTGCCGGCTGCAGATCTATAAAACCTATATTAATCCAGCGCCTAGCGCCAAGAGCGTCTGTTCCCACTCCGGGAATTAATACGGCAACAAGTAAAATTACGGTTATACCAATAATAGGTAAGGCTAATTTATTCCAAATTTGATATGGAATACGGGACAGTACCAGCATAATAATTAAACCTCCCACAGCGCGCAGTACCTGACGTTTGGCAAAAAAAAGTTCATCACCAAAAGTACGCACAGCATCAACGACCGATGCGTTTGCTACCATGACGACACCAAAAATAACTAAGGCAAGAACTGTAAAGAGAAGTTTTTTATCAAAACCTAAAGAAGAGAAAATCACCGCTTTTAGTTTCTTCATATTTCATACTTTAAATCAAAGCAAGCCAGAGACCAAAAATTGCTAACATTAGTCCAGCAAGCCAGGCTCTCATGACAATCTTCGGCTCCTCCCAGCCCTTAATTTGAAAAAACAGATGCACAGGAGCCATCGGCAAAAGGGAACGTCCTAAAAATTTACGGCCTGCTATTTGAATTGCGCTTGAAAGCACTTCAATCACAAAAAGTCCTCCAACAACAACTAAAACAAAGATTTTTCCGGTCAAAAGTCCGATTACGGCAAGAGTCGCGCCAAATGCTAATGCCCCAGAGTCTCCCATCATTACGCGAGCAGGCCAAATATTAAAATACAAAAAAGCAATTAAGGCTCCAATCCAAAGAGAAATGAAAATTGAGAGCGGGGTATCAAAAACACTTGCCGTTATAATCCAAAAGGCAAATAAACAAATCAAAAGTAGTCCGGAAACCAAACCATCAAGTCCATCTGTTATATTTACGGCATTAACAAACGAGACGATTACAAATGCGGCAAAGGGAATATATAACCAGTTAAGGTCGATGACGATATCAACAAGGGGAAGATTAACAATATCAACACTGAGGTTGTTATAAATTAAAAACGAAATAATTAACGCCAAAATCCATTGTAAAATAAATTTATGCTTACGGCGCAACCCTACCCACATTCCAACTTTTCCCGGTTCCATTTTGCGGAAAAGCTTTGAAAAGTCGTCGTATAAACCCAAAAAAGCAAAAGAGAGAAAAGTAAAAAACACAATGTTAATTTCACTAGTTACGTCGTATGCGCCGCGGATATAAACTCCCAAGTAACGCGCTAAAGGAAAAATTAAAGCAAAAAGAATCGAAACAGTGGCAACAATCAAAATCCCGCCACCGACTGGAGTGCCCGCTTTTTTGTCGTGCAGTTTATCGAAAACCGGTACTTTTCCAGTTTTTGGCGCTTCAACTCTTCTTGTAAAACGAAGTTTATAAAGAAGATTGATAAAGGGAATAACTAAAACTGCGTTGACAATAAACGAAAAAACCAATAATCCTAAATATAATGCCATTACTCTCCTCTCCTGATCTTTGCCCCAAGCGAGGCAAGTTTTTGGTCAAAGCTTTCATAACCACGGTCGATAACTTCGGCGTGCTCAACAACACTCTCCCCTTCGGCAACCAGAGCTGCTAGAACCAGCGCGCCGCCTGCTCTAATATCGGCGCTTGGAATTAGATCTCCGTGCAATTTAGACGGGCCGATTACAATTACCCTGTGCGGGTCTGCTAAAAAAATATTCGCGCCCATTTTGATTAAACGGTCAACAAAGTACATGCGCGATTCATACATCCAGTCGTGGCAAAGCACTGTCCCTTCTGACTGGGTTGCCAAAACTATAAATTGGCTCATCATATCTGTAGGAAAGCCTGGCCAAGTGCGTGTTTTAAAAACTCCCTGCTCTGCCTTCAGACGTGAAGGTTTGATAGTTAAAACCGTTTCTTTTTTCCAAGAGTATTTAACCCCCATGCGGGATAGATAAGCAAGAATAATCTTTAAATCTTGAGGTAGGGCGTCCTCGATATCAACTTGCCCTCCTGTGATAGCACTAGCTATAGCAAACGTCCCCACTTCTATATGGTCTGGCCTTACTTTATGCTCTACAGCCTGTAATTTTTTTGCTCCGTTAATACGGATAGTGTTGGTTCCAGCGCCCTGAATCTTTGCCCCCATTTTAACAAGCATCTCTGCTAAATCCACCACATGCGGCTCGCAGGCAGCTCCCTCAATAACGGTTTCCCCTGCAATACCTGAAGCTGTAATCATCGCCATTTCAGTTGCGGTAGGAGAGGCCTCTTCTAAGAAAATGTTGGCAGGTTTTAGACTTTCAACCGAGAGTCTTACCCCCGAAAAATCACGGTCGCAATTTACGCCAAATGCCTGCATTGCGGAAAGATGTGCACCCAATGGCCTGGCGCCAATTGGATCACCTCCTGGACGGGGAAATTCTGCTTTGCCAAACTTAACAATAAGGCTTGCGGCCAAAACAATCGCTCCGCGCAATTTTCCCCCGAGCTCGGGATCAATTTCACACTTAGTCAGATTTGAAGGGTTTATTACCATAATTGACGTCTCTTTATTCCAATCGATCCTAACTCCTAAATTTTCTAATATCTCAACCAATACCTCTACGTCTATAATATTAGGAACGTTGGTTAACTTTGAAGGTTCATCAGCAAGAAGCGCTGCGGCAATTAAAGGAAAGGTTGAATTCTTGTTTCCGGAAACACGTACCGCTCCAGATAGAACGTTTGGGCCTTGAATTATGAATTTAGCCATTGTGTGATATTATACTTCAGTTTGGCTGTGCGCCAAAATACGGGAGTAGGTCGTCTGCGATATTAAACCAGACAAAAGCCGCGTTTTGCGAAGCAAACTGCCCTACTTTTGGATCTTTTAAGCTTACAATCATTACGAACTTTGGGTTGTTAGCCGGAGCAAAACCAACAAACGAAGAAACAACTTTGTTGGGGTCATAATGGCCAGCTACAGGAATTTGAGCCGTTCCGGTCTTACCTGCAACTTGAAAACCACGCGGAATTGGCCACATATCGCTTTTTGACTCTACGCCGTTGACCATCATGTCGGTTATTTGTTTTGCGGCGCGGGGAGAAACCACTTGTTCTGTTTTTTGCGGTTTAATATCGTCTTCTTTATTCTGCGCGATTATCTTGTCAACTACTTGCGGAGTGACCAACTTTCCCGCGTTCGCCAAAGCTCCAACTGCGCGAACCATTTGTATGGGTGTAATTGCCACTCCCTGACCGAAACTGGCAGTTGCTAAGTCTACCAATCCCCATTTGTCATCCTTGCGCAACGGCGGCACGAGCTCGCCTTGTAAATCAATCCCAGTTGAGGCTCCTATACCGTACTTGTGTAAATACTCAACCATTTTTTCTTCTCCGAGCCTCTCAGCAACCCAAATCATGCCAACGTTGTCTGAGTGTTCAATAATCTCACTTGGCACAGAATCAGGATAGTATTGCTTCGATCCAGATTCAATTGTATATTCAGCAATTATTCTTGGACCTGAACAGCTATCACATTTGTCCTCGGGCATAACAGCCTCAGCATCTAAGGCAGCAGCCATAACCAGCACTTTGAAAATTGATCCCGGCTCAAACGACTCGCCAATTGCAGGATTAATATAAAATTCCTTATCAAAATTGTTGAATTTTGCAGGGTCATATGCAGGAAAACCTGCCATGGCAAGAATCGCGCCGTCGCGCGGCCTCATGACAACCACAGTGCCCTCTGCCGCCTCATATTTTTCCACTCCTTCTTTAAGATGTCTTTCCACTAGGTACTGCGCGGACCGGTCAATGTGGGTTTTTATGGTTATTCCGTCTTGTGCTCCAACTTTATGGCTTCCCCCGAGAATAATAGGGTTTCCAAACGCGTCTTTTTCCCATGTTTTTACGCCCTTACTGCCCGAAAGGGTCAAGTCATAGAACCCCTCAAGACCAAAATAACCCTTTGGCGTGCCGGCAGTATCCTTTCCGACAAAGCCCAGCGTTTGCGCGGCCATACTTGCCTCTGGATATGCCCTACCTTCTTCCAGGTCAAAGCCTATGCCTTTTATTCCCAGAGACTCAATCTGCAGTTTTTGCTCTTTACCAATTTTTCTTTTAACCGGCACCCAAACCACATCTGTCCGCGCCAACAACGTTTTGAGCCGCTCTTCTTCATTTAAAATTAGTTCATCTTCTGTTTTTGCAGAAGCAGTGGCGTCGTTTTCCTCAGGCTTGTCTATAAGTAAAGGCGCAAGCTTGCTTGCTGTGCGTTTTACGTCTTCAATATCTTTCAAAGAGGCCCAAAGAAGATATACTTCTCCCGTTGTTGCCAAAGGAAAACCGTCTGAAGCCAATATTGCTCCGCGCGCGGCCGGAAGGGAAGACTGGCTTTGTTGTTGTACACGGGCGTAATTAGATAAAAGATCAGACTGTAAAACCTGCCAGACGAACAGTTTAGCCGCAATAATAAAACTGCCAAGCAAAAATAAAAGCGCGAGGAGCTTAATTCGCCAGGTTTTTAAAGAATGGTAATCTGCTTGATTCCTCATAGTCCGACTTGTAATAGCCTGACTACCTGTAATCATTGTGGAAGAGCCGCCACAGGAAGGCTGGTATCAAGATACATAATATTTTCCGCTTTTGTAAACCCTGAATCTTGGGCTTCAACCGCAAGTTTGGTCAAAGAAGCTTTTTGTGACAATTCTTCTTGCAGTGTTTGGTTTTCGCGCGTTAACAAGCTTGCTTTTTTTTCAAGAAGAGACAAATACTCCCCTTTCCCGGCTAAATAATTACTCGCCAGTAATTGAGCAATAATCACCACCGAAAGAATTGTAAATAAAACAATCCATGCGCGATTTTTTGTTTTAATTTCTGTCTTATTTATTCTCATCATGTTTTTACAACTGCCCGTAATTTGGCGCTTCGCGAGCGCGGGTTGTTTAATATTTCCAGATTGCTCGGAACAACTGGTTTATTTGTTAAAATCTCAACTTTACCTAAACCTTCCCATTCCCGAAAAGTGTCTTTAACAATCCTATCCTCTCCAGAATGAAAACTAATAACTACAATTCTTCCGCCGCTTTTAACTAAATCTAAAGCTTGAGGAAGTGCAGTCTGCAAATTCTCAAACTCACTATTAACCACAATTCTTAAAGCCATAAATACCTTCGTTGCCGGGTGAATTTTACCCCGGTAACCTGGGCTAATATGCTCAATTAGACTGGCAAGTTCGCGAGTGTGAGTAAAAGGCTCAAGCCTTCTTCTGGCCACAATAGCCCGAGTTAGGCTTCTTGCGTTATCTGCCTCCCCAATGTCTTTTATTAAATTGTAAAGCTGTGTTTCAGACAAAGCATTTAAGATGTCCGCCGCCGTTACCCCTAAGTCGGGGTCAAGCCTCATGTCTAGCGGTCCATCCTTGGAAAGAGACAAGCCTCTTTCGGGATTATCCATCTGAAAGCTTGCAAATCCCAAATCAAACAAGATTCCGTCTACTGGATAGTAGTCTTCTTCTAAAGCAATTTTTTGCAGGTTTACGAAGTTTGTGCGCACAAGGCGGAAAACACCAGGGCAGGCTCGTCTCGTCTCGGCAACTTCGCCGAAGCGGGTCGAAAGACGTTTTCGCGCTTCTGACAAACTAGTTGGGTCTTGGTCGATACCTAAAACCTCGCCACCTTTTTTCAAGATCGCTTCAGTATGACCACCGCCCCCAACAGTGGAATCTATATATTTTTTACCGGGTTTTACGCTGAGTAGAGAGATAACCTCTGTCAACATTACCGGCAAGTGATTAACAGTCATTGCCTAGTGTTTTGCCTTAACTTTAATTTCTGAACTTCCTCAATTAATTTTCCGGCACCGGCTGTAATTTCTCGGTCTCGAGCCTCCCAAAGTCCTTTGCTCCAAATTTCAACCCGATCTTTAAGTCCGATAAACACAACCTCTTCTTCTAATTTCGCGTGTATTCTTAAGGCTTGCGGCAAAACTATTCTTCCTTGACTATCAGGCTCAATCTCAAATGCTCCACCTAATAAAAACCGTTCCGTATCGCGTGTCTCGGAAATTAGTAAAGACTCTCCGACTGCCACATCTATCACTCTTTCCCAAGAAATTTGAGCAAAAAGAGCCAAGGAATTTTCGTACCAACGGCAAACTATCAGTTTTTCCCCCAATTCCTTACGGAATTTTACCGGGAGAGCCGTCCGTCCTTTACTGTTAATTTTTGTATAATACTGCCCAATTAGCATAAACTTTTGGGCAGAATATATTTTGTAAAATGTAGTGTATGGTTTTCACCACTTTTCACCACTACCAACCATATTGGAACATTTTCACAGTCTTGTCAAGTGGTAAAGTTGTGCCCAAACTATGACTAAAATAATTTCGTGAAAACTTCGGGTCTGTAGAAGTTAGACTACTCTATTGCCGCAAATACACCCAAAGTTGAGGTTTTGTTGTCAGTTAGCGCCTTCCAGCTGGTCGCATAGACTTGTATATTTATACCCAACGACACAACGGCCGTAACCTTGCCAGATGCCTTTGTAAAGACTCCATAAGGACCCCCTGTAACCTCGCCAGGAGCCGTATCAGGCAAGCCAAACGTCCCCATTGTTAGGTAGTATCCCTTGGGCATGGTACCCGAGAGAGTAAATTTACCGTCTATAGAGGTAATTTTGGCCGGATTTTGCTGTAAGTTAAACCCTGTTTCGAATTTATACACCAATTTTCCTTTAGTGTCCCTAAAACGAATAGTAAAAGTCCCCTGCTCGACTCCTTCGTCATAACGGCATTTGCCTGAAGAACAAGTACCCAAAAGCAGATCCCTTTCAACGCTTGTTTTACCTGCAATATCCTTAACATTTCCCGGAACGCCCTGTGTTATCCCTGACTCAACCGTATAAACCAGCTCATACTCCATCGCCGAGGCATCCTTGGGTAATTTACTCACAACCAAGTGCAGTTCGCGGCCGTCAGCGCGGGGGGTTAGCGAAGCATAGGGCTTTTGACTTACAAGAAGTTCTTTTAGTGTCTCTTCTTTTCCTTTGTTTTCGTTTGCTTGAGGAATAGGCGTGCTTCGACCTTTTAAAAACCAAAACGCACCAGATAATATTCCAATGCCAACTAAAACAATTATTGTAATGGGCAGAACTCTGTTCATTGTATCTTTGTAATTATATCGGCTATATTTGATTTTGGAGCCAATCAGCAAGTTTGTCAACTTCCACTCTTACTTGAGCTGTTGTGTCCCTGTCGCGGATTGTCACCGTATTGTCTTCAAGAGTTTTGTAATCCACAGTAATACACCAAGGCGTGCCAATTTCGTCTTGGGCGGCGTACCTTTTTCCAATATTTCCTCTCTCGTCCCAGACAACTGCAAACTTAGGGCGCAAACTATCGTACACCTCTCTTGCTTTAATTAAAATGTCTTCTTTGTTGCCGACAAGCGGAAAAACAGCAACTTTGTACGGGGCAATTTTTGGAGAAAGTTTTAAGTAAGTTCTAGCTTGCCCTGAGCCTGTCGAAGGGTCTTCAGTGTAAGCATCCAACAAAGTAACCAGGGCAGTCCTCGATACTCCAAATGTCGGCTCGACTACATGAGGGAAAAATCTTTCTCCGGTTTGTCCGTCTTCATAAGTCAAATCTTCTCCTGAAGCTTTCGAGTGGTTGGACAAATCAAAATCAGTTCGATAAGCCAGCCCGTAAAGCTCTCCCCAGCCAAAAGGAAAATCGTATTCTACGTCTTCTGTGCGTTTAGAATAATGAGATAAATCTTCTTTTGCGTGCGCCCGCCAGCGGAGTTTGTCTTTGTTAACTCCCAATTCCCCCAACCACTCCATCATTTCTTCTTTCCAGTTTTCAAATTCTTTTTCCCAGTTTTCTTTACGGATAAAATACTCAATCTCCATTTGCTCAAACTCGAGGGTACGAAAAATAAAATTTCCCGGGGTTATTTCGTTACGGAACGCTTTTCCAACTTGTGCTATTCCAAAAGGCAGTTTTGGCCGCATCGTTTGGACAACATTTTTGAAGTTAACAAACATTCCCTGGGCTGTTTCCGGACGTAAATAAACTTTGTTTCCATCCTCTAATAATGCGCCGACTGAAGTCTGGAACATTAAGTTAAAACTCCGCGCTTCTGTAAACCCGCCGCCGCAATCCGGACATTTGTCGCCTTCTAATTGATCTTGTCTAAACCTCTGGTGACAATTTTTACATTCAACCAGCGGATCCGTAAAAGAAGACACATGGCCCGAGGCTTCCCAGACTTTTGAATTCATCAAAATACCCGTGTCTACAGGATACATATCAGTTCGTTTGTCAATAAACCTTTGCCACCAGAGATTTTTGATATTTGTTAAAAGTCTTGCCCCCAAAGGCCCGTAATCCCAAGTGTTGGCTAATCCGCCATAAATTTCCGACCCGGGAAAAACGAATCCACGGCGCTTAGCCAAGGAAACTATCTTTTGCATTTTGTCGTCTGTCATACATTTATTATACCCTACTCAGTTTACGGCGCAATTTCTCGCCACTTGGTCCCTTTCCTGAGAAGGTTTCTGGGGAAGATGTCGGGGCGGGCGGAATCTTTGAGATATTTGTCGATTTCCGGCCAGATGAGCTTTTTAATTCTTTCAAGTATATCTTGTACCAGAGCAGCAATAACCCAGGAATGCCTCGTGGTATAATTTCTGAAATGTCGGCAGATAGAAAATTGGCTATTGCCCAATTGTACGATCGAAAAAAGGAAGACTTAAACTTTGTTCTTTCGAGGTCTGATGGGTTAGTTCACCACCATAATGGTATATGTAATCCTGATATCACATTTCCAGACAATTTGAGTCAAGAAGAAATTCAAAGTTTATTACATCAACAAGAAACAGATTTGGCAAACTTCGGAGTTGGTTATTTTGACGGTATTGATTCTTCAATGTTGGGATTAGATGCCGGGAGTGGAAGGGGTGGTTCCGCCATTTTAATAAACCAGCGATTTGGTTGCTCTGTAAAAGGATTGAATTTATCAGAATATCAAGTTGAATTTGCTTCAAAGTTGGTAAAGCGTATTGGGATTGACCGAAAAGTATCGTTTGATTTGGGGGATATGTGTGATACGAAACTTGAAAGTAATTCTGTCGATTTCATTTGGGCCTGTGAAAGCACGGAACATGTAGATGGTTTGTCGAAAATGTTTAATGAGTTTTATCGTATTACTAAACCAGGTTCCCAATTGGTCATTATTGCGTGGTGCAAAGGCGTGGTTGAATCTACAGAAGATATAATTAAAAGGGTTAATCACGCATATGTAACCAATGTTCATCCCGTACACGAGTATGAGCAAACAGCAAAGGATTCTGGTTGGCAGTTAAAAGACAAAGTTGATTTGAGATCTCAAACTGCGGCTTATTGGAGGTTTCGTAAAAGATCTACTGTGCAGTCTGGTACAGAATCTTTTATGAGTGAGGGTTTTACTAGTGGAGCAATAGAATATTATTTATTGAAGTTTAAAAGGAGGCAATAGAGCAAATTTATCATGAAACAAAATCATATTTTAGTTCTGCCTCATGGCACTAAAATACCAAATCATATTGTCATCATACCAGATGGTGATAGACGTTGGGCTAGGACCCGCGGTCTTTCACCTTCCGAAGGTCATGTTGCAGGCATCAAAAATATGATTGCTTTGGCTAAGACTACCAGGGATTGGGGAATCCATACGGTTTCTGTCTGGGGGCTTTCAACCGAAAACTGGCATGAAAGACCAAAGGACGAGGTAGAACTTCTTATGAAGGGTATTTATAAAGCTCTTGATAAATATTATCAGGAAATGCAGAAGGATGGTGTAAGGCTGGTGCATTTGGGTAGAAAGGATAGGCTTCCTAAGTTTTTAGTTGATAAGATCTCAGAAGTTGAAGAAAATACTTTCAAAAACACGAATCATGTTTTTAATGTGGGACTCGATTATAACGGTTGGGATGAGATAGTTCGGACTACGCAAAAAATTGTCAAATCAGGCATTCCCGCTGAGAAAATCGATAGAAAAATGATAGACGCCAATTTGGACACGGCTGGGCAGCCATATCCCAACATCGATCTTTATATAAGAACTTCTGGTGAACAAAGAACAAGTGGGTTTATGATGTGGCAAGCTGATTATGCGGAATTTTATTGGGAAAACGACCATTTTCCAGATTTTTCTTCCGAAAAGTTAGAACTTGCGATTTTGGATTATTCACGGCGCAGACGCAGATTTGGCGGGAATGATGCTGTCGAGCATCTTTCATTCAAGCCGGAAGTTACGGCCAAGTTTGAACTTGCTTGGTGGAGGCTCAGGAAAGTTCCCGAAGGAATGCGACTAAGAGATTATGCGATGAAGCATCTAAAGGAACAGTTCGGCCTCTCCGGCAAATTGGCAATCCAAGCAGCAAAGCTTCTTGTTGAAGCCATGCTTGAGGAAAAGAAAAGTAAATTTGACAAGGCAAGGGCGGCAACGAAAAGGTTTTATAAATTAATTAAAGACGAGCTTAAACTTGCCTTTGAACCGGAAATCGTGGCTTCACTTGAGGTTAAAATGAATAAAGAGCTTGCCAGTAAAGATTCGATAGAGAGCTCGTTTGAAGCCGAGCAAACCGCGAAAGAGCTTTACGCCGAGGTTTACAGAATATCTTTGTTGCAGGCCGCTAAAGCCGCACACTTAAGGGTGCTTGCAGTAGTTGAGCGTAATTTGGCTGAAGCAGGAATGGGGGAGGGTCACTGGACCAAGGCGGAAGATTATCTTCAAAAATATTATCGCGCACTCAAAGAACGCGTAGCATAGCCTTAATTTTTAAGCCCCTTTAGTTTTTAGGGCTCTTAATGCTTTAACCTTGCAATTTTCACCTTTCTTTCCGCGTTTACCACAAACATATTATACAACTTACGGAGCTATCTCGCGCCAGAAAAAGGAGCTTAAACTACCACTAATTACCCTTTTCAAGAACTGTTACTCTTTTATCTAAGTCTGAAAGATCATCATCAACCCTCTTGTGGGAAAATTCATGAGCCGCGTATTCTTCCTCGTCTTTAGTCTTTCTTGCAGCCAGACCATCAATTTTGTCAAAAATATCACTCCTAAGTTTTGTGAATTTTGTATCCATCTTCTCTTCAAATTCATCAAATTCGAGCTTTAAACGCCTATCAAGATATTCTTTTGTTACCTGTTCGTCCGTCATATTTTAAAGATACAATAATTAAGTATTTTACTCAATAAGCGAAGGGATTACGGGGCTATCTCCCTCCAGATTTTACCTTTGCGCAGGAGCTCGCGGGGGAAGGTCATGAGGAGGTCAGGAGCATATTCAAAGTATTCTGCTGCCGTGGTCAAGTTTTGTCCACCCAAGTCACGTTCCAGGTTGACCCCTCCCCAGGCAATGACAGAACCCCTATTAAAAATAAGAAGAGTTTCTGTATTCAGCACAAGCGTTTGAAATCGCCTCTGAAAACAATTTTTTCCTGTTTATCAAACACTCCGTAAATTTATATAAGACTGAGTCGTTTTTGTTTTTGTGTTGATATTCCCTAACTACATTACCAAATCGCTCTCCTTTTTTTATCTTTTCTGAAACTTCTTTGGGTAATCTAAGTTTGCTGCTTATTCCTAAAAATAAATCCCCTTTTTTATTAATTAACGCTACAACACAAACTAAAAAATAATTATTATGAATTAATGACAGACCTCCTTCAAGTCCGACAAATAAATCAGACTTAATGTTTCTCTCGCGAATAGTCTGTGCTCTGTTGATAGCGCCCGTTATAGTTGTTTCTTCATCTAAAGGTTGATCAGTTATCCCGGAAGAGACATCATAAGTTTGAAACTCAAGATCTTTGAAAAATTCTCCCAAAATCTCCTTTAATATATTCGCTTTATCAATACTGGTTGACCCAAGTGCAATTTTCATTTTATACAAGGCAAAGTTTATGTTTCATTTTAGCCCTCTTTGTATATAAATATTTTTTATTGTGCTTTCCAGGCTGAACTTCAATCGAAACTGACTCTTCAACAATAATTCCTAAATCAGTCAATTTATAAATTTTATCAGGATTATTAGTCATTAGTTTAATACTTTTTATATGCAGGTCATCTAATATATCTTTAACCATTGAATATTCGCGCATTTCAGCTGGAAATCCAATTCTTTCATTAGCCTCAACTGTATCTAATCCCTTTCTTTGTAATTCATAAGCTTTGACTTTGTTAATTATATTTATTCCCCGACCTTCCTGGAACAAATATATTAAAACTCCCTTTCTGTTTTCGTGAATTAGTTTAAGTGAATTATGTAGTTGGTCTCCGCAATCACACCTTTCTGAAGCAAAGATATCACCTGTAACACAGGACGAGTGAATTCTTATTAATATCCCATTTCCCCTTTTTACGTCACCTTTGACTAAAGCTAAATGATAGGAGTAGTCAATTTCAGATTGATAAGCAATAAGATCAAATACTCCAAACTTAGTTTCAAGTTTTGCTTTGCTACGTCTGGAAAAGATTTTAGAGTCTCTCTGTTTTCTATCTCTTAATTTAAGAAGTATATTAGAGAAAATAATTGTCTCATCATCATCCCCGCTTACATCAAAACACACATCCGTATATTTTTGAAGATAACGAATACTTTGAGCAATTTCTTTTCTATAAATATAAAATTCATCTTTTAATGTTTCAGGAGAAATATATGCTTTGTTTAACTTTTGAGAATCGTCTTTGCAAAAACCTCCTGGCAGAGGCGGATTCTCTTCACTATAATAATTACCACAGCGTTTACATATCAATCTTTCTTTGAGCCTCTTGTGGGAAGTTTCGAGTGAAGGGTTAATAATTATTATTCCTCTAATATTGTAATTTCCTTTTTTTGTAATTCTAATCAACCTTTTCGCTTCTGTTAATCTACGTGGGTATCCATCAATGATAAACCCGTTGCTTGTTTCGCTTAATTGTTCTACTTCTTTCTCTATAATATTAGAAATCGCGTACGATCGATCTTTGTCAGAAGCTTTTTTAGACTTTATAGTTTTAAACTCTTTTGGATATTTTTCAGCAAGCGAAGGATTGCGATAGATAGTTCCCCATGATAAATTATCAAGCTTTAAATATTGAGCAAGGTGAAAAGCTTGTGTTGTTTTCCCACTCCCCGGCACTCCTAATATTATATAGAGATCCTTAGACATAGGGTGTTCATTATAACAACTATCGGCCTATTGCTGCAAATAATTGTTCTAATTTAGCCTGATTTATCGCATGACTTACTGGTAATACTAATATTCTTCCTTTTAAGTTTTTAGCACCGAGATGTTTTTCCCAATCAATAAAATGATGAAGATAACTCCAAAATGGCTGGGTAATATCAAAACCCATGCCTAACAACTTCTTGTTAACTTCTTCAGAATCATCGACTGTTAGTGGGAAAAATAATGGGATAACGCCTTCAGGAAGGTTATCAAATACAGGGGAAAATGTATCTGATTTATATCTACATACCAACTCTAGGTAATTTTGAAAATATAATGCTCTTGTTTTTAGAGATGAACCTTCGGCACATAATTTAATTGCATTCTTGGCAAAGTTTGACATAGCCAACCTATATCCCCCATGCTCAGCCAATCTGGGTCCATGTCTGTCGACCTGTTTTCCAAAACCTCCCAAAATAGAATCTATTGGCTGCCCAGGTTTAAAAATTCCATTTCTATAACCTAGCATAAGAAAGACATCCTGGCTTACAGCGGTAGAGTTTGGAGACGTAAGATCCGATACCTTTAATTTTTTGTTGTTTACGACCAAAGCTCCCCCGTGTGGAATAGGGAAAAACTTTCTAATGCTAAACACTGCTATATCGCCAAAAGTGCCAACGTATTGGTTATCAATACTACTTCCTAAAGCGTGCGCACAATCTTCAATTAAATAGATTCCTCTTGATAGACAAAGATTTTGTATCTCTTTAACTTGCCTTTGCGGGAAGCCAAAATAATGTGTTAATAACATACATCCTATTCTACTTGGATCCAACTCAACTTCTATGGATTTTATCTGTACTTGCAATGAATCAGGATCAACATCATAAAACTCTGGTTCAAAGCCAGCTGTCTTAACTGCTACAATTTCATCACCGCAAGAATAGCTTGGCATTAGAATTACTTTCTTATAAGTTTGCTCAGCAATTGCTTCTGCTCCAAGAAATAATGCATTCCTCCCATATAAGGTAAAAATCACGTCTTTCCTGTTTAAGGGGTCAGGGAGTTTTTCATTAAAATTTTCTATATCAACTCGCGTCATTACTGCTTCTAAATCGAGTTTTTGAAAAAATTCGCTCATAAATTTTTTCTTCCTATAACTACATCGTAAGACTTGAGAAATTGAACTGGTTTAAAGCGTAATTTGTGCTGTCTTGTACCCTCTTCATGGCCAAGCTCTCCATCATTTAAATATTTTAATCCCATTTCTTTTGCCTTCTTAAAACAATAGCAATATGCTGCATCTGAAATTCCATGTATTCCACCAGCCTCCGATTTATTTAATCCCTTAATTATATAAAGGGTTCCAAAATCAACATTATTATTATTTTTGTGCATAGCAACTATGCAAAGTGGAACTTCCTCGACATATCCTACTTCAAAGCAAAATCTATCTAACCCAGCAAAATATTCTGCAAATTTTCTTAAGCTAAATTGTTCTTTTTCATACCGATTCTTAGAATACTTAAAACCTTGATATCTTTGCCAATTTTCAAGAACAGTTAGAACATCTTCTAAGTTAGATGAGTTAACTGCGTTAAAATGCATTACTTTGTTGAGGAATTTATTTCGGGTATTTCTTAACTTTGCAAACTCCTTTCCTTTTAGTTCTGTTAAAAGTTCTACATCGTATACTACTTCTTCTTTAGATCGTGGATGTACTTCAAGATTCCAAATAGAAAAGATTGGATCGTTCACAAAAGAGTCTAACCAAAATTGACTTATATTTTGAATAAGTAACTTTTTGTAATTAAATTGTTCAAAAAAACATTCAATAAATTGATTAAACTCTTTATCGTCTTTTACTAAAGGGGAAAACAAGAAAAAATTATCATCTCTTAAAACTAATATCGTTTGGCCAAATTCTCCCGCTAGAAAAAAAACTTTACTCTCGTAAGAGAGATAAGATAAGACATGGTAAGAGCTGTGCTCAAAAATCGGGAATGGTTCTTTTGCAAAAAGAGCATCAATTGTATCTAGCGAAACTTCGCTTATCGGTTTAATATCTATTCCTGATAATTTGTTTTTTATTACATCAATCATCTTTTATGGGATAAATAGTAGGTATGGGAGCATCTTGATCGTAACCGTTGTACATGACTCCCCGCTCGTAAGCGCTTTCAACCCAAAACATGATTCCGTTTGGATACATTTTTCGAAAAACTAATCCCATCAAAGAATATGAACTAATTAAAATATCAGTTCTTTCTTTAACCATGCTGTTGGTCCAACCAAGCCCGTTTATGTAAAATACTTTATTTCTTTCTAAAATTTTCTCGAATATTTCTATCGGGATATTTATGACTCCTTTTCTAATTCCTTTTTCGCCTATGCCTTTAGAAAGTTCATTAATTGAAGATAATAATTTTGTCTCAACAAAATTACCTACATCTAAAAACTCTCTTTTGAAGCTTAAGTAATTTGTTTTTAAATCTTCTTTATATGTCGTACCTTGTATACATTCATAATTTTCTAATAACAAATCACTAAAATATGCTGTCGCATGAATTGATAAACCAAGTTCTTTTGATAACTTCACAAAGCCAGACAATTTGTGAATATATGCTTTTGTATGATTCCCAATTACCCCCATATAACCATATTCTCCATTACCTTTTTTATATGAAGGACAAAAAATTGAATATATTTCTAAAGGTTTATTCTCAATAAGACTAAGAATCGCATTTCGTTGAATAATACGGGCTGTAATTTTATCTCTCCATTCTTTATTACTAATAAGATTTACCAAATTCCACCAGGAAAGCAGAATACGCAAATGTTCCAAGTCTTTTTGAGAGTAAGAAGTCTTTTGGAATGTAATCGGTTCTCCTAGTCCCAATTGACGGGAATAGGTAATTAAACTACTTAAATCTTTTTGTTGAAGGTTATACCAGTCTGGCATCAGAAATGATACAACTTGCTGCCAGGTGTAAATATATTTTGACATATTATGAGCCCGAGGATGGACTTGAACCACCGACCTCTTGCATACTATGCAAGCGCTCTCTCTGCTGAGCTACCCGGGCATTAAGGACAGTTGTTAAAATATTATCTAATAATTTCTCTTTCGAAACACGACCATCAAAACAGAATGTTTTCTTGGAATCTATTTGTAATACTTTAAGCGTTTCTTTAATTGCTTGTCTGTAATCATTATATCTTCTTGCCAAGACCAATGGGGTATCATCTTCGCGCATAATAAGTTTACCTGAACAGTCTGAACAAGCCGTAGGGGGTTGCAAAGGATTAATTTGTGTTTGGTGCAAACAATCTTCACAAATCCTTCGCAAATTTGATCGTCTTATTGCATCAACAAGAGATAATTTAATAACAATTAAACAATCAGCAGGAATATTATGCTTTTTTACCAATTTCTGAAATGCTTCCGCCTCTCTTGGATACTTAGGATAACCATCAAGAAGCACATCTCGACCTTGTTCTTTAGCCTCTATTAATTTTTTTTCAATAAGGCTAGAAATTAATTCAACAGGATATTCTAAAACAGCATTAAGAAAGTGAGCTAATTCCATTCCTATTGGGGTATTCTGTTGAATTTCTATGCGCGTTAAATTACCTACTGACACATACTTGAAACTTAAAGCAGTACATAATTGTTCAGCTAGGGTAGTTTTGCCACTTGCAGGGGGGCCATAAAGAAAACTTACCCTATTTTCAGCGTTCATTTATATTTTGTGAATTCGGCAAGTCGCACTCCCATCTGGAGCGTTATAAGTTGTTTCTTGCCCATCTACATTAGGCTGGCCCCAAACAGCTCTTCCTAACGGAGATAAGTAAGATAAAACAGTCAACCCAATCTTAGACATATCAACATATAAAGATTCTGCAGGTCCTAAAAGGATATACCTGTTTGAATCTATATAATCTCCCACACTAACTTCAGCATCAAAGATAGTTCCAAAATCTACCAAATTTTCGTGTTTAGTCCAATAAGGTATAGATTTTGCTTTCATTTCGCGCAGAGTGTGCAACTTAACAGCTAATGTCGTTTGGATATGGGTTTTAGTTTCTTTAAAACCTAAGTTTTCTGGAAGATCAGTATCTTGTTGTGCAACAAGCCCTAACTCTAGGGTTTTTACATCTACCTCTTGACGAACAGCTTCTATTTGTACATCTAAAGCTTTTAATCCTTGAGGCGAAATTAAAACAATCTCTCCCCTTAGAGCGCGTTCCTTAACTCGTGTTTCTTCATTAGATAAACTTCTTTCTGTGTTCATTTAGGATAGAATAGCAAATTATTGTAATAAAATCAAACTATGAGTCATATTGTAAGAATTACTTTAAATATCAGCTATATCTACTGGGATAAATAAATGATCTCTCTATGGTGCCACTTCTCTCCAGACTACTCCATCCCTAAATAGTTGAGGAGGGAAAAGGAGGATTAAGTCAGGGGCATATTCAAAAAGTTCTGAGGGTTTTGGATATAATTCAATTTCCTTTTTCAAGAACTGTTACTCTCTTATCAAGGTTGTCTAAATCATCAGAAACTCTCCCGTGTGACATTTCGTGCGCTGCGCTTTCCTCTTCATTCCTGGTTTGTGTACCGGCTTTCTCGTCCAGCTTATCAAAGATGTCGCTTTTAAGTTGAGTGAATTTACTTTCAACATCATCAGAAATATCCTCTTTGAGCTGATCAAGCCGCAAATCTAAATAAGCTTTTGTAATATAATCATTTGCCACACTTTAAAGATATAACAATTAACTTGTTAACTCAATAAGCGAAGGGATTACGGAGCTATCTCCCTCCAGACTTTACCTTTGCGCAGGAGCTCGCGGGGGAAGGTCATGAGGAGGTCAGGAGCATATTCAAAGTATTCTGCTGCTGTTGTTGAATTATTTCCACCCAAGTCGCGCTGGAGGTTTACCCCTCCCCAGGCAATGACAGAACCGCGAAGATATAGTCTTCCGCTTCCTGCACCTGTTGCGAAGACACCATCAGTTAAGAAGATTCCTTCTAAGCTCGGGTTGTTAGGATGTGAGATTTGTGGGTCAAGAGTAAGGTTTCCTTTGACAATTGCCCCGAAGAAGCCAACGCCATTCTCAACGGTAATGTTGTTGCCGATGGTCAAATTTCCATTAACTATCAAAATTACTTTTTCAGACATTTCGATTAGGTTGCTGTTGGTTGACAAATCCCCATTGCGGTAATTCCAGAAATAACCATCAGGGCGCTGTTTGTTTTCATTTTTCAGTTGGCTGACATTAATGGTCGCGTCGATAGCATACTTAGGGTCTGTAAACACTTCCGGGGGGACGCTCCCTGTAAAGTATTCATAGTCATATTTGCGCCCTGTATAGGGGGAAGGGGTAATATTGGCCATCCAGTCTTTGGAAGAGAGGGTTCCACTCCCTACACTAATTGTCCCTGAATAAGCAGCGATACCCGGGTATCCACCTTCCCCGTCATCAATTAACTTGTAGGCGGAACTAGGGATTGTTGACCTAATGTCTCCCTGGGAAATTAAGTCTGCGTCCTTTACCTGCCACCAGGCAGCGATGATACACGCCCCGGCTTGGCAAATTTTCCCAGCACTGCACGCTCCTGCAGCGCAGTTATAAGTACCTGCACAAGCACCACTATAACATCCAAACTGATCAGAACCAGCTCTGCAGGTCATAATTCCGGTGCCGCATTCCACGCTACAAGCGCCGCAATTAACGCCATACACGCATACAGGACCCTCACTAACGCACTCTCCACAAGCAGTCTG